>Ga0105046_10003004_pt1 | contig 26693 bp, 19 predicted proteins | sample MAT03_FD_78385 | JGI IMG/M metagenome (GOLD analysis project Ga0105046, IMG submission 78385) | Freshwater microbial communities from Lake Fryxell liftoff mats and glacier meltwater in Antarctica - MAT-03 (megahit assembly) | ecosystem: Environmental > Aquatic > Freshwater > Ice > Liftoff...
AAGCTCTTGCTAATTCCGGTCGCCACCAGGAAGCTCTCCGCGTGCGGCAAGTAGTCCCCTACGTTCTCGGGGGTGATGCCGCTTGCGATCGCCAACGGTGTGCCATTGAGTGCCACGTGCATCCGCCGGATTTTGTCGGTATCGGCCGCATGCCCCGTGCCAGATCCGCTGGTTGTGACCACGTCCATGTACCTGCTGGCGAGCCGACACGCCGACTCCAGATCCGCAACGGACCGTTGATACTTGAACGCGACACCGCCGAAGTACAAACAGTCCGGCGCGTAGGTCTGCCAAATGGCCGACACGCGGTTGGCAAACGGTTGGGTATCCTGGCTTTCATTGATCCCGGCGTTATCGACCCACACGCCGCCGACTTGATTCGACACCGCCATGAATGTTTGCTCAGGAGATTCCCCGAGACAGTTAACGCCAATCCACCAGTCGGGCTGACTGTTAGCGACTTCTCGGTGAACTTCACGCAGTGCCTTGTCGGTCATGCCGTGGTTGATCAGGAATACTCCGTCCGACCCTGCTTCACGGGCGATTTGCGTGTTTCGGAGGGCCTGTTCCAGCGAATCGACGTGAATGACCGGCAAGATGGTATGGCGACCTGGAAAGACCTGTCGATATCGATTCACAGCACCCACTCCAGTAAAAGTCTTGCTCATGAAAAATCTCAGCCGTTGCCTGCCGAAACTGCGATTTTCGTGTTATCACACAAGATAGTACAGATTCCTGGACAACTTCTCGCAAACCGAATTAGAGAGCAAGAAGCGGAGCGCGGCGATCCAGCAGGGGATTATACTACCTCCAACGAGCCAGCGAGTTTTTACGAACGGGTCCGAGAAATTCCATGAAATATATCGATGCGGAAAGTCGATGGCAGGCGGTAGCCAATCGCGACCAGATGGCGAATGGCTCGTTTGTGTTCTCGGTTCGCACGACCGGTGTCTACTGCCGGCCTTCTTGTGCTTCGCGCCTGGCAAATCGAAAGAACGTCAGCTTTTATGAAACCTGCCAGCAAGCCGAACGAGCGGGCTTTCGAGCTTGCAAGCGGTGTCAACCAAATAAAGCCTCCCTCGCGGAACGACAGCGGGAGATGGTGGAAAAAGCATGTCGATTGATCGAGAACGCCGACGAGATGCCGAGTCTCGCCAAACTTGCTGAAGTCTCGGGCACAAGTCGCTTCCATTTTCACCGAGTGTTCAAAATGTTCACGGGCGTGACCCCGAAAGCCTATGCTGCCGCACACCGATCCCGACGCGTTCGCGACAAATTGTCAACAGGGACCCCCGTCACCGAAGCCATCCATGGCTCGGGATTCCAGTCCAGCGGGCGGTTCTACGAGACCTCGACCGAGCAACTCGGCATGACGCCGACGGCGTTTCGCAAAAGCGGAGACGGAACCGTCATCCGTTTCGCGGTCGGGGAGTGCTCACTGGGGTCGGTACTTGTCGCGGCAACCGACAAGGGCGTCTGTGCAATCTTTCTGGGTGACGACCCTGATGCGCTGGCTCGCAATCTGCAAGACCGCTTCCCCCAAGCACGGATCGTAGGCGCCGACCCGGCATTCGATGCGTGGGTTGCTCAAGTTGTCGGTTTGGTCGAACGGCCCGCCTTGGGTTTGGCTCTGCCGCTCGACATTCGTGGCACGGCTTTTCAAATACGTGTCTGGGACGCGCTGTGTCAGATTCCGCCGGGGTCGACCGCGAGTTATGCCGAGATTGCCCAGAAGATCGGTCGCCCCAAGGCATGCCGTGCCGTGGCCCAGGCATGTGCTTGGAATCCGATCGCCCTCGCGATCCCCTGCCACCGTGTCGTGCGGACGGACGAATCGTTGTCAGGTTACCGTTGGGGGGTGGAGCGCAAGGCGGAGTTGCTGAAACGAGAAAAGGCGATGTGATCAAAATGTGGACTTCATGATTCGTGGCGGCCACTTCATATCGGTCGGGGATCACGAGGATTCGTCGAATTGGCGCCAAACACCAACATTCCGCAATTGAAGTCGGACCACCTCGGCGCTCACTTGATAGTGGTTGGCGAGTTGCTGCTCGAGCTCACGCCGTTCATCAGCTTCCAAATCAGCCCGAGTATGAAGCGCAAGCGCTTTTCGTGGCGCGAGTAATTCCGCGGCGAAAGCACGGCTGGCCTGCTGATCCCATGTGTGCGCTCGGGTCACAAGCCTCGCGCCTTCTTGACAGCCCACCAATGCTTGGTAAAGGCCTCTGGATTCAAGAAATCGTTGGTTCTCTGGACGACTCAACTGAGGACCGGCAACCACCGCATCTGTGCTGTCCCGCCAGCCAACGGCTGCATGCACGGCTCGGCTCGGCGAATGGTTGTTCGATTCAAAAAGGAAAGTCGTTTTTCCGACCCGCTTCAAAAGTGCTGCAAGGTGCTCGATCGGTTCATCCTCCACTAGACCGGCGAGCGATCGAACCTGATGAGCAACAAAGCACCCCTGGTCTTTCGCGTGGCGAAATCCGTGACCAGGATCAATCGCACTCGATTTTCCTGCCTTCAAGTCAAAGTCTCGTTCGGCATTTGACACCCACTGCCAAACGGATTTTGCCGTGCCTGCATCGGTGGATTCGAGAAAATCTCGCGCAAGGGCGTCTTCGATTCGGGCGCCGAGTCCAACGGTTAGCAAGTTGACCAACTCAGAATTCCATTCATCAATCGCATAGGGATCGAGCCCCATTCGGCCTGCGCCGCGGCAAAATGCCTTTTCCTCGGCATCCGCGTTGGTGATAGCGGTCCAGTCGGCCCGGAGCATTTCGACTCGATCATCAGCCAGGTCAGAACACCAACCGAGAACCTTTTCAACAAAATCGCTCATCGCCGTCATGGCATCGAGTGCGTCGAATTGAGCAAATCCCGAATAGAGAAAATAGCCAGGCATTCTTGGAAACGCGTGGGCATCGTCCATCGACCAAGCGACGGAAACACCAGGACCATCGCTGTAAAAATGTAGGTACGGTAAGAAAAGCCCGCTCTCAGCAGAACGAAAGCAGTGTCGATGAACCCAGTGTCGTTCTTCAGGAAGCCAGCGATCCGATTCGACAGGCGGACTTTCCGCTCGGCAAGGTTCATAGAGGAGTTGCCACCAATTGCTGACGATCCACCGTGCCAATGGAAATGTCGGAACGTAAATTGCTTCTCGTTCACTCGCCGAACGCCTGTCCCAAAAACGGGTCACGCATCGTCCTTCGACAATGACACGCAACGAGGCCCAGGTCCGTTGGTCCAGAGGATCGGTCGCAGCGGGTTCGTCAATTCGCCAGCAGTCAAACAGTAGCGATGTCGACACGAGGAGCATCCTTCAACAAGTCATGGGGATCTTCAGGCTTTTTGGGATTCGTATTCAAGTGGAAAGCCGTGGTACTCGCCGAGACCCTGATTGGTAATTCTGGCTTCGTACAATGTCCCATTAACGTAGGCCCAAGCTCGCGTAGGAAACTCTTTTTGGGAATCCACTTGGACACAGGATCGCCGAAACGCTTCCTGCAACGCCGCCAGCAAAGTATGCCAGCCCGACTCGACGAATTGATCGCACATCGCCGTGCCAGGCCGATGAATTGGAACTCATTCCCCGTTGGGAGCGGAATAGTTTTTGTGTTTTCCGCTTCCAACATACCGGACACGTTCTGCTAATTCGACGGCAAGTGAAACGTGTTCGCCCCAACCATCAACCCTTCCCGGTTTGAAATCGCGTTGTCGTCGTTGATGAGAAGGAGGACGTGCCATTCGGCTAATTTACTGCACAAGGCGATATTTCACAAGATGCATGTCACCTTGAAATCGGCACTGTGATTCGAACATCACCGCCACGAAATACAGGAACGAGACACGGTATTCGTGCAGCGGGCTCAGCCCCTGCCGCACGAATACCGATTGTTCACCAGCGGCGGTAGACGCCGGCCGTCCGCACGTTCGTGTTGTAGCCGCCATAGTGGTAGCCGCCGTAAGACGCTCCACCGTAGGCGCTCGTGGTTCCGTAGTGGTGACCACCGTAGGCATTGCCGCCCGTGGCGCCATAATGGGACATGCTGCCGTAGCGGTTGGGGCCGGCGGCAGCAGTGGCTCCATAATGCTGAACGCCACCCGGGCCGACATGTGTATAGCCGACTTGGGCGGCGCCCCACGAGAGTGCATCGGACGGAGTAGACAGGGCCGCCATGATTGCGCAGAAGGCGAAGAAAAAGGTCGTTTTCAACATAAACTTGCTCGTTGCATTCGTATCAATGCAGACTCGTCCCCATGCAACGGTACAACGAACGGTGGCACTCACTCCTCGAAAACGATTCGCCCGGTGCGGACATCGTAGACGCAGCCGACAACCTTGATCGTCCCCGAATCAACCAGTTCACGCAAGGTATGGCTCTCGGTCAGCATCGCGCTGGCGACTCGTTGCACATTCGCCTTGGCGATGCTGTCCGCAAAGGCTTCTTTTCGATCGCCATTCCACCCCGAGTAATCGGCCAACACATTTTGATTGATGACTCGGCTAATCTCCGACACCAGAGTTCCAAGATGCTGGCAACCGGTCGACGCGGGATCGGCGTGCCTTGCCGTCAACACGATGCCGCCGATCACGCCAGCGATCAGACCCGAAAGAAGCGGTACAAAAAAGGAAGAACTTGCATCCTTGGCGACTTCCGGCTTCGAAGCCAGCGCCACGCCCAAACAGAGCGGAAGCGCCACCAGAAACACCACCAAACCTGCCGACAAATCCCGGGGAAGAGTCGTCAAAATCCCTGACTTCTGCGTCATCTTTGATCTCCGTGTCTCATGCCGAGTCACTTTAGTCTATTCAGATGTTGGTCATGAATCTGTCCCGAGTCCGCACTCTTTGCCTAATCTTCGCAATCGCTCTAACCGATATTATTGTCATGGGTACGCGCTCTCGCTCGTTGATTGAACGAGTCATCCATGCGACCTCCATTCTGGTCACATGCATGGTCGGGTCAGGCTGCGCACTCGGCCCTCGTTCCGTCGAGCGGACACGGCTCCGCTACAACGAAGCGGTGAAGACCACGACCGAACAACAACTCTTGTTGAACATTGTCCGCCTGAGGTATACCGACTCTCCGAGCAGTCTGTCCATTACTACCATCGCGGATCAGCAAGAAATTGTCGCGGGACTGAAGGCGATTCCGTTCTTCACCTCCGCTGGCGCCGGGGACATCGGCAGCTATCGTGGATCCGTGTTGCCCCAGGCGGAGTTATCCGGCGCCGTGCGGCCGACGCTCTCGTACACCCCCATCGACGATCAAGAATTCACCCGTCGATTGTTTACGCCGATCACCCTGGAAGGGATCGCGTACCTGGCCAAGAGCACCTGGCCGATCTCGACGGTGTTTCGGCTCTATTTGGAGAACTTGAACTGGGTGTCCAATGCCGAGACAGCCAGCGGCCCGACCCCGAGAACCCAGCCTGATTACGCCGAGTTCCTGGCCGGGATCGATGCCCTGCAACGGCTGCACGATCGATCCCTGGCGGTCCTTCATACGGTGGAACGCGACGAGAAGTTAACCGATAGTGTGCCAGTCGGCGACGGAACTCCCGGTGCCGCGGTCGAAGCGGTCAAGGCCGGCTTCGAGTATCGCAAGGACGACAAGGACCGTTGGTCGGTCGTGAAGAAACGGCAGCAACCGATCATGAGGATCGGCCAAGTCGCCAACAACGATGGCGACTTCCTCGCCTTCTGCCGAACCTTCAAGCTCAATCCGTCGAAACGGACGTTCGATCTGACGACGGAGAAACTCGATCCGTTCCTGGAAGGCACTCCGAAGGACGGCGTCGACGTCCTTGATCTGGAAACCCGGTCGCTGCTGCAAGTCCTCTTCTTCATCGCGCACGGCGTGCAAGTGCCGCCGGCGCACGTGGCGTCAGGCATCGCCCCGCAAACGCTGGAAGCGGACGGACAGTTATTCGACTGGAATCAAGTGTTAGCCGGCTTGTTCAAAGTCTGCTGGGCCGATGGCAAGAAGCCGCCGCCGTTTGCCCATGTCGCCATCCAGTATAACGGATACTGGTTTTACATCGACCAGCGCGACCGCGACACGATGGCGACGTTCAACCTCCTCATTGAACTATCTCGACTCGAGCTGGGAGCGAAGACCGGCACGGCGCCGATCCTCACTCTTCCGCTCGGCGGCCGATAGCCGCATTTCTAACCCGATTTCTTCTGTCGGCCTTTATGCTTGGCTGGAACGAGCAGTGACACTCGGCCGCGCAGATCCATCAAAAATGCTTTCACGCGAAGCTTGATGCCATGTTCCTTGGCCCACGAATCGATTTCGCGTTGAAGGAGTTCCGCATACTTGCGATGGCACGTGGCCTCTTCGACCTCTTGATCGTCATCGAAATCGCCTTCGGCGCCCAGAAACTCCTTATACGCGCCGCAGTCTCGATGTTCGAGGATGTAGACGTCTTTGATGTGGTGCAGCTTGTGCGCGACGTGAAGGTGTTCGAAGAATGTCTGCTTCCAGTGCTGATACTCGGGAGTGCAGGCCCCGAGAGCGCCGAGCGCCGCCCCCGCCAGGATCACGTGATCGTACCGGTTGGTGAGGCTGTCATGATCCATGAATTGGACGATGTCATCCATCAGGCGGTATTCCATGCAGCTTAGCAGCAGCACGGGACCGCGAGCGGCCGGGTAAGTGGTGTCATGATCGGATGGCAGACGAACGATTGGCACGCGCGACTCCTTGATTGGCTGTTGGCCTTTGATCAAGCTTAGTTGTCGAGCCGCCGGTGGCAAGTTGCCTCGCTCATTATCGCTTGCCGATGCAATACAGATGCGTTTCCGTGCGGATGTAGAGTTTGCCGCCGATGGCCACGGGGCTGGCGTTGATGCCGTCGTCCAACTTGTTGACGGCCACTTCCTCGAAGCCTTCGGGACTCGCTTCGAAGATGGTCGTGACGCCTTCGCGGTTGCAGACGTAAATGTGCTTGCCCACGACCAAAGGTGACGAATAGAAGCTGCCCGGCAGGCGTTCCTTCCAGCGCTGTTTGCCTGTCTGGGCGTCGTAGCAACTGGCCAGGCCCTGATCGCTGATCAGAAAGAGGTTCTCGTTGTGGCAAACCATGCTTGGGGGATACGGGATCTCATTGCCGTTCTCTTTCTTCCAGGCGACCGAGCCATCAGCCTTCAATGCAAGCAATTTTCGTTGAGGGTAGCCGCTCGATGCGAACACCATCGACCCATTCGTCGCCACCGTATTGGCAGTCGCCTCGGCCAGGCCGGCCGTTTCCCAGACGATGTCGCCACGTTTCAGATCGTAAGCGGTGACGCGGCCGACGCCGGCTAACAACAGCAGCGTCTGGCCGCCCAGTTGAGCCACGATCGGGCTGCCGTAACTGCCCATGTCACTCGTCCGGTTCTTTCGCCAGGCAATCTCCCCAGACTGGCGATGGACGGCCGCGATCCAGCCATGCTTCGGCGACTCATCGCTAACGAAAACGAACGAACCCCCAATAGCCAGTGCGCTACCCGAACCGTGAGCGCCTTGGCCGCCGTTCGGGCCGGCCTCGCACTTCCACAAGATGTTGCCATCGAGATCGAGAGCCGTGACGAAAATCGCATCGCTATTGGGGAAGTTGACGAAGATCCGCTCGCCATCTGTTGCCGGCGTGCCGGAGGCAAAAGAGTTGTCCGGATGCTTCGGCGTGAAGCGTCCTTCATGAATGGTTGTCTCCCAGAGCTTGTTTCCTGTCGTGCGGTCAATGCAGAGAGCGAACTGCCGCTGGGCTGTCTCATCGGCGCTCGTGAGAATCACGCGATTGCCCAGGAAGATCGGTGTGGAATGCCCCCGGCCTGGAATGGCCGCTTTCCAGATGATGTTTTCGCTCTCGCTCCACGACTGCACGATGTTGCTATCCGGGCTGTGGTTGCTTGCTTGAGGACCGCGCCAGCAGGGCCAATCGGTCGGTTCAACGTGAAACGAAGCCAGCTCGGGCAGTTCTTTAACAGGCAGTTCGAGATTGGTTGCAGTCAGTTGCGACCGGAAGATCAGCCAGCCACTGCCAGCGGCGATCAGTGCGACACCGAGTAAGAGAGCCGATGTGCGACTTTTCATGATGCGCTTCTCCAATCACGATCCGTTCGCATCAATTGCGACCAGTGGTTCCGTGTGTGTTTCGATGGCGTCGTGGGCGTGCGTTTCCTGTCCCTTTGATTGGACGAAGTGCGCCCACAAGGCCTGAAACGGATAGAGGAAATGCCCAACGGCATAACGCCCGGCCATCACGGGGGAACGACTCTCCTCAACGATGGGATAGTGGTCCATCCCGATCTCGGGGTATTCGTGAAAGTCCGAGTGAATCGTGCCGAAGAGATAGTCGAACAGAATGAACCGACCGGCGAAGTTCTTGTCGAAATGCCGTAGTTCCCGCGAATGGTGAATCCGGTGGTATTGCGGGGTCACGAGGATGTATTTCAACGGCCCCAGGTTAATCCTGATGTCGCAATGCAGGACGTTGTTCCAAACATGATCGATGACGAGATAGGCCACGATGACCGGCGGCGATCCACCGAGAATGGCCGGGGGAACCGCTCGGCTGATGAGATAGAGGGCAACTTCAAAGGGATGAGCGCGGTGATCCGTCATCGGGTTGAATCGCCGTGCGGAGTGGTGCACCGCGTGAAAAACCCACAACGTCTTCGTGCTGTGCATGACACGATGAAAGACGTAGTACCCGAAGTCGATCGCGATTAAGTAGACGATGATCTGCAGCCAACCTGGCTGACCGTCGAGGACGCCGGTCTGGAGGAAGGGAAGTTCGGTTTGAATCAGCATTTGCATCGACAGGACAAACCCGCTGAGCAAACCGCTGACGACCGCCAACTGGATCAACCCCACGCAGGCGTCAGTCAAGAAGTTCGGCGTGATCCACGGCCGCCCCTTCTCCGCCTGCAACCGCTCGATGCCGAGCAGCAGCACCGGGCAAACGAAGGTAAGGATCAGCGAGATTGTCAAACTCATGAGGATACTAGTGCGAATGACGGACGATCGTGGCCTCGAAACATTCCGTTCGAAACGTAGTGCAATCTCGCACCTCGGTCAAATCGATGTGAGCGGATTCTACCCTAGTCAGCCTCTTCGCTCGGCCGTCATTTGGATCACCCTTAGAGAGAGTATCGTCCCGATCGAGTTCTAAACGAACCAATACAGATGCCGCTGACAAAAGTCCGAATTATCGTAGCCATCACGCTCCGCGTGATGGATTCATTGAATGCCGTCAACAATGTCGGCCATTTTCGCTCGCTTGAGAAAATCCATCACGCGGAGCGTGATGGCTACGGTAATACGAAGCGACTTTTGTCCCGCGCATCAATACACGGATTCTTCTGGCCAATATGGACACACCCCTCGCCAGAAGAAACGAACATGGCCAGAAGAAACAAACATGTCCGGAACAATCATAACAAAGCCAGAAGAAATGTCGTTTGTTAGAGTGTTTCAATTACGACAGTTGGTATGTGCACCTGCCGTAGAGGTTATGGGAGGTGAGTTGTTTGAGGTCAACGAGTGCCCTCATCAACTCGTGGGGGCGACCGGTTTGGTTCAAGCCATAAGGCGAGCGGCGGAAACTGATTTACCAAGTAATAGTTGGGCAAGTCAGCTTCTCGCGATGGCCGACTAGCCCTTTGGAGTGCGGCGCTTTTCCGCCGCTTTTGTTTTCTCAAGCGGCCAGAGAAAAACAAGAGCGGCGGAAAAGCGCCGCACTCCAAAATGGGTGCCGTATTTGTGCCCTCCCGGTAAATTTATTTCTGTCGCTCGCCTAACTCCCCGAAAGATGATTCCTGACGGCGCTCTCAACCAACAACTCGCTAAAAAGACAAAATGAGAAACTTGACACCCATTCCTTCGGCGAAACTTCATCGACTTCGTGCAGTCCTTGTCGTGATGATTTTGCTTCTGCCTGTCGGGGCTCGATTGAAGGCCGCGGAGGACAAACCGGTTAAGGCCTTCTGCGAAGTGCCGATCGTGCGGTGGAAGTCGTCTCCGTGAATTGCCCTGTACGCGCGGGACGATCTCGAATCGACTGGGCGATGGCGGGCCCGGAGATGGCCTGGCCTGAAGCACCAAGTTTGTTGAAAAGCAATGCCATCCACACCTGCTTCCTTTTCTGCATAATGGAAGAGTCAGAGGGATATTCTCATTCCTCGGCGCCTTCGTGATGAGGATACCCCGTGTTGAACAGAACCCTTCTGATGGCCGCTGCCTTATTTCTCACGCTTTCGCCGCAATCATCGGGAGCCGACGCGCCGCCTCCCCTTTCCGCCGAGCGGATGAAGGCTGACGTCACCTATCTCGCCAGCGATCGGCTCGAAGGGCGCGGGCCGGGTACGCGCGGCGAGGAACTCACCACTGAGTTCCTGGCGAACGAATTCAAGAAAGCTGGTCTCAAGCCGCTGGGCGAGCGCGGAACGTACCTTCAGCCCGTGCCGCTCGTTCGTGTTTTCACCAGTCCGAAGTCGACGCTGCAGGCGATCAAGGGCAAGGAGACGCTCGACATCCCCTGTGACGAGGAATTCTCGGGAATGAACCACACGCAGACGGAACTCGAAGAGTTCGACGCGGAGGCGGTGTTCGTCGGCCACGGAATCACCGCCCCCGAATTCGATTGGGACGACTACAAGGACATCGACGTGAAGGGCAAGGTCGTCGTCCTCTTCACGAATGAACCGCCCTCGGCGGACGCCAAGTTCTTCGGCGGCAAGGCGCTGACCTATTACGGCCGCTGGACGTTCAAATTCGAGGAAGCCACCCGCCGGGGGGCGAAGGCCTGCTTTATCATCCACACGAACGAAACAGCCGGTTACCCGTACTCGGTCGTCCGGCCGCTCGATGGCGCTCAACTCAAGCGCGACCCCAACAAGCCGGCACTTGCGTTCGCGGGTTGGCTGTCACGCAAGGCGGGCGAGAAGCTTCTGGGGCTCGCTGGAAAGACGGTGGAAGACGCCCTCAAGGCCGCCGACACGAAAGGCTTCAAGGCCTATTCACTCGGCGTCAACCTGAAGGGCAACATGCCGACCCGCATCGAGAAGATCCGCAGCAATAACGTCGTCGGCATCGTCGAAGGAAGCGACCCGAAACTGAAAGATGAAGCCGTCATTTTCACGGCCCATTGGGATCATCTCGGCGTCGGCCGTGCCGTCCTTGGCGACGCGATCTACAACGGCGCCGCGGACAACGCCACCGGTTGCGCTCTCATCCTCGAACTCGCCCGCGCCTGGTCGGCCCAGACACCGAAGCCGAAGCGGTCGGCGATCTTTCTTGCCGTCACCGCGGAAGAGAAGGGGCTGCTCGGTTCGAAGTACTACGCGCAGAACCCGATCATCCCGCTGGCGAAGACCGCGCTCAATCTCAACTTCGACATGATCCTACCGCTGGGAGTGTCGGAGTCGGTCGTCGTGACCGGTGCCGATCGAACCACGGCCTGGCCCACGGTGAAGGCCATGGCGGAAAAGAACAAACTCGAAATCGAAGCCGACCAGCGCGCTCACCTGGGCATTTTCTACCGCTCTGATCACTTCTCGATGGCCCGCGCGGGCGTCCCCGCCTTCTCGATCGGGGGCGGCATGAAGATCAAGGGCAAACCCGCCGACTTCGCACGCAAGGCCTCGCAAGATTTCAACGACAAAGCCTACCACTCGCCGCAAGACGAAGTGCAGCCCGACTGGGATTTTTCAGGCTTCGCGGTACTGGGCGGCTTCGCATTTGATGTAGCTCGTGAAGTCGCCAACGCGGAACGCTTGCCGACATGGAATCCAGACGACGAGTTTCACCCCGACCGGGCCAAGTCCGCGCCATGAGTTCAAGCCTCGATGTGAGGCTTTGCGAACCTCGGGGATAAATCGCTCACCCCGGCACCAGAACAATCTTCCCGCTCAGTGTACCCGCTTTCTTCGCGGTGTTCTCTTCCTGTAGCTGGTGGGCCGCGGCGGCTTCTTGGAACGTTAAGCGTTTGCCGATGAGGGCTCGCAACTTGTTCTCGGCCAGCCAGCGGTTCATGTCGTCGGCACATTGGCGTTGTTCGTCGAGCGTCATGTTGAACATGGCGAAGCCGTGCATCGAGAGGCCTTTGACGTAGAACGGGCCGTTCGGGAAGACGGGTCGAGCGCCGCGGCCGGCCATCACGATGATGCGGCCTCGGGAGGCCATGCACTCGATCGTCTTGTCGAAGTCCGCGGGCGGTTGCGTTTCGTACCACACGTTCACGCCTTTTCCGCCCGTTATTTCCTTCACCTTCGCGACGACATCTTCGCTTTTATAGTTGATGACGCCGTTGGCCCCGAGCTTCTTGGCCAACTCGGCTTTCTCCGGCGAGCCGACGGTCGTGATCGCCTGAGCGCCCACGGCCCGGGCCATCTGGATGACCAGGGAGCCGACGCCGCCGGTGCCGCCGTTGACGAAGACGGTCTCGCCCGCCTGGAGGTGAGCACAGTGGAAGAGCCCGAGATGGGCGGTGATGCCGACCAGGGCCACGGCCGCCGCCTCTTCGTCGTTCACGTTCTTCGGGGTGGGGTAGAGGAAATCCTCTTGAACACAGCCGTACTCCGCGAAGGTGCCTTGCCGGCCGAGGAGCCCCTGATTCGAGCCCCAGACGCGGTCGCCGACTTTGAAGCGTTTGACGTCCGGGCCGACTTTGTCGATGACGCCGGCCAGATCGCAACCGGGGATGAACGGCTTCGGCAGAGCCATCGCCACCATGCCGGAGCGGACGTAGGTGTCAATCGGGTTGAGGGAGGCGGCGCCGATTTTGACGCGCACCTCGCCCGCTTTCGGCTCCGGCGTCGGCAGATCGCCGTACTGAATGACCTCGGGAGCGCCCGTTGTTTCGAGGTAGGCGGCTTTCATGGTGAAGGTTCCTTATTGAAAGTTCGATGATGGCAATAGCGGTCGCCCGGCACGGTCAGAATACAGAATTGCCCGCGACTGACTGTTCCACCGACTGACTGCTATTTGGTTTCTCGGTGGGGCGCGGGTAAACTAGGAGTAGTGGGCGTTCCGATCACTCACGGTTTGCTTCCCCATCCCGTTGGCGAGTCGACGTCATGAACAATCTGGACACGCTGATTGAATACGGCATGCGGATCGACCCTCAGGCGATGGTGAGGCCGCCTGACGCAGTCGACCTTGAACTGGAACCGGGCCATCCGGGCCTGGGCGATGCCGGCTATATCCAGCGGCGGCGCGAACTTTTCGTTCTCTGCCGGCGTTGCCGGCTCGAAAAACTTGGGCCACCGACCGTTTCGTATACGCCGGAAGAGACACGCATCTGGCGCGAAGTCACTCCCAAGCTCGACGAATTGCATCAGAAACATGCCAGTTCGATCTACCTGAAGGCCAAGCACGATCTGGCAATCACCCGTGACGAAATTCCGCAGTTGCGACTCCTCAGTGAACGAGTGCGGCACGAAACGGCCATGCATCTGGTCCCCGCGGAGGGCGCTCTCCCTTATCGCACCTTCTACGAATACATCGCCCAGCGAGGTTTCCCCGTCACGCAGTTCATCCGCCACGGTTCGCACCCCGAGTTCACACCCGAACCGGACATGATCCACGACTGTCTTGGCCATGTGCCGCCGCTCATGAATCGCGATTATGCCGAATTGCTCACGCTCATCGGTCAAGCCGCCGCCACGACGACGCACGGCGACGAAGTGCTTGCCCTCAAGCGATTTAGCTGGTTCAGCATCGAGTTCGGCCTGATCGAGGAAGCGGGCGAGACCAAAGTATTCGGGGCCGGCATTCTCTCCTCGACCGGCGAGATCCCGTTCTCGCTTTTTTCTCCTGATGTCTCGCGCCGCCCTTTTGTAACTGACGAAGTCATCGAGACCGATTACGATCCGTCGCGGATGCAGGATCATCTCTTCGTTGCCCCGTCGTTGCCGTTCTTACGCCGGGAACTGGAAGGGTTGGTTCGGCGATTCGGAATTCCGGTCCTTTGAAAAAGGAATTAGCCACAGATGAAACACGGATAAAACACGGATAAGAGGGAGGGAAGGTAAGAACACCTATTCGATCTCATCATTCTTGTCGGTTTTATCCGTGTTCCATCTGTGTTTCATCCGTGGCTAAATTTTCTGAATTCTTGAGCGGGTTACTAGCGAGGCTGCTCTCATGAACAAAGACCCCGTCGCTCTGCGGCGCATCGATCACGTCAAATTCATCGTCGGCAACGCCCGACAGTCGGCCTATTTCTATCGCAACGCCTTCGGGTTCGACGTCGTCGCCTACTCGGGTCTTGAGACCAAAGTGAAGCACGAGGCCGGTTACGTAATGCGCCAGGGCGAGATCACGTTCGTGCTCGTGTCGCCGTTGGGTGAAGAACACCCGGAGAGCCGGCGGTTGATCGTTCACGGCGACGGCGTGCAGGATATTGCTCTGGAAGTCGCTCATGTGGAAAACGCCTACCAAGCGGCCGTGAGCCGCGGGGCGGTTGGCATCGCCGAGCCGTCCAAGCAGGAAGACGATCACGGCATCATCGAGACGGCGACCATCCGCACCTATGGCAACACCCGGCATACCTTCATCAACCGCGACCAGTACCGTGGCGTGTTCGCTCCGGGTTACAAGACGCTCGATCCCGAACGGTACGACCCGCGAACGTTTCACGCCGTCGGCCTGGCGGCGATCGATCACATCGTCGGCAATGTCGAAGAAGGTCGGATGGATGAATGGGTCGAGTTCTACAAGAAGGTGCTCGGTTTTGAGCAACTCGTCCACTTCGACGACAAAGACATCAGCACCGAATACTCGGCCCTGATGTCGAAAGTGGTGCAGAACGGCACCGGCCGAATTAAGTTCCCGATCAACGAACCCGCCAAAGCCCGGCGGCGCTCGCAGATCGAAGAGTACTTGCAATTCCACGGTGGGCCGGGGGTTCAGCACATCGCCATGGCCACGGGCAACATCATCGAAACCGTTGACGCCATGCGCCGCAATGATGTCTCATTCCTGCGTGTTCCCAAGACCTATTACGACCTGCTTCCCGAACGCATTGGCGTCATCCGCGAGAACATTGAGCGTCTCGGTGAACTGGGCATCCTCGTCGATCGCGACGAGGAGGGTTACATGCTGCAAATCTTCACCAAGCCGGTGGCCGATCGACCGACGCTCTTTTTCGAGATCATCCAGCGGCGCGGCTCGAAGAGTTTCGGCAAGGGGAACTTCAAGGCTCTCTTTGAAGCGATCGAGCGCGAACAAGACCGACGCGGGACGCTGTAATAGAATTCATCACATAGCGAGTTATCAATCGTCATTTGTCGCGTGTGATGAAGAAGGGGCCGGCATGGCACGGCGGGTCGAGCGCACTATCCGGTTAGTCCGCTCGCCTCACGTCGACGGCATCGGCGTTTTGCGCATCACCACGGGAAACCATCTTGACTGGTACACTTTTGGTGAAATCCGTTGCGACATTGGCGGCCGGGGGTTTGCCATTCACCGGCTTGGGCTCGGCAACCTCTACCACGTCCGCGTCGGCACGCCCGAGGAATGTTCGTGCGAGTGCTTGGGTTTCCTGCGACATGGGCGGTGCAAGCATATCTTGGGTTTGCGGGCGCTGATGGGTCGTGGGGAGATTTGAGATGCCAGGATAGATGAAAGGACTGGTCATGGATGGGACTTTGACGCCGCGGCCGCCTTCGCCAGCAATTCTTGATGCAGGCGCCTGGTGTCTTCCAGGGGGAGCGGCGCGACCCGATCGCGGTAGCGTAGCAACTGCTGCTGGAGGTCCGCCAATTCCTCGGCTTCTTTGAGGGATAGGACGCCATCGATCTTCCGATCCACCAAAACGCAGCGGCGAGCATTTTTCGCATCGGTCCACTCGAATGCGGCAGCGTGGGTTCCGTTCGACTTCGGCGAAACCGGCAACATCCGAGCCACCGCCCTGCCGTCCAGTTCCAACACCGAGCCTTCCGGCTCGACCGCCAGCGCCAAGATAAAACGCTTGACCGATTCTTCCTGCCCGTTCAGGCTTACGTGCTTCATTGTCGGTTCTCCGCGTTTAAGCAGATAATTTCTCATCAATGTCATCTTTTTCAGACAATCAGGCTTTCGACTTGAGAAGTGCGCCAAGCTCGTCGATCTCGATACGACACTTCTTCGGATCAAGCGCAATCTACTTGAATTCCCCCCACGCGAACTACTCCGCGATCGTCTTCATTTCGATGGTCTTGAGGCGTGAAGGTTTGGCAATATCCAGAACCGTAATCTCCTTCACTTCCGGATCGATGGTGAAGAAGATCCGGATGTCGTCGGCCGTGTTCAAGACACGAACTTCTGGGTCTGCCGTGGGCTTGGAGACCTTCCGAGTGGACTCATCGTTCTCCCAATTCTTGAGGTTGTTGAACCAGGTAGAAACGATCTGGCGCTCGTCAGGACTGAGCGTGCGGATTGCCGCATCGACGGACTCGAGTGTTTTGATTTTCATCATGAGACAGACCGGGTTGGGTGACCTTCGCTATTTTTCTGTAGCTACGTTACCAGAACTTTTCAATATTGGATACGGGAGTGCCGAATTTTCTCCCTCCGCTTACTTCTGCCAGAGCACCCACCATGAACCTTCTATTCCTCACCGCATTGCTGCTTCAAGCCGATCCTCCTCGGGCGATGGACGTCGTCATTCGCGATGTCACGCTCCACGATGGTTCGGGCAAGCCGGGGGTGAAGGGGAACATCGCTCTAGCCGGCGAAAAAATCGTCGCTGTCGGCATGTTCGAGATCGTCGGCAAGCCGCTGGTGATCGACGGGACCGGGCTCATTGCCGCGCCGGGGTTCATCGACCTGCACACCCATTGCGATACGGGATCGCCATCGCTCACCGACGCCACGGGAAAAGCGAACCGATGTTACCTGATGCAGGGCGTCACGCTGGCAGTCACCGGCAATTGCGGCATGGGGCCGACCGACGTCAAGGAGTTCTTCGGCAAGCTTGAGAAGAACGGCGTCGGCACCAATGTCATCCATCAGGTTCCCCACAACAATATCCGCTCGAAAGTAATGGGCAACGCCAATCGTGCTCCGAACACCGAGGAACTCGGCAAAATGGAGACACTCGTCGAGCAACAGATGAAAGACGGCTGCTGGGGCCTGTCGACGGGATTGATCTACACGCCGGGCACCTACTCGAAGACGGAAGAGATCATCGCTCTGGCGAAAGTGGCCGCGAAGGAGGGCGGGTTTTACGCCAGCCACATTCGCGATGAAAACGTACAACACCTCGCGGCCATTGAGGAAGCCATTCGCATCGGCAAGGAGGGCGGCCTGCCCGTGCATATTTCGCACATCAAATGCTCGGGCAAGAACGCCTGGGGGAATTCGGGCCAGGCCATCGGGCTCATTGAGAAAGCCCGCCGCGATGGTCTGGTTGTGACGGCTGACCAGTACCCCTATGTCGCGAGCAGCACATCCCTGGCCGCTACGGTCATCCCGACCCGTTTTCGTGAAGGGACCAGCAAAGAATACATCGCCCGACTCGACGATCCGGAAGTGGGTCCCAAGATTCGCCAAGCGATTGAAAACACGATCAAGACGAAATCGCTGGCGGTCCAGGTTGCTCGCTACAAGCCCAATCCGAAGTGGCAGGGACGCACGATTTCGGCCATCGCGGAGGCGGAGAAGAAAACACCGGTCGAAATAGTCCTGGAGATCGAGCGGAACGGCGGCGCGTCGATCGTGAACTTCGGGATGAGTGAAGAGGATGTGCGGCTTTACATGAAGCAGCCGTTCGTCGCCACCGCCAGCGACGGCAGTTCGCAAGTTGCCGGCGACACCGTGCCGCACCCGCGCAGCTACGGAACCTTCCCACGCAAGATCGGCCGCTATTCGATCGACGACGGCATTCTTCCACTTGAGCAAGCGATCCGCAGCGCCAGCGGCCTGCCGGCGGACATCCTGCGGTTGAGCGATCGCGGCTACCTCAAGCCCGGCTACTTTGCCGATATCGTGGTGTTTGATCCCAAGACGTACCGTGACCGGGCGACATTCGAGAAGCCGCATCAAGAGGCAACGGGTGTTCGATTTCTATTCGTAAACGGCGAACGCGTGATCGATAACGGCAAGTATCTGGATGTACTCGCCGGCCGGCCGTTGCGGCACGAGGGGCCGAAATCGAAATGAGGAGCTATTCCGGCGGGACGCCGACGGGCTTGCCGAACGGCGGTACTTTGTTCAACGAGCTCTGTCGCGTGTAGCGAAGGAACGTCTTGTCATCTTCCGGATTGACGCCGAGAACTCCCTCGACTTCGACGGCCGCGATGGGAAGACCTTCCTTGGAAGCTTTATTTCGGGCGTTGTCGAGCGGCGGCGGCGTCAACGTCAGCGCCATGACGTTCTTATCGTCCGCCTTCATCAGTTCCTTGACGTTGAAGAAGTAGTTCAACTCCACCTCAATGTTCAGGTTCTTATCTTTCTTCTGAACGAGGTAAATATTGGCATTTTTGAAACGGATGCCAGCGCTTTCGAACGAGTGGAAGGTGTTGTTGACGATCTTCATTCGATAGTCGTAAGGCGTCTTGTTGTCGGAATCGAAATAGATGCCGTTCGATTGTGACGTCCCCTTGGTTGCCTGCCAGAGCCGATTCAGACGAATTTCGATCTTGATCGCTCCGCCGCTGAAGGTGATCGCGCCCTTGCGGAAGTTCCCTTCGATCCGGCAGTCGCGGATGGTGACCGATTCGTTGCGATTGAGCACGGTTTTCTCGGCCGTCGCCGCGAAGAGGACCGCCGCGTCGCTGAGAGGATTCGCCTTGTTGCCAACGATTCGAGAACGCTGGAGGATCACCGGATTGTCGCCGCCGAGACAGTCGGCGAACTGGATCCCCGCCTTGATCATATCCTTGATCGTTAAATCCTCAATCACCAACCCGTTCGATTTGCCCGTGACGAGGATGCCGACTTCCGTCTTCGTATTTCCTTCAACGTGAACGTTGCGGATTGTCAGGTTCTCCGCGTTTTGTAGAAGGATTGTTTTGAGGGCCGACTTGCCTTCCGGAAGTTTCCAAACGACATTCTTGCCGTCTTCCCCCTCGATGACGATGCCCTTCCAGTCTCGCGACGGCGTCGTCAGTTCCTCGTCCCAGGCGGAATCCATGATGACGATGTGCTGGCCATCTTTGGCTTTGTCCAGGGCTTCGCGCACGGTGGTGTACTGACCGCCGCCGCCCGCTTTTGAAACAGTGAGCCGGATTCCGTCGTTCCGGACCGGTGCCCCCCCCGGCGGGGCGGGTCGGTCGGTATTTCGAATGACGAACCAATAGACCGCGAACGATGACCCGCCGGCAAGTATCAAGAGCAAAATGATCACAAGCGGCACCGTCAGCGACCGCTTTGTCGTCCGGCGTTTCGGTTCTAGATCGGTGTCCGGCAGCGACCCTGGCTCAACTTTGTTCCTTCGCCGGGAAGGCGAATTCGGCTGGCGTTTTGTTTGATCACGTGCTGCGTCGTTCGTGTCGGCGGACAGCGATTCCCAGACGGCAGGTTCGGATGAGGGGGGCAACGACTCAATGGTGGGAGACGGACCGCTGCGGCGTTTGGTCTGTTCGGAATCGATGACAGGCATCTGGCCTGATTTTTTGGTCCGCGAGGCAGGTGGAAGACCGGAGCCGCCCGACTTGCCGGAATCCGGCTTGCGTGCGGCCGAACCGGCGCCCTTCGTGGTCGAGCCGCCCGTTAACTTGTGCAACGGCATGGGTTGCGACCGAGTGACTGTCGTCGCCGGACCGGTGCCGCCAACCGCCTGAGCGGCGGCGGACAGAACGGGCATCTCTTTATCGGGCGGGGGGCTAATCGGTGTCTGCACCCAGGGCTGCAATGCCTCGGCCAGTTCCGCGGGTGACTGGTAGCGGTGATCCGCCTCCTTCGCCATCATCTTTTCCAGGATGGCGACGACGCCTTCGGGCACGTCGGCCCGGAGGTCGCGGATCGGCTTGGGACTTCGCGTTTGATGCCAGATGAGCTTTTGGGCCACCGTGCCATCGATAAAAGGCTGATGGCCCGCCAGCATGAAGTAGAACGTCGCCCCGAGACTGTAAATGTCGGCTCGGCCGTCGACGCCGTGACTGTCCACTGCTTGCTCGGGAGCCAGGTAATCCGCGGTGCCCAGTACGTTCTCGTCGTACTTCTTGGTCAGCATGTCTTCGTCGTCATTGAAGAAGCGTGCCAGACCCATGTCCAGGATTTTGACGGTGCCCTGTCGATCGATCAGGATGTTGCCCGGTTTGATGTCGCGATGGATCAACCCGGCCTCGTGGGCGTGCTGCAAGCCAATGGCCGAACCATAGATGTAGTGGCAGGCTCGGGTAATATCCATCGGGCCGTGCTTCTTGACCATGTCTTGAAGGCTGGCCCCGTCCACGTACTCCATGACGAGAAAGTGCAGGTTGTCGTCTTGATCAATATCGTAGGCACGCACGATGTTGGGATGATCGAGCGCCGCCACGGCGCGAGCTTCCCGATAGAAGCGTTCCAGCGATGACGGATCTTCCGCCTTGGCGGTTGGCAGCACTTTGACGGCCACCTTCCGCCGCATCAACTTGTGCTCGCAGAGAAAAACCTGCCCCATGCCGCCGGAACCGATGCGTTCCAGAACCTTGTACTTGCCAATCGTGAATCGCTTCCACTTGCCGAGCAGAAACTGCTCGGCCTGGAAATAAGTCAGTAGGCCATCGCGAACAAACAGGCCCGCGAACTTGCTCATGTCCGTGGGGATGCCGGAAGTGGAGTTTAGCTGATCGACATAAGCCGAGATACGACCCTCCTCCACCACTCCGCTTTTGCGAATAAGGTCGAGAAATTCGTCCGCTGTCGACGGTGCTGGCATCGGCCTACCTTTGCAATCCAAACGACGAACCGCGAGGATGCGTCAATGCGTCCCCGATCCTCCGCTTCCAACTGAACAAGTCCGCCGGGTGACCTAATTACCAAACAAGGTCGTCACGGTGAACCAACAATCGGATGTAGAGGGAACGATCATGAGAAAAGCATTAAGTAAATATAGTCCAAGTTCAGGTCGGAACAAAAGCAAACTCTGAAATTTTCACCAGTCTGCCAACATGCGCTCTCATTTTCAAGTCTTCAATTGAAAAAACGGTAGTTGGCCCCGTCGAACCACGCCTGCTAGAATACTCATTCACACGATGGAGAGAGAGTATGACTGTCGAATTGAAGACCGTTCGAGCTGTTTGCCCCCATGATTGCCCTGACACCTGCGGAATGGTGGTCACGGTTGAAAATGGCAAGGCAACCTCGCTCCGGGGCGATAAGGATCATCCGTTCACCAAGGGTTTTCTCTGTCAAAAAGTCGCGAACTATCTGGAACGCGTCTACCATCCTGATCGTGTGCTCTATCCGTTGAAGCGTGTCGGTCCTAAAGGGCGCGGTGAATTCGAGCGCATCAACTGGGATGAAGCAATCAAGACCATTGCCGACCGATTCAAAACGATCGCCGCCTCCGCCGAAGGCCCCCAGGCCATTCTCCCTTATAGTTACGCGGGGACGCTGGGCAAGTTGCACATGGCCAGCCTCGATGCCCGGTTCTTCAACCGGTTGGGGGCGACGCTTCTTGACCGCACCATCTGCTCCGCCGCCGGCGCCGCGGGTTGTGACGTCACGCTCGGCACTCGCGCCGTCATCGATCCTGATGCCGCCGTCCACAGCCGGTACATCATCAACTGGGGATCGAATACCGCCGTCACGAACATCCACATGTGGGCCGTGATGGTGCAAGCCCGCAAGCGGGGCGCCAAGATCGTCACCATCGACCCCTATCGCAGCCCCACGGCAACGCGGAGCGATTGGTGGCTGCCGATCCGCCCCGGGACGGACGGCGCTCTGGCGCTCGGGATGATGCACATTCTCTTTCGTGAGGGTTGGATCGATCAAGACTATCTCGATCGCTACTGCCTCGGCGGCGAGCAACTTCGTGAACGGGTCGCGAAAGAATACGCACCGGAAACCGTGGCCGCGATCACGGGCATCTCGGTCACGGACATCGAGACGCTGACCCGCGAATATGCCTCGTCGATGAAAGAACGCGGCGGTCCCTCGCTCATTCGCTTGAATTACGGCCTGCAACGCCACGGCGGCGGCGGCATGGCGGTCCGCACGATCTGTTGCCTGCCCGCTCTCATCGGCGCCTGGCGGCACCCCGGCGGCGGCGCTCTGCTCAGCACGAGTATGCTCGCCCCGTTCAACAACAACGCCCTGCGCCGGCCCGATCTCGTTCCACCGGGCACCCGCACCATCAACATGGTGAATCTGGCAGAAGCCTTGCATGGCGAGTTGCCCGGCCCGCCGGTTCGGGCTCTCTTCGTCTACAATTGCAACCCGGCGGCGGTCTGTCCCGATCAGGCTCGTGTTCTTGAAGGGCTCAAGCGGGAAGATCTCTTCACCGTCGTCCACGAGCAGTTCCCGACCGATACCGTCGACTATGCCGACATCGTCCTTCCCGCCACCACGCAACTCGAACATTTCGACCTGCACTCGGCCTACGGGCATCTGTATGTGCAGTCGAGCGAACGGGCCATCGCCCCCCTGGGAGAAGCCAAACCGAACACAGAGGTCTACCGACTTCTGGGACGTGCCATGGGCTTCGAGAAGGAACTCTTCGACGTCAGTGACGACGATTTGGCCCGGCAAGCACTCTCCGACTACGGATCAAGGGAAAAGTATCCCATCAAGCACGCCCTCGACGGCATCACGCTGGAGCAACTTCGGAAGGTAGGCCCGATGCGCCTTGCCTTGCCCAAGGACTTCACCCCATTTGCCGAGGGGAATTTTGGCACACAATCCGGGAAGTGCGAACTCTACAGCCCGGTCCAAGCCGCCCAAGGGCTCGACCCGCTGCCGCACTACGTCCCACCGCACGAGGACCCGCACACCCGGCCCGATCTCGCGAAGCACTATCCGCTGCAAATGATCTGCCCGCCCGAACCGTCGTTCCTGAATTCGACCTTCGTGAATGTGGACACGTTACGGAAGGCTGCGAAGGAACCGAAGGTACACATCAATTCGGCCGACGCCTCGGCTCGCGACATTATCGAAGGCACGTGGGTGCGCATCTTCAACGATCGTGGTACGTTCCGGGCGCGGGCTCATGTTGGGGAAGATGTGAAACCAGGCGTCGTCGTCTCGTTCGGCGTGTGGTGGAACAAGCACACCCCCGACGGCGTCAATTGCAATACGGTCACCAGCACGAAGCTCACCGACCTCGGCGGCGGGGCGACGTTTTTCGATAACCTGGTGGAAGTGAGCGCGGACCATTAATCCAATGGCGAGCCGAGCGGCGTGAGCCGCCGGGTATCAGAACCAAAGCACCCGGCGGCTCACGCCGCTCGGCTCGCCTCTCGACGATCGCAAAAAAAGGACAAAAATGCAGAATATGCACCGAGTCAATATTGCCGTGTGTCTGCTGCTTCTCCCTGGTATCGCCGCCGCTCAGCCGCCGGGGTACGAGTCATTCGAGAAGGGCCTGCCGGCTTACCTTACCACGGCACGCAAGGACAGCTTGAGTGTCTCTCCGTGGCACAACAAGCACGACAAGAACTCGCTGCGCTGGGAATGGCTCAAGGGCGAGGACCTGGTCATCCGCCACGACATCGGCGACGTCACCCGCACCAGAGGCTTCCAGAACAAGGCCGCCTTCGTCATCTGGGTCTACATCGAGAAGCCGGTCGCAGGCGAGTTGCTGTTTGAGTTCCGCGAGGGCGAGAAGGTCACCGGCTCGTTCCGCTTCCCGATGAAATTCACCGGCTGGCGTCAGGCGCGTCTGCACTACAGCGACTTCCCCAACGGCAAGCCGACGTCGAAAGTGGACAACATCCGCGTTGTTGCGCCGACGGACGTGGCGAAGGGCGTGGTCTACTTCGATTGCATCGGGTACAACTTGCTCACTTACCCTTCCGCATCGAGCAACCCCGAGAAGATGATCCCGCGGCAGGCGACTCCTTACCTGGACGAGAAGCGTTTCCCCAAGCTCACGAGCGTGACCGATGCCGAGTTGGAGGGCCTTCGCAAATTGAAGAGCCCTGGTCCCAAACCCAAGGCGCCGCCGGGCATCGCGGAAGCCAAGGTGACCGAGGTTTACGACAAGATCAAGGAGCTGGGCATTGTCCGCGATGAACATGGTCTACACGGTCCGGGGCTGGATAGCAGATCTCCCTACTGTGCCGCCCCTGGTGAATACGGGGGCAAGGATGTTCGGTTCTGGCCGGACGAACATGGCCCTGACAGCATCATCATGCTGAGCCCGGCGCCATTCAACGCGCTTGCCTCCCAGATCGCCAAGGCCTACCACACCAGCAACGACGAGGCGCAACGCCGCCGGCTGACGGATGCGTTCCTCCTTGTGGCCGACTACATCCAGGATCAGGGGGAGACGCTCGCCGTTGATGCGCTCACGAGCATGCGTGAAGTGCTTGCGAAGGCGGGGCGATTCGAGTCGCACTTCGAAACTCTTGTCCGTTCGCGCGGCGGCGACCTCTCCTATGTCGACGGTGACGGGCCGGTTCGCTCGAACATGGATTACTATTCTCACTACGCTCGCAACCTGATGGATCTCTGTTTCATTCCGCCGGAAACGACCGACCAGGTCCGCTGGCTGAACGCCTGGAAGGCGATGATGGATCAATCGCTGACCCAGCCGTCCTGCGCCTTCAAAGTGGATGGCTCGGCATACCATCACGGAAGCCACTATCATTCCTATGCCCAGGGCGCGTTCGGGAATTTTCCTAAGCTCTTGAAAGACCTGAGTGGCACCCCCTGGCGCATGAGCCCGGAAGCGCATGAGCTTCTCCGCCGCGCCATGCTCGCTCAACGGCTCTACGCCGACTTCTTCGATATGCCGCTCTCGCTCAAGGGACGCAGCCCGTTCGCGTCCGGCATCGGTCTTATTCTTCCTTACGGCGTCAAGGCCATGGACGTTCTGGCACAACTGGGGACGCCAGACGGCACGGAGAAAATCGATCGGGAAGTGGCTGCCGCTTACCTCCGTTTCGCGCCCGAGGCCGCGGCCAAGGAACCCTATTTGAGCCTGGGCATCAAGCCGGAGCCCGAGCCGAATGGATCGTTCGTGATGCCGTACGCTGCTTTGCTCGCTCATCGGCGCGACGACTGGCTTGCCTGCGTCCGGGGCCAGAGCCGTTATTGTTGGGGAAGCGAGAAGCAGGCCCGACGCAATTGCTTTGGGCCTTTCATGAGCTTCGGCACGCTGGAGATCCTGGCCGGAGGCAAGCCGGTGAATGCCAAAGCCAGCGGGGCCGATGGCGCCGGTTGGGATTGGGCCCGTTTCGAGGGCACCACCGTCCCGCAACTTCCGCTGAATGAACTGGATAAGGCGTGGCCGGCAAACAGCGAGGTGACACGTTCGCCCGAAACCTTTGTCGGCGGGCTCTCGCACCAGGGTCGTCAAGGCGTTTTTGCCATGGTGATGAACCAGACGATCACGCCGGACGACAAGGTCATCAAAGGCAAGAAGAGTTGGTTCTTCAGTGACGACCGGATCCTCTGCCTGGGCTCCGGCATCTCCTGCGACGTGGCCGGGCATCCCACCCAGACGACCCTCTGCCAGAAATCACTGCGGAACACCAACCCCGCTGAGATACGCTCCACGTTGATGGACGGGGTCGAACTCAAGACCTTCCCCGAGGAGCGAGCGCTCGACCAGACCAAGCCCCACTGGTTTTTCGACGTTCAGCAGACCGGCTATTACGTGCCCGCCGGACAGAATGTCGGGATCGCTCGCAAACATCAGAAGAGCCGGGACGTGAACGACTGGGAGAATACCGAAGGGGACTTCCTGACCGCGTGGATCGACCACGGCAAGGCACCCAAGGACGCCGGCTATGAATACCTGCTGGCCGTCCGGTCGACGCCCGAGGCGATGCAGAAGATTGTCGCCCAACCACCGTACCGAGTCATCCAACGCGACGATTCGGCCCACATCGTCTGGGACACAATTGGCCGCCGTTGGTCCTGCGTAATCTTCGCACCGCAAAAGGAGATCACGCACGCGGTCGCCAAGGAAACGCTCCCGGTGAAAGCGGTCGACCGCCCCTGCCTCGTCATGGCGCAGTCGGCACAGGATGGCCAGTTGGACGTGAGCGTGGCCGATCCCGACCTCAACTTGCAATCCAATGGAGCAAGCAAACCGCAGACCCTGAACATCACGCTTCGCGGCAAATGGCGTTTGCAGGAAGCGAAAGGAACCACCTGCGTCTGGCCTTTGAAGGACACGAAGGACAAGGTGCGGATCGTGTCCGCCAGCGACACGGAAACCATCGTCGAGATCGTCTGCCAGCATGGGGCGAGTTATGATTTGAAGCTGGTGCGATGAGGCGAGGGAGGCGGAGGAATGAAACTGCCGAATGCGGACGCAGCGTTCGTGGAGGAAGAGAAGGTCCGCGGCTATTTGCTCAATAGCGAGCATCGCTACGGGGCCAGTAAGGCGAAGTTCTTCGAGGAGTTTGGTTTCACGCTACAAGACTGGGAGATGTTGGCCAATGCCTTGCACGAACGTGGCCAGCAACACGATGTGTCAAAGGAAAAGCAAACTGGTTTCGGACCCCGTAACGAAGTTGTCGGGGAATTGACGACTCCCGACGGAAGACGGCCCTGTGTGCGTACAGTCTGGCAAGTCGATAAGGGTGAAACCGCGCCGCGCCTGATTACTGCGCACCC
>Ga0105046_10003005_pt1 | contig 26691 bp, 19 predicted proteins | sample MAT03_FD_78385 | JGI IMG/M metagenome (GOLD analysis project Ga0105046, IMG submission 78385) | Freshwater microbial communities from Lake Fryxell liftoff mats and glacier meltwater in Antarctica - MAT-03 (megahit assembly) | ecosystem: Environmental > Aquatic > Freshwater > Ice > Liftoff...
AATCTTAACGTGTTCATCACCAATAAACGTGTGCTCTGAACGGTCGAACTTGGGCTAGGCCGCGCCAAGGCGTTTCTCGGTTGCAGATGGGGCAACTCGTTTCCGCGCCCCACCCTACCCAAGGACGAAAAGCAACCGCTCGTCGGCGGTGCGTCGTGGAATACGACTGGGACGTTGAGCTAGAGATCGCCGTGCCTTCTGACTGGAACACACTTGCAGACCGATCTTGTACTGGGCGTTGTCCCTTAACCTCCATGAAATCATTGCTTATCCTGTCCCTGCTATTCTCAACCGTAACCCCCTTGGTGCGGGCACAAATCGTGGAGGTCCCTTACGGAGCGCCCATCACCCTCGCGCAGGCCCGTATCGTGCTTGCCGCAGCGCAGGCGGAGGCCCGGAAGAACCAATGGAATGTCGCGGTGGCCATCGTCGATTCTGGCGGGCATCTGGTGGCTTTTGAGCGGTTGGACACAACCCAATATGGAAGCGCCGAAGTCACCATTGAAAAGGCCCGCTCGTCCGCGGCGTTTCGTCGGCCGACCAAGGCATTTCAGGACGTCGCCGCCGGCGGTGGCGCGGGTTTGCGAATCCTCGGCCTGACCGGAGGGGTTCCGATCGAAGGCGGCGTGCCGCTTCTGATTGACGGCAGGATTGTCGGTGCGGTCGGCGTATCCGGCGTCACGTCGGCGTAGGACGGACAGATAGCGACCGTCGCTGCGGCCGCGGTGCACTGAGCAACGGCGGCGCGCGCCGAATGCCATTGCCGGCGTGGACATCGCGCTGTGGGACTTGAAGGACCGCCTCCTGGGCCTGCCCGTCTAACAGCTCCTCGGGGGACTGGGTGCTCATCCTAATCCCGGCCACTTTCATCCGAACCTTCGTCGGAGGCGATATCCTCCAAGTGCCGATCATCGCCCCGCTTTTCGGATTTGCCCTCGCGGCCCTCGGCCCCAAAGGCCAGCCGATCGTCGACCGGCTGCACCCAGTCGCTTACTTTTTGGACGAAGGAAACGTCACCGACGGTGCAGGCGCGTCGGCCGGAGCCGCCGCGGCCGGGGCGGTGGACTCAGGAGTGGCGACGCCGGTGGACGGACGCAGCCGCAGAATGCCTGCCCGTTGGGCCCAGAAGCTTTGTGGGCTGATCGTATTCAACTGGGCGACCAAGGTCTGCACAGCGGCATCGTCGCCCTTTTCGGAGGCGAGGGACGCCAGATGGTAGGTCGCTTCGGCCCGAATCGCGGTCGGTTCGCTGAGGTCCGAACCGATCGCTTTCAACCCGGCCTCGCCGCCCGCGCGGTCGCCGGAAAGAAGCTTGGCCATTGCACTGCCTACCCGGGCGCGGGGCGCCAAGGGATTCGACTTCATGGTCTCCACCGCTTTCGTGTAGTGGGGAACCGCCTCAGCGTATTTACCGGCAGCGTACGCTTCGTCGGCGAGGCGCAGATGCGCGACACCTGCCAGCACATCCCCCTCATGGGAACTCGCAAATGCTTTGAGTTGTTCGCTGGTGGTCGCCTTCGCGTAGTCGGCGGCGATGCCGTTTTCCCGATGGGCCTGGTAAGCTTCCCACCCTCCCTTGCCGACGATCGCGACGAGGACAAGAACACAGAAAGCCATGATGGCCTTTTGGTAGCGCGCCCAGAACCGCCGCAGTTTTTCGTCGAACGGAACAACGACGGGAGCGTCGACCACAACGATGGGGCGGTCGTCGCCCGCGGGCAAGGGACTGGAGGGCGGTGTGGGGGAGGCCATGGTCAAAGAGTTAAAAGGAGCGACAAAAACAGACCGACGCAGGGGCGTAAAGGAGGGAGTTCAACCCGAAAGCGCCCCCGCAGGCCGCTCTGGAAGGATTCTTTCAGTCGAAAACGACGGTTTTATTGCCGTAAACCAGAACGCGGTTTTCGAGATGCCAGCGAACCGCCTGCGCCAGCACGGTTTTCTCCAAATCGCGCCCTTTGCGTACGAGATCGTCCACACTATGGCGATGCGTCACGCGCGCGACGTCCTGTTGCACGATCGGGCCCTCATCCAGATCTCGCGTCGCATAGTGCGCGGTGGCACCGATCAATTTCACGCCGCGCGAATGAGCCTGATGGTAAGGGCGGCCGCCGGCGAACGCCGGGAGAAACGAGTGATGGATATTGATCACCGGCTTGCCGTACGCGCTCAAAAAGTCCGACGACAGCACCTGCATGTAACGCGCGAGGATCACCAGTTCGATTCCGTACTCGCGCAGCAGGGCAAGCTGCGCGGCCTCGCCCGCCGCCTTGGTTTCCGCGGAGAGCGGAACGTGTTTAAAGGCGAGGCCGTACCCCTCGGCCGCGGCGGCGAGGTCGCGATGGTTGGAAATCACCAAGGCGAAATCGCCGGTGAAGTCGCCCGCGCGGGCGCGCAGGACGAGATCGTGGAAACAATGGTCTGCCTTGCTGACGAAGATCGCCATGCGCCGACGCTGCGCTGAATCCGCCAGCTGGGCATGCATGCCCAGCTGGGCGGCAAAGGCCCGGAACGCTTCGGTATCGGCCGAGGCACTACCCGAGGTCGGCTCCCATTCGACCCGTTGGAAAAAGATGCCCGCCTCGGTGTCGCGATGCTGGTCGGCATGGAGGATGTTGCCTCCGCGCTCGAAGATCCAGCCGGCGACCCGCGCGACCAGCCCGGCTCGATCCGGACCGTGAAGCAAAGCGACCAGGGTGGACATCGCGGCTCAGAGCACGTTGACGTTGCCGCGATAGCTCTGGATCGGCTTCACGCCGATGCGCTTGCTCCTGAGCGCCTTGATGCCTTCCAGCGCCGCACTCGCTCCGGTCAGCGTGGTCATGATGCAGACACTGTGGGCGTACGCCGCCGCGCGGATCTTGTTCTCGTCCTTGCGGGGAATCATTCCCTCCGGCGTGTTCACCACCATCTGCACCTGGCCGTTCTTGATCAAATCCACCGCGGTGGGGCGCCCCTCGCCGATCTTGGCCAGTTTCGCCACCTTTACGCCGCTCTCGAGCAGCACCTTAGCGGTCCCACCCGTGGAAAAAATCGAGAATCCCATCGTTTCCAGCTGACGCGCCAAGTCGACGACGCGCGGTTTGTCCGAGTCCTTCACGGAGAGGAAGACATTCCCGCCGGTCGGCAATCCCGGTTTGGCGGCCGCCTGCGCTTTGGCAAAGGCCACGCCGAGATCCTCGTCGATGCCCATGACTTCGCCGGTCGACCGCATTTCCGGGCCGAGGACGATGGTCGCGCCAGGGAAACGTACAAAGGGAAAGACCGCTTCTTTGACGCACCAGTGCTTGGGCGTCTGCTCGCGGGTGAATCCGAGATCCTTCAGCTTCATGCCGATCATGACTTTCGCGGCGAGCTTCGCCAGCGGAACGCCGATCGCCTTGGCCACGAACGGCACGGTCCGCGAAGCGCGAGGGTTGACCTCGAGGACATACAGTTGGTTGTCCTTGATCGCAAACTGCACGTTCATCAGCCCGATCACCTTCAGCTCCTTCGCCAGCGCGTAGGTGGCGGCGCGAACGGTGTCCAGCATCGGCTTGGCCAGCGTGTGCGGCGGCATCACCATGGCGGCGTCGCCGGAATGCACGCCGGCGAACTCGATGTGCTCGAGCATCCCGCCGATCACGCTGGTTTCGCCGTCGGAGATGCAATCGACGTCGAGTTCGATCGCGTCCTCGAGAAAGTCGTCGATGAGAACGGGCTTGTCCGGCATCACCTCGAAGGCCTGGCGGATCACTCCCTTGAACTCCTCTTCGCTGTAGACGATGAACATGCCGCGTCCACCGAGAACGAAGGACGGTCTGAGCAGGACGGGGAAACCGATCTCGTGCGCAAACTTCAGCGCCTCGGTCTCGTTCATCGCGGTGCGGTTGGCCGGCTGTTTCAGGCCGACCGTATCGAGCGCCTTGGCGAAGAGTTTCCGGTCCTCGGCCCTCTCGATGCTCTCGGGCGACGTTCCGATAATGTCGACGCCGTTCTCCTTGAGCGCGGCCGCAAGGTTCAGCGGCGTCTGCCCGCCGAACTGGACGATGACGCCCGCACAATTCTCCTGACGGTAGATCTCCAGCACGTCCTCCAAGGTGAGGGGCTCGAAGTAGAGGCGGTCGGACGTATCGTAGTCGGTGGATACGGTTTCCGGATTGGAGTTCACCATCACGGTCTCGTAACCGGCTTCGCGAAGCGCGAAACTGGCGTGCACGCAACAATAGTCGAATTCGATGCCCTGGCCGATCCGGTTGGGACCGCCGCCCAGGATCATGATCTTCTTCTTGTTTCCGGGCGGGAGGATTTCGTTTTCGTCGCCGTAACTGGAATAGTAATACGGCGTGAACGCCTCGAACTCCGCCGCGCACGTGTCGACCAGGCGGTAGGTGGTGGGCACACCCAGCCGCTTGCGCGCCGCGGTCATGGTAATGAGATCGGTCTTGAGAATGTGCGCGAGCTGGGCGTCGGAGAACCCGAACTGCTTCGCCCGTTTGAGCAGGGTCGTCGTCAGGGTCAGGCGTTTGCCGGAACCCGTGGATTCGGAGCCGGGCAACGCGTACTGCCGTAGGTCCCGCTCCATTTCGAAGATCTCCCTCAGCTGGTGCAGGAACCACGGATCGATCTTGGACAGGTCGAAGATTTCCTCGACCGTGAAGCCCGCAAGGAAGGCGTAGCGAATGAAGAAAATCCGTTCCGCGTTCGGCGTCGCCAGCTTGGCCACGATCGCCGTGCGCTCCGGCAGCTCGTCGCCGCCGTACTTGCCGCCGCCGCCGAAGCCGCGGGCACCGATTTCCAAGGAACGCAGCGCTTTCTGCATCGATTCCTTAAAGGTGCGCCCGATCGCCATCGCTTCGCCGACGGATTTCATCGCCGACGTCAGGGTGGGATCGGCGTCCGGGAATTTCTCGAAGGTGAACCGCGGGATCTTCGTGACCACGTAATCGATGGTCGGCTCGAAGGACGCCGGGGTCAGCCGGGTGATGTCGTTGCGCAGCTCGTCGAGCGAGTAGCCGACCGCGAGCTTCGCGGCGATCTTGGCAATGGGAAAGCCGGTCGCTTTCGAGGCGAGCGCGGAGGAACGCGAAACGCGGGGATTCATCTCGATCACCACCATGCGCCCCGTCTGCGGATCGACCGAGAACTGGATATTGGATCCGCCGGTTTCGACGCCAACTTCGCGGATGACCGCAAACGACGCATCGCGCATCGCCTGAAACTCCTTGTCGGTCAGCGTCATCGTGGGCGCCACCGTGATCGAGTCGCCCGTGTGCACTCCCATCGGGTCGAAATTTTCGATCGAGCAGATCACGACACACTGGTCCTTGTGATCGCGCATCACCTCCATCTCGTACTCTTTCCACCCGAGCAGACACTCCTCGACAAGCACCTCGTGTACCGGCGAAAGATCCAGACCGTTTGCACAGATCTGCTCGAACTCTTCGCGGTTATACGCGATGCCGCCGCCGGATCCCCCCAAAGTAAACGAAGGACGGACGATCAGGGGAAAGTTGCCGAGGAATTCCGCGGCCGCGCGCGCTTCGTCCATCGTCTTGACCGTGCGGGACAATGCGACGTCGAGGCCGATCTTGATCATGGCCTGCTTGAACAGCTCGCGGTCTTCGCCCTTGGAGATGGCGTCCGGTTTCGCTCCGATCATTTCCACGCCATACTTCGCAAGGATCCCCTCCTTGTGCAGCTCCATGGACAGGTTCAACGCCGTCTGGCCGCCCAGTGTGGGCAACAACGCGGAGGGGCGTTCGACCTCGATGATCTTTTCGAGAAACTCAAGCGTAAGCGGCTCGATGTAAGTAACATCCGCGAACTCCGGATCCGTCATGATCGTGGCCGGATTCGAATTGACGAGAATAACGCGGTAGCCCTCCTCCCTAAGCGCCTTGCAGGCCTGCGTGCCTGAGTAATCGAACTCGCACGCCTGGCCGATCACGATGGGACCGGCACCAATGATAAGGATGGACTTGAGATCGGTACGCTTAGGCATGGACGTGGATTCCGGCGAGGGTTGGGCGGGTGCCCCCACGCGGCAAGCGGGAACTCACACGGCGGAGCGGCCGCCCCCGCAAATTCGCCTCGATGGAGGGCCACGGTCCCTCGTGGCCGGGATTGCGCGTCCGCGCACTGCCAACTCCGCACCTGCTTGTTTGTGGCAGATCCCGATCGATTCCTTCGCGCCTTGTATGTCCAACCGCGTGAGCCATTCCGACCGTGCGGAGACAGCTTTCGGACGCTGGCCCGCCCGCGAATCAGCCCCGCCGAAGGCGGTAGTCGGCCGCGAGGCTGACGATCGCCTGCGCGGACAGGGGTGTTCCGCCGAGGTGCGCAGCGAGCACGGCCGCACCCACAATCGGCGGGGGAGGGTTGGCGACCAAGCGGTGACGCGGGACGGCCTTCGCCAATTCCTCGCGAAAAGGGTCGCTGTAGGTTTCGTTGCCCAAAAGTCCGCCCGCAGCCACCACCGTGACGGGGCTCTCCGCAAACGCCAGCCGCGCCACCAGCGCCGACGCCACACGCGCTAGCTGACGCGCCCCCTCGCGGACGATGACCCGAGCCACCTCATCGTCGGCTGCGGCGGCGAGCACGACGGGAGCCAAGGCCGCCAGTTGTGCTCGGGCGGTGTCGGGTCGTTGCGCCCATTGCATCGCCTCGCGATGCGTGGTCACCCCGAGCTCGGCAAACAAAGCAGGCTCCAACCGCGTGTAAGCTCCCCGCCCGTCCGCGGCTTCCATCACGGCGCGCAAGCCCTGTACCGCCATCCAGACGCCGCCGCCTTGGTCATCGATCAACCAACCCCAGCCACCGACTTGGGCAGTGTGTCCTTCCCTATCGCGCCCATACCCCGCCGCACCCGTTCCGGAGACGACGACCAGACCCGGCTCTTCACCGCATCCCCCGGCGAGCGCAATGCGCAAATCGTGATCGAGCGCGAGGTTTTGCGGCGCTTTGACCAGCTGGAGCGCTGCTAAAGGTTCGCGAAAAGCGAGGTGATCGGCAGCGGTTTTTACTCCTGCCAACCCCAGGAAGGCCCCTGCCGCCGGACCGGCCAACCGCGCCTGCATTTTCGCCTCAGACACCGCTTCGGCCACCGCCCGAACGGCTTGAGAAAGGCCAACCGTGTGGTAATTCGAGCTGCCCCCTTCACCGCTACCCATGACCGCGCCGGCGGAATTTACAATCAAAGCGCGGGTATGGGATCCACCGCCGTCGATGCCGATAAACCAATTCACGGCGAGAGCTTTGAACCGATGAATAGACGATGGCAAACCTTGGTTGGATCGAACGCGCACACCCACGGCACTCCAGCGACGCAAATAAATTTCCTCAAGCTGTTCCGCGACCACCCAGAGCGCAGGCTTGCTCCGTCGCGCAGCGGTCACTTCCCTCCCCACCCCGAATGTCCGCCGCCGTCCGCCCCACGCACCTCCCGCGACTCCATCCGCGGCAGCTCCAGCGTTTGCGCAGTCAGTTGCGAATTTCGATTCGGGAGTCCGGACTGAGCGAAATCTCGCTCGAACACCTCGACCTCCAGGCCAGTCTGTTTTGGGACCTCGATCCCACGCCGCTGGTGATCGACGCCGACGAATGGTCTCGCCTGGAAGCGGGCCTGATCCAACGGGCCCGTTTCACCAATGCATTTCTGGTGGATATCTACAGCCGTCAACAAGTGCTCGGACAGCGGTTGCTGCCGCCCGAAATCATCCTCGCAGACCCCTACTATCGCCGCCCGTGCCTGCACTTGGAGCCTCACCGGGACACTCCGGCGATGATCCTGCGTTTTGACCTGATCAATACGGTGAACGGCTGGCAATTCACCGGCACCCGTGCGAACACCCCGATCGGCCTGGGTTTTACCGTCCAAAACCGTCGTTTCCTTTCTCAAGAGGCGGGCGGCCTTTACGCGACGCTGCCGGACTATCACTCGATCATCAATTTCCCCCTCCGCATCCTCGACGGATTGCGCGAACTGAGTCCCCACCAAAACCGGGCACCGAACATCGTCGTCCTGACCGCCGGGCCCAACGACCCCTTCTACGCGGAGCACAGTTTTCTCGCGCGCAAAATGGGTTTGCCGCTCGCGCGAGGCGACGATCTGCTGGTTTTAGACAACTGGGTTTACTTCAAGACCATCGGTGGCTTAGAAAGGGTGGACGTCATCTACCGGCGCCTGAACGACGCACATATCGACCCCGTGGTGTTTTCCACAGACCGGGAAACGGCGGGAGTGCCCGGACTGCTTCAATGTATCCGCGCCGGTAATGTCGCCCTCGCAAACAGCATCGGCAGTGGCGTCGCCGACAGTCGCGCGCTCGACGCCTACCTACCGCAGTTGATGCGATTCTACCTCGGCGAAAAACCGCTCTTGCCGTCGGTGCCGACGCTCACCTGCGGCGACACCGATCAGCTGGACGATATCCTCGCCTGCGCGGAGGAGATGACCGTTCTGCCCAATCACGATCTGCGTTTGGGCGATCCTCGGCTTCACCATCCGGCTCAGCCGCTTCTCGACGCCAACGGCCTCGCCCGCAGCGTGCGCGAGAATCCGCACGCCTTTGTCGCGCGTCGTCGGGTGGAAACGCGGGCGATGGCTCTCGATGGCAAGCGCTCCGCGCCGTTTCATTTCAGCGCGTTCGTCCTGTCGCAAGGCGGCCAATACACGGTCCTGCCCGGGGGTCTTGCCCGCCTGGGAGCATCCCCGCCGCCGATCGACCGCATCGGCGCCTGCGCCGACACCATCGTCCTGCAAGGCAACACCGTCAGCGTGGACGAAGGCCCGGATGTCGAACGCGTCACCGGATCCCACCGTCAACACGAGCTCGGCTCCCGTTCCGCCGAAACGCTTTTCTGGCTTGGACGTTATTTGGAACGCGCCGAAGCCACTGCGCGTATGCTGGCGATCTTCGAGGACGTCGCCCTGGAGGAAATTCCCTCGCGGGATCGCCGCTACTGGGTTCCGATCTGGCGAGGTCTGCTCGAAGCTACGGGACATTCCGCGGAGCGCATTTCGGCCAAAACCAATCCGCATCTCACCCTTACCGGCGACCTCAACTGGCGGATGACCCTCTCCGTCGATCATCCGAGTTCGATCGCTTCGTCGATCGCGATCGCGACCGAAAACGGCCGCCAGCTGCGCGACTATGTCAGCCCGGAAGCCTGGGTGCTCCTCAGTCGCCTCGGAAGCAAGCTGGACGCCCTTCGCCGCGGCCGACCCAACAGCGAACGCCGACGGAAAAACGCCGCCCAGGCCGTGCAATTGGTGCTCACCGACGTGAACGCGTTTTTCGCCACAGCCGAACGCACCATGCTGATGGATGCGGGTTGGGAGTTTCTTCTGATGGGTGTGCATCTGGAGCGGGCGATCATGACCTGCAGCGCGCTGCGGCACATTCTCGGTAAACTCGACGAAATCGCCGCGCAGACCGCGCCCGCTTCGGCGGCGGTGCTTCCTGCCGGTCAGCGGACGCGCGGCGGCGACGCCCCCGAGTTGTCCGCCTTGTTGCGCATGCTCGGGTCGCAGGACGCCTATCGCCGTTTATACCAAACCCGCAGCGAGCCGCGCCTGGTCGCGGCGCTCTTTCTGCAGCAGCCCGACGCCCCGCGCAGCCTGTTCTACAATCTGCATCGCATCAAAACGAGCGTCCGCGCAGTGGCCAGGAGCACCCCAGGGGAAGAGGATGAGGCCGCCGTCGAAGGAGTCGCCGGTTTGCTCAACTTCCTGGCAGCATTGCCGATCCAGAACCATTTCGGGTTACCCACCTCGGTCGGCGCCGCGCCCGAAGCGGAGAAACCCGCCAAGCTCAGCGATCTCCTGGCCCAGCTGCTCCAGCGCCTTTACGATCTGTATCCGCTGCTCAGCGACCATTTCTTCAGCCACCAGGCTCGCGTCGCCGTCAGCACGTCCGCCGCCGTCCGTTCGCTCAAGGTCGGAATCGCCCCGCCCCCTCCGGGTTAGCCGGAGGCTCCGAGCGCAGGGCCGCACCCACCCGCCGGATGGGCAGCCTACCGAGGCTTCGCGACAGCCTCGGGAGCGAGGCCCTCGATCGGAAACCACCGCCATCCCCATCCGGGTGGGCTCGCCTTCAACGAGTCAATCTCGGTTTCCCCGCGCCGGCAAGGGGAAGCCACTTCGTTAAAACAAGTTCGATTATAATTCCCCCCACCCTCGTTTTTGCGTAGAAACGGGTGTCGTACCAACCCGCATCCTCAACGCCTCGCTTCCATGGGAATTTTCCGCGCTTTCAAACGTGTATTCATCTGGCTCGGTCTCGCAGCAGAGAAAGCCACCGAAAACGACACCATCAACCAAGCCGTCGTCGAGCGCGGCATCCGCGACGCCAAGGCCAAGGCCGACAAGGCCCACTACGCCAACGGACAACTCGCCGGCCAGGTAGCCCTGCTCAAGGACCAGGTGAAACGTCAGCACCGTCAGCGCGCCGAGCTCCAGGGTCTCCTTCAAACCGCCGCGGCAGCGAACGACGAAGTCAACGGCTCCCACTTCGCCGAAGAGCTCGCCACGCTGGAACAGGATGTTTCCGAGAACGAGGCCCAGCTCCAAAGTCTCGAACAGCTCTACCGGCAAAATACCGAGATCATCGCCAACAGTCTTCGCGAGATTCAGCGCTTCCAGCGCGAGTTCGAAGCCGTCAAGGCGAAGGTCGCCGTCGGGCGCTCCTTGGAAAACCTCGCCGGCATGATGAAAGGTTCCATTTCGGAACTCCAAGGGATGGTCGGTGGCGAAATGAGCCAGTCGATGCAACAGCTCCGTCAGTCTGCCGCGGGCGGCGAGGGACAAATGCGCGCCACCCTCGATCTCGCCAAGGAAATGGGATCGAGCATCCAGCGGCAGCAGGACATGCGCAAAGCCAGAGGCTCGATGCTTTTCAAGGAATACCAATCTAAAATGGGTCGCGTACAGACGCCCACCCCCGCCGCGACCGCAACCCCACCGCCCGAACGCCAGAAAATCGCGGAATAATCCGCCCAGCCTGTCCGCGTCGTTTCTCCGTCAGCCCACTCCATGACAACTCTCGGTAAATTCGTTCTCGCCCTGCTCATTATCGGCGTCGCCGGCGTCGGCGTTTACAAATGGTGGGACAAACTCAACCCCACCGCCGCTACCTCCGGCACCTCGTCCTCGTCCCGCAACGGCCCGTCTTCCACGACCGCATCCTCGGGTAAAACCGACAGCAAGGGGGACACTTTGGACGCGGCCGACTTCCTCGCTCCTCTCGACAGCTGCCCGCTCCTTCCGCCGGCGGCAGCTTACGTTCCAAAGGACAATATCGTCGACCTAGAGCTCAGCGAATACGCCGGTTATGCTGGGATCGTCGCCGCCAACGGGGGCCTCGAACCGACCGAAAACTCCGTCTTCTTCCGCAAACATGGCTTCAAACTCCGGATCAAATTGTCGGAAGAGGAGAGCTGGCCCGCGCTCAACGCCGGACGCATCGCGGCCGCCGCGACCACGGTCGACGTTTTAACCGCTTACTGCCGCAACTTTCAGGTCACCGTGCCGGTGCAAATCGGTTTCTCCCGCGGCGCAGGCGGCCTCGTCGTGCGCAAGGAGATCCGCCGGATCAACGATCTCAAAGGTCGCACCCTCGTCACCGCGCAGTTCACCGAATCCGACTTCTTCATCCGTTACCTCGCACAAGAAGCGGGCCTGAGCGTCAACATGCTCCGGAAACCGAATGACCGTCCCGATCCCGAAAAGGTGAATTTGCTTTTCGCCGCCGACGCCTTCGCCGCCGGCGATCTTTTCCTCAAGGATCTGGAAAGCGGATCGTCCCGCCTCGCCGGCTGCGTCACGTGGGCACCCAAGACCACGGAAGTGGTCGCCGCCAGCAAAGGCGCGGCCACGCTGCTGACCACCAACAAGAACCTGCTCATCGTCGCGGATATCCTCGTCGTCAACAAAGGCTTCGCGCAGGCCAATCCGAAGATCGTGGCCGGTCTCACGGACGGTATCCTCGAGGGAAACCGGCTCGTGCGCGACACCCCCGCCACTCAGCTCGATCTGATCGGCAAGACCTTCAAATGGAATGCGGAACAAACCCGCGAAGAACTCGCCAAAGTCCACCTTTCCAACCTGCCCGAAAACCTGGCGTTTTACTCGGGCGCGATCGACGCGGCCGGCAGTTTCAGCGGAATCTTCAGTTCCGCCTTGTTGGTCTACGGCCCGCTGATCGATGTGCCCTCCGACGCCGACCGCTATATGGATGACGCACCCTTGAAGGCGCTGCAAGCCGCCGGCGCCTACGCCGGTCAGCGGGTCGCGATCGCGCCCATCCGGAGTCGAAGCGTGGGTGCGCTGGAACGCGATCCCCTCCTGAGCAAGGACATCCGTTTCCTCTTCGAACCCAATTCGGCCAAACTGGATATGAACAACGCCGAAAATCTCGCGAATCTCGAGTCGATCAAGCGGCTCCTCCAGGTAAGTCCCGGTTCCACCATTCTGCTGCGCGGTCACGTCGACAACGCTTTGGTCGATAAGTTTCGCAAAGAAGGCGGCGAGCCATTCGTCAACCAGATGGCTCTAAAGGCGATGGAGCTCTCCAAAAACCGCGCCGCAGAAATCAAATCGGTCCTCTCCTCCCGGCTCGCGGTCGAAGCGGCCCGACTCGAAACCATCGGTCGGGGATGGCAGGAGCCTTCCGGCACGGACGCGGAGAAAAACCGGCGGGTCGAGGTGCAGTGGTTTACCGTCGAGTGATTCCCTTCGCGCCGCGCGATCAAAGCAGAACCGATCTCATTCCCGTGCGTTACGCCGTCACGCTTCATTGACCGAACCTCCGTCAAGCTACCGTCGAGAATTCTGGAAGAGCCGGCATCACCTCTGGCTCGGCCTGCTGACAATCGGCCTCGGCTTTGCCAGCGGGCAGCCGCTCGCCCTCGTCGCGGGTGTCACCGTCTACGCCCTCGGCCTGGTCTTCCTGCCCGACACCGGTTTTTTCCGGCGCTGGGTGGATGCTCGCGTGAACGCCGGCCGCGCCAAGGAAGCGGCCGAGCAGGTCGCCACTTTTCAAAAGGAATACCAACGCCTCTCCGCGTCGCTTTCGTCCGCGCGCCAGGCGAAATACGGGCAGCTCCGTAACGTCTGCGAAGACATCGAGCGTGCGTCCGGCGAAACCCAAAAGACCACCGGGCTGGATCTTCCCACGCAGCATCGCAAGCTCGACGAATTGCTCTGGACCTACCTGAGGATGCTCGCAGTGGAGCAATCGCTCGACGTCTATCTGGAAACGGAACGTAAGGAGCAGATCGCCACCCTCGCCTCCACCGTCGACCGGGAAACCGAAGCTCTCGCCCGGGAGGTCACCGCCCTCAAGACGACGCAACCGACCTCCCCTTTGCTCGAAACCAAGGAGCGTCTGCTCACGTCCCGCCTCGAGCGCAGTGCCACCCTCAAACAGCGGTTGACGCGCGTCGAACAGGCCCAGGCCAACGTCGATCTGATCCGTTCGGAACAGGAACGGCTGGTCGAGCAGGTGAAGCTGATTCGCGCAGACGCCGTCGCCGCCCGCAATGCCGGCGGACTGAGCGCACGGATCGATACCAGCATCGAGCACCTCACCGCCACCAATCGCTGGTTGTCCGAAATCGACGAGTATCAAACCCTCACCCGGGAAATGCCGGAGCTGCCGGTTCGATTGACCGATTCCGCGGCCCCCCCGCCCGTTACTTCGGGGCGAAAACCCACCGCGAATCGGCAGTAGTTCACCCACCAATACCGTTACCCGCCTTCGTCCCATGGCCGCTCCCGCTTCACCCGTCCCACCCTCTCCTGCACCGACGGGCGCGACCTCCACGCCGGCGCCCGTGACGACTCCGCCCCGTCCGCCTCTCCCCGCCTGGGCGATGGAGATGGCCCGCTTCTGGAACGGCGGAGCCCACAGCCTGATGGTTCTGCACGGGAATATCTTCGAACTCTTCCCCGCTCAGCTCGGCGAACGCGTCGATTACGTTTCCCTCGGCACGTTTCTCTCGCGTCGACTTTTCGCCGGGCGGGGCATGCTTCTCTTCTACGATCTCGGCGAAGGTCTCACCTTCGGAACCGCCGCCATGCAGACACGGTTCTTCGAGTGGCTGCGGATCTATGACGAGGTAGAGCACACCGAATACCACCGGGAAGGCCCTCCGCGCGAGTTCATGCGGCTCGCCCCCGTGCTGCGCCGCTTCTTCGCGCGGGCGGCGGACGACCGCGGGGCGGATCGAGGCGTCACGCTCGTCATCGATTTCCCCGAAAAAATCATTCCCGCCGCCGAGGACTCCAGCGTGAGCCTCGACGAACGCATGGCACTGATCACACTGGTGAAATGGGCGGCTTCGCCCGAGCTGCAGTTGGGCGATATCGGGATCGTGCTCGTCACGGAAACGATCTCCGAAATCAACGCGGACCTCCTCCAGAATCCGCACGTGACCAGCGTGCGCATTCCGCTTCCCGACGTGGCCGCCCGCCAGCAATTCCTCGCCTCCGGCTGGTTGGACCGCGTGAGCTCGCAGCCCAAACTCGCGACGATGACCGATCTCGGCGTGGAAGATCTCGCACGGCGCACCTCCGGCTTGTCGCTTCTCCGGATCGAACAGCTCGTCGTCACCGGCGTGCGCGCGGACGAGCGCCTCACTCCCGAGCGGCTGAGCACCGGCAAACGCCGGCTGATCGAGGATTATTGCCAGGGCCTCGTGCGTTTCAAAGACCCGCGCCCCGGCGTCTCGCTCGAACAAGTCGCCACCCACACCGCTGCCAAAGCACGGCTGCGGGAACTGGCGTGGCTGATCAAAAATCAAAAAGACGATGTGCTCGAACGCGGCGTGCTCGTCCCAGGACGGGTAGGCGTAGGCAAATCGTTTTTGATCGATTGCTTCGCCAGCGAATGCGGGCTTCCCGTCCTCGAAATCGGCGAATTCCGCTCCAAATGGGTCGGCGAAACCGAGCGTCAGCAGGCGCGCATTCTTCTGACGATCCGCGCTCTCGGTCCGGTCATCGTAGTCGTCGACGAAGCCGACGCCGTCTTCGGCAATCGCTCCGCGGATGGCGACAGCGGGGTGTCCTCCCGCGTTTTCGCCGCGTTTGCCTCGCACCTCGGCGATTCCTCGCTGCGGGGACGGGAACTCTGGATCGCGATGACCTCCCGGCCCGATCTGATGGCGATCGATTTGAAACGCCAGGGTCGGTTCGGACTCTGCGTACCGTTGTTTGCGGCGCAGAACCCGGACGAGGTGGTCGAGCTGTTCACGGTGATCGCACGTGTCAAAAAAATCTCCCTTTCCGAAGAAATCGCGAACTACGTGCGCGCCGAATTGGGCGCGCGTCCGCTGACCGGTTCCGACGTGGAAGCCATCCTTATCCGCGCGAAGGAGCGGGCGGTGCTTGCGAAGCGGGACGCCGACGTCCAACTCGGCGATTTGCGCGAAGCCGTCGACTCGTTCATCGATCCGCTCGATGCCCGGCTGCTCGCGTATCAGGAACTCTCCGCCGTTCTCGCCTGTTCGGATCGCCGTTTTCTGCCGGAAAAGTACCGCTCGATTCCGCGCGAAGAAATCGCCAACGCCGCCAGCCGCCTGGGCGTCGCGCGATAGACGTAATATCGCCGGGAGCCACCAAACCGCGCGCCGAGGTGTTCACCCTCGCGAGAGCGGGCTCCTTCGGAGCGAGCGCGATATCGACCACGCCGACGGGCAAACTGTTCACCAACGTTGCGGCAACCGTCCCGAGATCGATCCGGTGGAGACCCCGATTGGGCACCCACCAGGAACGAAACTTGAGACAAAACCGCAAAATGGTTCCAGAACGGGCGTCGTGACACCTAAGGATTGGCGGCCAACCGCTCATTCTCTGCCGACCCCGGGCGGGGCGGAGTCGTCACGACGCGGCCGTCGGCCAGCCAGATGACCTCGTCCGCTTCATCCAGGAAAGCGCGTGCGTGCGAGACGACCAACACCGTCGCTCCTGCCTGCACTTTTCGACGCAGTGTGGCGACGAGACGTGCCTCTCCGACTGCATCCAATGCAGAGGTTGGCTCGTCCAACATGATCAGCGGTGCGCCGCGATAGAGGGCCCGCGCGAGAGCCAGTCGTTGTCGCTGTCCCCCGGAAAGATTCGTCCCGCCCTCCTGCAACCACGCGGAAAATCCCCCGGGCTGCGTTTCGATCCAATCGAGGATGTCCGCGTCCCGGCAAGCCTCCACCAAACGCGTCGTGTCGGGGGCCATTCCATCGGGAACGAGGTTCTCCAAGATCGTTCCCGTGAAAAGCTCGATACGCTGCGGGACGACTGCCTGCCCAAGGCGCAAACCCTCCACCGCGAAAAGCTCAAGGGTACAGCCCCCCACGGAGATGCGTCCGGAGGCGCACCGATGCTGGGCTTGTATGAGTGCCAGAATCGAACTTTTCCCTCCGCCGGAGGGGCCTCCCAAGACCGTAAATCGTCCTTTACGGCAAAGAAGATTAACCTGTGACAAGACCGGTAATCGACCCGGGTATTGGAGGGTGACATCGTCAAACCGTACGTCGCCCATGGTCTCCGTGTTCAAGATCCGAGAACCGCCCAAGGGTTCATGCTCCAAATCGAGGATCTCGTACAAACGTTCGGTTGCCACCAACGCTTCCTGGACTGCGGCATTGAGTCCGACCAGCGCCGTGGCTGGACCGACGAGGAAACCCGCGAGGGTGTACGCGCTCATCAACTCCCCGATCGAGAGTTGTCGATGCAGCACCAGCCACGCCCCCAGCCAGAGCGTCGCCAGGGTATAGAACTGCGCGGACGCTTGCGCGACCGACCCCAACCACAGCCCGGTACGAACCGCATCGCGAGTGGCACGCAGCAAACGAACCAGATGCTGCTCCCCGCGCAAAGCCTCCCGATGCTCCAGCGTCATCGCCCGCACCGTGGCATGCATCTGCAGCGACTCGGCGAGGTGGCTCTGCCACTCGGCACTCCGCGCCATCGTCGCTCGCTGGCACCGTCGGTTGATAGCGTTCACCACGGGATACAACGCCGCCTGAAGACCCACCAACACCGCAGCCACGCCTCCGATCCGCCAATCGTAGAGAAAGAGCCCCAGAAGCGAGGCCGTGACCACGAGCGGATTCAGCACGAGAGCGATCAACGTTTGGTTCAAAAACACCCGAATCCGCGCGGCATCCGCCACCCGAGAAAGCAATTCCCCTACGCGCATGCTGTCGTGAAACGTTCGGGGCAACTGCAGGAGATGACGATAGTATCCCAGGATCAGGGTCGCATCGATGCGTTGAGCGAGTCGCAACGCCAGTCGCCCTTGCAGCCAGCCGAGCAGCAAACGCGTAAGCACGACCGCGATCATCGATAAACCGAGGATGAAAAGCAGTCGCGCATCCTGATCCGGGAGCACGACGTCCAACAGTTTCTCGACGTAGAACGACGTGGCCAATCCTAAGATCGTAGTCAGAACCCCTCCGACTGCGGCCTGCACCAGACCGAAGCGATGCGGCCAGAGCAGTTCTCGGAGCCGACCCCATGCCGATGGCTTGCTGTCCGACCGAGTCTGTCCCGGATCCGAGGACGATCGATAACTGGGCGCCGCGAGCAAAAACACCCCGCTACACGAGCGCGTCAGTTTCTCCCGGGGCCACGCGGCGGCACGACCGACGGCCGGGTCCATGACTCGAACGACGCGCCCACCCACCTTCTCCAACACCACGTAGTGCGGATGTCGTGACGGCAAAATGACGTGCGCGACGACGGGCAAGGGCAACGTTTCCAAATCGGTCGGCGCGGCCCTGACGCCCCGGATCGTCAAACCGGCGCGGGCTCCCGCTTGGACCAGCCCCAACGCCGTGGTGCCAGCCCGATCCGTGCCGCACCACTGCCGTAACAAGGCGACCGGCTGAGGACGCCGGTAACGCTTGCACAAGTAGGCCAGACACGCCGGACCGCAATCGCTTTGATCGCGTTGTCGCATGGGTTTTCCGTCGGTTTCCAGGGGACCGGACGATCTGTCGTGAATCGAACTTTCGGATACCGTTCCGAAGCCCGGTTCCGACTGCACGAACCGAAGAGCGAACGAAAGTCACCGCCGACGTTCCGAATTCTATCCGTCGATCGGTGCTTTCGTTCGCAGACGAACGGTTACGGTCACGTATCCATCGTGAGCCCTATCGTTTGAAGTATGTGATCCAGCGTGGGCAGACGACAGGAACTTTCCGGAGCGGCCAAGGGCGCGGAGTGCCAGATGGTAAAACCATCGTTCAAGGGTGCAAATCCTCCGTGCGTGGCGGTCAATTCTTGCGAAGCGAGTGTTTTCATCGAGCGATCTAAACTAACGTTTTCCTGCCGATTTCTCCTGCTATCGTAAATGACGGATCAGGCTGGCAGAAAGGAGTCGGGGTACTTCGGGCTCGTCTTCCCGACGACGACGCCAAGGGTGCCGGCTCCGGGGTTCGTTCGATCCAATCGGTCGTTTTTTGTCGGAGCAGCCGGAGCAAAGAGGTGCGCCCTAAATGAAACCGAACATCGGCCACGAAACCCTTGCGGAGAGCGCTCGTGCGGCCGTCGCGGGTGTGCATTTCGCTTTCGAGCGGCCGCAGCGTGACTCGATACGACGGTTCGCCCGCACCCCGGCCGCGCGAGATGTCCGGCGCAATCGACTCGACCACCGCGTCAAGGGAACCCCACTCGGTCGCGGGCAGCGCCGAGAAACTGACGGACGCCCGCTGTCCTAGCCGAAGAAGCGCAGCGGCGCGAGCCGGGACCGCGGTCTCCACCCGAAAACCGTCGGCAGCGGAGATCGCTCCCAGGATCTGGCCGGCCATCACCACCGCTCCAGGTCGCAAGGACACCAAGTCCAAGACCACCCCGGCGACCGGCGCGCGGAGAACGAGGTGCCGATTTTCCTCCAAGGCCTGCCTCCGATCGGCGTCGGACTTGGCCCAGGCCGTGTGCCCATCGCGATGACGGGCCAGCCAATCGGCTGCGGTGCGCGCGCGTGTCACGCTGCGCTCGGAGACACTCGCAGCGGCCGCATGCTGGGCTTCTTCGTGTTCGCGATCGCTGACCAAGCCGCGTGAGGCCAGAGCGGCCATTCGCGCTGCGTCGCGTCGCGCCTTCGCCTCGATCCTCGCCAGGCCTTCGTCACGCGCCGCGAATTCCGTCCACACGCGTTGGGCCCAGGCGGTTTCGAAACGAGCTTCGCGGGAGAAGCCCTCGTCATGACGTTCTCGAATCGACTCGCTCAACGTCCACCAGGCATCCCGAACGATCGCGTTGGCCTCGCACTCGGCCTCGAGCGTGCGCCGTCGCTCGGTCAAAGCAGGATTAGCGAGCGAGACGACAGGAAGCGCGGGAACGACCGTCTGGCCGTTCTCGACAAACACGGTTTCGACGACTGCCGTGGCAGGACTTCTCAACTCCACGTTCTCCGTGTATGCGCGGAGCATCCCGACCGTGCGGTTGGTCACATCGACCTCCACGACGCATAGCGCCAGCAGTACCGCGACCACACTGCCCAATGCGAGGCTCGAGATCCAGGGTCGATCTGGGCCGCCCTCGGCCTCCAACGCGATCACGGTATCCCGCGCCGAAGCCGCAGAAAGGAGCGGCGATGGGGAAGACGGGGAAACAGGCGAATCGAGCGGCATGCGTCCACCGTGCGGGACTCGTCGCAAACAACACAGCGCGCAAACACTCGAAAGCAGGGGTGAGACGTCCTCCGCAAACGGTACGTGCGCGGCCCCTGGTTAGGGGCGAGGACGGCCCATGGCCAGGGGTGTCGGGTGTTCGGACAAAAGAGCCTCAGGAATTCCGATGGAGAGCCACGGTCTCTCGTGGCTGGGATTGCGCGAAGACTAAGCGATAAGCCGGCGCAGTGCTGGATCTCGGCGGATCCCGGCCACCACCGAAAGCCCGTCTCGAAACCGTTCCAAGGCCAGCCCTCGCCGCAAAAATGTTTGAAGTTTGGAGTCCGGCCTTTAGGCCGTCCGAAACCCGTTCGGACATTCTTCGGACGGACTAAAGTCCGGACTCCAAACACCGAGTTTCCGCCGGATTGCAAGACAACGACGAACGCGAGGGGGTGGAAACGCCTTCAGACCCGCGGACACTACCCTACCCGGATTTCTTTTCCATGGCCGCGCTCGGTAGGAAGCTCGCGGCCAGAAAGCGAACGGCGCCCTTGGCATCGGCAATCACGTGCTCGACCTCTCGATCGAGAGGGTTGACCCACGCCGGTTTTCCGGGCGTCCCGACAGCGAGTGGAGTCCGCACAACCATCGTCGTCCGCTCCGTACCTGGCTGGGTCGACACGAGGGTTGTTTGGCCCACCGCCGACGTTCCGACCGGTGCGTGCGAAGGCGCCATCCAACGAGAAAATAAAACTCCAACGCACAGGGCTCCGGCGAGCACTGCCATGCGGAAACCCACCCGCCACGGCGAATCCGCTCGTGCGATCGGGGTCTTCAACGAACGCGCCACGCGAGCACCGAGAAAGGAAGACGCCTCGCGCACCGGCGGACGGGGGTCATGACGAAACTGCAACGTGAGCGCGGTCTCGGCCTGCGCTTCGGCGGCCAGCTGCGGGTCGCGTTCGCAGGCGCGCTGCAGCCAGGGCGGCAACGGTTTGTCGGAGACGTGGTACCAGCGGATCAGCGAAAGCTTGAGGGAGTTTTTCATGGCTGGGACTTGGCGTTGGGCTGAAGTTTTCTGAGCTGATGACGCGCACGAAAGAGGAGGATCTTTACCCCTGTCTGGGTGCGTCCAAGCACCCCAGCGATCTCCTCGATGGACATTTCTTCGAGGTATTTGAGCACCACGACTTCCTGATAAGGCGATTTAAGTAGGCGGACGTATTTCCAGACCGATTCCGTTTGCTCGGCACGCTCCGCGACATCGGTCGGGGTCTCGCTCGTACACGCTACATCGAAATCGAGGACCTCGGTGGTGCGTGTGTCTCGGTGGTGATTGTAAACCGTCCGCCGGGCGATCGTGTACAGCCATGCCGAGAAGGCATAACGACGTTCGTAGCGGTGGAGGCTTTTGAAGGCCTTGACGAAGGTGTCCTGCGTGAGATCCTCCGCATCCTGGCGGTTGCGGGTATAACGCTGGATGAAGTTACAGAGTTTCTGCTGGTGTTCGGCGACGAGCAGAGCAAACGCCTCCGGGTCACCGGATACATCCGGAAACTCTTTCGACGGCCCGTCAAGGGCCGTCGGGGAGGCAGTCGCTGCGTCGGTCTCCAGTGCCATCGGGTCGCTCCGTTCGGTTACTTGTCCGATTTCACGGCGGCGGCCTCGGGCCCGACGCTCATACTCACATTGGCTTGTCCGAGGAAGCGCAGATCGGAAATCGTCGCGAGCGAGTTGGAAGACGTGCCCGGAATCATCACGCGCACCCAGCGGGTGGTCGTGTCGGTGACATTGTAGCTCTCGAGTCCGTCCTTCTCGCCGGTGCTGGTCAGTGTCACCACCGGTGTCCAGAGGGTCCCGTCTTGCGAGGTCTGCACGATGAACTTGGTCTTGCGCTCGTCGCCCTTGGTCCAGGCGATCTGGACTTCTCGGAGCAGACTGAGCGAGTCCAACTCGCAGCGGATCCACTGCTGCCTTCCCACCGCGCCCCAGTAGCTGGCGGGATTGTCGTCGGTGGCGTTGCGCGCCATGTTCCCATTGTCGCTTCGCGCATCGACGTTGGCGACCTTGAGGCGTTCTCCGCCGACCGAGTCCGTCGCCGGTGCCTCGATCGCGGGCGCAGGGCGCTTGGGTTGGCCGCGAGCGGGGCCCTCGTTCGACGCGAGGGAGATCAGCAGCTTCTTCACTTCCTCCACCGGATAGGTGAGGCCGATCGAGACAGCCCGCTCCGTCTCTTTGACGGTGATGCTCTGAGCCAACTTGTTCAGATTCTGATCCTCCACCTGCGCAAACGAAACGAGGGCGAGCATGCCCTCGACGATACGCCGCATCTGGCTGGAGACTTCGGCATCGGCCGTGGCGAGCGTGATCCGCGTGGCTAAATTCGAGCCCGATTCGCCGAGCGCGATCTGAATGCCCGTCGCCTTTTGCAAGATACGCGCCTGCGGTGGCATGTCCTTGAGCGTGTTGAAACCGTTGGCGGAAGCGACGAAGAAGAAACCCCGGTTGTCGGACGACGCCAGAAGCGAGCTGCCTTTGGCGATCTTCGGGGTGCGTCCTTCGATCACGGAAAGCGCGTTCTCGACCTGGGAGAACTGTTTGCTGACGACGATCAGATCCTTGCGAGGGAAGGTCACAAACACTTCGTTGCCGAAAAGGTAGGTGGGAAACGACTTTCCGGAAATCGTCTTAAAAGGAACCTTGCCGTCATTCGCGAGCTCCTGGCTGGCAAGATAGCCGTCGATCACCGCCTGAGCCTTGGGGCCGGTTTCGACCACGAGGACACTGTTGTTCTCGGGTTGATCGTCGAAGGTCGTGCCGTAGGCGGTGATCGAATGAATCTGCTGGAGAAGTCCATCGAGATCGACGGAGACCTTCGAATCGTTCTTCTTCGCCATTTCGGTTTTGGCGGTTTCCAGCAAAAACGCCCCGATCGACGAGGCCTTCAAGCCGTCGACGTCCAGATGGGCGAGCCATTTAGTGTCCCCCGCGACGCGGTCGGCGTCAAAAGGTGCGGCCGTCAAGACCGCTGCCGAAGCAAGGGCTCCTACCAAGAAAGGCAGTTTGGTGATTTTCATAAAAGCGCGATGTTATGCTCAAAACTACCCGAAGAGCCGCTTTCAGGTTACAACCGCGCGAAGAAAAACGAAAAAACCGTCTCAAACGGTCAGGATTCCTTCTCCGTACCGACGCTGTATTGCTTGAACGAGAAGAGGGCCGCAGCCACGGCGAGCCCCACCGCCGCGATTCCTACGGTCCCGACTAAGCTTTGCACCAGCGGCATAAGACCCAGCGTACCGATATCTTCGGTTCGATAACTCAATAAGACTTCGGCATGGTGCGTCACAGACAAAAGATTGAGATTGGTCGGAATGCGGCTCACTCCGCTTTCGACGATCAGCCCGTAAAGCAAACCGAACACCATATACTTGCCACTATAAACGCCCAGAGCCAGCGACAAGGCCGAGAACGCGAGAATGACTACAAACTCCGTGATCAGCAGCATCGGTAGGCCGTCCCAAATGTTCTCCACTCCGAGAAAACTGCCGGTCGCGTGCACCACCACGGTGCCGACGATCGCTTGGGCAAAGACGATCGAGACGGTGCTGCACCACGCCGCGATCGCAAGGTGAGCCTTCCGCGCGGGCCGGGTCCAGAGGTACTCGATGGTGAAGGAGCGGATCTGGTTGCGGAGAACGCCTCCGCCCACGACTAGACACAGCAGCGGGACGATCTTGAGCGCGACGACATCGACCATCCATTGGGAAAACATCTTCTCGTTTCCATACGGCACGGACAACTTCGTCACCACAATGAGACCGAGCGCAAAGAGGCCGAATTTCAGCCATGCACCCGGACGCAGCAGGGCGGTCACTTCGAGCGACCCGATCGCGAGAATCACGGCCCCTAGTGACGTGGGACCCGGCGTGCCCGCAGGAGCGTTCGAGATCCCAACCGAAGCCGGCAGCAGGGGAGGCAGCGGGGGCGGCGTCATGCAGTGATTTTTTCGAAAACGCTCGTGAGCGAGGTACTCTTGCTTTGCAGCTCGAAGATCTGCGCGTCGCAGGTCGAAAGCAGCGTGGTCCACTCGTTGTAAAACAGCTCGGGCCGTTTCAACCAGACGATCGCTCGATCCGTCTCCAGAAAATAGCCACGCAGGTGCCCGGCCGCGCCCAAACAGGCCACCACCGCCTCCGGCCGATCCGTGCGAATGACGACCTGCTCCGGCCACTGGGTCATCTCCGAGCGAATCGCGGTCTGCGATCCGGAAGCGAGCGCACGACCCCAGTTGAGCATCAGGAAGCGTCCGCAGAGCGCTTCGAGTTCGTCGAGGATGTGACTCGAAATGAGAATATGGACGCCCTCCCTCTGCAGCCGTCGCAGGATATCGCCGATCTCCTGCCGTCCCATCGGATCGAGCCCGTTCATCGGCTCGTCGAGGATGACCAAGCCCGGCCGATGCAGCAATGCCTGGGCCAGCTTCACCCGCTGGCGCATGCCCTTCGAATACGTGCCGATGCGTTTGCCCCAATGCTGCTTCTGCAGGCCGACCGCCTGGAGCACCTCTTCGCTTCGGCGACGCGATTCGCTCCAGGAAAGTCCCGACAGCACCGCCAGCGACCGCAACCAATCCACCGGCTTGAGCTCCTGATGGACATGCTCGTGCTCGGGACAGTAGCCGATCCGCCCCAAGACGTCGGGATTGTTCCATGGCGTGCCGCCAAACACCGTCAGCGTTCCCGACGACGGTTTGATCTGGCCGGTAATAAGCTTGATCAACGTGCTCTTGCCCGCGCCGTTCGGACCGACAACCCCCGTAATGCCCGACCCGATACTGAAGGAAACGTTGTTCAGGCCGAGGACGATGCCGTAAAAGCAACTCAACTCGTGGGCTTGGATGACAGCGCTCATTCGGGTTGGACGCGTTTGCTAATGGCGAGAAGGGCGAGAGCACAGAAGCCGCAGAGAAACACAACCGGCACCCAGATGCTCTCGGTCGGAGTCGCGGCCAGGATGGACGACTTGCGCGGGAGCGACTCCAGGGTGGAGCGGAAAAACGGCAGCACGTCCTTGGCGTGCTCCACGACGCCCGCGACGTTGTAGAGTTGGGTGGAAATTTCGCGCAGGCAGTTCGCCGGGCTTAAATAGCGTCCCCACGAAAAGACCCGCGAAGAGGCACCGGCGACAAAACCGGACACCACCCACGCCAGGATCCAGAACGCCGTGGCGGTGCTGGTCCTTTTCGCGAGCGACGAAACCGCGAGGGCGAACAGGCCGATCGAGGTGACCGTGATCAGTCCGACGGCGAGCGCAGTGACCAACGCAGGAAAACCGTGCCAGAAAAACGACCAGTCCGGCGACATCGCGTTACCGAGGAACCAGACGACGACCAACGGCGCGATCGTCAGCGCCGAAAGCAGCGAGAAGACGATCCCGAATTTTCCGAGAAGGTAGTCGAAGCGACTGAGCGCTTTCGAGTTGTAGACGAGGATCGCCCGGCTGGAGAGATCGTGCGAAATCAATTTGGGTACAAAGAGCGCCACCGCGTAGAAGGAAATCGCGCCATAGAGCTGCGAAGCGTACGAGAACGTGAAGCGATAGAGGCCGTCCACCGAGACGTCGGGGTAAAGAAGAATCCAGGCGGCCAGGCCGTCCACGACCGCTTTGGCGCGTTCGCCGAAGTTTTCGGCGATGTATCCGAGGAGGGCGCTCTCGGGAGAGAGCAGCTGGCCGACAAGGAAATGAAACGCGAGCAGGCCCAAGGCGCTGACCCATACGATCGCGAAGACGATCTTTAAGAGCCGGGACCGCCAACAGAGGCGCAACCCTTGGCGCGCGATCGCGACCCGTCGTTGCCAGATGCTCGTCGAAGTGCCGGTCCAATGTTGGTAACCGTGGGTGAGCGCGCTCATGGAGTCACCCCCCGACTCTGGAAAGCTTGCATAAACAACTCATGGAGGGCGTTGGGACTGGCTTTGATTTCCAGCGGTGCGACGCGTCGATCGCGCAAAAACGCGATCATCGGATTCAGCGTCTCCTGTCCATGCGCGACCTTGATGTGGCCATTGCCGAGCACCTCGCTCGGCCAACCGTGTCGGCCGAAGGCTTCGACGAGATCGCCGGCGGGCCCGTGCACGGTCAACTCCGCGACGGGTTTCCGGCGGCGTTTCAATGCCTCGAGGCGATCGTGCACCAGCACCCGGCCCTGTGCTACGATCACGATTTGTTCGCAGATCCGATCGACGTCCGGAAGCAAGTGCGACGAAAGAACCACACTGATGCCGGACTCCTTCCAGATCCTTTCGATGAGCTCCAGAATATGGGCCTGTCCGCTCGGATCGAGACCGTTGGTCGGCTCGTCGAGAAAGACGAGTTCGGGATCGTGCACGATGGCCTGCGCAATTTTGATGCGCTGCTTCATGCCCGTGGAATACGTTTCCACCAACCGATAGCGCTCCTGCCCCATCCCCACAAAATCCAGCATTTCATGGGCGCGCTGGCGGGCATCGTCGAACGGCAACCCGGAAAGTTGTGCGCAGTAAGTAACGTATTCGCAACCCGCCATCCCGGGGATGTGGCAATCCTGCTCCGGCGCGTAACCGATGCGCTTGCGCACCTCGCGTCCGTGCAGATCGATGTCCTGACCCAGCAACGACGCCTGGCCCGAATCCTTGTTCTCCAGTTGGAGAAGGCAGCGAATCAAGGTGGATTTCCCAGCGCCATTGGGGCCCAGCAGACCCACCGTGCCCGGCTCGATTTTTAAATCCACCCGATCCAGCGCCTGATGCCGACCAAAGCGTTTACTCAGGCCTTGGGTTTCAATGATGGGGCGCATGTGTGGAGATACCCTCACTACACGCCCACCGGAGTCGAGGTTACAAAAATCTCGAAATCGCGTTTCGGCGTGGGAATAAACGTTCACAAGTGGTTTTTAAATATATAGATATAAGTATCGAAATCGGCGCCGACTCCGCAGAATCGGCTACCCCACAATCGACCTGTCCGACGCGAAACTAGCTCCGTTTTGGCCAATTCCGCCGCCCGAGTTCGGAGTCCGGCCTTCAGGCCGTTCCGAAACCCGGTCGCACTCCTTCCGGACGG
>Ga0105046_10003010_pt1 | contig 26674 bp, 23 predicted proteins | sample MAT03_FD_78385 | JGI IMG/M metagenome (GOLD analysis project Ga0105046, IMG submission 78385) | Freshwater microbial communities from Lake Fryxell liftoff mats and glacier meltwater in Antarctica - MAT-03 (megahit assembly) | ecosystem: Environmental > Aquatic > Freshwater > Ice > Liftoff...
AGAAAAATGCCGTCGTCCAGCGTCAGCCGCTCGTGTCGCTCGACTTTGGCTCGAATTTCTCGAAATTTGGCGGTTAATTCAGTGTTTGACATGTTTTCAAAAGGAATGTCAGGGGGATGTTTTCTCGACTTGATAACCGGGATTGCCTATCGGCCGCAACGGGACAAACTCCAACGACGCCGACAATTGAGGTTGGCCACCGTTACGGTCGATGCGAACGGTCAAATGTCGCCGCCAATGAACATCGTCGGGTACGGGGTGATCCAACCGAAAATGAACACCGCGAGATTCCTGACGCATCAACGCCGACCGAGTCATCATTTGGGCGGCGCAGAGCATGTTTTGCAGTTCCCATCCGACTTCCGTATCGAATTGCCGTTTCATCACGAACGTGCAAAACGAATCGACTTGTTCCGCCGCTTCTCGAAGTCCCGCGGCATCTCGTTGGACGCCCACCAATCGTCCCATCAGACTCTTCAACGACGCGCGAACGTCAGCGACATCGAAATCAGGAGCGTTCGTTTCAGGAGGTTGCTCGATCGAAATCGCTTGCATCGCATCTGGCATTTCTCGGGCGGCGCGAGACGCAGCATTGCCAGCGTGAGCACCGTAGACAAGCCCTTCTAATAAACTGTTGCTCGCCAACCGATTCGCACCGTGCAGGCCGCTGCTCGTCACTTCGCCCGCAGCCCACAAGCCCGGCATGCTCGTTTGTCCCTGCATGTCGACCGTGACTCCGCCAATCATGTAATGGGCCCCCGGTCGAACGGGAACCGGGTCGGTGGCGATATCAAGACCGAATTTTGCACAGGCCTGCGCGATTCCAGGAAAACGTGCTCGCGAATCTTCGGGGTTGAGATGAGCCATGCTCAAATAGACACAGCTATGGCTCGTTCGCGACATTTGAGTCACGATCGATTGGCTAACGACATCACGCGGGGCCAGTTCGGCTCGCGAGTCATAAAGCGGCATGAAGCGATTGCCTTCACAGTCCAGCAGATGCGCTCCTTCGCCGCGTACCGCTTCGGTAATCAATGATCTTGATGCACCGGCGATATAGAGAACCGTTGGATGAAACTGGCAGAACTCCATGTCGCGAAGTTCAACGCCAGCCCGGTAGGCTGCGGCAAACCCGTCGCCAGTCGCAACCGGCGGATTGGTTGACTCGCGATAGATCTGACCGACCCCTCCGGTGCATAAGATTGTTTGCTTCGCCCACACCAGCGAAGGCGTCGCGCCATCCCGACTGACGATGACACCATGGCATCGTCCGTCGTGGGTCAGCAAATCAATCGTAAACGTGCGTTCCCAGATATCGACGTTCGGCAACAAGCTTGTATGCGAAATGACCGCTCGCATGACTTCCTTGCCAGTTGCATCCCCTAGCGCGTGAACAATTCGTTCATGACTGTGCCCGCCCTCGCGCCCCAACGCTAAACTCCCGTCAAGTTGATCAAACTTAGTTCCCCAACGAATCAGTTCCTCGATTCGGGCGGGTGCTTCGCGAACGACCATGTCGACGACCGCAGGGTCACAAAGATTGCCGCCCGCAGCGAGCGTATCGGCGACGTGGTCTTCAAAATTATCTTCTGGATCAATCACGCCCGCGATGCCGCCCTGAGCATAATGGCTGTTCGATTCCTGAAGTTCATTCTTCGTAATGATCAACACCGACTGATGAGGCAGTGCCGCGTTAGCCGCTCGCAAGCCGGCAAGGCCTCCGCCGATAATCAGCAGATCGGTAAAGTAGTGCTGCGAACGCGAGGCTCGAAAGGGGATCAGGTATCGAGGGATCATGACTTCGTGTCCGAACTTGTTTGGCAAAGCTCGATCCAGTGGCCGTCGGGATCGATAATGAAGGTTTGTTGAACGCCATCGGGACGTGTCTTGCGCGGCATTCGATGAACGCCGTTCGCGTCAAGGTGTGAATCCCAGGCGGCAAGATCATCAACCGCAAGCGCGATGTGAGTGCCACGGTGATGAGACTGAACGGCTTCGCTTCGATCGCCAATCAGATGCAACTGTTGCGCGGTTCCCAATCGAAACCAAGCTCCGGGAAAGTCGAAAGCGGGACGCGGCAATGGCTCAAGGCGAAGGGCGACGGCATAAAAGCGAGAACTCGCTGCCACGTCACTGACGTGTAAAGCGGCGTGGTTGATTTCGCAAATGTGCATTAAAGAGAGACTTCAGCGTAACTTTCTTCAGATTCCCAGACAACGATCTTGAAAGCCGATGCGCCAGTACCTTGCAGCACTTTCGGGCAAACGACCTCCAACAAGTACCTAGCCATGTTTTCGGCAGTCGGATTGTAGGGTAATTCGTAGATGCGATGAGGGGTACAGCTTCTCACTGCGGCGAGCGCGTTATCGTCCTTTTCCCACAATACAAATGCGTGGTCCCAATTCTCATCGAGCCAACCCTTGCATTTATCCTTAAGTAACTTGAAATCAAGAATCCGCCCAATTTCGTCCTGTTCCTGACCCGTTACATGGAACTCGGCAACGTAGTTGTGACCATGAAGGTTTTGGCATTTGCCTTCGTGGCCGAGCAAACGATGGCCCGCGCAAAACGTAATCCGACGCATGATCGTCAAAGGCACAGCAGATTTTCCTAAGGTTTTCGTTGAGATGGAGGCACCATTGTAGCTGGGTGTCCAATCTTGGCGACCGATCGGCTAGACTTCCGTTAAATGCCGGAAAGGAACCCTGCCCCCTCACGAGACCGATGCTTTGTCCAACGATCGCTTGATTCCCACCGCCGTTTTTCTGTCTGGCGGTGGACGCACTCTGGAAAATCTGCTGCAGCACGTTCGCACCGATTCCATGCCGATCGACGTTCGACTGGTCTTGAGCAGTTCCGCCAAAGTGCGTGGTGTTGAGGTTGGGCGAAACGCGGGAATCGACACAAGAGTCGTCTTGAAATCGAAGTTTTTGACTAGCGAAACGTATCGCGACGCGATGTTCGGACCTTGCCGCGAAGTGGGAGCCAAACTTGTCGTGATGGCCGGTTTCTTGAAACATGTCCTCGTCCCCGACGACTTCAATCGCCGGGTCGTCAACATTCATCCGTCATTAATACCGGCCTTTAGCGGCGAAGGAATGTATGGTCACCGTGTTCACGAAGCCGCGATTCGAAGGGGTGTCCAGTTCAGCGGTTGCACCGTTCACTTCGTCGACAACGACTACGACCATGGACCGATTATCTTGCAACGAGTTTGCGCGGTCCCCAAAGATTGTAGTCCCAATCAGCTTGCTGCCGCCGTTTTCGAACTCGAATGCGAAGCGTTGCCTGCCGCAATCAAGGACATTGCGGCCGATCTATAACCGTTCTCGGCACCCTAAAAAATTGCCTTCACGAAATGCACGCGAAATAATATTGACGTGTTCTCAAACGCTAACTATTTGTAGATACGTTGCGGAATGACATTACCTTAGCAGTTGATGCCAGAGGAGGTGTTGGTCGTGGTGCATTTCAATGATTCGTCGTTGAGTGGAGATGATTCTCATCGCTCAACCTTGGACCGATTCTTTGCCGGTCTGAGCGAATGTATCTTTCAGTCGAAGCTCGGCGTCGCCGACATCCAGATGGTCGACTATCTCAGCGACCTGATGCTGCGGTTTGTAAGGACCGAGTCTTTACACCGAGTTCGTCGAAGCTCAGGACAACCGGCGACCGAAGTTTTTCAGATGCTTTGCGAAGCCGAAAAGCGAATCGGTTTGGCCCGCCGCGAAGTCCATCGACATATCGGCGATTTCACACTTTTTTGGACTGGCATGTATCCCGAAAGCCTTCGCCAGATCCAGGGCAAAGGCTCTCCCGATAGCTTCCTTGATTATTGTCGCCAGGGCAAACGAGCCTACCGAATCGCGGCGGAGATCGAAGGCGGTGAAGAACGACCACCTTGCGAGTTGTTGATGCGATTGAGCGAACACTTTGAGCTATGTGCCTATGGCTTACGCGAAGTTCGGCGTGAGTGGGAAAGCGGCGACGGTGCAGACGGAATTCTGATCTCGTAAGATCTATCGTCACCATTCGCAACACTCGATCAACGTTCCAGCAAAGCAGAACTCAATTAGTAACGACCAATCGAAAGCCGTCGCGCTGCCGCGAACGCGGCGGGTAGCTCCTGCGCAACCATTCGGATGGCACGCCGAGCCAACGATCGTCCTGTCCAACGGTGATCGAAAATCCCCGTTTGTCGCCGCCACCATCTTTTGTATTTCGCTACACTTTTTCTGCTCCCCGGTCGATCCGCTTGAAATTGTTCATAGCCAGGACATCGGCATGTAAACGAGGATTGCAGCACTGGAAACATCCACCGAATGCTCGGCCGTTAGGGCGTGTACGAAACCATGAACGATACATTGAGCCCTTCATCGAGCGGATTGGCGTGTTTGGCAAGTTTTTTTGCGGGCGGCGTTGGTGGTGTGTTGCTAGCCGGGTGGCGGATCGCGGGCAACGGCGTGGATTGGTTTCCGAGTTTGTTGATCGTCGCCATCGCAGTCGTTTGTATTACCGTGATGGGGAAAGTCCGAGGATCCGTTCGGAACGCTGCCTCAGTGTTCGCGACAATCCTTGCGATCTGCTTCGGGCATGCGATCATCCATGCCCAAGGCTATGCCGCGTTCTTGGGATCGCCGTGGGCATCGTTGGCCGCCTACACCATCGCCGTAGTTGGCGCCGCGATGACCGATCACGTTCTGAATGGGCTGGCCAAGTTCGTTGACGTGCCACCCGATTCCGAGTCGAACATGATCGTCGGCATGTTCGATCGAAGTTGGCACGCCGCGACGTCCAAAGGGTCACGATGGTTGGTGGTTGCGCTTTTGGTTTGGATCATCATCGTTGGGATCTTCTACACGCAGGCGACAGCCATGAATCGCACGGGCTTTCGCATCATGACGGTGCCGTTTGACCAGCCGCTATCGGTGATGCCTCTGGCCGGCTTCAGCGTTTGGCACCATGATCCCGTGTCGGGCGATCAACCGGTGATGATAGAAACGGTACCTGCGATCGAACAAGTTCAGTGGTTCAGCGGCCAAATTCGAAGCGACGACAACTTTAGATTTCTTCGGGCCGGATACGCGTTCGCAGCGACTTTCTTTCTGGGCGTGATGCAACCAGAAACAGCCCTGCGATGCATTAATTTCGCATCCTGGTTGGGTATGTTGGCGGTGATCGGTGGACTCAGTTTGTCATGGCCGTCACCGCATAAATCCGAGGGATCGCCGACCAGTTTGTATGCCGCTTTGTCAGCCGTTGCCATCGCCGCGGTGGGCGTCGGTTTTGGATTGCAAATTAACGATACGACGCCGCACCTGATGGCATTTTGCCTGTACGCGATCGGAATCGCGATGATCGTTCGGTTCGACTTCGTGACCGTTGCCCAGCCATGGTCGCGTCATCTTTTTTTTGCGTTGGCGGTTGGTCTTTTCAGTTGGACCTACAACGTTGCGCAAATGCCGGTGTTTGTCTACGTGTTGGCCAGCCTTCGACGCCCGCGATGGATGTCTATCGACGGCGTGGTGGACATCGTTTTGTTGCATTGGCCGATTTGGCGTTGGTCGTTGCCCGCATTGGGCATTAACGTGCGAGAAGTCGAAGGCGAGTATTTCGCTCGCGCAATTTCGATGTGGCGATCGTCGTGGAATCAGGGCGCGACGAACTTCTTTCGCGACGCAGCGATTTACACGTGGGAATCGGTCAGCGCGATGGAAACGCCGTGGGTGATCGCGATCGGGTTGATGGCGGCACCTTGGATGCTCCCTCAGAACCAACGCCTGCTGTGGGCTGCGACTTGGTCCGCACCGGTTTTGTCCAGCATCGTTTTCGCGCCGACCAGTCTGTCGCGAGGCTACATCGTTTTCGGCGGCAGCATCGTGCTTTACCTAATCGCCGGACAATGGCTGGGTCAGTTGGTCGCGCGACCGGGATTGAAACGTCGCGTTGCGATCGGCGGGTTGCTGTTGATTGTTATGGCAAACTTTCTTTGGACGACCGCGCATCACCGCGGTTGGTACGGTCCTGCTAAAGTGTTCTTGATGGGATGGCCCAACGTATCGATGGTAGTCACGTCGCCACCAACTCTGGTCCTCGACGCGGCAGGCAGCCGACCGGTACCGACATCTTTGGGCGGCGATGACACAGAACCAAGTGGCAAGAACGTCGATTTCCAAGCCGATGGACCGATCGAGGCAAAGTCTTTCGCACTGGCATTTCTGACTCGATTGCCATTCGTTGTCTCGATCGTTTTGCTGGCCTGCTTCGCATGCCGGTCGCTCACTTCGCGATGGGTAGCGGTCGGTGGGCTATCGTTGCTTTCGATGACGATGACATTGGTCGGGTACGCATCGGTAACGCGACAGTATTTTTACTTCACTCCCGGTCGTACCATTTCGCTGGAATCTCGGCAAGCGTTGGCCTACCAAATCCAACTGAACCCTGCCTCCCGAGAGCGATTTGCCGAAGTTGCTGCGACCATCGATGCCGACGCCTTGCAACTTTGGTTCGGCAACGACGGGCCCGTCGACGTGACATGGATGGCTGACGATCAAGTGGTGAAGCTGGACACATTCGATGGTGAACCTAGAATCACGTCAACAAAGAGTGATCTGCCATCGATATTTGCTGCCTCCGTTTGGAGATTTACCTTCGTCAACGTGAGCGACGAGGTTGTATTCCTGCACGGTTGGCAATCAGCGGATAGCTTGGGTCGAAAGTCCAGCGCAGACTCGCAGTTCCTTCCGTCCATTGAAGTTCGTTTGCGACATCGACGAAGTAAAACGCTTGCCGCCGTGATGTATTGATTGCAACGACGCGCCAGTGTTTATTTTCATCCGCGATTGAGCGTACACGTTGAGTTATGTGCTTATGGCCTACGCGAAGTTCCACCAAAGCAAAACTCGCTGAGCAATGCCCAATCAGAGCCTTGATTTCAACCAGCGTTTTTGACCCGAAAAAAGTTATGCCCGAGTAAACGTGCGCCGTAGATCGAGCCCATGCGTTGGCCGCCGAAGGCTTCGTGGATTCGTTGCGAAAGACCATTCGACCAATCGACGGCTAGCAACAGCGACTGGCAGGATTCTTGCTGCAGCGATAGGCAGGCGAAGGCGAAAAGGTTTGAATACAGATGCTTGCCGCGGAGATCGCGGTGGATCCAGACGCCGTAGAGCCAGGCTTCATGCGGCGCGAGCTCGACGCGTAAGCCGGTATCCCAATCGCAGTAGACTTTTCGCGCGATCCACAGCTTGCCGACTAGCTTGTCACCGTGCATCACAACTGCGGCTCTATCGCCCAGTTCTAGTCTGCGGAGATTGAGGGCACTTCGTTTGAAGAGAGCCGGCGTGTCGGCTTCGACCGCCCAACGCATTTGCAATTCCGATGAGTAGTCGTCGGGCGGCAGTCTAGTGAGGCAGGGCGCTCGGTACACCAAGCAATAACGGGGACTAAAAAGCCAGTTTGGCATAAGCCGGTGAAATGCGGTTTCAATCTTATATAGTGTTTGGCTCACTCGTACCGCCTTCGTTCTGTGCTCGATTGTCTGCGGGATGCAATTGTATTCATTTTACTTAGGATTAAGCGGGAAATAAGTGTCCGGTACCATTTGCCAGGAACTGGCCCTTCGGGTGCTTCGCACAAATGGTACCGGACACTTATTTTCCGCTCTTAAGAATATTTGTTAGTCCTTGAGGACATCAAACGAAGACATCGGAGGTATTCAGCACTTTGCATTGGCATATTGAATTGGCTTCTAAGGGAAGCAGGGGTTCAATGCGAGTGATGCGAATCCACATCGGCTGTATCTTGCGAACATTTTCCTGAGTTTGGCCCTGTGGAAAAACGATTTTGCTGCGATTGATGTAACGATCTGATGTGCGTTCAGCTGGCAACGGCCAATGCTCGACCGCCTTGCGGCCATGTAGCCGGTCGGTGATTAAGGTCCGAAAAAGACGATCTTTAAGAATTGCGATTGCTACACGAAAGTTCGTGCGAAGCTGCCAAAAATATGAAGGCAGATCATTGGCTCGTGGCAAGCCGCCACGTCCCGATTTGACACTTCGCAACCCGATGATATCAACTACAGCAAATGCTCAGACGCTTACTTTTTTCTCCCGTAAGTGGTCTGTCCTGATCCGTAGATTCAAGATCTTGGCGAGTTGATCAGGAAATCATTGATCGCGGCGTCAACTTCCGAATCGGACGAGAAATCGTCGTCGGCAAGTAACTCGATCACGTCGTCACGAATCTCGACCAACTCAGCGACCGAGGCGTCTGTCGTTTCGCCAATCAGTCTGGACTTCGCGGCAACACTCAGTGGCTCCGATGGCTGATCAACAGGTTCCGCATCGGACTTCTCCGAGGACTCGACTGCGGGGCCGATCATTCCAAAGTCGTTTCTCTTCGGCTGCGTCGTGTCGCTCGGTTGTTCGCCTTCGCCTCGACGGAGGCGGTTGATCTTATTGATGATCAACAGCGCATCCAGAGCGGTGATGAAGCCATCGCCGTTAACGTCGTAGAATCGGTCAGGGCTAGGAAAACCAGAGATTGGACCGGGGCCACCGTTACGTGACATGCTGTTGATGATCAACAATGCATCGAGCGGAGTGATCGCTCCATCCGAGTTGACATCAAAGGGATTCTCTGGATTGTGGAACGGGTTTTCGTTTGCAAGGACGCTGATCACAAACGTTCCTGCGATCGGAAGGAATGCCGACGCGGCGTCTTGAATGGTCACGACGACTTGAATCTCTTCTTGTTCCGAAATTCGAACGAATTCGGATGCTCGAAGCTTCAAGGTACTCCCCTTGATCTCGAACCTTGAGTCATCGACCGTCGCGATAAATCCGCTGGACAACAGGTTGCCGTCAACAAGGACGCTCCCGACCACTGCGCCTCGAACGAGTTCGATCACCACTTCCGAAGTCAATTCAACGCTTGCCGCCTGCTCACCGATGTCACGAACCGTGATGACAATCGGTTCGGTCTTGAATGCACCGGTTGCGGATGTCGCGGTAATGTTGACGACAACCGTCTGTTCCTGTTCGAAATCCAGAGCGATGCCAGGTTTCAAGCGGAGGTCGCGGAAGTCAACAAAGAAACGATCGTCGTCGACCGTGAACTCATACTGGGCGCCTTCGCCATTATCGATGACTCGTATCTCCGCAATCAACTCGCCGGGAATGTTTTCGTCGATCGTTGCGGAATCTGGTTCGATCTGGACATCAAGATCGAGCGTCTTGACGACACCGAACCGAATGATCTTGGTTACCTTTTCGTCGGACGTGCTTTCGGTTGCCGTGAACTCAACATCGATAAAGGGTTCATTTTCGGAGTTGAAAACGCTTCCCGGCAGAATCACCACTTGATCGCCGACGACCCCGAATCGAGGGTCATTGATGTTCCAGCGAATGTCGCCGCCATCCACCTCGTTGATGAAGATATCGCCAACAACGCGATCGACCACTGCATCCTCAGGAATGATCTGCGGTTCGATTTCAAAATCGAAGGGGTCGTCTACGGGAGTAACGGTGATCGACAGTTCGATCGGCTCGGACCGATTTCGTCCGTCATGAAGAAAGACGGAAAATTGATCAATGCCAAAAAAATCGGCGTTCGGAATATATGCAAGGCCGCCCGTTGGCGTGACCACGATGATGCCGTTGGGAGTTGGCGTATCCAAGAACACGACAAATTGGTCGCCTTGGTCGTCGACAGCTTTTTCCAAAAATCCGGGCGATGCGATCGAAAGTATCGTGTCTTCGGCAATGGTCAGCACAGGCAGTTCGGTGAATCGTGGAGGCGTGTTCGCGCTGACGCCCTCTTGTCCTAACGCAAAGGCGACGTCGACAAAGGAATTTTCATCGTCGAATCGGACTCGGTGTACGGCTGCTCCCCGGAGCGTGATCGGCGAAACGCCCGTGGCTGTCAAGACAACCAGTTCACCGGTCGATGCGTTGTAAACCATCTCAATCACATCCGAGACGGATTGAGAGTTGAACACAAACTCTCCCAGGGTTACCGCGGTGTTGAGGTCAACGATTTTTAGCAATGGATCAGTCGGCGAAATCGCGAACAGCAGTTGACGTTGTCCATCAATCGCGACAGCACCAACGGCATCGATCGTTGAGAGGGAAGCGAAATCGGCTGCGGCGTCCAAGATGGTAACGGTATCGAACGTACTGCGAACGAATACCAACCCCGTTGCTTCGTCGTAGCTGAGGACTTCGATCCCGCCAGCGATTTCGACGCCGCCATTACTGATTTCTGTCCCAGTGGCATTGCTCCACAGTTGCAAACGAAGACCATCGTCGGTCGGCGTGCTGATGACCGTTGTAATTTCGCCGCCGCTAGTCACGCGGGTTCCGGCACCGACCAAGGTTGTCGTTGAGCTGACCTGGATGGTCTCTCCGGCTGCAATGGTCCGGAGGGCAGTATCGGCGTTTGACCGTTCGACAAGAAATCCGTTCCCCGAGGCATCGATTGCAACATCTTCCCAAATCGAGTTCGGAACAGTCGCTTGCAGCACAATCGGCGTCACCGCGCCTGCCACCGTGACCGCGAATGATTCGTTTCCAAGGCCATCACTTGCCAGCACCAAGATTCCTCCGCCGGGGAGCGGTTGCGCAGCGCGAACCAAACCCGGGATCAAAATCGGTTCCGAGATGCCAGTCTCTAGGTTCCCTCGAATGATGGAGTTTCCAGCAAGCGCGATCAGTTGTTGATCATCAAGACTTGCGATTGAGGTGCCGCCATTAAATTGAAGCTGCTTGTTGACGACGACGGGCGAAACGGGGAACAGCGGAAGCGGAGCCCCTGGCGACCCGTTGAACAAACGAACGATCGCGTTGTCGCCGCTGAGTTCCGCGAATTCGAACTGTCCAAAATCATCAGTTAATGCGACCCGCTCATTCTCGCCGATTTGGCCGTTGTCATCCGAGTCGACAAAGACAACTCGATTGGGAAGCAAGACTTCGTCGAAGTCATATCGCCAAGAAAGGTTACTGTCTTCGAAAACAATTCCGTAAACGCTGGCCAAGACCCGGCGCTCACAAAGTTGTTCGATCAACATACGCCGCTTTACCAGCGCAGGCACTGCTTTAAACGGCTTCGAAACAAGCCCTAACAGCCTATTCTCGGAACGCTTGACACAGGTTTTAATTTGAGTTGGTACGCGAAATGTCACGATTTAGCCACTTGTCGGAGGAACTCTGGAGGAGACAGTCGCTAAGCACTTGCTATGTCTTGACGTAGCGACCCCCATCGACGCCTTCACTCCAATGGGGGAATGGGATCTGAAATGTTGCCATTTCGTCACTCCCCACCTAGTGTACCGCTGGTCAGACACCCTTTGTAGCTTTTCGTCTTCGAAAGTTCCCACATTAGGCGGGAAAACTTTTGGTGAATCCCGCTGTTCACGGCTAAAGACGCGGGAACAACCCACGGATTGGAATGCAAAAATTTCTTGCGCGATCGCCGTAATAATCAGATATGCTAGAAAATTCCGGTGAAACTGCACTCGACCGACTTCACCTGGGCCGTCATTCGTTTCGTTAATACAGCACGTTTTCCAAGCTTTACCTATTTGAATGTGTTTACCTTATGGCATCCCTCCCCACTTTCGGAATTGGCCCCAGCGACTCGCAAATGGCGATCCGGGCGGTTTTTTGCGCCGTTAACCTCTCTGTTTTAGCCGCTATGGTATTCGGCATGCCGGAACAAGCCAAAGCTCAAGGAGGAGGAAACGCAAACGCGGTAGGTGCTTCGATCGAGGGCGCCGTTCGATCGTCTGGTACTCCATCGGGACCGCCGTCCGGGACACGCTCTGGACCGCCGCAAGGTTACGGTTCGTCTTCGGGACCGCCGTCCGGCACCCCTTCTGGACCGCCGGAGGGTTATGGTTCACCTGAAGGCAGTGAAGGTATGTATGACACCAGTGGAGAATACGGCGGTTACGGTGACAACAGCGGTGGCTATGGCTATGGGGGCCAGTCCGGAACAACGGCTGCGGCGCGGGCACAGGTGTGGATGTCGGCCGGAACCCAGCAAGTTGCTCGTGCGTTGGCAGGCTTTTTCGACCAATCCAGTGCAGTTCCCGAGCTGCGAATCGATCGGTTGTCGTTATGGGAGCAAGCATCACTCGCGTACTTTCTTGGAAACCAGCGGAAAGCCCTCAGTCTCTATCACGCTCACATCATCGCCGATGGCAACGCTGCCGATTCGGCGAGAAAAGATATCCGGTTCAGCAGATTGTTGAAGCGACCGGTGTGGCTGGTTCGATTTGGTGTATCTGTTCATCCAAGGGTTCCCGATCAGTTCCTCGACGACCCAGAACCGATTCGGGAAGGGATGCAAATTGCAGCGGGCAGGGGCCGAGCTGTTTCGTCGGAGGATTATGGCAGCGGTGAGTCGAGTTCGCCCGAATTGAGCGGGCCACCGGAAAGCTATGATTCTGGTAGTGGCGATTCTTCGATGGATCCTCGGGGTGAATATGGTGCGGTGCCTGCGCTACAAGTGGTAACGACGCTCGGTGGTCCGGCAACGGAAGAAGCCGCCAAGAAGCTTGACAAGAATCTCGGCATTGTGGCCGAGGTCGTAAAAACCCGGTTCGCAGCATTGCAGGGCGCAGGAAAGTGTGGAACTGCCTTGAACTCAATGGAAGCAGCCGGCCAGAAGTTTGCAGCCCAGTCTTCGGATGCTGCGAGCGCGGTCCCAACGGGTCTACCGATGTGGATTCCTGGTGTTGATTTCGTGGGGGAAGGGCCATTCAACGAGATGCTTGCGGTTGCGAAGACGAACCAAATCGATTTCTTGCTGCACTTCGACGTCATTGTCAAGGAAAACCGAATCGGACCCCCTAGCTATACAACTCGCTGCAAGCTCCTCAATGTTGAAACCGGTGAAACCGTTGGTATTTCCAAAGCGATCGACAAGTATGAAATCGCTGGTAAGAAAACTGGGATTCGCGAATCGATTGAAGAGCAAGTTGCGAACCTATTCGAAATCATGGAAAAGAAGGTCGCCGTCGAGCCGATGCCGACTCTGCAGCCTCAACAAGCAATTTCGCGAATCGATTCTCTGTTGGCTTCGTCAAAACCGGGTTCGCTACGCGATCTCGCCGAAATTTCGATGTATCGAAGTCAGGAACTGATCTCAACCGAACTTGTTGACAAAGCGTTCTTCTTCGCCGGTGGGGAAGACGCGCTGCTTTTGATTCATGACGAAGAAGCGAAGCGTTACGAAAAAGCGAATGAGCGGTTGCAGCTTGAGTTGGACGGAATCGCTTCCAAGTAATTTTGGTTTTTGACTTTGGATTGAATCTATCCTGCAGACATCGCTAGCCGCCGGGCCGCAGCTTCGGCTTTCGTCTGGGCTTGGCGACACTCTTGGATCTGAGTCTCTAGCTCAGCACGACGATTTTGCATCCACATACGAAACGCTCGCTCGCGTCGTTCATGGGTCGCCATGTCAGCGTGCAACCGTGCTGAGCGTTGATCAAGTTCTTCCGACCATCGCTGCAAGTGGAGAATCAAATCGTCCGCATGTGCGGCGCGAATGGCTGCCGGATCAAACTCTTTTGGCTCATCAAGAAATTGTTCGTTCTGCGTCGAAAAAAGTGATACAGGTGCAGCCGTTGAAGGGACGTTCGCCGGTTCCTCGACCGGTGGGATGTGCGACGCATCGATTCGGTGCAACGGAAACTTGTCACCGAAATCAATAAACGAAATCGCCTCCGGCGAAGATTCTAACGGTCGTGGATGAGAGGACGGCATGGAAATTGGACTCAGACGTGGGGAGATCAGAACCTATCCGAAAAGGGGTCTGACCCTCTCCGGCGAGGCCCACAAATCAGCAAAATTGACTCGCTGCCAAAGGGTCAGACCCCTTTTCGGATAGGTTCTAAGTCTGGGCCGCAAAACGTAAGCTTTGCGATCGAATCGAATACGGAGACCAGCGTTTTCTATCGTCGTTTCGAAGCCAAGGTCTGTAGCTTTGCGAACTCGTCAGATACAATTGATCCATCCGCGTTGACCGAAAGTTTGCGACGCAACCGAACAACTCGAACAACTAACCCTTCAAGGATTACCGTTATGTCAACACGCCATCTGTTTACGACTCCGTTCACGCTTGCGTCGTTATTAGCGATCGTGGCATTGGTCACCCTGATTCAGACACGGAGCTTCGCTGACGAGGCCCGGGAAGCGGCCCGCCGTGCGTCCGTCGCGCGAGGAATCGATTTTTTGCGAACCCGTGGACCATCGCCTGATGGTTCATTCAGCCCTGAAAGCGGTTCTGCCGTCACAAGCCTGTGCGTTGCTGCGATCCTGAAGAATCGCCCCGAGATGAAGAATGACCCCGTGATCAAGAAGGCGATTGCATTTATCGAATCGAACGTCCGTGGCGATGGTGGCGTTTATGCCGAAGGATCGAAGTATAAGAATTATGAGACTTGCATCGCGACTAGCGCCTTGGTGGAGGCCAATGTTGATGGCAAGTACGACAGTATGCTCGCTCGTGCGAAGGCGTTCATCAAAGATCAACAGTGGGACGAATCGGAAGGCATCACCAAGGATGATCCCGCATACGGTGGCGCAGGCTATGGAAGTCACAGCCGTCCCGACTTGTCCAACACGTCATTCATGATCGATGCGCTTCGCAATCTCGGTGACGATGCCGACGATGAGGCGATCCAAAAGGCGTTGATGTTTGTCGTTCGAACTCAAAACCTTCCTGGCCAGGGCAATGACACCAAGCACGCCGATCAAGTGGGCGACGGTGGCTTCTACTACACACCTGCCGCAGGCGGTTCCAGCCAAGCGGGAAACACCGAAAGCGGTGGACTGCGAAGCTACGCCTCGATGACCTATGCCGGTCTGAAGAGCATGATCTTTGCCGGGTTGACGCCTGATGACCCTCGAGTCGAAGCGGCGATGACTTTCATTCGCAAGAACTATGATCTGGAAAGCAATCCCGGCATGGGCACCGCGGGATTGTATTACTATTACCACACGTTTGCGAAAGCCCTCAGTGTTGCCGGCATCGAAGTGCTTGACGACGACGAAGGTACACCGCATGTTTGGAGAGACGAGTTAGTGAAGACATTGACCACTGCACAATCTGCCGATGGAAGCTGGGTCAACCGCGCAAATGATCGATGGATGGAAGGCAATTCCAATTTGGTTACCGCGTACGCATTATTGGCACTGTCTTATTGCAACTGATGTCCGTCGTCAGACCCGCTGTAAACGGTTACGATACGTTCGCTACTGTCCATCCTCTCCTGCTATTTCTAGTGAATCATGATAATTCCCTGCGTTCGTCGGACGTTCCTTCCCATCGTAATCCTTGTGATTTCAACGGGTTTGGCATCTGGTCGTGTGGTTGCCGATGAAGCCACCAAGCCAGCCGAACCGGTCGTGGCTGAAACTTGGGTGACGTCGATCGCGACGCATTCCGGTGGAGCCAAGTTTGCGGGAACGGCATCGGGCTTGTTGCTTCAACCGGCCGACGTGGTTCGCTGGGAAGGCGATGATTTTTCGAAACGGACGACGGTCATGTCACACCCGGCAGCGGTCTGGTGCGTGCGAGTTTCCGACGATGGCAGTCACGTTGCCAGCACCGATTATCGAGGCAATCTGCAAACTTTCGAAGTCGGCACTAGCAAAGCCACGATGTTCGAAGGTGCCTTTGAACGCTGGAGCCAAGCCCTCCAGTTTGTTCCCGGGAGCGATTCGATCGTCGCTGGCAACGAAGCCGGAAAACTGTTTGTTTGGGCCGATGGTAAAGTCACCAAGAGCGTCGATGTCGACAAGAACGCCATCACCGATATCGCGTTCAGCCCGTCGGCGGATCGAATCGCGGTCAGCGATGGAGGAGGAATGGTCCATCTTTATTCGTGGCCGGCGCTAGAAACCAACGGAAAGCTGAAGGTTGGAGAATCGCCGGCGTGGGCGGTATGCTTTAACGCTGACGCCAGCGCCGTCTTGGTCGGCTCCGGAGACCGTAAGCTCTATCGATGTGAAGCCAAAGACGGCGCAATCGCCGAAGTGATCCTTGATGGCACTGACTGGATGACACGACTTGCCGTTTCGCCGACCGGCGCGATCGCGGTTGGCGAAGTCGGTGGCAAGGTTTATGTGATTCCGAATGACAAGCCGGTTGCGGGTAGTGTCTCGCCCGTAGGCAGTGCACCCAGCGGTGTCTGGGCGCTGCAGTGGGAAAGCCCTGCGAAACTCTTGGTCGGAACTCGAAAAAACGGTATTGTCGCATTGGCGCAGTCTTGGGCTTTCACTGCTGCACCTGAACCAACTGCTGAACCTACTCCAGCACCAGCACCAGCACCTGCACCAGTTCCTGAAGCTGCTCCTGCTCCAGAGCCTGCACCAGTACCAGCATCTGAAGCTGCTCCCGCTCCCGCTCCAGAGCCTGCACCGGTTGCGGCCGCGGCTGACGCTGAAAAGCAGGCCAAGTAATGACTGTTGCTTCTGAACAAAACGATGCGCCGGATGTGCCCGGTCCGCCGACCCGATCTGGTGGGACGGTTTCGAATTCGTCTTCGCCTCAATACGTCGTTCGAACTGGCGCTGTCCGGAGTCTTTCGGTCATGCAAGCCAGTCGCCCTTTCAAGTATGGCGAGCGAGTGGTCGTGAGGACCGACCGTGGGACTGAGTTTGGCGTTGTACTATGTGAAGCGACTCCGGCCGCGATCAGCCATCTTGAAGAGCCCGTTTTCGGCCGAGTCCTCCGTTCCATGAGCGCGGAGGATGAACGTCAATGGCAAACCCAGCTAGACAAAACCGACAACGATGCCAGCAACGCTGCCAAATGCATCACTGAACTTGAATTGCCGATGAAACTGGTCGACGTCGAACGCATTTTCGGTGGCGAGCGAATCGTGTTTTACTTCATTGCCGAAAACCGAATCGACTTTCGCGTGTTGGTAAAGAAATTAGCGGACGAGTTCAAGACACGAGTTGAAATGCGGCAGATTGGCGTTCGAGACGAAGCAAAGTTGTTAGCCGATTACGGCGATTGCGGGAAGCCGATCTGCTGCAACACCCATCTCACCAAAATGCCACCCGTTTCCATGCGGATGGCCAAGCTGCAAAAAGCGACTCTCGACCCATCGAAAATCTCGGGTCGCTGCGGACGGCTGAAGTGCTGCTTGCGTTATGAATTTGATACTTATGAAGAATTGCAACGAGAAATGCCGCCGGTCGGAAGCCGAGTCGTCACCGCCGACGGTGCGGCGACGGTGATGGGGCAAGAAATCCTTGCCCAGCAATTGTTGATTCAAACCGAGGACAACCGCCGGATCTTGATCGCGACTTCGTCGGTGCTAGCAGTCACCCGCCGTGGAGGTGGAAAATCGGACCGGACAAAGCAAGACCTCAACGACGAAAACGAGTAGACTTTTGAATTAGTTCCCGTTCACTGCATAAATCCCGTTTGAGTCCGAGACGAGTTTGATGAATACCGCTTTTCAGGCGATGTACAACCTTTTGCAATCTGATCGTCGTTACAAGTTCGAGGCCTACAACTTCGTTCGCGAGTCTCTGAACCAGGCTCAACAAGAAAGGCTCTCTCAAACCTCTACGGAACCTACCGCAGGGGAGACGGATGAAGAAACGTCTGATACTTCGGAAGTCCCGAGTCGGCATATCACGGGCCAGCAATTGTGCGAAGCGTGCCGGATTCATGCGGTTGAGCAGTACGGATTCATGGCGTCCAAGGTGCTTTCCAACTGGGGCATCCGATCGACGAGTGACTTTGGTGAGATCGTTTACAATCTGATTCGGATCGATCAGATGCGGAAAAGCGAAAACGATCGCCGCGAGGACTTTGACGATGTCTATCCCTTTGAAACCGCATTTGAGCCTGAGTTCAAATTACCCCCGACCGGTAAAGAATGTTAAACCAGTTGTTTGATAAACCGTTCCGGTTCGCGGTCGTTGTGTCGGCGCTCATGATCAGCGTTAAGATCGCAATCGTCGCTTGCTTTGTGGCTATGTCGTTTGCCAGCGGCGATGATCTGAAGACAGAACCGAAGACAGAGTCCAAGGCGGGGACTGTTGTTGAGCGGCAACGTCCGGTTGAAGAACCTCGTCGAACCTATCTTGAACGGATCGTTGCAACCCCGATGAGCCACCTGGGCGCTTCGTGGTTGGTGAGGCCCGAACGTCAAGCCGAAGAGAACGTTGAGAAGGCAATTCAGCACCTTGAATTGAAGGAAGGCCTTTCGGTTTGCGATCTCGGATGTGGTAACGGCTATTGGACGCTGCCACTAGCGCAGGCTGTAGGAAAGAATGGCAAGATCTATGCGGTTGATATTCAACCTGAGATGCTTCGGCAACTTCGAACTCGAGCCGGCAAAGCGATGCTGCGAAATGTCGTGCCGGTGTTGGGGGCGGTCGATGATCCGAAGTTGCCCGCTGACGTTAAGCTTGACATGTTGTTGATGGTGGACGTCTATCACGAATTCTCGCATCCTGAATCGATGCTTTGGTCCATCCGCAATTCGCTTGCGCCGGAGGGCGTGATTGCGCTCTTGGAATATCGCGAGGAAGATCCTAACGTGCCGATCAAGCCGCTTCACAAGATGTCCAAACGGCAGATCCTCCGCGAATACAACGCGAATGGATTAAAGTTGGTTCGTGAAAATAATGACTTACCATGGCAACACTTGATGTTCTTCGCGCGAGATGATAGTCCTCTCGCAGAGATTGAAGCCGAACCGTTTGTTGCTGCCACGAGCGAAGATTGAAAGATTCGATGATCGACCTGAAACAACTTGTTGATGATACTTACGCAGAAGGGTTTCGCAGCATCTATGGCGAAGTCTTGCTTACTGCTCGAGATGAGAAATGGCTTCAGCACTGCATCAATGCGGTCACTGGACATAGCAGCAGCACGATCCTTTGCGATTGCGAGTCCGGTGTTGCCCAGCGCTTAGCACCCACCGAAACGCCCGATGGTCGCGTCGGTGCCGTCGTTCAATTTCATGTGCCTCGCTTCCGCAAAGATCGCCGTGAGCATTTAGAAAAGGTGATGCTGGCCCGAATCAGCCAGAACGCGCTCACCTGTCCAACCATTCGTTGTTTCAACCGACTTGATACGGCCGATTTCTTTAAGCTAGGGCGCAAGATTGCTCTTTTTGGCGATCGACATCAGTTCCGCGACATTCGATACGATCAGCCGGGATGGGTGGTGCCAATTCTTGGCGGCGAGTTTTTTCTGTCGCGTCGTTTTGGTTTCCAAGACGGAGTGATGGGCGGCAACCTGTGGTTTTTCGGATCGACCGAGGACGCCGCGATCGAAGCGGCTGAAAAAGCAGCGGCTGCGGTCGACAAAACTGCCGACACGATTTTGCCTTTTCCCGGTGGCATCGCAGCCAGCGGTTCGAAGGCGGGAAGCAGCTACAAGTTCATGATCGCAAGTACTTATGCGGAATATTGCCCAACGTTGAAATCAAAATTGGGGGACAAGTCAAAGGTGCCTGATGGAGTTGTCTCCATCCAAGAGATCATCATCAACGGTCGCGACTTAGAAGCGTTGAACGTCGCCACCGCAGCGGCAATTCGCGCCGCGGCGGATACACCGAACTTGGTTCGCATCAGCGCGGGAAACTACGGCGGTCGCCTCGGCAAAACGTTTGTTCATTTGCACGACGTGCTTGGAATTCGCTCCAACGAGTAGCCAATCCTAGTTGGCTTGACGACGCGGCATGCGATCTCGTCGAGCGAGTCGCAAATCGCCTTTGCTTCATCCTCGGTCTTGCAGAACCCAAATACCGAGGGGCCCCAAGAACTTTGGCCAGCGCCCTCGGCACCGAGTGCCTCGAGACGTTTGACAAGTTGATTGACAGCCTGGCCGTTGTAGCATCCGCCTTGGATCATCGAGAACAATTCGCCGCTAAGCCGATTGAACTTACCGACCGACAAGCAAAACTCATCGAAGTCACCCATCGCGCTGGCGCCCAAAATCACTTCGCTTAACTTCACCAAGTCAGATCGATGTTCCGGGGTTGCGGCTTGAAGTGTGGCGAACGCAGCCCCTTCGGCCTCACCGTAAACGCAGGTGGAATCGGATTTCGGGCACGCCAAAACAACTCGCCAATCCTCCGGCAAAGTCGTTCGCTTCCATCCGGTTGACGTCTTTGGCAATGACGCGAAGCCGCCATTGGGGATCGTCCCGCTTTCCGCAATCAGTCCTCCGGCGAAGAATCCGATGCTGCCAATGGATGAGCGTCGGCCGCGCGCCGCGAGACTGAATACCAATTCGTCGCGAGAGATTTCAAGACGAAAGAATTCCGAAAGTGCAACGGTCGCTGCCAGTGAAAGCTGAGTTCCGGATCCGAGTCCGCAATGCGAATCGGCGGCGGCTTCAATCGTGACCTTGCATTTGGGAAGTCCGCCTTGCAAACGCGACTCCGGCAGTTTTTTAGCGACTCGCTGTGCGATCTCGGTTAGACGGTCGACGCTGCAGGGCTTGGTTTCAAAGCTATTGGCGTGCGACACCGTTACCGTGGTTCGAGGATGATCGACCATCATTCCGACGCCACCAAAGGGAGACTTCACATCGAACAATCCGAAGTGCAGCCTCGCGCCTATTGATACTCGAACCGCGCTAGCGTCATCACTCACGTTTTCAAATTCACCCATCGACATACGCCTCCAAACGCTGCCACGCGCGATGCTCGCTCGCGCCTCCCGTTTTCTCAACCAACACACGCAACGCCTGCATCTGTTTTCGTACTTCGTCACGACCGAGCATTTCGATCCGCGTCGCGACGATCGCGGCTTCCACGACGGCATGCTTCGCTCTGGATAAGCCAAACATCGGTCGCTGTTCACCTTGATGAACGATTCTACAAGTTGCTTCTGGTCTTGGATGCTGGCCGGAAAGCGGATCATCGCTCCAGTCGACCACTTGCACTGCGAACCAGCGGCAGCAATCAACCAGCTTGATCCAGCGTCCCAAGACCGATTCGACGATCGAGTTCGGTTCAACGCGGCCGATCGCAGCCGCAGCAATCAGTTCTACGTCGTCGGTCACATGCACGACCGCACACGATGTTGATCGCAAGTTTTTGAAAGTTTGTGACGATCGAAAAGGCTTCAAAGTGATACTGGTGAACGAAGCGTCGACGCGCGGCCCCATCGGCGCGATGTTCACCACGCCCAAGTCGTCGTGGGTCGTCACGATCGATTCCAGAATCATGATGCCGCTCGAACCGGCACGTTTTGTTCGTGCCAACGAATCGCCAGCTTCAAGAAGTTAGCCAGCACATCGGCACCATCTTCGCTAAGTACCGATTCAGGATGGAACTGAACACCATGAATCGGCATGCTGCGGTGGCTGACGGCCATGATCACCGGCGCACAATCGGACGAGCGATTGGAACTCCAACGGTCCGGCTCAAGGGTCTGTGACGTCACGCGTAATTCTTTGGGCAACGTTTCGCGATCGATGGCCAGAGAATGGTACCGGCCAACTCGCATCGCCGGGCGACAACCCTCGAACATCATCGTCCCATCGTGCTCGATCTCGCTGCTTCGTCCATGCATCCCTGCACACCGAATAACACTGGCACCAAACGCGACCCCAATCGCTTGATGCCCCAGGCAAACGCCAAGGATCGGAACGGCATGGCCCAGCAACTTAACCACTTCGACTGAACATCCGGCTTCTTCGGGTCGGCGCGGCCCCGGTGAAATTACAATCGCCAGCGGACCCATGGCCAAACAGCCGGCCGCGTCGATCGCGTCGCTGCGCACGATCTCCGTCGGTTGGCCAAGTCGCCGCAAATACCTCGCCAGGTTGTGGACGAAGGAATCGTAATTGTCCAGAAGTAAAATCATCCTGTGATTATATCGCATTCGAAGCCGACTGAGTGGCGTGTTACAATGGCACCGTGTTGGTCTGCGGCGATTCGCGAGATCGAACGCCGTAACCACCGTCGCAACTTCCGCCGCGTCTACTCTGTCGAGCTCGCAACGCCATGTCCGCAAATTTGATTCAACAAGCAACCGATCGACGCCAATGGCTATCGCGATTTGGTCTCGGTCTAGGCTCGCTTGCTCTCGCCGATTTGATGCGCCCGAGCGTCTCGCCAAGCTCGCAGGCAATGGCTGCACCGCTACTTTCTCGGTCGCATTTTCCGGCAACTGCGAAACGCGTGATTTTTCTGTTCCAGTCCGGTGCGCCGTCGCAGCTTGACTTGTTCGATTACAAGCCGCTGCTTAACGATAAGCATGGGACACAGTTGCCCGAGTCGGTTCGTGGTGGCCAACGACTAACGGGAATGAGCGGCAATCAATCGAGTCTTCCGATCGCGGGTTCGCCGTTTAAGTTCGCTCAGCATGGAAAGTCAGGAGCGTGGATCAGCGAGCTGCTGCCACATACGGCCAGCGTTGCTGATGAGCTCTGTATCGTGCGGTCGATGAACACCGACGCAATCAATCACGGGCCGGGAGTAACCTTCTTGCAAACCGGGTCGCAGTTCCCTGGTCGGCCCAGCATGGGCGCTTGGGTCGACTACGGCTTGGGAAGCGAAAGTGAAAATCTGCCGGCGTTCGTTGTCATGACAACGAAGGACAAAAGTGGTCAGCCGCTTGTATCAAGATATTGGGGCAATGGCTTCTTGCCGTCGAAGCATCAAGCCGTGCGGTTTCGCAGCGGACCTGATCCGGTGCTCTATCTCAACAATCCCGCGGGCATCAACGCCGAAGCGCGGCGTGACGAGTTGGATACGCTGGCCAAGCTTCATCATTTGACACTGGCTAGAGGTGCCGACCCGATCGTTGAAGCTCGCATTGCTCAACATGAGATGGCGTTTCGGATGCAATCTTCGATTCCCGAAGCGACCGACTTGTCAACCGAAGACCCACATACGCTCAGTCTTTACGGCCCGGATGCAGGCACGCCAGGAACGTTTGCATCGAACTGTATCATGGCAAGGCGGCTCGCCGAGCGCGGTGTCAGGTTCATCCAGCTTTATCATCAAGATTGGGACCAACACGGCGGCCTGCCTGAAGCGTTACCGGTGCTTTGCAAAGAAACCGACCAAGCGTGTGCTGGTTTGATTCAGGATCTGAAGCAACGGGGAATGTTGGAAGAGACGTTGGTGATTTGGGGCGGTGAGTTTGGTCGAACAAATTACTGTCAAGGAAAACTCACGGCTGGTTCGTTCGGACGCGATCATCATCCACGCTGCTATACGATGTGGATGGCTGGCGGCGGGATTCGGGGCGGCATGACCTACGGCCAGACCGACGAGTACGGCTACAACGTCGTTGAGAATCCTGTTCATACCCATGATCTGCAAGCAACCATTTTGCATGCGCTGGGGATTGATCACACGCGTTTGACCTACAAGTACCAAGGCCGTCAGTTCCGTTTGACGGACGTCCATGGACACGTCAAACACGACTGGTTTTCCGCTCACAGCTAAGCATCAGGGTTTGCAGTAGCGGATTTTGCCAAAAATCCTTCAGGGAAAAGGATCTTTGGCAAGATCCACTACCCACAAACCAAATGTAGTTGAAGCACTAGGCAACAACTTTGGGAACGCGTTTGCCCTGGGGGCCGGGCTTTCTACCGCGACGCTTTCCCGGTTCCTCGGGCGCAAATCGAGGGTCAAGCTTTTGAAGCAACTTGGTGATGCATAGCTTGTTGATGCTTAGCGACTGCTCGTCGGATTCCTTCTTCAGCACTTCGTGCAGGCTGGTAGGTATGCGAACCGTGATCATGCGCTGGCCATCGACCGTGTCCCCTTTGCTTGTGTCGTGGCTTCGCAGGGCAGCTAGCATCGTATGGACTTCTTCGAACTTCGGAGTCGACGCCCAAGCGCTAAGCTCCTCGTTCGTCCTGAACAGATTTCTTGCGACGCCCTCCACACCGAGGATCTCGCGATAGAAAATAACCCAGTTAACGGTTTGCGGAAAAGCCTCGATCGCCAGTCGTAAGACCTCGCCGCCACGTTCCTCCAGCGGTAGGTCGAAGTTCGTCGCGGACAGATTTAGTCGGGCGGCGTTGTAAGTGCCCAGCGGTGCCGTCATCGATTGGCTGCTGCTGTTCTGCGAATGATTTGACTGCGAAGTCTCACCATTCGAGGGGTGGGTTTGGGCCGTTGCAATGGAGCTGCTTTCCGCATGGGAGATGCCTGTTCCACTGTTGCGAAGCGGCATTGGTTCGGTGCTTAGGCCCGGCCCCGAGTTGTAGCTGTTTCGATGGGTGATTGGATCCGAAGTGGAGTGGTTTGAAAAATTGGATTGAACGTTGTTGGGCGAACTCATCGCGGCGATCCTTCTTGGTCAGCGGTTGGTATTCAGTGAGCCGTTAATCGAGCCGCCGTGTGTCTCGGGGTCGTCGTCGGTGGCCTATACTGAGTTGCTGGCAAATCAATTCACCCAAACCATGCTAGCGTCATGACTTACGTCCGATTAGCTATCGCTGCACAAATCCTGTGCAGCGGTGCTAAAGATAAGGCAGCTGGTCAACTGCTTAAAAAGCAGGCACTGGCCTCGAGTGCAAATACCAACTGTCTGTGTTGCTGATGTTGTCTAGGTTGAGGAAGTTTCTGGTTTTTCTGAGTTTTTAGGTATGATGGTGGGTTGTTAAGTTTGTTTTTTGGGTTGTAGTTGGGTTGGGGTGCGTCGACGGACGGGTGATGGTCGAGTCGAGTTGAGTTCTTGGGGTCGGTCCCGCGATTGCCCTCGGAGTCAGATTGACGACGGCACTGTGTGTTTTCCAATGGTGGGGTGTGTATGATGTGCCCCGTTCGTTGGTGATAAGTCAAGCGTGCGGCGCGACAGAGGTCCCTTTTCAATGTGGTTGGTGAATGCCGAAGCGACTTTGCGCGGCCAGTGGGTCGTGATATTCTGGCGGCTATGAAAATCGCAAAATTTATCGCCGGTGGAGCTTCGTGCGTCGGCATTGTTAACGACACAATCATCAACGCACTCGACCTTCGCGCGGGTGGCTTTGCGACGCTTGGCGAATTGCTAGCGGCAGACAATCCAATGGCAGTTGCGGACTCTTTGCCGCGCGGTGAAGCGATTCCGCTTGCCGAAGTTGCATTGCTTCCACCGATCGACAAGCAGGAAGTCTGGGCCGCCGGGGTGACCTACAAGAGAAGCCAAACTGCGCGGATGGAAGAGTCCGAGGCGGCGGCGTCTTGTTACGATCGAGTGTATACGGCGGCGCGACCGGAGATTTTTTTTAAGGCGACGCCAAGTCGAGTTCGCGGACACAACCAGCCGCTGCGAATTCGTTACGACGCGAGTTGGAACGTCCCTGAGCCGGAGGTTACCTTGGTGCTCAGTCCGACACTGAAGATCATCGGGTTGACGATCGGTAACGACATGAGTTCGCGGGATATCGAGGGAGACAATCCGCTCTATCTTCCTCAGGCCAAAAGCTATGACGCTTGCGCGGGGCTGGGGCCGTGGATTGTCTTGATGGACAAGCTGCCGCCGGTTGAGCAGATTGGGATCGACTTGAAGATCGAACGAGCGGGAAAAATTGTCTTCGGCGGACAAACCAAGGCCTCCGAAATGGCGCGTAAGTTCGAGGACCTAGTTCACTGGCTTGGTCGCGACAATATTTTCCCTGACGGCGCATTTCTGATGACAGGAACGGGGATCGTTCCCGGTTCGGATTTTACTCTGCAGCCGGCCGACGTTGTGCATATCACGATCGAGGGCGTTGGCACTCTGAGCAATCCGATCATTCGCCGCGCGATGTAGGCGGCGGCCGATCCTCAAAGCGAAACCCACCCGGGCCGTCCTGGACGAGTGCCTCGCCGGCGATGGGAGGCGATGATCGGCGGCAACGTCAGCAACTGCTCGGCCACCGCGATCAGCGACCCGGGGTCGATCGGCTTGAACAGGCAACGGGTCATCGCGGAAAGCGTTTCCGTCTTCTTTTCTAGCCCTGCCCACTTGGTGTCGGCGATCATGATCGATGGCAAATCAACGTTGGCTTCGTTGGCTCGCAATCCTGCAAGCGTTTCCAGCGCAGCCGGGGCATCACTGCCAACATCGCAGACTACTAAATCGATCGGCCCCATCGACATTGCCGAAATCGCCTGATCAAGCGTGCGAGCACAGATGCACGAATAGCCCTGAGAGTCCAGCACACCCGCCGTCGCAATTAACGACAGCGGGCTGGCATCGATCACGAGAATCGTCGCTTTGGATTTCGGCGCTAAGTCGTTTTCAGCAGGATGGGGCATTTTAAGGCTTTGGTTGAAAAGGGGTCTGACCCTTTGGAGGCATGTTGTTTTGGCAGTATTTTCAATGAGTCAAGCTTTTGGGATTGAGAAATACCACCAGAATGTGAGTGAACGCAAGATTGATCGCGGTTGCGGAAGCAGGCGGGGGCGCTACAATCCGCAGTTCCCAATTACTTCCGCAATCGACACTAAGATGAATCAGCCAACCGCCTCAACTCCGCCGCAACCCAATTCGTCCTCTTCTTCCTCCCTAACGGCGGACGAATTGAAGGATCCTCGCGTCGCGCGGCGTGACAAACTGCGCCGTATTCAGGAGCTAGGAATCGATCCTTGGGGAAGCCGGTTCGACAACCGCTTAATGATCGGTGCCGTTCGTGATTTGGCGACGTCGATCAAGTATCGATTGACTACCGGCACGGAGGTCGATCTTCCGGTGATTAG
>Ga0105046_10003011_pt1 | contig 26672 bp, 18 predicted proteins | sample MAT03_FD_78385 | JGI IMG/M metagenome (GOLD analysis project Ga0105046, IMG submission 78385) | Freshwater microbial communities from Lake Fryxell liftoff mats and glacier meltwater in Antarctica - MAT-03 (megahit assembly) | ecosystem: Environmental > Aquatic > Freshwater > Ice > Liftoff...
CTCAAGGGCATCAAGGTTTCCGCACCCGGGATTCTGTAATTCTTGTTCCCCTCTCCCCGAGGGGAGAGGGGAGTAAGATTTGTTCCTCGGCTACAACACCAATGGCTTCGCGCACCATCGGCTCGCCGATGCGCTGGAAATCATTTCCGAACTCCAATACAGCGTCGCCGCTATCACCCTCGACGTCCATCATCTCGACCCGTTCGCCCCGGACGCCGAGGAACAATGCCGCCACGCTGTCGAACTCTGTCACCAACTCGACTTGATGCCAATTATGATCGAAACCGGTGCCCGCTTCCTGCTGGATCCTTGGCGCAAACACCAGCCGACGATTCTCGATCCGGAAGATACCGAGCGCAACCGGCGATTGGATTTCCTGAAACGTGCGGTGGATATCGCGGCGACGTTCGGTTCTAAAGTGGTCTCATTCTGGTCAGGCACGCCAACGACCGATGAACCGGCTTCGGTATTGATGGCACGGCTCATCGAATACTGCCGGCGGCTCGCCGACTATGCAGGTGAACGTGGCATCGAACTGGCTTTCGAACCGGAACCGGGCATGTTCATCGACACGATGCCAAAGTTCGCGGAACTGCACTCGCGGGTGAAGCGTGCAAACTTCGGGCTGACGCTCGACCTCGGCCACCTCGTGTGCCAAGGGGAACTCCCCATCGGCAAGCACATCCGACAGTGGAAAGACTGGCTCTGGAACGTCCACATCGAAGACATGAAAGCGGGCGTCCACGACCACTTGATGTTCGGCGAAGGGGAACTCGATTTCACCGAGGCGTTCGCGGCATTGAAAGAGATCGATTATCGCGGTGGCGTGTTCGTAGAGTTGAGCCGCCACAGTTACGATGCGGTGAACGCCGCCCGCAAGAGCATGGAGTTTTTGAAGAGATTTTCGTAGCCGGAAGCGTCAGCGACGGTCTGACACAAACCGTCGCTGACGCTTCCGGCTACGAAAATCTCACTTCTTCGGTGCGAAGTACTTCTTCAGTTGCTCGTAGTTTTCTAGCGGGTAATCCTCTTGCTCGGCTCCGCTGGCATGGCACCAGCCGCAGCGGGCTTCGATCAGCGATTTCACCGTTACGGCACCGTCGCTCAAGTAATCGTCCGTGAACGGTTTGCCCGCGAGTTCCTTGGGCATCGGCATCTTGTCGTCTTGGTAGGCTTGGCTCCGGGCCGCGTCGTCGAGCCGAACCCAAGCGAGGAACGCCAATCGCTCGGCGTCGCGCTCCTGTTCGAGTTTCGGGTTCTCCTTCAACGCTTTGTTGAACCCCGGGGATTTCTCGAAGAGCGCGGGCACCATCGTGCCATTCTTGTTGAATGGCACGTCCTTGGTTGCGAGGCGCGGGCCGGAAAGCAGTTGTTCTAAGTGGCCAACCTTCGCCATCGGTTTGGGTACATTGGCCACCGTGACCGGCGGCGGGGCCTTCTTGTCATCGAGGTTCTTCTTGAAAATGCGTTCTTCGTCGTCGAGCGCCGGTTTGATCACTTTGAAGCCGAGGTAGCCGAAGCCCAAGGCCCCACCGAAGAGCAGCAACATCACCACCGCCTTGCCGCGAGTGTCGTACATGTTCCATAGGCTCAGCACAATGTGCATGGAAAGCCCGATGCCTACGACGGCCCCGGTGCCCATGATCGCCAAGGCGAAGTTCGGGCCGTACGGGGCGGGAATGCGGGCCAGCCACCAGCACGAGACATCCGCCACTTGGGCGATCAGCACCACCGGCGCTACGATGCAGCGGACCCACGCGGGGAAGCTGGTGAAGGCGAAGACGATCCCGGTGAGGCCGAACAGGATCGAGAACGTGAGCAGGTGGGCGTGCGTGCTTTGCGTTAGCTTTTCGAACGACGTTTGTTTGTCGCTGCGCACCCACTTCCCGGCGATCACCTCTTGGCTGGGCGGGTTGGCGAAGGCCGCGATCTTGTCATAGTCCCCGAGGTCCGGAACCTGTTCCTTGTGGCAGCGTTGGCAGCGGTCGTTGATTAGCAGGCGAATCTTCAGGTTGTGCTTTTCGTCCACATACTTCTTGGTAATCGGCGCGGTCTTCAACTCGTTCGGCAGCGGGAAAAGGCCGTCCAAGCCGTCTTCGTAGCTAGCCTTCTTCAGGACAAGATCTTTCAAACGTACCCACGCGAGCATCGCCTGACGTTCGCCATCGCGTTCCAAATTCACCTGTTCCGGATTGCGGCCGCGGGCTTCGTCCCACTTTGCCGATTGGATCTTGAAGGCCGGCGCCATGTTGTCCTTGGTCACATCGTCCGCGTCGATGTCGCCCGCGATCAGCCGATCCATGCACGCGCAGAGCATCTCCGCATCGGGGTCGTACGCTTTCAACCCGGCGAAGACTTCGATCACGTCCTTAGGGCCGGGCAGCGGGTTGCCGTCGCGGGCGGAGTGCTTCATGTGAAGCTGGACCATCGCCGAGAAGTAACCGAGGCCGACGGAAAGCAGGAACGCCGTGACGACCAGTTTGGCCGGGAACGGCAGTTGCCGCAGGCGGAAGTGCGGGTTCATAGGAGGCTCCGTTTCGGAGGATTCGTCAGGCGGCACGGGCGAGGGCATCGTTGATGGCCCGGAGCACGGCATCGCGGGTGGTGGGCAAATCACGTTCGTCGCGGGCACCGGAAGCGAGCTTGTGGCCCCCGCCGCCGAATTTCTCCGCGATCTTGGAAACATCTAAGGCTTTTGAACGGAAGCTGATTTTGGTTCCGCCTTCCAGTTGTTCAATGAATAGGCACGCGACTTCAACGCCGTCAATACTGCGCGGGTAGTTGATAAGGTCTTCGGTATCGCCGGGCACCGCCCCGGTCGTGGCGTAGTCCTTCAAGAACACCTCAGTATAGGCCACGCGACCCGATTCCACCGTCTGCAAGCGGTCGAGCGCCACCCCCACGAGCCGCAATCGCGAAACCGGGGCACACTCGAACAGTTGCTCGTACAACGGCGGGGGATTCGCCCCGGCCCGCGCGAGTTCCTCGGCCAGTTTGAACGTTTCCGGAGTAGTGTTCGGATGGCGAAACCAACCGGTATCGAGCGCCAAGGCCATGAATAGATTGTGGGCCATGCTCGACGTGAGTTTCACCCCCAACGCCATGATGATTTCGTAGCTCATGCGGCCGGTGGCTTCGGCGGACGTATCCACAAAGCGAATCGCGCCGAGATCGTCTTGGGTGCGGTGGTGATCGATCACCACTTTCGGGCCGGGAAATTCCTCGAGAAAGGGGCCGAAATCGTCGAGCTGGTTCCACGTTCCAGTGTCCATCACGAACACGGCCCCGCAATCGCGGAATTCCTTGCCGGGCGGATGGAAGTTTTCGATCTCCATCCCCGTCGGATTCAAGAACTCGTAGCGCGGCGAGAGCGGGCTGGCGATGACCACGCGGGCCGTTTTGCCCAGCGTTCTCAGGGCTTCCGCCAGTGCCAATTGCGAACCGAGGCCATCCGCATCGGGGCGGACGTGCGTCATCAACAGAAACCGATCGTGGCGATGAATGAGCTCGACGAGCGGAGACCAATCCAACGACATAACGCCTCGGGGCTTAGGTGAGCTAATTATCATTATACCGCCCCCGGGCGGATTGGCCTTGGCGGAAGCCCCCGCACGCGGTATTCCAGTTAACGGATGGATTGATCCGTTAATTATTCCCTTGCCAGTGCGGTTGTTACAAACATGGCAACGGAAATGCGAAAACCCGGCAGACCGAAGAACCCCGAATTGGAGGCCCGCCGCAGTGCGGAAATCCTCGGGGTGGCCGCCGCAGTATTCGCCGAGTTGGGCTTCGCCCATACTCAAGTTCAGGAAATAGCCGACCGCTTGGGTGTGGGCAATGGCACTGTGTACCGCTACTTTCCCACCAAGGAAAAGCTCTTCATCGCCGCACTGGAAAAGGGATTGCAAGAACTCTCGGATACGATGGATCGGGTGATGGCCAGCCCGTACGATCCGATTCGCCAACTCGAACTCGCCGTGCGGGAGTACCTGCGATTCTTTCACCGCCGGCCGGAAATGGTCGAACTCTTCTTGCAGGAACGCGCCGCGTTCCCGCAAAAACCCCGGGCACTCTACTTCACGTTCAAGCACGAAGAAGAACGTACCAAGCACGCCGAATTTTTTGAACGCCTCACGGCTACTGGCAGGGTGCGAAACATCCCGATGGAGCGCCTCATGAGCGTGCTCGGCGATTTGCTCTACGGTGCCGTGCTCACGAACCTCCTCGCCGATCGGCGCGTCGAACCCGATGCGCTTGCGGACGATATTCTCGATGTAATCTTGAATGGGTTGCTCGCGCCGGAACCGGCGGCGGCTCCCACGAAGAAAGGCAAAAAACCATGAAACGCACCCTTGCACTGTTCAGCCTGTTCCCCCTCCTCCTCGCCGGTTGCGGAACCAAGGCCGCCTCGACCGACGGCACCAAGGTGGAACAAGCCGTGCCGGTGACTGTGGCCCCGGTGATGATGCGAACCGTACCGCGAACCATCACCGCCAACGGCACGCTGCTCGCCTACGAGGACGTGATGCTCGCCCCGAAAGTGGATGGCCGCGTGGCGGCGGTTCACGCCGATGTGGGCGATGTGGCCATACCCGGTTCGTTGATCCTCGAACTCGATCCGACGGAACACGATCTCGCGGTGAACGAGGCCAATCGGGCGCTCGATGCCGAACTCGCCCGGATCGGTTTGGCCGAGATCCCGCCGGGCAATTTCGACGTCGAAATCGTTCCGCTCGTGCAGCGGGCCGAGGCGGCGCGCATCAATGCGATCCGCGGTTACGAACGGCTGAAGGGAACCGGCAGCGTATCGAAGACCGAACTCGACGCCGCGGAAACCGAAGTGAAAGTGAGCGAAGCGAACAAGCGCGACGCGGTGACGATCGCCCGAGCGACGCTCGCCTCGGCGAAGTGGCGGAAAGCGGTTCTCGAACAATCCCAGCAACGGCGCGAAGAGTGCGATGTGAGGGTGCCGATACCCGCGGGTTGGGGGGCGTGGGCGGCCGTCGTGGGGCCGTACGCCACGCCGGGGCGGTTCGTGGTCGCTCAAAAGATGGTATCGGTGGGCGAACGAGTGCAAAGCATGCCGCTCACGAACGCATTCCGTTTGGTGATCCCCAGCTACCTGAAATTGCAGGTGACGGTGCCCGAACGTTACATCGGCGAAATGCAACTCGGGCAAGTGGCGACGGTGCGCGTCGATGCGTTTCCGAATTCTCCGTTCCCTGCAAAAGTGTACCGTGTCTCCCCGACCATCGACCCCGTGAGCCGGGCATTTCCCGTCGTGTTGGCGGTGCCCAATTTGAACGGCAAGTTGAAGCCGGGCGGCTTCGCGCGGGCGTCGATCCGGGTCGGCATTCAAACGATCGCCACGGTGCCACCGCCGGCGGTCGTCACGTTCGCGGGTACGAGCAAAGTCTTCGTCTTCGCCGACGGTAAAGCGAAAGCGGTACCCGTGAGCCTCGGCGTCTCCGAAAAGGATTGGGTGGAAGTGATCGGCGAATTCCCGGAAGGATCGCAAGTGATTACCAGCGGGTTTTCGCAAGTGGTCGATGGAACACTCGTCCGTGTGCGGTGAACGGCAATTTGAACCACGGAGACACGGAGAAAACCGGAGATTTCTTGAAGACCACAATCATTCTTCTCGGTGTCTCTGTGCCTCCGTGGTTAGTTCCTTGAATCTCAATTCCCGCATTCGGGCTAATCAAAATGGAGTAAGCGATGGGCAATGCCATTTGGGACATCTGTATCCGCCGGCCGGTGTTCACCACCATGCTCATCCTCGCGCCGGTGGTGCTGGGGATCGCGTCGTACACGCGCTTGGGCGTCGAGCTGTTCCCCAACGTGGATGTGCCCATCGTCGTCATCACGACGACGCTCAAAGGGGCGAGTGTCGAAGAGATGGAAGTCGCGGTGACGAAGCCGCTCGAAGAAGCCATCAACACCGTGTCCGGAATCGATGAACTCCGTTCCACCACCCGGGAGGGCGTCACCGAGATCGTCGTCGGCTTCAAACTCGAAAAAGACGGCAACATCGCGGCCCAAGAAATCCGCGACAAAATGAGCCTGATCCAATCGCAACTACCGCCCGGCACGGAATACCCGAAGGTCGAAAAGTTCAACCTCGATGCGGCCCCGGTGGTTTCCCTCGCCGTTTCGGGCAAGCGCTCGCTTCGGGAAATCACCGAGATCGCCAAGAAGCTGTTGAAGGAAGACATTGAGGCGAACTGCTACGGCGTCGGCGCCGTGGTGCTCGTCGGCGGGCAGCAGCGGGCCATTCAAATCACCGTCGATCCGACAAAACTACAAAGCCGGGATTTGAGCATCGAGAGCGTGCGCCAAGCCCTGCTCCAACAGAACCTCGAACTCCCCGGCGGGCGCATCGATACCGGCCGGCGCGAGATCAATCTTCGCACACCGGGGCGATTGAAAGACGTCGCCGAGTTCGAGGAACTCGTGGTCGGTTACCGCAACGGCCACGCGATCCGTTTGCACGAAGTGGCCGGGGGAACCGGGAACGGCGTCGTCGATGGCATCGAAGAACCGCGAGGCCTTTCCCGCTTGGATGGCGATTCCGCGGTGAGCCTCGTGATTCAGAAGCAATCGGGCGGCAACACGGTGAAGGTGGCCGAAGCCGTGAAAGCCCGGCTCGCGTTGATCGCCCCGACGCTCCCGCCGGATATCCGGGTCGAGATCATCCGCGATCAATCGAAGTTCATCAAAGGCAGCATCGACGAAGTGAAGTTCCACTTGGTACTCGCGGCGCTCCTCGTTTCCGGCGTGTTGCTCATGTTCATCCGCAACTGGCGCACCACCGTGATCGCCGCACTCGCGGTGCCTACCAGCATCATCGGCACCTTCGCGCTCATGGATTTCATGGGCTTCAGCTTGAACAATATGACGTTGCTCGGATTGATCCTCGCCGTGGGCATCGTGATTGACGATGCGGTGGTGGTGCTCGAAAACGTGATTCGCCACATGGAAGAATACGGCAGCACACCGATGGTCGCGGCGAGCCAAGCCACGAAAGAAATCGCCCTCGCGGTGTTGGCAACCACGCTATCGCTCGCCGTGATCTTCGCGCCCATCGCGTTCATGTCCGGCCAAATCGGCCGGTTCTTCAACAGCTTCGGTTTTGTGGTCGGTTTCGCCGTGATCCTCAGTATGTTCGTGAGTTTCACGCTCACTCCGATGTTGTGCGCGTGGTTTCTGGTTCCCCTCCGTCCGAGCCGGAAGCGTGAGCGACGGGACGCGGAATCCGTCGCTGACGCTTCCGGCTCTGAAAAACATGGCAAGCGCGGTTTCTGGGCGTGGGTCGATCGCCGGTACGTCGGCGTGCTGCGGTGGTGCCTCGGCGGCAAACGGGGCTGGCACCGGGGCGTCGTCGTCGCCGTCGCACTGGCCGTGCTGATGTCCACGCCGGTGCTGTTCGAGATCGTCGGCACCGACTTCGTACCGAAGGACGATCAAAGCGAATTTGAAGTGAGCCTTTCGCTCCCCGCGGGCACCACGCTTTCCGAAGCCGATGTGCTCTGCCGCGATCTGGAAGAGAAACTCAAGAAAGTCCGCGGTGTGGAGAACATCTTCACCACCATCGGTGAAACCAACGGGAGATCGTCCAAGGGCCAAGGCGACGTGTGCAAGGTGCAATTCTACTGCAAGATGATCGACTTGAAGAAGCGCGAGTACGCCCAAAAAGATAGCATGAACGAAGCCCGGGCGATCCTCGCCGAGTACGTCGATTACCGGGCGGCGGTGCAAGAAGTGAAGCTTTTTAGCAGCAGTGCCTTCAAGAACGTACAGCTCGATATCGCGATCCGCGGCCCCGACTCGGCGGTGCTGGAGAAGGCCACGGAAACCCTCAAACGGAAGCTTTCTCAACACCCCGCCTTCTCCGATGTCGATACCACGCGGGCCAACCGCTCCCCGGAATTGCAGATCCACATCGATCGCGTTCGCGCCGGCGATCTCGGGGTAAACGTTCAAACCATCGCCAGCACGCTCGGCGTTCTCATCGGTGGCGAGCCGGTGAGTAAGTTCAAAGATGGCGTCGATCAATACGACGTGTGGTTGCGGGCCGATCTCCCGTCGCGGAACCGGTCGAGTGCCGTGCGCGAGATCACCGTGCCCAACCGGGACGGCAAACCGGTGGAACTCGGCAACTTGGCATCGCTGCAAAGCGATCAATCTCCGGCGGCCATCGAACGTTTCAACCGCCAGCGCTACGTTTCGGTGCAGGCGAACCTCACCGAGGGTCAAGCCCTCGGCAAAGTGCTGCCCATCGTTCAACAAGAAGTTAAAGCGTTGAATCTGCCGCCGGAGTATCAGTACGAGTTCCTAGGAGAGGCGAAATTGATGGCCGATTCGAACTCGAACTTCGCGCTGGCGTTCCTCCTCGCATTCCTGTTCATGTACATGATCCTCGCGGCGCAGTTCGAGAGTTTGGTTCACCCGATTACCATTCTCATGGCCGTGCCGCTGACGCTGCCCTTCGCGCTCGTGAGTTTAATGATCTTGCAAACGCCGTTGGACATTTACGCGATGATTGGCTTGTTCATGCTTTTCGGCATCGTGAAGAAGAACGGCATTCTGCAAGTCGATTACACGAACGTCCTGCGCAAGAAGGGGTTGCCGCGGAATCAGGCCATTCTCGAAGCGAACGAAGCCCGGCTGCGGCCGATCCTGATGACCACGATCATGCTCGTGGCGGCGATGATCCCCATCGCGTCCGGGCAGGGGCCGGGGGCGAGCGCCCGTGCCAGCATGGCCAAGGTGATCCTCGGCGGACAACTGTTGAGCCTGTTTTTGAGTTTGCTGATCACGCCCGTGGCCTACTCGCTCTGGGACGATATCGCCGGTATGATTGGGCGAATGTTCCGACGGCGCAATCCGAGTGGAACCCAATCCTCAGAAAGTGGAGAGGGCGTTCACGCGTCCGTCGGCGAGGGATAATTGGTGCGTGATTGTTCCCGGCAGTTCCTCCGGGCGGTGGCTCACGAAGATCATCGTTTGATCGAGTGAAACCTCGGCGTCGAGCCAAGCTCGCATTCGTTGAACCGTCGCGGCATCGAATCCTTGGAACGGTTCATCGAGCACCAAGAGCGGCGGCCGCTTCACCGCGGCGCGGGCGAGCAGTATCAATCGCTGTTGGCCCGTCGAGAGCCGGCGGAACCGTTTCTCCGCCAATTCGGCGATGCCTAACGCGGCGAAGAGTTCATTCACTGCCACGGTTTGTTCTTCGGTCGCTCGGCGGAATGTCATCACGTCGTAGAAGCCGGTGACCGCCACTTCGAAGGCCGTGAGCGAGCCCGGGAAGTAGAGGTGCAACTCGGGGGAAACCAAGCCGATTTTGCTCTTCACTTCCCAGATGCTTTCCCCGGTACCGCGGCGGCGGTCGAACAAGCGCACGTCGTTCGCATAGGCTTGTGGGTGATCGCCGCAGATCAGGCTGAGCAGCGTGGTTTTCCCGGCCCCGTTCGGGCCGGTGAGTGCCCAGCGTTCGCCCCGGTGCACCGTCCACGAGACGTTCGACAGAATCGGTTTGCCGCCGTGGGTTACCGAGACATTGCGAAGCTCGATGATCGGCTCTGAATCCTTCGGAGCCGGAAGCGTGAGCGACGATTGGTTTTCTACCCCCTCTCCCGCTGGGGAGAGGGTCGTCCCGTTTCGGGACGGGGAGAGGGGATTTGATTGCTTTTCAAGCCCCTCTCCCCGCTTCTCGCTTCGCTCGATGCGACCCTCTCCCCAGCGGGTGAGAGGGTAAGACATCAACTTCCGGCTCGGATCAAGCGTTCCCAAATTCAGTACGTTCGTCACCCATTGGGGAACGGCATCTTCACCTGCGGCGATGATCAAACGCTGCCCCGCTCGAACCAACTCGCCGAGGAACGCATCGAGTTCGGCCCGCCCGGCAATATCCAAACCGACGTACGGATCATCGAGCAGGAGAAGTTCCGGTTGGGCGAGCAATGCCCGGGCGATGCGGGCACGGCGGGCTTGCCCGTTTGAGAGTTTGATGAACGAAAGCTCACGCAACTTGGCCAAGCCGAGGCGTTCCGCGATTTCTCCCACTTCGTCATCCGTGGCATTCGATCCCGCACGCAGGAAACCCTCCAAACTCAGCGGTTCCTCGGCATCGGCGAACTCGAACCGCTGTTGGTAGTAGTGCCCGGAATAGCTGAAAAGGCGGGATTCTTCTTTGAACGAGACGGAACGCATGATCTCGGCGGGGAACGCGATCGCTCGCCCGGAACGCCGTAGGGTTTCGAGCCACGGCCACGCGGCGCTTCCCTCGGCGATACGGTGCTTTCCGCGGATGGCTTCGAGGAAGGTTGACTTGCCGGAACCCATCGTTCCAACTACGGCCCAAGTTTCGCCATCGCGCAACGTCCACGAAAGGTCGCGGAGCACCGCGGGGCCACCGGTGCGTTCAATCGTGGCACGGTCGAAGACGATGAGCGGATCGCCGGACATTAAGCTTCATCCCCGATAGCTTCGGTCGGCGGTTCTTCCATCGAGGCTTCCTTGCCTTGGATTTTGTCGATGGCCAGATCGAGCAAGCGGGTGTACCCGGCGTTATCCACGGCTCCGGGGTCGGGGGTGCCTTGCAATTCGTAGAGCCAGCCTTCGCCGTAGGGGTCGATGTCGAAGCGGCGCGGATCGGTTTCGAGGATGGGGTTAGTGAGTGCGAAGGTGCCGGTACCCACGGCGAAAAGATCGGTGGTGGCTTTGAAGGCTTCGATCCAACCGATGGTCTCGCCGAGTTCGATCGCTTGCCCGAGCTTTACTTCGTAGCCGTATTCGACGAGGTCGCCGAGCATGCGTTGGGCGAAGCGGGTGACGCCGACGCGGAAGCGGCCCGGTTCGATTTCGTGCAGCCAGAAATGCGAAGGCGTGTAGAGCCGGTCGCCGGGCAGCTTGGTGGAGAATCGGGATCGGCGGTAATTCACCGGGCAAACGAGCGGGGGCATGGCACAAGCGTTCTTGGAGTTTGCAATCCATTGGCGGTCGAGCGGGGAATGCTAAAGGCTCAACTGATAACTATCGTCTAATTACTGTGGTCTCAATTCCAAAAGCAGTTTGAGGAAGATCAGACGTTAGTACACAGTGTTCAGCAGACAGTTAATACGGTGGATCACTTCCCCGCTTTGGGGGCGGCTTGAAACTCGGCAACGTTCATTTGGCGAACCGATCTATCGGCGAACAGTACCACGCCCCCCTTCGTCGGCACATCGTGAACGTACCCCAAAATCGTATTCGAGGTGCCGCCCGTGAGTTGGGCGAACTGCACATTCATGAACACTACGTACACGCCATCGTTAACGTCTTTCACCAACTGCACTTTCCCTTCGAGGTACTGTTTGAGATCGTCGGCGGATTTCGGTCCGCGGCCGTTTGCATCGTGATAGCTGTAATAGGCAAGTCCAAGTTGCTTCAGTTCGTTCATCGCCTTTTGGCGATCCACACTCGGCAAACCGGTCTTAGGGCCTTGGTTCGTCTTGCCTTTGGCCTTGTTGGCCTTATCCATCGCGGCGTCTTTTTCGGCCTGCGTGAGCGGTTGGTCGTAGGTTTCCGTCTTCTCGATCACAATTTCGGGCGGATCGCCCTTCATCATTTTCTTGTAGAGGAAGTACGCTCCCACGAGCATCACGAGAACGAGAACGCCGAGGATGACGTACCGGATCGGTGAATCTTTGAAGCTCTTTTCTTCGACTTGCTTCTTCCGCTTCTTCTTGCGGGGGCCACCTTCGGGCCGCTTCTTTTTCTTCTTGGGCTTTTCTTCTTCGTCGTCGTCCTCATCTTCGTCATCGTCTTCGACCACGACGACGGGCTTTTTCTTGGGCGGCGGGGGGAGATCGTCTTCCTCCACGACCACCTTCGGCTTGGCCTTCACCGGCACCGCAACCAGTGGCTTCGCCACGGCGGGTTTCGCCGCACCGGGCATTGGCACAATCTTCGTTCTGGGCACCGTGAAGTAGGCCTCGCACTTGGGGCAAGGCACCACATCGCCGACTTCCGCCGGTTCGGGCAAGGTGACCACCGATTTGCATTCGGTGCAAATGGTGCGCGTCGAAGCCATGGGAATCTCGCTGGAGGTTTGAATGGAAAGTGTATCGCCATCCGCGTTCCTCGGCGAGGCGCCCGGTAGCAACGCGAGATCGTCAAATCGCTACAACCAGCATGGTTTTGCCGACTAGCCCGGATTGCCCACGTCGCACCCGCGGAACGATGGCAACGAATTGAACGTGTAAAAACTGCAAGTGCCGTTCCGAGAACCTCGGTAGCGTTCCACAATAGCAATGATTCCGCACGTTCTCCCGTTCGTGCGGCCCATCGGGTGGAGCTTCACCGTGAGTTACCGAAATTTCCTCAAGTCCGCCGTGGCCGGGTTGGTGCTGGCCGGGCCGCTGCAATCGAAGGAACGCCCGGAAGAACGTGTGGCCGACGACGTGCTCACGATCCGAGTTCAAACGGCGATCGCCGAAGATCCGACGCTGAAACCGCACCATTTGAACCTGTTGGTGAATATGGTGGATGGCATGGCCGTGATCGGCGGCGAAGTGCCCGATATGAAACTGGTGCTGCAGGTGGAACGGGTGGCTCGCAACGTTCCCGGCGTCCGTGCGGTGAAAGTCTCCGGTTGGCTTCCGGCGGGGGCATCGAACAGCGATCCGTACCGCCAACGGTTGTCGGAGCAACTCGGCCAAGCCAAACCCTTGGCTCCGCTCAGAATCGAAGTGCTCGGGCCGCCGCCGCTGGCGATCCTCTCCAAGCCCGTCGAACCGAATGCGGTATCCCGGCATTCATCGGCCCCGACGGGGATGCTGATGTCCCCCGTCGTAACCGGCAACAGAACGAGTTCACTCGCGCCCGGTGCGGCGCCGTTACCTTACCCGACGATCCCGCCACCGGGCGTTCCCACGCAGCCGATTATTCTGCAAGCCGGCACCCAGCCGTGGGAGGAACTCCGGCGCAGCGAGCTGCGGTTCGCGGGGTTGGATGTCCGCTCGAACGGCGGCGGTTACACGGTGGTGGGGAACGCCGCGGAGTTGATGGATGCGTGGGACTTCGCCCAGAAGTTGCAAGCGCTTCCGGGCGTCGATACGGTCGTCGTGGGCAGGATTGAAATGAAGTGAGTTGCGTTGGCGAGCCGGATGCGTGAGCGACCGGAGCAAATTAGAACTCCGGTCGCTCACGCTTCCGGCTCACCAAAAATGAGTTACTTCACCACGGTCGCTTCTATCACTACGACGGTAGTTGGGTTTCCCGGCAAGCTGGATACCAACTTCACTTCCTTGCGGAACGCTCCGGGGGTTTTCGGGGCGAACTTCACCACCACCGCTTGCTGTTGGGCTTCCCCGGAGAAGGTTTCCACACTCACGCCGTCGCCGGAATCGGCGACCGCGGCGATCTTCGTCGCCAGGGAGGATCGCACGAGGATGCGATGGCTGGCGACGTCCCCGGCCTTCATTTCGCCGAAATCGACGCGGTTCGGGCTGGCCGTGATCGGCGCTTGAACGAAGCCGCGAACGTTCACCAGCACCTGCGGGCTGGTGGGGTCGTTGGTTCGCAGGGTCAGGGTTTCGCCGAGTTCGCCGGGTGTGGCATCGGCTTTCAGTTCCACATTCACGATGTACTCGATGCCGAGGAGCGGCCCGCGCGTCTTTTCCTTCACGGTGATTTCGTACGGGCCTTTGCTGGGCAGCGAACCGGTGATCGCCCAATCGCGCTGCTTGCCGACGTACCGGAGCGAGAGGCTCTTCGCCGATTTGGTGCCTTGGGCCAAGGTTCCGAAATCGATTTCGCCGGGGGTACCGAGGGTGATGTCTTCGCGGCTGGTCGCTTCGAAACGCAACTCGGCGGTCGAAACGTAGTTCGGCCCAAAGGTCACGTACATCTTCTTCGATTGCTTTCCCTTGAACATCGCGGAGTTCATCGTGGCCGTGAAATCCGCTGATTCGTTCGGGAGCAGCACCTTGTTCGGCGGATAGCCTTTCAAGCAACCGCACTCGACGCGGACATCGATCACTTGGATCGGCACATCGTAAATGTTCGTGACGGTGAACTTGCGGGTGCAGAGCGTACCGTAAGGAACGGTGCCGAAATCGTGGGTAATCACCGGCGTGGGAACCGCTGTGGGATTGCTTTCAATGCCCGGAATGAAGAATTTGTTCGCCCATGGGCCGGGCGCGGTGGAGACGACCACCGGGGCGTTCGACCGTTTGACCGCGAGGGGTTTCTCGGCGAGGGCAAACGCGGGAAGAAGAGCCGAACAAACGACGCCGAGTGTGACACGCAGGGGTGAGTACATCCGAAGTAGCCTCCGACCGTGGCGCAGGGGGAATGCCATCCTGGCAACGGTAGAAGATCCATCGGAAGGCGTAGCCGCCGGGCTTACCTTATCAGTAGGGTCGTGGCGAAATCGTGGAAAGAACTCGCCCTACGACGGGCTTGGTTGCCCCATCTTACCAAATGAGCAACTCTTGGGAACCCATTTTCTCGGATCGGGCGTTCGGGGTCTGGCAAATTTTTCTGGCACTCCCCCCGCTCGACCGACAACCTGACGGGGCGAGTGGCCATTACAATTTGTCGATATTTCATGATTTGCCGCCTAATTCCTCGACAGTCGTTGGGTTTGGGCCGGGGGAGGGGGGGGTGGGCGGAACTGAGGGCACAAAAGTCGGCTTGAGCGATGTTGCTGTCGTAATGCTATGCCAATATGATGGAAGTGTTCGATCTTTGGATGGGGGTTTGTGCTCTGGGCGCGGGGGCACCAATGGGTTCAAATTCCCATTGGAATGATATTGGGGTAGCGACACTGATCGAGGTCGGCAACGATCATCAGTTGGCAGATCGGGAGCCCTTGGAGACGATGTCGAGGGCGTGTGACAAACAAGGAGCCAACAAATGAGCGTGTCAGACGAAGAACGACGCGACGCCGAGAAAACCGGAAAGCTTGTCAGCAAGAAGCTCAAGGAGATCATGGAGTTGCAGGCCGACATCGATGTCCTGTTGCGAGACAATCAACCAACGCCATTTGGCTCAAAGATTTGGGAGTACGCCTGCATTGAAGCCTTGCAACGGATTGTGGCAATGACAGCGATCCAATTCGTCCTTTTCGAGCCAGAGGGAAGGGTGAAAGGCGATGCCGAGTTCAAGGCCACTGCTCATAAGATGCTTGATATCATCATCGCTCAATTGAAGACGCTGAAAACGAAGAAGTCCGATTGGTGATGGTCATGAACCCAAAGACCGTCGAAAAAACTCGAAGCAGAAGGATATGAATGGTGGCCCGAAGGCGTGGGGCGGGGTGATTGGCGTGATTCACGCATCCGGCACTGCGATGAACGCATCCCCGGCACGAACGTTGATTGGTTCGGGCAGATCGACTCAGCCGCCTGGAGGAGGGGAATCATGGATCGCCTATTTTCCGCAGTCGAATCATGGCCAACTTGTCACGTCGGGTCATCGCTTTGATTGCCAATTCTCGCATCAAGGCCGAACTTTGATCGGGTTGAATCTCGTGGTAAGCCAGCCTCACTGGAAGACAACTGCGGGTATCTTTGGATGCCGTACTCGCATTGTGCTGACGGAATCGACGGGCGCTGCGGATGGTTCAGCGGGGTTCGGGAGCGATGTATTTGGCGGGGGAACTTGCGAGAGTTCGCCGCCGATGATTCGGCGTATCGAAGTACTGGGGCGAGTATTTGATTACTTCGACCGTTTTGATGACCTCAACGGTTTGAACTTCGGGTTTCGGTGGGTTCGCCGAAGCAATTAAAAATCCGATTCCGATTCCGATAGAGAGCAAAGCGACCGAAGCGAGGATGGATCGTGGTTTCATCCCTGTTTCCTTCCCGAAGTATCCAAGAAATTTATCCAAACTTATCCAAGCAAAAAAGGCTTAAATTCTAGGATATTTTAGAGCCACCTGCGAGACTCGAACTCGCGACCTACGCTTTACGAAAGCGTCGCTCTACCAACTGAGCTAAGGCGGCATCCCATCTATCAAAATATCAGCGGTTCGCATCAAGACAAGCCCACCACCCAATGGGTTCGATCACAGGAACATGTCGCTTGACAGGATGGGAGAGGTTGGTATCGTCCGCCGCGTGTGTGCCGAGGGTTCGGGGGAATCGCGGCACACCGGGGGACGCCACTCATGTTGACATCGCACACTCGCCGCCGCTTTCTCACCCACAGCCTCTTCACTGGGCTAACGGGGGCCTTCAGCCTCGCCGCGGGGTGCAAGTATTTCCCGCAAGAAACCCAGCGTGCCCAAGCCGCCGAAGATCCCGATAAGGATCAGTTCGCCACCATCGGAATGAAAACGGTGATCGGCAACGCCGATCCGATCCCGGTATCGTCGGTCGGGTTGGTGTGGAACCTGAAGGGTACCGGCAGTACGCCGCAAGCCGATAGCTGGCGGACGATGCTCGAAACCGCTCTCAAGAAGCGCAAGCTCACCCCCAAAGAAATCCTCGACGATCCGAAGCATTCGACCTCGTTGGTTCTCGTTTCCGCCCAAGTGCCCCCGGGTGCCCGCATCGGCGATCGCCTCGATGTCGATGTGACGCTGCCGCCCGGCAGCAAGACCACGAGCCTGAAATTCGGGATGCTCGACGTTTGCGATCTTACCAACTTCGAACTGGCCGGCGCCGCCCGGCAGCAGCTCACCGATGCCGGGGTGGCCGTGGGCAAAGTGCCCCAAGCTTCGGCGAATGCCCTTTTGCTCGGGAACCGTTTGGCCGTGGCCGAAGGGCCGCTCGTAGCGGGAACGATGGTGCAAGCCGGGGAGCCAAAGGCGATCGCTGCAAGCCCCGACGATGCCCCGGAAGAACCGATGCTCCGCGTCGCCAAAATTTGGGGCGGAGCCGTTTGCAATTTCGATCGCCCGTATTACTTCCTTTTGAACGATAACGCCCCGCAACCGCGGCTGGCGATGGTCGTCGCTTCCCGGTTGAACTCCGTGTTCATCGGCAGCGGGGATCGCGCCGGCAAGATCGCGGAAGCCAAGGTGCAAGGCAAGCCGCTCGTCGCGGTGTTCGTACCGCCGGCGTACCGTTTGAATCATTCTCGCTTCCTGATGGTCGCTCGCCAAGTTCCCTTGGTGCCCGTCACCTCGAACGATCCGAGTCGGAAGAAGCTCGAAGGCGAGTTGCTATCGCCGGAGACGGCCATCGTGGCGGCGCTCAAGCTCGAAGCCTACGGTACCGATAGCGAAGACACGTTGCGGGTGGGGTTGGAAGAAGAATCGCCGTGGGTGAAATTCGCGGCTTCGACTTCGCTCTGCTACCTCGGCAAGGCCGATCCGCGTGCGGCCCTCGCCCTCGGCGACCTCGCTTACAAGCACCCCGCGTTGCGTTCGCACTGCCTCACCGCGTTGGCCTCGCAAGACGATGCCCCGTGTACCGAACAGTTGGTCGAGTTGATGCGGAAGGGGGATTCGAGCCTGCGGTACGGGGCCTTCTCCGCGTTGCGCACCGCCGATGCCAGCCACGAAGCGATCCGCGGCCGGCGCATGGGGAACTCGTTCTACCTGCACACGGTGGCGCCCGATTCGGAATCGTTGGTTCACCTCACCACCGAGCGCCGCAACGAGATCGTGCTGTTCGGCAACGTGTGGCCGGTGCGCGGGCCGTTCTCGATTCCACTCGGCAACGAGTTCACCGTGAGCATGAAGGACGGCGACAAAGCGGTTACGATCAGCCGGATCATGGCGAAGAAAGCCCCGGTATACAAAACGGAGAACGACCCAGACACCGACGAAAATTACGAAGTGGTGAAGGTCGAGAAGCGCCCCGATTTGAGCATGCTCCTCACCGGCGTGGTCGAACTGGGTGGAACGTATTCGGATGCCATCGAATTGATCCGCCGACTGAGCGCCGCCGATTGCCTCGGCACGAAAGTGGCCATCGACACCATGCCCCGCGGCATCAGCATTCAGCAACTCGCCCAGATCGCCCGCATCGATCCGACCGTGATGAAAGCGAACAAGGAAGTGGAACGGGTTCAGCACGGCGGCGACGCCTTGCAATCGGGAATCGATCTGCCGAGCGAAGCGGAGGCGGTGAAGAAGAAGTTCGAAGAGCCGTCGTTGAACCGCGATCCCGGCCGCCTGTTCGCCCCGATCGGCTTGGATGCGGGCACCGCCAAGATGCGGGCCACGGAGTAATTGTTGGAGTTCCACCTTCGGGCGGTCTTCGTATTCGGCTGGCAATCCAATTTACCCTCTCCCCTTGAGGGAGAGGATCGTTTCGAGCGGAGCGAGAAGCGGGGAGAGGGGTTTGGAACGGCGAGTCAAAGAACCCCTCTCCCGGTTCGCTGCGCGAACAACCCTCCCTCTAGGGGAAAGGGTTGAAAACGCTCGCCGTTTGCCTTACGCGGATTCGCCATGTTGAAAAGGCTCGAACTCGTCGGGTTCAAATCGTTTGCCGAGAAAACGCGGTTCGAGTTCGCGCCCGGAATCACCGCGATCGTCGGGCCGAACGGTTCGGGCAAAAGCAACGTCGTGGATGCGGTGAAGTGGGTGCTCGGCGAACAATCGGCCAAAGCGCTCCGCGGCGGCGAAATGACCGACGTGATCTTCAATGGGTCGAGTACCCGCCGATCCATCGGAATGGCGGAAGTCTCACTTACGTTCGATAACACCCGGCAAATCCTCGCTTCCGAATCCACCGAAGTTCAAATCACCCGCCGCGTCTACCGCGATGGCGAAGGCGAGTACCTTCTCAACGGCCAAACGGTTCGGTTGAAAGACATCAAGGATTTGTTCCTCGGCAGCGGCGCCGGCCAAGGCGCGTACAGCGTGATCGAACAAGGGCGCGTCGATGCCCTCCTCATGGCCTCCGCGAAGGATCGCCGGGCCATCTTCGAGGAAGCGGCCGGCATCAGCCGATTCAAAGCCAAAAAGGTCGAAACCCTCCGCAAACTCGACCGCGTGGATACCGATCTCATCCGCGTGCGGGACATTCTCCAAGAACTCGAAAAGCAACTCGGTACCCTGCGATTGCAGGCCTCCAAGGCGCAGAAGCACCGCGAATACTCCGAGGAACTCCGCCGGCTGCGCACCTCCTCGGCCCGGCGCGATCACCTCGATCTCGTGGAAACGATCCGGCGAGAATCCGAGGTTCTGCAATCGCTCCGAGTGGCCGCGAACGAAGCCGATCAACAAACCACCCAAGGCGATAGCGAACTCGAACGCCTCGAACTCGCCTTGGCGAATGCGGAAGAGCAACGGCGAAAACACGAAGGCGAACTCGCCGCGCTCCGCCAATCGCTCACCGGTTTGGAAGCGGCCATCAAGTACGAACGGATTCAAAGTACCGGCCTCGAAACCGAGCTATACCGGTTGGGCAAGCAGCGTGTCGAGTTGTTGGAATGCTTGCAAACCGGTGAAAACGAAAGGCTCGAATTCCGGCGGGAACTCGAACGGGGCCGGGGTGAACTCGCTGCGGGGCAGGCGCGGGCCGCCTCGGCAAGCGAAGCCCTCGCCGCGGAAACCGCACGCATTCGGGAACTGCAATCGCGGGAACAACGCGAACGCGAACGCCAGATCGAACTCGCGGGTCAAGTCGCGCGTCTCCGTGCCGATGTTCAACGGTTGCGGGCCGATACCGAAACGGCGAATGCCGAGCGAATCTCCAAGGAAGGCGAAGCCGAACGGCTCGGGTTGGAACTCGAAGATGCGGAGGAATCGCACGGGCGGCTCGTGCGTTCCGAAGCTCGCCTGACCGAACAATTGAAAGGGGCGGAGCAAAACCGCGAGGAATACCTGCACTACCGCGAGCAGCTTCTGGCGAAGGTGCGAGGGTTGCGCGGGGAACTCGAAAGCCTGCGCGAACGCCGCAGCGATTGCAACGGCCGCGCCGAAGTGCTGGAAAGTTTGGAGCGCAGTTACGAAGGCCTCGGGGCCGGTGTTCGCGAAGTGTTGCGGCGGTGCGGCGAAGGGGATCGATATTTGAACGCCGCTCTCGGCGGGTTGATCGGCGACCTCATCCGCGCCCCGCGCGATGTGGCCGCGTTGGTCGATCTCGCCTTGGGCGAGGCGGCCCAATGTTTCGCCGTGCGGGAAACCCACCGTTGCGAAGAGATCGCCGAATACCTTTCCGAGATCCCCGGCCGCATCGGCTTGATACCAGTGCAGCGCACCCATTGGAAACCGATTCCCTTTCCCCGATTGAGCGAATCGGTTCACATCGAAGATCCGGAACTGCAACCGCTCGCGGAACAGCTCCTCGGCAACGTGGCAATGATCGATTCCATTTCCGAAGCGAATATCGACGATATGCGCTTCATCACACCGCAGGGAGAACTGCTCGAAGCCGATGGTCGCTTGAGCTTCGGCCCCGCGCACGCGGAGACCGGCATCGTTTCGCGCAAGAGCGAACTCCGGGAACTCCGCGGGCAAATCGCCGAGTTCGATCACCGCATCGGTCAACTAGAAACGTCCTGTACCCACGCTCAAAGCCAGATCGAATCTTTGAACGATCCGCTCCGTACGCTCGGTACCGAAATCGACGCGCTCGAAACCGAAGCGGGCGCCTTGCGCGATCAAGCGCGGGATCAAGCGCAAAAATGCGAACGCCTCCGGCATTCCCTGCGGCAGGTGGAAGTGGCGCGGGAACGCCTCGAACTGCTGCGAATCCGGGGGGCGGAAGCGCTCGTGGCGATCACCCGGCAACTCGGCGAATTCGATGCCGAGGCCGACGATCTTCAACGTCGACTCTCGGAATCTGGCGAGGCACTCCGCACGGCCGAATCGGTTCGTGAAGCGAAGCAACAGGAGCACTTGCATGCCCAAGTGGCGTGGGAACGGGTACGCGAACACCTCGACGGCGTGCGAACGCGATTGGAACTCGCCGAAGCGGAACACTCCCGTCGCACCGTTGAACTCAAACGAATCGAGGAGTCCGCCTTCGGCGGTCGGCTGCGATTGCGCGAGAGCCAACTGGCCATCTTGCGGGCCACGGCGACCGCCGCCGAGACAATCGCCCGGATCGAAGCCGCCCTCCGGGTTTCACGCTCCAACGCTTCTCATTCCAATCAACTTCGCACCGAACGCGATCGTTGGCTGCGGGTATCGCAGCATTCCCGCAGTTCCACGGCCGAGCGCAAGGATCGCGCCCACGCGCACGAAATGCTGGTCCGCGACCTCGCCCATCGCCGCGATGCCATCGCCGCACGGATGCACGAAGATTACGCCATGGATCTCGCAACGACGGACGTTGAAGTGGAATCGGGGGAGATTCTCGATCCGGAAGCGGCGGAAGAGCGGATCGATGAACTGCGCAAGAAGCTCGCCAAGCTGGGCGGCGTGAACCAAGAATCGCTCGACGAACTCGATCGACTCGAGAAGCGCGAAACCGACCTCCGCACCCAGCACGACGACCTCGCCGAGAGCCACAAGAAATTGCAAGAGATCATCGGCCAACTCAACGACGACAGCCGCAAGATGTTCGTGGAAACCCTCGCCGGGGTGAAGGTTCACTTCCAAGAACTCTTCCGCAAACTCTTCGCGGGTGGCCAAGCCGATATCGTGCTGGATGAGAACGTCGATCCGTTGGAAAGCGGCATCGAAGTGGTGGCCCGCCCGCCCGGCAAGGAACTCCGCAGCATTTCGCTGCTCAGCGGCGGCGAACGCACGCTCACCGCGATCGCGTTGTTGCTCGCCATCTTCCGCAGCAAACCCAGCCCGTTCTGTTTGCTCGACGAGGTCGATGCCGCACTCGATGAAGCGAACACAGCACGGCTGGCCGGTGCCCTCGGCGAATTCCTCGATCGTTCGCAGTTCATCATCATCACGCACAAGAAGCGCACCATGGCCGTGGCCGATGTGCTCTACGGTGTGACGATGCAAGAGAGCGGCGTATCGAAGCAAGTTTCGGTGCGCTTCGAGGACTGGCCCGAGGAAGAAGAGATACCACTCAGGGCTGCCGCGTAGGCCTATTTTCAACATCGATCGGCGAGGTCGCCTCAGCGGGCCGACTACCAATCGCGTACGGCACCCCGAATGACGGATTTGGCATTGGCCGTGCCGAACACGATTGGCCTCACGCCTGCATCTCAGTCGGGCCGGCTCAGAACCGGAAATTCACCCACAGAGCGGCTTCGTATCGGAAGGGGTTCGGGCCGACCGTGGGCACCGTGAACGATGGGCTGATGGTCGCGTTCACCGTGCGGAAGTGAACGCCGAAGGTCAGGTTCAACTGATCCTGCAAGAAGATCTGGCCCTTCGGATCGCGGTAGGTGAGGGGCGTACGAGTGTGTACTTCGATCACAGGTACGATGCCATTCACGAAGCGATCCGCGGTGTTCGAGTAGAGGAAGTACCCTGCGGAAACGCTGTTGTTGGCGAGCGTCGGTTCGTTGGAACTGGTCGGCACGAGGAAACTCGAAATCGCTTGGGTGTAGCCGCGCGAAAACACCCTCACACCGCCCAGCCACGGTTGCAGCAATACCGAGTTCGGCACGGCGGTACCATCGGACAAGGTGATGTTGTCCCCGCCGCCGATGGGCGTGGTGATGACCATGCCGAGCGACATCAAATTACCGGTGGTTCGGTCGTCGAAGAAGGCGTACTTCAACAGGAAGCTGAGGTCGCCGACATTCCGCTCGACTTGCTGGCCGCCGAGGGACGAGGATGCCCCGGCGAATCCGGGCACGGGAATCACATTTCCCCCACCATCGATCGTGAACGCCGAGGAGTTGGAACTGCTACCCGATCGCGGGCCGTACGTTTGAATGAAAGGCAACCGCATGCCGAAGGAGGCCCGGCCTTGGAGGAACGTCTTCTCGAAGCCGATGGTTTGCCGGTACATGTCGATGCTATCCGGGCCGGTGTTGGTATTCGGATTGATGCCGTTGTAATAGTTGAAGCCGAAGTACGCGCGGTCGGTGGGGCGGGGGCTGTCATTATCTGTGATGAGGATGCCGTTGTATCGGCTACCGAGGATGGTGGTGAAATTTTGGTACACCGGATCATCGACCGTGACGAAGCTCTCTTGCGCCAAGTTGAAGTACGTCCGTTGAACGGTTCCCACTTGCCGCCGTTCCGTGACGGACACCCCGCCGAAATCCCCGTTGAAGTTATCGTTGAAAGTGCGGGCGGAGTTGCCGCCCCCTTCCGTACCCTGTGCGAACGGTGAGGAATCGGCGGCGGGCGTTTGGCGGGCTAACTCTTCTTGAGTAGGTAGCTTCGGTAACTCGTTCGGATTCGGTGGGGTTGATGTCGGGGGAACCGCAGGCACCGCCGGGTTCACTTGCGGAACGGGCGGGCAGTTCGGAACCGGAACCGAGCGGGTGCGCGAGGGCCACGTGGCCTGTTCCACTTCCACTTCGATCCGCGGTGGCGCGAGCGGCTGAGCCAGCGCAATCGGCGAGACGAGCAAAAGGGCGAACAATCCGAATCGCATGGCGTGCTTCCGCGTGTGGGTTCAAACGAATGCGGGCGGCGGCATCTAGTACCACCGCCCGAAGCGTTCTTAGAATCGGACGTTCAACATCAGGTTGAACTCCCCGCTGTACGGCTTCGGCCCGACGAGCGGAACGCTAAAGGCCGGGCTGAGCGTCGAACGTACCGTGCGGAAGTGCGTACCGAACGTTAGGTTCGTTTGATTCTGGAAAAAGATGGCCGAATCGGGATCGCTATTATTCAACGGCGTGCGAACGTGGGCTTCCACGAAGGGAATCAACGCGTTCACGAAGCGATCGTTCGCGTTCTGGTAGAGGAAGTACGCCAAGGCCAAGCTGTTGTTGAACAGCAACGGATCGCGGCCATCGGTGGGAACGAGGAAGCTCGTGATGCCTTGGGCGTAACCGCGCGGGAGCATCCGCACGCCGCCCAACCACGGTTGGAAGATCACGCTGTTCGCCGGGGTGTTGCCGTCCGAAAGGATCACGTCGTTGCCGCCGCCGGTGGGGGTGGTGAGCACCAAGCCGGTGCTCGCCACGTCGCCGGTATTCAAATTGTTGTAGAAGGCGTACTTCAACAACAAGCTCAGGTCGCCGACGTTGCTTTGGGCCACGCTGCTCGGACCGGTGGTTTGAATGAAGGGCAACCGCATCCCGAACGAGGCGTTGCCATCGAGGAAGGTCTTTTCGAAGCCGAGCGTTTGGCGGTGCATGTCGATGCGGTCGAAGCCGTCGTTCAAACTCGTTCCGATGTTGTTGTAATAGTTGTAACCGAAGTAGACGCGATCCACCGGCCGGGGGCTATCGTTATCCGTGATGAGAATCCCGTTGTAACGGCTGGCCAATGGTACAACGACGTCGCGGAAAACCGGTCGCAACACCGTGGAACCGGGGGCCGTACCCGAACTGAGGGTAACGGAGCGAGTACCCACTTGCACTTGGCGGGTGACGAAGATGCCGCCGAAATCCCCGTTGAAGCTTTCGTTGAAACTGCGCGAAGCGTTGCCGCCCCCTTCCGATCCTTGGGCGAACGCATTCTGGAGCGGATCGTTCTGCCCCGGCAACGGCGGGTTCGGCGCGTTCGGATCCATCGGGGGGATGAGCGGAGTGGTCGGAGGCGTGACCATTCCCGGTTCCCCCGGAATCGGCGATACCGGCGGGCACACCAGCGGAGCCACCGGGATGCACTTCGGCCGCAGGAATTGCGCCGAAGCGGACGAAGCCCCGATCGTAGTGATCGCAATCATCAAAAGGAAAATGTTCGCGGGTCGCATCGTCGTCTCCTTGTACGGGGGTGCGGGCGGTCGTGCAAAACTCTTTAATACGAGCAGCGGGTGTCAACCCGCCGAGGTTTCTCATCAGTACCGGAAATTCACCGTCAAGTTGAACTCGGCGTTATACGGTTGCGGGCTGGCCAACGGCACGCTGACCGCCGGGCTGATCGTCGCCCGGGCGGTACGCATCGCGAGGGCCGCCGTCAGGTTCACTTGATCTTGAAAGTAAATCGCGTCTTCCGTCGAACGGTGATTGAGCGGCGTGCGAACGTGGGCTTCCAAGGTGGGAATCAGGGCGTTGATAAAGCGGTCGTTCGCATTCTGGTAGAGGAAGTACGCCACGGCCGCACTGTTGTTGAACAGCGTGACATCCCGTTTATCGGTGGGAACGAGGACGCTGGTGATGCCTTGCACATAACCGCGTTCAAACATCTTCACCCCGCCGAGCCACGGTTGAATCAAGTACGAAGCGGGCACCGTGCTGCCGTCGGGCAATTCAAAATTGTTGCCGCCTCCGGTGGGCGTGGTGATGACCAAGCCTACGCTGCCGACATTGCCGCTGTTGCGATCGTTGATGAACGCATACTTGAGCAACACGCTGAGGTCGCCGACGTTGCTCTGGGCGATCCCGGCGGGGCCGCCGGTGGTTTGAATGAAAGGCAACCGCAAGCCGACGGACGCGTTCCCGCCGAGGATAGTCTTTTCGAAACCGATGGTCTGGCGATTCAAATCCACGCGTTCGAAACCGGAGTTGAAACCGGTACCGATTCCGTTGTAATAGTTGTAACCGAAGTACGCGCGATCCACGGGGCGCGGGCTATCGTTATCCGTGATGAGTACGCCGTTGTAACGGGTGCCCAGCGGCACGAGAATATCACGATAAACCGGTTCGATAGTGAACTCGCTCGGAAGCGGACCGAATTGAACGCGCTGCGTGCCCACTTGCACGGGACGGCGCACCAGAATGCCGCCGAAATCCCCGTTGAACGTATCGTTGAACGTTCTGGAAGCAGTGCCGCCACTTTCATTACCTTGGGCGAACGCGTTGTTAAGCGCATTCTCTTGAGCCATGTTTTCCGGGTTCGGTATGTTGGGGTTTGGGTTTGGGTTCGTGTTCGGCAGCGTCATCAACGGCGGCACCGTGGATCCCGGTGGGCAATCGAGGGGCACGATCGGGGCACAGTTCTTACCAGGAAGCAACTGTGCATTTGCGGCGGAACCGGCGAACACCATCGCGTAAACCACGAGTACGCCATGGAGTAGAATTCGCATAGTAACCCTGTTCGAGAGTGAGAGACCTCGTGCCCTAAATATCGGCATCTTCTGCCTACGTTGTTCAATCAAAATTTCGTAAAGAACCGGTAGAAGCCGCAGATTCACCATGTTCCCTCTAATCCCGAGTGTGAACCGCCATGAAAATCGAACCGCGGATCAAAAGTCGAATGACCGTCGCGGAAGCGGACATCACTCAAATGGATGTCGATGCCATCGTGAACGCGGCGAACTCGTCGCTCCTCGGCGGGGGCGGCGTGGATGGTGCCATTCACCGGGCCGCCGGGCCGGAGTTGCTCGCCGAGTGCCGCACCCTCGGCGGTTGCCCCGTAGGGCAAGCCCGCATGACCAAAGGCTACGGGCTGAAAGCTAGGCACATCATCCATACCGTGGGGCCGTATTACGAAACGGGCGAGCACTGCGAACGCGAACTATTGGCCTCCTGTTACCGGGAGTGCCTGCGCCTCGCTGCGGAAGCGGGAGTGAAATCGCTGGCGTTCCCCTGCATCAGCACTGGGGTGTATAGTTACCCGAAATCGGAGGCGTGCCGCGTCGCAATCGAAACCGTGGTGGCTTGGCTACAGGGGAATCCGCTTCCCGCGAACGTGATCTTCTGCTGCTACGGCGATGAAAGCGTGCTCTATTACCGGGATGCGTTGAAGGGTTGAACCGATGGAACCTCTCCCGCTCGAAGATGCTCCGCCGCGCCGGCCGAAA
>Ga0105046_10003012_pt1 | contig 26663 bp, 16 predicted proteins | sample MAT03_FD_78385 | JGI IMG/M metagenome (GOLD analysis project Ga0105046, IMG submission 78385) | Freshwater microbial communities from Lake Fryxell liftoff mats and glacier meltwater in Antarctica - MAT-03 (megahit assembly) | ecosystem: Environmental > Aquatic > Freshwater > Ice > Liftoff...
CCACTCTATTTAGAGCGAAAGACGAGTCTCGAACTCGCGACCTCGACCTTGGCAAGGTCGCGCTCTACCAACTGAGCTACTTTCGCATTCCCATATTTTGGGAGTGCAAAAGTATAACCTTACTTCTTTTATCCAAAAAAAATGTCAAAGAATTTTTAAGGATTTTTTTAGCTTAGAATACCGAATGGAAAATAAGAATATTCCATACAGCCAAAATAAAAAACTAAAAACATCGGGCATATACTTCAAATTTGCCATCATTAAAATCTTATGGGCTTTCGATCTATTCTCGCCAAACCTTTTGCTTCCTGGGTGGTCTCCAAACAAAAACCATGGATGCGATTTGCCGCTCAGGCACAACAGACTGTCTTTGAAACCATTATTTCAAAGGCGAGTGACACTCAATTTGGAAAGGACCATAATTTCAAGTCCATAAAGTCTCATGCTGATTTTGTGAAACATGTTCCGATTCGGGATTATGAAGCTTTGAAGGGATATGTTGAGAAAATAAAAAATGGACAAGCCGATATACTTTGGCCCGGTAAACCCTTATATTTTGCCAAAACGAGCGGAACCACTAGTGGCACAAAATACATTCCGATCAGCAAGGATTCGATTGGCAACCATATCAATGGGGCGAGAGATGCTTTGTTGAACTACGTGCACCACAGCGGGAAGTCTTCTTTTCTGGATAAAAAACTGATTTTTCTTTCTGGATCTCCCGAACTTTCTAAAACGGCTGGTATTCATACTGGCCGACTTTCTGGTATTGCCAACCACCATGTGCCGGGCTATCTGAGAAGCAATCAAATGCCTTCTTTTTCAACCAACTGCATAGAAGATTGGGAGGAGAAACTGGAAAAAATAATAGATGAGACCATATCTCAAAACATGAGTCTAATCTCCGGGATTCCGCCTTGGGTTCAAATGTATTTTGACAGGATTCAGGAGCGGACGGGCAAGGCAATAAAAGATGTGTTCCCTGATTTTTCTTTGTTTGTGTATGGTGGGGTCAATTTTGAACCTTATCGCAAGAAGCTTTTCGATTCTATTGGGAAGCCGATTGACAGCATTGAGCTTTTCCCTGCCTCGGAAGGATTTTTTGCTTTTCAGGATTTGCCCAATTCTGAGGGCCTGCTTTTGCTTTTGAACTCGGGGATTTTTTATGAATTTATTCCTGCGGAAGAATATCACAACCATAACCCTAACCGTCTGACAATTAGCGAAGTAGAGTTGGGGAAAAACTATGCTTTAATCATCAACAGCAATGCGGGACTTTGGGGATATAGCATTGGCGACACGGTAAAATTTGTAAGTAAGAATCCTTACCGCGTGGTGGTATCTGGGCGGATTAAGCATTTTATTTCTGCATTTGGGGAACATGTGATTGGGGAAGAGGTGGAAAAGGCACTTAAAAATACCCTGCAATATCATCCTGAGGTTTCTATTTCTGAGTTTTCGGTTGCGCCTCAGGTTTCACCAGAAGAAGGATTGCCGCACCATGAATGGTTGATTGAATTTTCTACACCTCCAGCCAATTTACCAGCTTTTGAACGGCGATTGGATGAAAGTCTTTGCAAGCTTAACACCTACTATGATGATCTGATTAAAGGCAAAATCTTAACAACTCTTGTGGTGACATCGCTGCCGACTGGTGCATTTCAATACTATATGAAGAGCCAGGGGAAACTGGGTGGACAAAATAAGGTGCCAAGGTTGAGCAATGATCGGGTGCTGGCGGAGGGGCTGGTTGGTGGTTAGTGGTTAGTGGTTGATTAGTGGTTAGTGGTTAATGGTTAGTGGTTGATGGTTAGTAGTTTATAGTTAATGGTTTAGAGTTAGGTGTTTGGATTGGGTCATTGCATTGCTCGTGCATTGCTGAACTACATTCATATTCGGATTTTTAGAGGGAGAATACAAATTGTTATAATGCCCCCTAGATTCCCCGAATCGGGAACTTTGATCTTTGTGGATAAGGTTGCTGGATAACGGGAGAATGCATTTTGGTATAAAGCGGATACAATTTTAATTGTTGCGGATGGGATTTAAGATGGAGAAAGTGGTTTGAAATGAAAGCTGCTGCTGGCTGAGGGATGGAAGCGGTAGCCCGGAAGGAGGTACGACTGAGGACTACAAGCGGACAGCCCGATCCGCCATGGCGGACAGCCCCTAATTTTTCTGAATCTGGTATTAAAACTAGGGTTGGAACATTTTGTTTTTCAACAAACCTTGTCTGTAATATTGGATTTGAGCTGCCATAAACTTTCGCAAGGCTGATGGCTCGGGCAAAGATTTTGGAGATGTCCAGGTCCAATCGCTGTTGAAGTCATTGGCACGCCAGGTTAGATTGCCATCGGGATGAAAGAGAAGATAGAGTCCATCCTGATGCACAATAGGAAAATCTGTCTTCCTGGAAAAAACTGAGGATCCCAACAAAGAATGGTGGGATGGATTTAACCCAAAAAGATCTAAAACAGAGGGTCTTATGTCGATATGGTTGACAAAAGAAGTTGTATCAGCCTGTAGTTTTTGAGATGGGCAGAAGAAAACAAGTGGAACATCGAATCGGCCATCAGCTGTTGCATATCTGGGTTCATGGTTGATCTGGGTGTGATCTGCGGTTACCACAAAAAGTGTTTTTTGATACCAATCTTGCCGGGAAGCAGTTTGAAAAAATTGCTTCAAGGCGTAGTCGGCATAGCCTATTGACTCATGAATGGGCAAGGGTCCGGTTTTAAATTTCCCTTTGAATTGATCGGGGACGATGTAGGGCTGGTGCGAACTAACGGTAAAAACAGTGCTGGCAAATGGCTGGGGGGTCTGGCTCAATTTTGAGCACATGAATTGGAGAAAAGGTCCGTCAAAAATGCCCCAATAGCCATCGAAATCCTGATTTGAATTTGGGTATTGGTACATGCCATAATATGTTTCAAAGCCGGAGAGACGGCTGGAAAGATCAAATGACATGGTTCCATTTTTACCTCCATGAAAGAAAGATGTTTTGTAACCTTTTGATTTTAAAATATTTCCAAGGCCTTCGGTTTTGATGGAAACATATTGGGAATGCATAAAAGATTCATCCATCCAGGAGGGAATGCTGGAAAGAATGGAGGGCGGGGCGTCTCTGGAGGTTCTTCCGCTGGAGGAATGATGTGGAAAATACAATCCGACAGAAGCCAAAGAATCTAAAAAGGGCGAATAACTGATTGGATTGTTTTCCAGACCGGTGTATTCTGTTGAAAAGCTTTCTAAAATAACAATGACAAGATTGAAGCCATTTAAGGGTCCGTTTGTGCCATAGGTTGCTGGCATCAAAACTGTTTTTAATTCGGTTTCGCTTAGCCAGTTTTGATTGGGGATGGCTATGGCTTTATTGGTTTTGAAAAGAATAAAAGGTGTGTTTAAAACGCCATTTCCCGCTTCGGGCTGGTTGAGAGAAAATGCATTGCCAGGTAGTAAAGGCTTAAGACTAAATGAGTTTCTGATCAACAAAACTGAAATGCCTGCCCAAAAAACCATGGAGATTACGCCTAAATACCACTTTTGATTATTGCCGTTGGGAGGCTTAGAAAAAGATCGCCAAAGTGGGTAAATCAAGAAAAGACTTAAGAGGGTGTATGGCCAGAAATTGAGCAAAAGCTGGGGCGCCTGTGTTTTGATGTCATTGGAAAGATTAACCAAAACATCGAAGGAAGTCCGCCTGGTATTGAAAGAGAAATAAGGAATATCGGCCGCATTGATGGCGATAAAAATCCAATTTCCAGCAACAAAAACCCACTTCAGGGTTTCAAAATAATATTTCCCTTTTGGAAAAGGAAGTAGAATCAAGACGAAGAAAATGAGATTGATGCTGAATATGGTAGAGGAATCGTAGCGAAGTGAAAGGGCCCAAAACTGGAGCCAATCGCCAGGAAGTAGTTTCGAAAAATTGCTCCAATAGACAGAAATGAAAATGAGTCGTTCAACAAAATAGGCAAGAAAAACAAATAGCAGCGGACGAAGCAGCCACCTTACATTTGCAGGAAGAATCCAGGCAGAAAACAAAATGATGGTAGAATTAAGCTGCAAAAATGATGGAAATAGTTGAAGAAGCGAATTGGCCATCGGTTTCTGTTTTGGTTGCTGCCCGAAACGAAGAGAATAACCTGAAAATTTGCTTAGAAGCCCTGGCCGCTCAGATGTATTCGGGCGAATGGGAAATCTGGATTGGAGACGATCATTCCGAGGATGGAACATTGGCAATAGTTTCGGATTTTTGTCTGGGAAGAACTCAATTTAATTTTATACAGGTACCTGAAGCACAAACACATGTGAAAGGAAAGGCACTCGCTTTGGGGATTATGGCTGAAAAAGCGAAAGGGGAAATATTATTGGTTTGCGATGCGGATATGGAAATGCCAAAAGAATGGATGAAATCGATGGTTGCAGAGATGCGAAAGCAAAAAGTAGATTTGATTAACGGCAGCACAACAACCAGAGGAGAAAATGTATTTTCGATTTTACAAGGTATAGATTGGCTTCTTCCGCAAGGCACTTTTGCCTGGATGAGCCATTTGGGTATTAGCTACACGGCAATGGGTAACAATATGGGAATCAGTAAGAAAGCATACGATTCTACTGGTGGCTACCTTAAACTTCCGTTTTCGTTGACAGAGGATTTTGAACTATTCAAGCATTCAAAAGAAAACGGGTATAGGTTGATTCACTTTTACGATTCAGCCGTTTTGGGCTTTTCTGAGTCGGAAAAATCCTATTCAGATTGGGTGAATCAGCATGTGCGATGGATGGTTGGATTTATCCAATTGCCTTTTGCGCAGCAGTTGGTTTTTTACATCCAATTGGTTTTTTACCCTTTATTTTTTCTTTCCATTTTTCTTCCAAACTCATCAATAACGATCGCCATACAGGCTCTATTCTTCCTCAAGTATCTATATGAATGCATGCTTCTGATCAAATTAAGACGATGGCATTTTCTGCCGTTTCTGCCTATGTATCAATTGGTTTGGTGGCCGTTTTATATGCTTTGTTTGATTAGATTTCATACAAGCAGATCCATTATTTGGAAAAACCGAACTTGGAAAAAATAACATAAGCCCAATTAAGTTTTGCGATCGGATAACTAAAAATCACCCAACTTTGTCTTATGGCGCATACCCCGCAAACGATATTAGATGAGTTGAAAAAGGGAGTTTTTCGGCCCTTATATTTTTTGCAAGGCGAGGAACCTTTCTTCATAGATGAGATTGTCAATTATATTGAAGAAAACGCCTTACAGCCTTCTGAACGGAGTTTCAACCAATTGCTTATGTATGGAAAAGACAATACGATTGGCAATGTGATGATTCAGGCAAGGCGATTTCCGATGATGGCCCAACATCAGGTTGTGATTGTGAGAGAGGCACAAGACATGGCCGATCTGAACCGCGGTGATGGTCAGGAATTGCTTATCAAATATGCCCAAAATCCGGTTCCAAGCACGATTTTGGTTTTTGCACATAAGTATAAGAAGCTGGATGGCCGAAAAGAGCTTCCAAAGATTCTTGATAAAAAAGCAACGCTTGTCAATTCTGAAAAGATACCCGATTACAAACTGAATGAATGGATTTCGGGGTACCTCAAATCGCAAAAATTCAATGCAAATGCGGGTGCCATTCAACTTTTGGCAGATCACATTGGGAACGACCTGAGCAGGATAGCGAATGAACTCGAAAAATTGAAAATCAGCCTTCCCGAAGGTTCTGAATTAACTAAAGAAGTAATCCATGAAAAAATTGGGATCAGCAAAGAATTCAATGCGTTTGAATTTCAAAACGCCCTGGCTGCCAGAAACCTGGCCAAGTCAATTCAAATAGCGCAATATTTTGTAGCGAATCCGAAGGCATCCAACATCATTCCAAACATGGCGCTCCTCTTTGGGTTTTTCGTAAAAGTGCTGCTCCTGCACTCAAACTCACACGCAAACGATGACGAATTGGTGCGCATTTTGGGACTGCGCTCAACCTTTGTGCTGAAAGATTATAAAATTGCAAAAAGTAGATTTAACAAGCAGCAAACGCTTCACATCATTCACCAGATCCGGCTTTCGGACGGCTATGCAAAAGGCATAGACTCAGGCGACAGAGACACAGAGGCAATCTATAAAGATTTGATTTTGCAAATTGTAAGATGCTGAATTTCAGCAAATATCTATTGTAGCAGCTCCTCTTTCGGAATGAATGCAGCAGATTTTTGACCCGTTTCGTTCTCCTTTTTGGGTTTAGGATTGCTGACCTTTCGCTTCTTTTTTGGAAACAAGTCAGACACTTTATTGAAACTTTGGGTAAACAAAACCGACCCACCCTGGGTAGAGTTGTTGTTGTTCAGGCCAGAAAGCACCAGGTTTTGGTTGATGCGGTGAAACATTTTTACCCGCCAGTTGCCATTGTTGGTCATTAGATATTCCAAAGTCCAGTCACCAGCAATGCTTAAAGCGGAGGCTTGATTTTGAGAATTTGTGAAGCTTCCATCTCGGGTAAGCCTCAGTTTGCCCTCTAAAAGTGTGTAAGAAAACCGAAGTTGAAAATTGCTCATTGCAGTTTGGCTAAGTCCATTCAGATCAATAGCAACCTCCAGATTTTCGTCAAATTGACTCAGCCAGGAACTCAACTGGTTGGAAACCAAATCGCTAAAACTTGAATAGGAAATATTTGACGCTTGAACAAAATCGCCCAAAGGAGCAAACATCCTAAAAATCATCAGACTAAAAACCTGTCTGTTCAGCTCTTGCTCATCTGTAGCAATCCGGGTTTGAAAAGCTTGAACATAGTAGTTGAGGTCCGAGTTTTTTGGATAGTCTTTGATGTATAAACCAAGGGAAATATTTGGTTTTAACAGTTGCTCGGTTAGCCGCATACTTACAACAACAGGGTATCGTCTTTTTGCTTCGGGCTTTTCCTGAATCTGCGGATCGGCAGCAGCAAGAGGCGCAAGCGAAGCATTGAGATTGTATTCTGCCAAAATATCCATAACTCCTTCAAGAACAGGGCCATTCCAAGATATTGTGCTGCCGGGTTTGATATCAAAATCTTTATTTACCAGGTTGTATGTGGTAAAATGGTAGTCACCCGTTTTGATTGCATACTGGCCAATGACAGAAAATTCTCCTCTAGTGTCAATGGTCATTTTAATCTTACCAGAACCGTTCGCTCTGATGATATCGCCTGCTTTTTTATCAAAGATAATTTCGCCGTAGGCATCTTCAGTCACATCAAGATCGAATACCATTTTAATGCCACTCAATCTTACTTTTCCAACAGAATCTCTGGTGTTGTATTTTTCCTTTTGTTTGTTTGAAAAAGATATAAAAGACTCTCCTAAGTCTTCTTTTGCGGATACATCGAGTGGAATAAAAATCCTGGTTCCTTTGTTGGTGATGGCATTGGCTCGAATATAAATGTCATCAAAAGCACCTGAAATTCTAAGATTTCCGGTACAAATCGCTGTGCCAAAATAAAGCTCTTCATTTTTTTGGCTCAGGTTAAAAACCATAAACTGGTTTAGATCGGCAACCAGATTTATCCGAAAATCAGACAAAAAATAATGTGATAATCTTACAATTCTTAAAATCCCGGTTTGCCCATTTTCATCAATCAACCTAGCCCCATTTGCATTGATTTCGTTCAAAAGAAAATTGATCTTGTGGCTGAAATAATATGTGGTATTCAAATAGTTAATTTTCAGCTGACCTTCTTTCACGTCAAGCGAACCATCAAAAACCGGTTTTGAAAAAGATCCCTTTATGGCCAAATCGCCAGATGCCCAGCCTCTTATATTTGAAACCGAGTTTCCTAAGATAACTTGCAAAATATTGATATTGAGTCTATCTACTTTGGCAACCATGTTGATTGGCTCAATTTCTGAAGGCTTGTAAAACCCAGTCAGATTGATGACATTCTGATTGTCTCGGGCTAAATTTCCGTTGACCACGAGATGTTTCATGGCTTGATTCCAATCTGCAGTTCCGGCAAAATTGCCAATTAAGAAATCTTTATAAATAATGCTATCGGCATTTAGATAGCCATCAAATAGTGGGCTTTCATTCAAATTTGTAATTACAATTCTGGCATTCAATTTTCCTCTTAAATCTTCTCTTAAGATGGGTTTCAAAGTGGCAATTTGAAAATTAGAAGCGTTGATTAACAGTGTATCTTTCTGGCTTCCTGTGAGATAGCCTCCAACTGAAAGCCTTTGATCTTCATTCGAAAGGGTGAAATTGTCAAATTTAATTGTGCCGGAATCCGATATTTCAATTTGATTTTCATTGTTGATTTTCCACTGCCTTTCTACCAAAGAGAGAGCGCTATTGTTAAGTTTTATGCGGGTTGTGTTTGGCTCAAAAAGGACTTCGCCGTGTATGTCTGCTTTGTTTGTAGTTGCTATCTGGTTTCCTAAAATTTTAAATTTGATCTTGCCTTTGTCCCAAACCCCATCAAACATAAGCTTTTCGCTTTCAATGTCTTCTGACCAAAATTGTCTTTTTGAAAAGATATACACTTCTGCCATAACATCTGGCCTTTCAAGTGTTTTTACGGATGAAATATCCAGGTCGGTTTGGTAAAAACTCCGATTTTGAATCCGAAAACTATCGACATGGGCATTGATCAAGGCCATTTCTACTTTGCCAAAATTGAGCTTTGCATTTGCTTTCGTGTTTGGCGATATGTAGACAGGCAGATCAAGCAAATCCAGAAGGGGATCAATATTTTTTAAATTCAATTCTGCGTCAATTCCATAACCGATGGCTTTGGAAAGTCGTTCGCTTACTATCTTATTTTGAGAGTCTTGGCCCTGGTTTTTAATCAATCTCCAATATTCATCCATCAGGCCTTTGACATCCTCAACAAGCTTTTTGTATTTGAAACTGCCTTCAATTTTGGCATCTGCCAATGGCGAATTGAACGTAAAAATCTTTTTGTCTTTTTCATTGTGCGACTCAATGCCCAATTCGTTCAAATCCAGACGTTCATCCTTATAGAGCAGGCGTAGGTTTTTTATCTCGCTCTTTCCCAGGAAATTATCAAAATCAAAGCCTGTAAAGTGCATTGAAACTTCAGCCGAAACATCCAAAGGATCAGGCATCAATTTCAGTTGCTTGAAATTGGCTCTTCCAAGCAAGGCGTCGAAATCAACCACTTCTTGTCCTTTGGATAAATTGATTCTTCCATTTCCATTGAAAATTAAATGTGGGTCCTTTATCACAAGGCTTCCAGCATATTTTCGCTTTTGAAAATGGCCTTTGGTTACAATATTGGCATAGTCGTAACCCAAAACACCAAGTCGATTGATCTTGGCATCCAAATCGAGTTCAACCTTGTCGATATCAAAACCAGTCCCTCTTATGCTTCCATCCAAATCTATTTTCTGAATGTATTTTTTCTGTTTGATAAACCTGCCCAAATCAAAACCATTCGTTTTCAGGCGGCCATTGTAGCTCGATGCCTGCAGGTTTTCTTTAATGTCCATTTGAATGTCTGTATGGAGAATACCCAGATCTGTTCTAAAAACGCCTTTGGTCACAAAATTCTTAAAAAATCCTGTGAATGAGCCAGATACATCAAAAACGCCCAACATCGCCATGTATTCTGCAGCAGGTTTTCCAGCATAAAATTCAAGGTCTTTTGGATTGATAAAAGATGGTTTTAAGCGAAGATCAACAAAGGTCTCATCCACTTCCGGCAAACCTTTCATGCTCACATTTCCGGTTAGAAATGTGTTTTGGCCGGTAAAAAATTTGAACTTCTTGAGTCGAAAATTGTCAACCGTTCCATTAAAATTTCCGGAAATCTTATAGGTTTCAAACCAATCTTTCAGGCTTGGGGCAAACAAGGAAATGTCTTGACTGGTAATTACTGAGCTATCCAGATTGGCATTGATCTCAATTTTTTGATTGAAATCAGAAAAATCATCTACAGATTTATAGTTAAATGCCAGACTATCACGGATAAAACTTTCACCAATAAGGGCATTCAAATTTTGAAAGAGCATTTCCCTTTCGGTGAATCTGAAGTTGGTAGAAAGTTGTTTAATTTTCAAACCAGTTGCTGCATCTACGCCGCGTAGCTTGTTGGCATTCAATCCGATGGTATCTCTTCTTTGCCAAAAATTATTGACTTCACCATTTATTCCAACCAGTTTAAAATGATAGTAATCAAACTGATTGTTTAGCACATCTTTAGTTTCATCTTTGTAAATGAAGGCCATGTTTTCAAGCCTCGCTTTGTCAATCGAAAATCTGGTAGGATTTGCAGATCTGGCGGTGTCGCCATTATCTACCCAGGTAATTATTCGATCGATAAATTCGTTGATGTTGATTTTTCCGGTCTTTTCGTCAACTCTGACTTGTACCATTCCCTTTTTAAGTTCTACCAGATCAAGATTGATGTTTCTTTCCAGAAGTGCGGCAAGTTTTAGATTCACTTTCAGCACGGCCACTTTTATCATGGTTTTGCCTTCAAGATCTTTTACTTCAACATTGGTAATTCTTGCAAAATCTACCCAATCGAGATAAAATCCACCGATTGTACACTTAAAACCCAGTTTTTCAGATACTTTGGAAGCAAGAAATTGTACGACCGTAGTTTGTACCCATTGGGTTCGCAAGGCAAGGGCGAGACTTCCAAAAATGATAAAAAAGCAAACCGTAAGCCAAAGAGCCAGTCTAAGTAGGCGCTTCAGTGGATGAAGCGAAATAATAGGTGGTGTTTGCGACAAAGCCTTTGTTGGTCGATGTGTTAATAATCAGGACCAAAGATACATCCATTTCATCAGTTACATGAAGCGAAATGGCAAATTGAGAAATTTTAACATCAGCCAAAAACCGCAAAAGAGCGCTTCAATTCTTAATCACTTCAACATATTGCTTAAAAACCAATCGAAGTTTAACGGCAACGGATGTATTCCAGGCCAAATTTGGATCGTTTGAAAAGCGATTGAATTTGACACCGAAATCAGGAAAGTTGATGTTCAAATTGGCACTTAGAATCTGGTTCGAACCAAGCTTTTTCAATTTCGAAGGAATAGAAATAGACCTGGTAGAATCTGCGAAAGTAAATTCAACCTGAAGCAAATGTGTGACGGATGTATCTGTGTTGGCATTTACATTTTCCTTAAAACCAGACTTGAAATATTGATGTCCACTTTGCTCAATATCGAAGCGAACTACATTTCCGCTTTCTGTTTTGAGCACTAAATTGCTATCCAGTAATTTCCTTTTTTCTACATTCAAATTTAGGTTTAGCTCGTTGCTTATCAATTTATTGCTCAATAGTGAGCCCTCGACAAATCCAGCTACAAGTCTTTCTTTTTCAAGAATCAAAGAGCCTTTTTCAAAACCCAGCCTGCCAGAAATCTTTTTTCCATTTTGATTAAAAACTTCCCAATCCAACCTGCTGGAATCTACATCAATCACATAAAGCCTGCCATGAGATAACCGGGAAGTTGCCTGTGCAATTTCAATATATTCTTCCTGAAGGCCCTTTTTGGTTTCACAAGAAAGCAGAAATATCGAACTCAAAAAAAGGAGAAAAAGCCTTCGGGATAACAATCTAACAACGTCCATTTGCAGCTGCAAAGATGGTAAATTGAAGCTTGATCTTGGTTAATAGAAGTTTACGAGCCCCGTTCTTTGGAAACTTTAACATTTTGAATTGGGATTTGCCTCTAAAAACGATCCGATTTTGGCATATTTGCGCACTCAAATTTTGAATCAACACGCAACAATGAAATTAGGTTTTTTTGCATCAACGATCAGATCAATCTTTAAAACAACAATGGCAACGGCCAGTTTGATTGCTCTGTTTTCGAGCTCTACATATTGCCAGGCATCAAAGACTTCGGGTTATGACATCCGTTTTAAACTAAAGGGATACAAAGATTCTTCTGCCATTATTGCCCATTACTATGGTGATAATCAATATATTCCAAAAGACACAGCAAAGTTTGATGCGAAAGGAAACTTGCAATTCTCTGGCAAAAAAGAACTACCTGAAGGTGTTTATTTATTGGTTTTGCCCAAAAACAGATATGTAGAGTTTTTGGTAGGAGAGCAGTTTCAATCGCTCGAATTTGATACCAGCGACGCCATTTCTACCATGAAAGTGAAGGAAGGGATTGAAAACCAGATTTTTTACAGCTATCAGAAAACAATGTCTTTGAAATCGAAGGAAGCCCAGCCGATAAAAGCAAAAATGGCCAAAACCAAAAATGCAGATTCTACCGCAGAACTAAAAAAACAACTGGAAGCGATTGACAAAGAAGTAAAAGCATTTCGGGAGAAACTATTTTTGGATAATCCCAAAAGCCTGGCTATTAAGCTTTTTAAAGCTGCTCAAGAGCCCGAAGTTCCAGAAATTCCCATTCTTGCGAATGGCAGAAAGGATTCTACATTTCAGTTTCGGTATTACAAATCTCACTTTTTAGACAACATCGACCTTGGTGATGATCGAATGGTTAGAACGCCAATTTTTCACGGAAAGATCGAGCAGTATCTCACAAAGATGACCATTCAAATTCCAGACTCGATCAACAAAGAGGCTGATTATGTGCTTAAAAAAGCTGCAAAAAGTAAAGAGGTTTTCAAATATCTGGTTTGGTGGATTACCAACAACTATGAAAAAAGCCAAATCATGGGCATGGATGCGGTTTTTGTGCACATGGCCAAAAATTATTATTTGAATGGAAAGGCGTATTGGGTGGATTCTGCGGTGGTAAACAAAATCAGAGATCGGGCTAAAATACTTGAGCCAATTTTGATTGGGAAAAAAGCACCAAACATGTTTTTAACAGACTCCTCCGGAAAGCTTTTTACACTGGATGGTTTCAAAGCAAAGTCCACCATCCTTTATTTTTGGGATCCAAATTGTGGCCACTGCCAAAAAGAAACACCCAAATTGCATGAATTTTGGGAAAAGAATAAGAAAAGAGGTCTTGACGTTTACGCAGTATCGATTGATCGAAAACCCGACGATTGGAAGAAATTTTTAAGAGAACATAAGCTAAACTGGACCAATGTTTGGGATAGTTACACCGCTACAGATTTTAAAAACACCTATGATATTTATAGCACACCCGTCATTTATCTTTTAGATCAGAACAAGAAAATATTGGCAAAACGCATTGGTCTTGACCAGCTTGAGGATTTTTATGACAACTATTTCAAAGATAAAATTGGAGGGGCGGTCAAAGAATGATGGTCAAATCTTTGCTCTAGGTTAAATCAAGTCAAACAATTTATATAACCCAAAATTTTGAGCACCGAAAGAATAAAAGTTGGTATCCAGGGCATCGTTGGCTCTTTCCACGAAATGGCGGCACACCAATATTTTGGAGAAACGTCAATAGAGATCGTGCAATGCGAAAACTTTAGGAAAGAGTTTCTTGCACTCGAAACCAAGCAATGCGACAGCATCGTTGTTGCCATTGAAAACACTTTGGCAGGAAGCATTTTACCCAACTACGCACTTCTGGAAAATTCTGACTTTCATATAGTTGGCGAGACCTATTTGGGTGTTCAACACAATCTAATGGCCTTGCCAGGGCAGCAAATTGAAGAATTAGAAGCTGTTTTTAGCCACCCAATGGCACTTCTGCAATGCGAAGATTTTTTGGCAAATTATCCAAATATGACCCCGATGGAAAAGCGGGACACGGCATCAAGTGCAAAGGAAATCGCCGAAAAAAAGTTACTTAAAACTGCTGCAATCGGTCCTGAAGGTGCAGCTGAAAGATTTGGTCTTGAGATTTATGCATCTAATATTCAGACACATAAACTAAATTTTACACGGTTTTTAATCATCAGTCCAGATTATGTGCCGGTGGCAGATGCCAATAAAGCATCCATCGTTTTGCAACTGGCCGACAAACCTGGTGCACTGCAACACGTACTGGAAACCTTTACCCGTTTTGAAATCAATTTGACCAAAATTCAATCCATTCCCATCATCGGAAAACCATATTCCTACTCATTTCATTTTGATCTGGAATGGCAAACAGGCACAGATTGGGAAGAAGCGCTGAAAGAAGCCAGCAAGAAATTGATACATCTTAAAAATTTAGGTGCCTACAAAAGAGGAAATCGATCGGACTTTATCTCCTCAAAATCCTAAACTCTAAAAGCCTTTGCCATTCATTTAACCAACTATCAGGCCAATATGCAGCTGAAGGAGATAAAAGACAACAAGGAAGATATACTTGAGTTTAATCAACTACCTGTTCGTCTATATAAAGGCAATCATTTCTGGATCAGGCCCTTAGATACGGACATAGAGGAGGTTTTTGATCCAAAAAAGAATAAATTATTCCGACATGGAACTGCCTCAAGGTGGATTCTAATCAATGGTTCCAATGAAACTATTGGCCGTGTAGCCGCTTTTTTTGACAAAAGACTTTTCAAATCTGGTAAGCCAAAAATTGGTGGCTTTGGGTTTTTTGAATGTATAAACGATCAAGAGGCTGCCAATATTTTGTTTTCAAGTTGTGAAAGTTGGCTCAAAGAAAATGGCGTTGAAGGAATGGACGGATCGATCAATTTTGGTGATCGCGATAAAAACTGGGGTATTTTGCTTGAAGGCTTTGACAAAGAGCCAAATTATGGAATGCCTTATACCCATCCATATTACAAGCATTTGTTTGAGGCGTATGGGCTTCAGGTATTTTACAATCAGCTTACCTACCACAGAAAAGTATTACTCCCACTTACCGAAAAACTTCAGGAAAAATATGACCGCGTAAAAAAGGATCCTGCGTTTCGTTTTGAACATTGGGATCCCAAAAACCCTGAAATATTCATCACAGGGTTCACTGAAATTTATAACGAAGCCTGGGCAAAACATAGTGGTGTCGCTCCAATGCAGGAAGCCCACGTGAGGGCCTTATTCAACAAGCTTAAACCAGTGATGGACAAACGATTGCTTTGGTTTGGTTTTCATGGCGATCGCCCAATTTGTTTCTTTTTAATGCTTCCGGAATTGAATCAATTCTTTAAGCATGTAAATGGAAAGCTGGATCTTTGGGGTAAGCTTAAATTTGCCTGGTATAGATATGTAATCAGTACGCATAAAATTTTCGGGGTCATTTTTGGCGTGGTGCCAGATTTTCAAGGCAAAGGTTTAGAGGGTGCGCTCATCGTGGCCTGCAGACCAGTTGTGATAAAAACTGCTTATCGGGATCTGGAAATGAATTGGATTGGAGATTTTAATCCAAAAATGATGCATCTAATTGAAACTCTTGGAGGCGTTGTTGTCAAAAAACATGCAACATTTCGTTTGTATTTCGATCGGGATTTTCCTTTTGAAAGAGAAAAATTGATTTGATCCTGATGAAAGCACTTTCTGATATACTGGAACTTATCTATCCGAATCATTGTGCTTCTTGCCTTGAATCAGTTTCAGAATCAGAAAGCCCCATTTGCATACAATGCAGGATGGATTTGCCTGTTATTCTTTCCAAACCATTTAACAACAACGAGCAACTTTATAAGAAGTTTGAAGGATTGTTGGCTTTAAAATATTGCATCGCTTTTCTAAAATTTGAAAAAGGAGGGAGTGCGCAGCGATTGCTTCATGCGTTAAAGTATGGCAATCGACCTGAAGTTGCCTTTTTATTGGGGCAATTGCTTGCATCAGAACTCAAAGAAGCAGGTTTAAAAGATGCTTTTGACTACATTTTGCCTGTTCCACTTCATACCAAAAAGCTGAAAACCAGAGGCTACAACCAAGCAATGAAATTTGCAGAAGGCATAGCTTCAGGTTTAGAAATAGAAGCGAATGATGCAATCTTAATCAGAAAAAAAGCCACGGAAACGCAAACAAAAAAAGGTCGATTGCACCGGATTATCAATGTTGGCGAAGTATTTGGAATCGAACCGGATTCCAAACAATTACTGGCAGGCAAACATATTTTAATGGTGGATGATGTGATAACGACAGGCTCTACAATGGAGGCTTGCGCTAAACTTATAAACCGCGAGTCAATAGCCAGTTTGAGCATTGCAAGTCTTGCGGTAGTATAAAATTCTGGCCTTTTAAAAATGAAAAGAACAAGTCTGGACTCGATCAACCCAGTTGAAATCAAAACCTCAAAAAGTAAACTATGAGCCTATATTACTGAATGGCAATTGCCAATTTGCCCTTATATTATCAAAACAAGCACCATATTTGCATATTGTTTTATTGCCATGTCTTCAAATATCTATTGTCCCAGCCTGATTTCCTACCAGCGTAGAGAAACTGTGGAAGTAAAAATTGGAAACCTTTTTCTAGGATCTGACCATCCAATTCGGATCCAATCTATGACAACGGTGGACACAATGGATACAGAAGGCACTGTTAATCAATCGATAAGAATGATTGAGGCTGGCTGCGAACTTGTCCGGATTACGGCCCCAAGCGTAAAAGAAGCCGAAAATTTAGACCTTATCAAGAGAGCACTTCGAAAGCGTGGCTATTTTACTCCCTTGGTTGCGGATATCCATTTTACACCAAATGCGGCTGAAATTGCTGCCAGGATTGTAGAAAAAGTGAGGATCAACCCAGGAAACTATGCAGATAAAAAGAAATTTGAAACCATAGATTATACCGACAGCAGCTACGAAGCCGAACTAATCCGGATTAGAGAAAAGTTTTTGCCTTTGGTCAAAATTTGCAAAGATTATGGAACTGCCATGCGAATAGGCACCAACCATGGCTCTCTATCAGACAGAATATTAAGCCGTTATGGTGACACGCCCTTGGGCATGGTCGAATCTGCTTTGGAGTTTTTGCGTATTTGTGAAGCCGAAAACTACTACAATATTGTGATCTCGATGAAGGCCAGCAACACCCAGGTGATGGTGCAGGCGTATCGACTTTTGGTGCAGAAACTACAAGAAGAAGCCTTGAAGCCATACCCACTTCATTTGGGTGTAACCGAAGCTGGAGAGGCCGAGGATGGTCGAATAAAATCAGCAGTTGGTATTGGCACTTTATTGGAAGATGGACTTGGCGACACAGTAAGGGTTTCTTTAACTGAAGAACCTGAATTTGAAATTCCGGTAGCAAAATCGTTGGTTGATAGATATTTAAAAAGAATTGGTCACAATGAAATCAGGCCAATTTCTGTCAATCCGATTGATCCTTTTTATCACACGCGAAGGAAAACTGCTGAGATTTTTAATGTAGGTGGAAAAAATGTACCACGTGTTGTAGCCGACTTTTCTGGTTTTGAAATTACGGAAAAAAAGCAACTGAAAAGCATTGGCCATCACTATTTACCGGAATTGGACAAATGGCATTTGGACGATCAGGGGGCAGATTTTATTTATGCCGGAGACCATCCGATTCCATTTATGTTGGCAAACGGTTCTAGAGCCATTTATAATTTTGAAACCTGGAAAAACGTTGCAGATCAGAAAAATAGCTTTCCTGCTTATTCTTTTTCACAAATAAAGAAGGCTGCGATTCACTTCCATGATGAGGCCAATTTTGTTTTTGCAAATGCAGATGAAATAGGTTCAAAAACGTTTGATCTTCTCAAATCTGTTCCGCATTTGGTTGTCATTCTTTCAACAGAAAACGAGCATTCCATGGCTGAAATGCGTAGGTTTTTTATGGAAATAATCAACCTCGGAATTTCTGCTCCTGTTATCCTTTCGGGATTTTATGCAGATGAAAGCGAATCCAATCTTCAGCTTTTTGCATCGACCGATTTGGGCGGATTGTTGATCGATGGACTTGGAGATGGGGTGATGCTCGGCTGGGATCAAACAATAGATATAAGCACAAATCAGAGCGAAATAAAAATCGTTAACCAGCTTGCTTTCGGCATTTTACAAGCGGCAAGAACCCGAATGTCGAAAACGGAGTACATCTCCTGCCCTAGCTGTGGACGCACACTTTTTGACCTGCAAGAAACCACTGCCATGATTCGCAAACGGACCGATCACCTCAAAGGTGTTAAAATCGGAATTATGGGTTGCATCGTAAACGGACCTGGTGAAATGGCCGACGCCGACTACGGATATGTAGGCGTTGGAAAAGATAAAATTGCCCTTTATCGAGGCCAAAATGTAATTAAGAAAGCCGTTCCCGCTTCGCAAGCAGTGGACCAATTGATAGAACTAATAAAGGAAGATGGGATTTGGCTGGAACCGTCTGAGGTTTTTGCGCTCAGCAACCATTGATTTTACAATGATTTCAAAATAGGGTTGATTTGAACAATGGCCTGATTGTATTGGCTTTCAACTGTGAGCAACTTATTGAAAACCAAATCAGGATTGTCGCCTTGCTTAAGCATTCTTTCCATCAAGCTTAATGTAAGTGCAGTTTCTGGCATTCCCATAGCAGTAAAAGTAGAGACCAGTTTGTGCACGAGTTTGATTGCACTTTGGCCATCTTTTTTGAGTAAAAAACCCCTTACAGTGGTAATTTCCTCCCCAATGTCATGCTTAAAAACCTCAAGGATGTATTTGAATGTATCTTGATCCTTTCCAAATTTTTCTTTAATAAATTCAAAATCAAGTGCTTTGCTGATGTCGATGACTTCACTTTCAGCTGCATTTTCTTTAAACCCAAATTTTTCGTCCTCCAATGCTGCAAACTTTCGCAACACCCGAAACAAATCTTTTTGCTGATAAGGTTTGGTAATAAAATCATTCATTCCAGCCTCTTGCGTTTTTATTTTTGTTTCAGTAAAAGCATCAGCAGTTAGGGCCACAATTGGAATTTCATTTGCTGGGGCTTTAATGGTTTTCCTAACAAATCTGGCAACCTCAAAGCCATCAATTTCAGGCATTTGAAGATCCAATAGGATGAGATCAAAAGTACGCCTTTGAAGTTTGGCGATGGCTTCAAATCCATCATTTGCCACCTCAACATTCACGCCCCAACCCATCAATATTTGCCTTGCAAGCAACTGGTTTATTTTGTTGTCTTCCACGAGTAAGACTTTAAAATCAGCAAAACGGCCAGAATGTATATCTTCTTGATAATCTAAAGGTTCCTGATCCTTTTGCGTAGCCTTTAAGTAGGGAAGAAAGAATGTAAAAGTGCTGCCCTTTCCAATCTGGCTTTTAAGGCCGATTTCACCATCCTGCATTTCAACCAGACGCTTTGTGATCGAAAGGCCCAATCCTGTTCCTTGTGCCTTAAATCTTTGTTCAGAATGAACCTGACTAAAACTGTGAAAAATGTTGACCAGTTTGTCTTTTGGAATCCCAATGCCCGTGTCTGTTACTTTAAATTCAAGTACAATATCGGTTTCTGTCTCATTCAGTATGTCAACAGAAAGCTTGATTTTGCCTGTTTGGGTAAACTTGACACTGTTCCCCAACAAGTTGAGCAAAATCTGAGAAAGCCTTACCGAATCACCTTTGAGATATTTTGGAATGGCACCCGAAATTTGAATTTCATACATCAGGTTTTTGGCTTGAGCAGAAAGTTTGATGCTTTTGTTAAGCTCATCTAAAATTTGAAAAATCTCAAATGTATGAATGTCAAAGGTGAATTTGCCTGCTTCGATTTTTGAAAAATCAAGAATGTCGTTGATAATCGTCAACAGATTGTTGGCCGAAAAGCGAATGGCTTTTAAATTTTCAAGAGACGTTTCATCTTGCTTTTTGTTCAAAAGAAGCTCCGTAAGCCCAATGATGGCATTCATTGGGGTCCTGATTTCATGGCTCATATTGGATAAAAATGCCGATTTGGCACGGGCATCGGCTAAGGCGGCCTCTTTGTCAGACCTTAGTTCTTGCTCTAATTTTAGCTTTTTGGAAGTATCATTGGCCACCACCGTGATGCCTTTTACAGAGCCATTGCTGGCATAAATGGGGCTAAAAGAAGCTTCAAGCCACACTTTGTGCTTTTTAGGATTTCCAAATTCATGCACAATGCTTGTTCTTTGGCCAGATAAAGCCCTGTTCTGTGCATCCTGAAAAACTTTTTTATCCCTCGATTCTGAAATCAAATAACCGGGACTCATTTGAAGGTAGATTTCATTTCCATAACATTCCATCATCATTTTCTGATGCGACTTATTGAAAATCAAATAATTGCCGAACTCATCCAGAGAAAAAATCTGTTCTCCAATACTGTTTATGATTTCAGAAAAAAGTTCCTGGCCTAGCTTTACTGGATCGGATTTGGGCGGACTCATGCACTTACGTTGATAGAAAGATTACAAAAATGTAAACCTATTTTGTAATTGAGGGTGGATATTTTTTTTCAATATGTGCCTTTTCTGAGGTCATACTTAAAAATCTAATCATTAAAAGAAAAGCAGGTTCGGTAAAAACAAAGCACAATATCACAACATTTTGAATATCAACAAAGTGAAGTCTTTTTGTTTACATTTTTATGGTCGTTGACCTTAAGCAAGTTTCTGGTTGAAATGGTCGGATTTACAAGCTACATTCAGATTCTAAATCCGATTTACAAGTTAAAATTGATTTGAAATTGTTTGTGGATTGATAGATTTAATAAAGCATTCATTTTCAGGTATTCAATAAAACAGAAAGAGAGCGTAATTTTTGCACTATTTTTGCCCTCCCAATTCGGCTTATTTAGGCTGTCAAAAATTAAATTAGAATGTTAAATCTGCTCACAAAGGCCATTGCGGCCGTCTTTGGCACAAAATCAGAAAAAGACCTCAAAGAGCTCTATCCGTATGTAACCAAAATCAACGATGCCTGGCAAAAAATATCCGGCATTTCCAATGATGAACTGCGGTCCCGAACGGATGAATTAAGAGCATTCATCGCAACCGGACTTCAAAGTATTGATCAACAAATCAATGACTTAAAGAATAAGATTGAAACCAATCCAGAACTTTCGGTCAATGAAAAGGAAGAGCTTTTTGTTCAAATAGATAAGTTGGAACTGGAAAGGAACAAAAGGCTGGAGGAGCTTCTTTTGGAGATTCTGTCTGAAGCATTTGCTGTGGTGAAAGAAACAGCCAGAAGATTCGCAACCTCCGACGGTATTGAAGTGACTGCAAGTGATTTTGACAAAGAATTAGCCGCTTCTCGGGACAGCATTAAGATAAACGGAGACAAAGCCTTTTGGAGTTCGACCTGGAAAGTGGCAGGCAACGACCTGAAATGGGAAATGGTGCATTACGATGTTCAGCTGATTGGTGGAACCGTTTTGCACTCAGGAAAAATCTCAGAAATGGCGACAGGAGAAGGTAAAACCCTGGTTTCTACCCTTCCAGCCTATTTGAACGCCTTGGCAGGAAAAGGTGTTCACATCGTAACTGTGAACGACTATCTGGCCAAGCGGGATTCGGAATGGAATGGAACTTTGTTCGAATTTCATGGTTTGCGGATAGACTGCATAGACAAGCATCAACCCAATTCTGAAGAAAGGAGGAAGGCTTATCAGGCCGATATAACATATGGAACCAACAACGAGTTTGGCTTCGATTATTTGCGGGACAACATGGCCCACGACAAAGATGAGCTGGTGCAGCGAAAGTTGCATTTCGCCATGGTTGATGAGGTCGATTCCGTTTTGGTAGATGATGCAAGAACGCCTTTGATCATTTCTGGTCCGATGGCTCAGGGAGATCGCCAGGATTTTGAATCTTTGAAACCTAGGATTTCTAAACTGGTCGAAGCACAAAAGGCTTTGGTGCAAAAACTATTAATCGATGCCAAAAAACTGCTAAGCGAAGGAAACGACAAGGACGGCGGTCTTGCCTTGTTCAGGGCACATCGCGGTTTGCCAAAATACAAGCCACTCATCAAGTTTTTGTCTGAATCTGGCATGCGGGTTATTCTTCAGAAAACTGAAAATATTCATCTGGAAGACAATCAGAAAAAAATGCCTGAAGCGGATAAGATCCTCTATTTCACCATAGATGAGCGGAATAATTCCATAGATCTGACCGAGTTGGGCATTGACTTTATCACTTCGTCTGGCGAGGATCCACATTTCTTTATTTTGCCAGATGTGGGTGCGGCTATGGCCACTATTGAGAATGACAAAACGCTGACGGCTCCTCAAAAAATAGAGGCAAAGGATAAAATGATCAGCGATTATTCCGAAAAATCGCAAAGGATTCATACCATCCAACAATTGCTGAAAGCCTATTGCCTTTTTGAAAAGGAAGTGGAATATATCATTGTAGATGGCAAGGTGAAAATTGTGGATGAGCAAACCGGCCGGATCATGGAAGGCAGGCGATATTCCGATGGTTTACATCAGGCGATTGAAGCGAAGGAAAGCGTAAAAATTGAAGATGCCACCCAAACCTATGCTACGGTAACCCTTCAAAACTACTTCAGGATGTACCACAAACTTTGTGGAATGACTGGAACGGCGGAAACTGAAGCAGGGGAATTCTGGCAGATTTATAAATTGGATGTGGTGACCATTCCAACCAATAAAAAAGCAGTAAGGAAAGATTCGGAGGACAAGGTTTACAAAACCATTCGTGAGAAGTTCAATGCTGTCGTGGAAGAAATTGAAATTCTGACCAAAGCAGACCGTCCTGTGCTTGTGGGTACAACCTCGGTTGAAATATCTGAATTGCTAAGCCGGATGTTGAAACTGAGAAACATCAAACATCAGGTTTTGAATGCAAAATATCACCAGAAAGAGGCAGAGATTGTTGCAGAGGCGGGCAAGCCGGGCACGGTCACCATTGCTACGAACATGGCAGGTCGGGGAACGGATATTAAGCTAACTGAGATTTCCAGGAACGCTGGCGGGTTGGCCATTATCGGTACGGAAAGGCACGAATCACGAAGGGTGGACAGACAGTTGCGTGGTCGTTCCGGCCGTCAGGGAGATCCGGGTAGTTCTCAGTTCTTTGTGAGTTTGGAAGATGATCTGATGCGGCTTTTCGGTTCTGAAAGAATCAGCAAACTGATGGACAGAATGGGATTTCAGGAAGGCGAAGTGATTCAGCATTCGATGATTACCAACTCGATTGAAAGAGCCCAAAAGAAGGTAGAAGAAAACAACTTCGGGATCAGAAAGCGACTATTGGAGTATGACGATGTGATGAACTCTCAACGGGAAGTTATTTATAAGCGAAGGAAAAATGCGCTGCTTGGTGACCGACTGGAGCTTGACATCCAAAACCTGATCTGGGATACTTGCGCCAATCTGGTAGAAAGCAGCAAAGTTGGTCAGGTCGATTTTGAAAAGTTCCAAATGGAGTGTCAACACAATTTCGCCTATATCCCTGAAATAGAAGAAAGTACTTTTACAAACGAAAAGAAAGAAATCATTGTTTCCAGGTTGTTTGGCCTCGTTAGCAAAGTGTATAGAGAGCGATGCAAAATCATAAAAGAAGGAACTTTACCTGTTTTCAACCAAATCAATACGGACCAGAACGGACGGATTGAAAATGTGATTGTGCCGGTTACGGATGGAAAAAGGTTTATGCAAATGCCTGTTTCTCTAAAAAAGGTAATTGAAAACGAGGGCACGGAGCTTATCAAAACCATACAGCAACAGGCCTCGCTTGTGTTCATTGACCAAACCTGGAAAGAGCATCTGAGAGACATGGACGATTTGAAGCAATCGGTTAACAATGCGGTCTATGAGCAAAAGGACCCGCTTTTGGTCTATAAATTTGAATCTTTAAAGCTGTTCAAAACATTTATCTACCAGGTGAATGAAGACCTTGTTTCTTTTATTTTGAAGGCTACCATTCATGCAGAAGAACAGGCGGCGATTCCTCAACGACGGCCAGCCAGGCCAGAGCCTAAGCCGGTTTTAAAAGAAAGTCGTGCGCCAGAACCTGCCATGGCGGGTGGTATGCCGCATGACGATGACGCCCCAATTCCAAAGGCGCAACCGGTGCGAACAGAAAAAATTGCCAATCGGAATGATCGGGTTTCGGTACGCTATTTCAACGGGGCACTTAAGCGGGATGTGAAATACAAAACGGTAGAAGAGGACATCCTGGCCAATCGCTGTGTGATTGTTGATATGTAAAAACGAGAATGCTTGTTATTCAGGAAAGCCCTTTTGGAAACATCAGGGCTTTTTTGTGTCCTTCCCTCTTCCTGCCCATCTGTTGCCTCGGCACCATTCATCAGTCGCTGGAAAAAATCCTCCCGCCTTTTTTTCATGAGGAATCTTCAAGCAACAGAGTGAACGATTAAGCGTATGTCATTAAAACATGTTGCAATAATGTACTTATGAGCTGGGAAAATGCGATCCAAAGAAACCTGTTAACCGGAAGCGCAATTTTAGAAAAACTTAAAAAGTTGATTGCCATTACCAAAATGAATGCCCAAGAGCAGGCTTTGTACAAATTGGAGGCTTGCTCTAAACTAGCGGTCAGTTCTTTCTTAAATTTTTAAAAAAAATGACTGTTCAAATTCTTCCAATTTCGTAAATTAAGCCTGGGGGATACGCCAACCAGCATGAAAACGCAGGTGGTGAATGTGAAACTGGGGAAGATGATTTAGGTGGATTGGGCGTTTTGAGAATAGGAAAGGAATTCCGCTGAGAGGCGGGTTTTTGTTTCCTTATTTGTGCAGATGTTATTCAAAACCAAAAACCAAATTAGCTAAAGTAACCGCCTTAATGCAATAATATGCCATTTCAAGAAACAAGAGAATTTAATTTTACAAATTTTCGAATTGAGTTTAATCTGTATAAACGAAATCGGGATTCAATATTTAGATTAAAAAATAATGAAGCACTTCTTTTGCAAGTTAGTGAACTTACAAATTTAGATGTGAAGTTAAGATTAGCTTTTGCAATTAAGGAAATCCAATTAGATAATAATTTTGTCTCCGATAAATATGACGAGTTAAAGCTATGCCATCTATTTTATTATAAACTTTCAGATCTTTGGTTTGCCTATGAGACATACATTAAATTTTATAAACAAGTTTTCAGAAAGAAAAAAGATAAAATTACGTGGCTTTCTGAAAAAATTTATTGCCAATATGAAAATTCATTACAAATTGTCAAATCTTTAGCAGATGTAAATACTCAATTTTCTGAAACTTATAGCAATAAGCTCAAGCAGGAACATTTGATAAATTACTTAGAAAATGGCGAAACATTAGCTAGCTTAACCCAAAAGAAAAGATTGGGATCTATTATATCCAAGATACGTTCAGGGGATTTAGTTTTATCAAACACCGAAGTTTTAACAATCATATACACTATTAGAAATAACTTTGTACATAATGGAGAGACGACAATTGTTCCTGATAATTTTGGTTTTGAGAATAAAAGTAAACTTTTACAAATCCTTTATCCATACTTATGTCTTGTTATTCTAAAATCAATAAATATTACATGTAATCAAATATTAACGATAGATAGTCAAATAAATATTACCAATAAATAAGTATCAGGTTCTATTGAGATTGGAATAAATAATGAATTATCAAGATCAGTTGCTTACTGAAGACTGGAAAAGGAGAAGGACTTCAATTCTTAAAAGAGATGCATTTCGATGCCAGAATTGCTTCAATCAAAGTCTATTGAAAAAATTCAGAATTTCATTTCATGGAATAGGAACAACTAGCAAACATCTAGTTCTTATCATCTTTGATAAAAAGTTAAACTCTACTCACCGCTGCCTAACTAATTATGATAAATCATATCTTTTCGAATTGTTAAGAATTTCTGAAAAAAACTCAGTTGTCGCTTTGTCTATTGGTGAAGATGTATTTTGCCAACTTATTGCAACTATCATACTTCCGATAAAACTTGATTATGAACAACTTGCATTACAATTACTAAACGGAAATGAATCTAAGTATAATTCTCAGAAACAAGCCATGCAGGAAAATTATTTGAAAAATATCTCAATTAAAGATTTAAATCAACTTCAGTGGATTGATACAAAAGGATTGCATGTTCACCATAAATATTATCAGGTTGGGAAATTTGCTTGGGAATATCCTTTTGAAGCTTTGACAACCCTATGTTGGGATTGCCATGAAAAACTCCATAATAATACTAAAATTGATATATTAGACCAAGCTGGTAATATTAAAGAAAAAAAGCAAGTTTGTGAAAGATGTTTTGGAGCTGGCTGGTTCCCAGAATACAATCATGTTAGTTCAGGAATTTGTTTTAGATGTTCTGGGAGAAGATTCGAAAACTGATCTTCTAACCTTTTCTTGAAAACGGTTCGCCCGATGGTCCTGCACCAATCATGGAAATAGCATTTGATCGTGAGAGTTAGGTTTTTGAATGTCAGAATGAGTTTACTAAAAAGAAAATATGGAAATAGAATCGTTCAACGATGTAATGGAAATATCAGACAATGACTTGGGTCTGATAATGAAAGATTTAGACTTTCTTTCGGATGCAATTGATCGATCTGAGAGTCTAGATGCAGGGGAGTTAATGACGGCTAGATGTATAGTTCCAGGGATATTTAATAGGCACTATCATGTCCTCAATATTTATCCTGTGTCTGATTTTGTAACGCCGATTTCAAGAATGGTCATCAATGAGGACATTGTTAAGGTAAACGATAGGCTTTCAAATCTAGGTCAGATTCGCTATCCACCAATATCGATTGAACACACACTTAATTTTAATAGGGCTAGTATGAACGGTAAAGCTGTTTTTTATGCAGCATCGAATATGCTCCAAATTCACACTGAGACCAAGCCGAAAAGGGGACAGCTTACTACTACCTCAATTTGGAAAATAAAGTCAGGA
>Ga0105046_10003013_pt1 | contig 26662 bp, 15 predicted proteins | sample MAT03_FD_78385 | JGI IMG/M metagenome (GOLD analysis project Ga0105046, IMG submission 78385) | Freshwater microbial communities from Lake Fryxell liftoff mats and glacier meltwater in Antarctica - MAT-03 (megahit assembly) | ecosystem: Environmental > Aquatic > Freshwater > Ice > Liftoff...
AGGCCCTGGGTTAGGGCGTGGGCGAGGACGCGGGTGAGGGCGTGGGCGTGGGTGAGGCCGTGGGCGAGGGCGAGGGCGTGGGCGAGGGCGACACGGACGAGCTCGATGCGCGGAGCTACTGCGAGCTGACCGTCGACCTGTTCTGTCCGTATTACCTCCGCTGTGGACGCATGGCGGTGGCCGACCTCGCGACCTGCCGGGACGTTTTCCTCGAGAGCTGCAATGCGCGCTACGAGCCGGTGTACGCGGCGCTCGCCGATCGCTCGGAGCTTTCGTTGTCGCGCGCGGGCATTGCGCGTTGTGGGGAACACCTCGCGACTGTTGCTTGCGAGCAGCAGATCTTCGACCTCGATGGCGGCTGCGACGCGGTCTGGGTGGGACAGGTCGGGGCGGGCGACGCCGAGCACCGCTGTGGTCTCGGCATCGAGAGCTTCGTGTGCGATGCCGCTTCGACCTGCGTCATCGGGCTCGACTTCTGCGGCGACTGCGTGTCGCTCGCGGGGCCGAACGACGCGTGCGATCTCGAGCATCGCTGCGCCGACGACGCGACCTGCGACGATGGCCGCTGCGTGCCGCGCGCCGCGGTCGGTGAGGCGTGCGACGACGCGGTGAGCTGCGTTCGCGGGGCGAGCTGCGTGCGCGGGAGCTGCGCGCCGCCGACAATCGTCGCGGTCGACGAGGCCTGCGACGCGGCGCGACGCTGCCCCTATCGGGCCGCTTGTGTCAGCGGGCGCTGCGTCGCGACCGGCCTCCTCGGCGAGGCATGTGGCGCCGCGGGTTGCGCCTCCGGTGCCTGCAGCGATGGGACCTGCGTGCCGTTGCTCGACCCGGGTGCGACCTGCACGACCCACGCTGCATGCCTGTCGGGTCGCTGTGAAGAAGGACGCTGCGGCTCGCTCACGAGCCCTTGCCTTCAATAGATGAGAGGCGTGTCAGGGGCAGGCGCTGAAGTGACGCGCGGGCGGGCGCGGGGCCGAGGCGACCGCGGCCGCGGCCGGCTTTGCGGTCGCCGCCTGGTCCGGGAACAGCGCCGCGAGGCGCACGGCCCAACCGGCCGAGGCCGACGTCTCGGTGTTGAGGCGGCGACGGTCGGCGCTGAGGGCCGGAGGCGGGATCGGGGGGAAGGTAGGCTCGCGCATGATCGGGGACCTCGGGACAGCGATGGCGTTGCGCCATGCTGGTAGGAGCACGACGCTCCGTCCAGAAAACCGCCCGGCCATCTAGCGCATGTCGATTTTTGGCGCCACGTTCGATCCCTAGGTATCTGGTGTCAAAGGCTGCGGCGGGCGGCTGCGGCGTCACTCGGTCGGTCGCTTGTGCGGAGTATGTCAAGTACACCTCCGCGCTCCCTTCCCTCGTTCCTTGCGTCCGCTCCGCCTCGCTGTTTGACACCCGCCACCTGGAACGTCGTTCCACTGCAATCGAGCCGTTTCGGCACACACATGTTCCATTGCCGCACACCGACCGTGGCGCAATGCGGGGCGATGATTAAGGCAATGTCTGATCTGGGTGACTGAGCCGCTGGCACGGATGCTGATAGGGTCTTGTTCAACGTGATGGCGCGCCCCCAAGCGCAGCGGTTCGCGTCATCCTCGCGGCGCCCTCACGGGTGCGCGCGGGGTTAGCCGAGGGCGGTTTCCGTCCTCGTGAGTCCGCGGTCGAAGCCGGTGTGCGGGCGCCAGGCTTCTTCCGTGGGCAACAGCCGGGCGTCCGCCGGGCCGACCTTCATGCTTTGCTATCGACATGTCCGGCGGCGCCCGTATGCTCCCGCGGGCCTTCGCAAGGATGGCAAGCCTGGACCAGGAGCCGTGTGGTGGCGAGGGACAACGAGCGGCAGCGCGGCGACGGACAACGGCACGTGCTCGTCACTGGCGGCGCCGGCTTTATCGGCTCGCACCTGGTCGAGGAGCTGCTCGGCACCGGCGACAGCGTCACAGTGTTGGACGATCTGTCGACCGGCTCGCTCGCGAACCTCGCGGCGGTGGTACATCACCCTGACTTCACGTTCGTGCGCGGCGATGCTGTCCTGCCGCTGGCGCCCCAGCTCGGCGCCCGCGTACCAACGCACATCATGCACCTGGCGGCCCAGGTGTCGGTTGTCGCGTCGCTGGCCGACCCCGCGCGCGACCTGCAACAGAACCTCGGCGCGACCCTGCAGGTGCTAGCGCTCGCGCGCGCCGCCCGGGTGCAACGCGTCGTCTTCGCGAGCTCGGCGGCGGTCTACGGGGATGGTCCCCTGCCCTCCGACGAAACGCTCGCGCCGGCGCCGGCCTCGCCGTACGGGATCCACAAGCTCGCGAGCGAGCACCACCTGCGTTGCGCAGCGCTCATCGACCACGTGCCGACCACCTCGCTCCGCTTCTTCAACGTCTATGGACCACGCCAGGTGCCGACGAGCCCCTATGCCGGGGTGATCTCGATCTTCCTCGCGCGCGCACTTGCCGGCGAGCCGCTGGCACTGTTCGGCGCCGGCGCCGCGACCCGCGACTTCGTCTACGTGAAGGACCTCGTCGCCGCGCTCGCGCTCGCGTTGAGCCACAGCCCCGGGCAGGGCGAGGTGCTCAACGTCGGCACCGGCCGCGCGACCAGCGTGCGTGAGCTGGCCGAGACCGCGGTCAGCGTCACCCGCTCGACGAGCGCGCTCATCGATGCGCCGGCCCGGCCCGGTGAAGTGCTGCACTCACGCGCCGCGGTCGACCGCATCGCGAGCGCGCTCGGTTGGCGCGCGACGACCTCGTTGAGCGACGGCCTGGGCGAGACCGCGCGCTGGCTCGGCGCCTCGCGCTGAACCAAGCACGATGCGGGTGCGCGAGCGTTCGCACAAACGGACGACGGCAAATGCGCCCATCGCTTGCGCGACCCCAGGGCGCGCGGTACACGCGGCCCCCTCGTCACGGATTCACCTGGAGCTCCGATGAAGACCTTCACCTTCGCCTCGTTCGTACCGCGTGCCCTGCTGTTGGTGCCGCTGGCGATGCTCGGCTCGGCCTGCGACGATGCCGGCGGCAACACCGGTGTCGCTGACGCAACGACCACGCCCGACACCGATACGTCGGTCGCGCCCGATACGTCCGTCCAGCCCGACACGACCCCGGCCAATGACACGGCCGCGGGCGACACGACCACGCCCGACACGACGCCCAACGAGATAGCGGTGCCGGCCGGCTGCGACCACGACGGGTTCACCGCGAAGCTGTCCGGCTACCAGAGCTCGAGCGGCTCGGTCGTCATCGAGGCGCGTTCGAGCGAGACGACGCCGCTCGACGTGCTCCAGGTCGAGATCTACACGTTTGGCGACTACAAAGGTGCGACCGACGTCGGGACCTACTCGCTCGCTGGCTCGACGTACGAGGACTGCGCCAACTGCGTGGTCGTACGCGCGAACTGCACCGATTCCAGTTGCGACAAGCGCTTCCTCGTCGACGTCGGCGACCTCGTCATCAGCCAGTGGGACCATGCGGGCGGCGTGTTCAAGGGCAAGCTCGTCGGCGCCAAGGCGCACGAGGTGACGATCGACAGCGAGACGTTCGTGTCGACGGTCGTGCCGGGCGGCGAAACCTGGTGCCTCGATGGCGTCGAAGTCCAGGCCGACATCCAGGGCCTTCCGACGTCCGATCGCACTCAGCCGACATGCGTGCCCGACGGCACGGGCACCATCCTCGGCGACAACATCGCCAACATCACGCTCAACAACTGCGAGGGCCGCAAGGTCAAGCTGCACGCGACCTGCGACGACGCGACCCAGAAGGCGCTGTGGCTCGTCGGCACGGCCGGCTGGTGCAGCGCTTGCCATGAGTTCCTGACCAACTTTGTCGCAAACCACGGCGGCTCCCTCACCCGCGCCAAGGTCGGCGAGGTCAGCAAAGGCCTCGACATGCTGATCGTGCTCGGCGAGGACGCCAACGGTGCCAAGCCGACGCAGGCCTACTGCAAGGCGTACGCGGAAGACCTCGGCATCGACCCGGCGATGGTGCTCATCGACTGGAGCGACACCCCGGTGCAGGTGCCCATCGTCAACGTGCCGGGCCAGGCGATAGAGACGAACGCCCTCGGCACCGTTTGGGGTGCCATCGACCCGTACCTCTACGAAGAGAGCGGCGGCGTCGCGACCTACTACCCGTGGTGGGCCCTCCTGCGCCCGAAGAACATGGAGTACGTCTGGAGCGACCGGGCGGCGCTGCAGAGCTTCGAGGTGACCCTCCTCGGGCTTCTCGCCGACGATTGACTCTTTCGCACGTGTGTCGGGGGCGCGCGGGCAACGGGGCATCGTCGCGCGGTCGATGACCGAGCCCGCCCCGGACCCGCTTCTGCCCGATCTGCGAAGCCCAGAGCGACGCCGAGCTGTGCCCGACCGACCGGGTACCGACGGTGCGCGCGGACTTCGATCGCGGCGACGCGGCGCTGCGGCGCTGGGCCGCCTCATCGCGGGGCGCTTCCGGGTCGAACGGCTCCTCGGGCAGGGCGGCTCTGGGCGCGTCTATCGCGCGCAACAGGTCAGCATCGAACGCCCCGTGGCGCTCAAGCTCCTGCAATCGCACCACGCCCGTGACCGCATCCAGGTGCGTCGCTTCTATCGTGAAGCGCGCGCCGCGACCCGGCTCGACGGCGCGCACGTCGTGCGGGTCTACGACTTCGGCGTCGATGAAGAGACGCGCACCCCGTTCATCGCGACGGAGCTACTCGACGGCCTGACCCTGCGCGAGCTGCTCGCGACCCGTGGACCGCTGCCGCCGCTCGTCGCGGCGGGACTCGGGGCGCAGATCGCACGCGCGCTCGTCGAAGCGGACGCCGCGGGCATCGTGCATCGCGACCTGAAGCCGGCCAACATCATGTGCACCGGCGCGCAAAGCGAACCGCTACTCAAGGTGATGGACTTCGGCGTCGCCAAGGAGCTCGGCCAGGGCGACACCGACACCCTCACCGCCCAAGGCGTCGCGGTCGGCACGCCCGCCTACATGGCGCCCGAGCAGGTCAGCGGCGGGGTCGTCGACCCTGGGGTGCATCCTCTATGAACTCATGCTCGGGCGCCCGCCGTTCGACAGCGACGCCCGCGCCGAACTCTGCGTCGATCACCTCTTGAAGCCCGCCCCCGCAGGTCGACCACCACGAGGTCCGCACCGCTGGCGCCTCACGCCTCGATGCGCACGCGCTCGTCACCCAGGAGACCTCGCTCACTGCCGCCGGTACCAGCGATGCGACCGTGCTCGCCCGCGCCCGCCTCGACCTCCGCAACGAAGGCACCGGCGAAATCGTCTACCTCGGCTCGCCACCGGATCTCACGACCGACGGCGGCAGCATCACGGCCGGCAAAGAAGGTCCGTGACCCGTCCCGCAGCACTGGATTCGCAGGTGATCCAGAGATGGCCGCCTGGCACCAACAGGACTCGCGATGCGTCAGTGCGACTTGCCGCGCGTCGAGCGAATGGCGGACGGCGGCGACTCGCCTGCGCGACGCAGCAGCGTTCCGAGCTGGGACGCCGAGGAACATCCGACCGTATGGGCGATCGAGGCAATCTTTCCATCACCCTCGAGCAGCAGCGCACGCGCGGCTTCGACCCGGACTTCGCTGACGAGCGCGCGAAAGGAGACGCCGGCGCTCGCGAGGTGACGCTGGAGGCTCCGGCGCGACTGCCCGAGCTGGTTGCCACACGCAGTTACGCTGGCCGTACGCAGGTTGTTCCGGATCCAGGCGCGCGCGGCTGACACAACGCGCGCGGTGCCGCCGATCTCGGAGCGAAGCTGCTCGACAGCCGCGTGGGCCGCGGGCCCGTCGTCGGGGTCGGCCCACGCGTAGGCCTCGGCCGCGTCTTCGAAGATGCGAAATGGGTCGCCCGGTCCGAGCGCGGGCAAGAGTCCGGAGACGCGCACGCCGTCGGGTCCGGGCATCACGATGATCGCTTGGCGCTCGATGATGCCACGCAGGGCGTCTATGCGAGGGCCGACGCGACCGACCATCATGCTCCAAGCGTCGTCGTCCACATTCGAGAACTCGCGCCCGTCGACGACCCGCCGCAACGGCAATCGCAGCGCGCGATGGCCGACGAGCCCGTACATTCGAACGAGCACGGCCGCGTCGCTGGCGCCGCGCTGCCCGAAGTGCACCGTGCCGCCGAGGCGCGGGGAGTAACACCAGCTCAGGAACGAGTCGCCCGCGAGGGCTCGACCGACCGGGCACACGGCGAGCTCTTCGAACTGGGCCACGAGCGTGAGCCCGCCGCCATGGGAATGAGTCTTGACCCCGTCCATCTCCGAGCTCCGCAGCTATCTAGATCGGAAGTCGAGGCTCGTCGATCGCCTACGCTCCGTCAAGTGGCGCCGGAAGCCCGCCTGGCGCGAATCCGATACAGCATGGCACCACCGCGATAGGCGCGTTGTCCGAGGTTGCGGCGATGCATACCACGCACGTCGACCACCGGCTTCGCCCCCTGCTCATGCTGTTGCCACTGCTCGTGCTCGCTGCCGTCGTCGCAACGTTTGTGGCCCTCGCCGGTGTCGCCGACGAGGCCGCGCACATGGCGCCGGCGACCTGCATCGCCCACGGCTGCTACTGCGAGGCGGTCGCGACCCATGGCGTGCGCCAGATGATCGACGCCTGGTCGAGTCTGTCCCCGGCGTTAGGCGGCACGCTCATTCTATGGTTCGCGCTTGGCCGCCGCCCGCGGGACCGCATCCGCCTCGCGCAGAGTCGTTTGCCGTCGGTTCTGCTCGCGCTCGCCGCATGCTCGATCGCCATCTTCAGCTTCCACTATCACGCGACGCTGACGTGGCTTGGCGAATGGCTCGACGGCGTGTCGCTCTTTCTCCTGGCCGGCTTTGGCCTGGCGTGGGCAGTCGGGCGCCGCTTCGCGCTCGGCCCGGCGGCATTCGCGCTCTGCTACGCGGCCATCGCCGCTCTGCCCGCACTGGTCTCGTGGTTCGCACCCGACACGCGCAAGCTCACGTTCGTCGCGATGGCGCTCGCTGCGATCGCGATCGAATGGCACTGGCGTCGCCGTAAGCTGACGCGCGCGCGCAGCGGTTTCCTGTGGCTGGCGGTCGGCAGCTTCTCCCTCGCAGGCATCGCCTGGCTCCTCGACTGGAACCGCGTCATCTGCGACCCGCAGAGCCCACTGCAGCTGCACGCGCTGTGGCACATCTTGAGCGCGCCGACGGTGGTGGCGCTCGACCGCTACTTCGCGTCGGAAGCGCCCGCGACGCAGTGAACCTCGGTCCCGAGGGACTGGCGCTCGAAGTCAGGAACAGGAGCGCATCGACCACGTCGGTGGCGACCTGCGATGCGTGGCGCAATTTCGATGTTCCTTGGCGCCGATAACATCGTGCGCTGGCGCAAGCTCGACAGGAAGCTCTCTCCCCGCTCGTCGTGCGTTGCGTCAGCACGTCGGTGGGTCGATCGCAGCCTCCCGCCCAGAGCGAGAGGCATTGCGACATGCCCGTTGTCACCGTCGCAGGACGCTCGAAGAGTCGCCGCACTCGACTCCCGTCGGACGAGCGCGGACCCAGCCATTGCGAGGAAACCATGAAGCGCGCTGCGATTGCCCCCTCTCTCCTCGCGCGTCGCTCGGCGCGTGCCTTGTCGATCGTCATCATCACGCTCGCCGCCGGGTCGCTCACGTCCGCCCGGGCCGACGACCCGCTTCCCGGGACCGAGACCTTCGTGCACGGACCCCACGCGGCGCTCCACCTGAAGGCGGTCGACGGCTGCCATGCCTTCGGCACGTTCACCTCCCCCGATGGGACGACGCAACGGGCGTTCGTCTCCGTCAACGGTGGCGCGCCGATAGCACTCGTCCGTCCCGACGGCTCGCCGCTGCGCGTGACGAGCGGCGTCGCCAGCGCGAGCGGTGACTTCTTCATCGGCATCGACAGCGACGCGCGCGCCTTCCTCTACGATATCGCCAATCGCCGCTACATCCGCCTCCTGCGGTCGGCGGCTTACTCTGGCTCGGTCGAGCCACGCTTCGTACATCACGATCGTGCGGCAGGCACCGTCTATGTCGTCGGTCGCTTCGCCGACGTCGCGACGAACCGCAATCGCATCGGCCTCTGGCGCTACGTCTACGATACCGACGTCCCTCCCCAGAGCGTCGAAGGCGAGCCGCTCCCCGGGACCCTGCGCCTGAACAACGGCGCCCTCGTGACCCTGCCCCACACGGGCACCGGCTCCTACTCCGGCATGGTCACGGCCTACGCGCACCCCCACCTCGGAGGCAACTACCTGCGCGACGACGGGACCGTGCACCACATCATCGCCACCTATTCTGAATCGACCGGCTGGGTCATCGATGAGCTCCCGCTCGGCGTGGACCAGGATCCGAAGCTCATCGACGGCGGCACGATCATCACCCCGTCGTGGCGCGTCGAGCACGTGTTCATGCCCGACAATCCAATTGACCCCAATGACCACGCGCGCCACGAGTTCGACTACGTCGAGCGGACCGATGTCGTCGGACTCGACAGCTTCGATCAGAGCATCACGCTCGACCACCTCGACGGCGAAGGCGATCTGCTCGCCGGCAGCATCTACCTGCGCGTCTCGGCTTTGGAGACCCCGAAGTATCGCAACTACTTCAGCCTCGGCGCGCTGACCAACGGCGCGGGCCAGGTCGTCGAGTCCACATTCGAGCTGCTCCCGCCCCTTGCCGGATTCGACATGACCGACATCTCCCACATGCGCGAGCAGCAGGCTCCGGTCGACGGCCCGATCTGGCAGGTCGGCACCTCGAAGCGCCTCGATGGCATCTACCTCTACACGCAGCCGACGCTCTGGCGCGCCGCGTCCGCGGCCGGTCCGTTCGTGCCGACGAGCTATGTGCCCAGCACCTTCTCCAACGCTCAGGTCACCTCGCGCCTCAATCGTGACGGCTGGATCTTCTCGCAGGTCACGCGCGGGGCGGGCTCTTCATTCGCGGCGTTCCTTGTCGTCACCCGACCCACCGGCGCCGACTGCAGCGTCCCGTTCAACACCGCCCCCAGCGCCAACGCCGGCCCCGACCAGCGCGTGCCCGCGAGCCTGGGCACGGCGGCAGTCACACTCGATGGCCGCGCCTCGCGTGACGACGAGAACAACCCCCTGAGCTTCACCTGGCACGAGGGAGCGAACGTGATCGCAACGGGCCCCAACCCCACCGTGACGCTCAACGGTTTCGGACGGCACATCCTCAGCGTGGTCGTCGACGACGGCCGCTCCGGCAGTGCCAGCGACGTCGTGAACGTCGAGCTCTACGATCCCAGCGACACCACGCCACCCGTCTTCGCCAACGCCCCGTATCTCGCCACCGTCGCTTGCGGCGGCCCGAACGTCGACTTGCGCAACCTCGTCTCGGTCACCGACAACAGCGATCCCGATGTCGACGTGACGGTCGCGCCGTACTCGACCAGCTCGCCCACGTTGGGCACGCCGCTCGTGCTCGCCGTGACGGCGACCGATGGCGCGGGCAACACGGCGACGACAACGATCACGGTCACGGTGGCCGACAACGCGCCACCCGTCCTCCAATCAACCCCGCCGGTCGCCGAGACGCTCGAGTGCCACTACGCCGCGCCGTGGCAGCCACCCAACGTCACGGCCATCGACCAATGCGACGGCGCGGTCGCCGTGACGCGACAAGGCAACGCGATCCGCAGCCAGACCGGTCACTACGTCATCACCTTCACCGCCACCGATCGCGCCGGCAACACGGTCGCCTTCGATCATACCGTCACGGTCGCCGACACCGTGGGCCCCGGCATCGGAGTCGGCAGCAACGGCGGCTTTGGACCCGAGCGCAGGAACCACTGGCTCGAGTGCAACGCGGCCTTCGCGCCCCTCTACGTGAACGCCTTCGACCTCTGCACCGCCACCTCCTTCCCGACGAGCAGCATCACCGTCACAGGTTCGGTCAACGCGACGACGGCAGGGACCTACCCGGTGACCTACAGCGCCACGGACACCGCCGGCAACGAAGGTCGGAGCGTGATCGACGTGCACGTCATCGGCAACGCGCGTCGACCCGAGGTGACCGTGACCCAGGTGTCGGCCTACTCCCAGAATGCATACCCGCTGGGTTATCGCATTCTCAACAACTACAGCGTGGACGCGATTCAACCGATTGACCTCGTCGCCATGGGCTCCAACACCTCGGGGGGAAATCGTTACGCGGTATTGGGAACCCAGTGGTTGGGCTACCACAGCTATCGCGTGCACATCTACGACCTGCCCCCCATCGGCCCGCCAGTCCTCGTCAGCACCTACATCGCCCCCTTCAATGTCTCGTTGGATCATATAGCCTACGACGCAACGCGCTCGCGCCTGCTCATCTATGTCGGCTATATCGGCCTACCCAATGGGCTCTACTCCCTCGACCCCGCGACCCTCGAACTGGCGCCTGTCAAGCTCGAGGGCTTTCCAAACCCGCCAGTGATGACGGTGCGCGGCGACGAGCTCCTGGCCTCCAGCCTGGATGGGAGCTCGCTACGTGTCTACGACATCGCGAACAGCTTCGCCGAGAAGCCTTCGATCTGGCTTGGCGATCGCAAGGACCCGGCGGCCCGCCTCCCCGGGCGTCCGCTGAACCAGCTCACCTACAGCGCCGAGGACGACGCCTTCTATTACACCTTCGAGCGCGGGGGCAGGCTCTACCTCTTCGCGGTCGATGGCCAGACCCTGAACCCTATCGAGCAACGCTACCTGGGCATCCTGCCCTTCAGCGACATGCGAGGGAATCTGGTGGTGGAGCGTGACGCCGCGGACGTGCCTGTGGTGCTGGCAACGAGTATTTCTTACTCTGGCAACGCCTATTTCTACCTGACGCGGAGCTACCTCGGCACCGTGGAGTGCATGAAGGCCCCCGGCTCTTCGCCGCGCTCGTGGCTCCTGCCCGTCGCCACCGCCAGCGATCTCTGCGATGGCACCCGCACCGCGACGACCAGCGGCACATTCAACCCCGACTTTGCCGCACCCGGTGTCCATGAGGTTGATGTTTCTGCGGTCGACACGGCCGGCAACGAAGCGCTTCCCGTCACGGTGGCGACCCACTTCACGGACCCCTTGGCGCCCGAGCTGTCGGTCGCGAGCGGACCTGGAAGCACCACCCTGCTCATGAGCTCCGCACCCGCCAACGTGACCGCGCAATATATGGTCGGCCTGACCGAAGGACGCACGGCCCTTCTGATGAGCGAGTGGACGGGGTCCGCATACCGGCACACGATCCAGATCCGCGACGCGCAGCTCGCCCTGGTCGGCAATCCGATACCCCTCACCAGTTGGCCAGGCCCCTACTCGGGCCTGGCCTGGGACGACAGCCGCCAGCGCTTCATTACCTCCCGATATGACGGTAGCTACTTCGCGGTGAGCCCAAGTGGCGTCCAGACCCTGCTGTTCGTTGCCCAAGGCGCCCGCGACTTCAACCTGGTCGTGCGCGGCAACACCCTCATCGGTAATGGCTACAACAACTACGTGCCACCGACGTTTCCCAATCTGCTCATCGCCGATCTGCTCACGAGCACGGTCACAACGTTCGTCTATCGCAATACCGGGGTGCTCACGCGTTACCAGGCGTTGTCGGGCCAATCCGTTATGACCCACCTCGCCAGCGACGACGTCCTGCTCGCGGCACCAGTCGCAGGATACACCCACGGGATGGCCGGTCTCGACCAGACCATTCTGATCGTCGATCCCGCGACGCTGAACATCGTGGGCGCCTACTCACTGCCGATCGCCTTCAGGAGCATCGCTGCGCTCCATGGACAGCGCGACGCGGCGGGGCGCTTGCACCTCTCGATCACCGGCGCCGATACCAGTGGCAATCTCCGCCACTACGAGCTGCGCCACGATCCGATCCTCGTCGAGGTCAACGAAAGTCACACGCTGCCACTCGTCACCGTGAGCGACTGCGAGCCCTACGTGCAAGCGACGCTCGTCGGCCCGCAGAGCATCGCGACCACGAGCGCAGGCGTCGGTCACCTCCAGTACCAGGCCGTGGACAGCGCCGGAAACATCGGCCGCATGACCGTCGACGTCGCGGTGCTCGGACCCAAGCCAATCGTCGTGCTCAACGGCAATAGCCCGATGATGCTCGGCTGCGGCGATGTGTACGCCGAGCCGGGTGCCTCGCTCATCGACGGACGCGATGGTGTGAGCGATGCCATCGTGACTGGACCCCCCGTGACGACCTCGCAGCCGGGCTCGTTTGTGCGAACCTACGGCGGGAGCGACAACGCTGGCAATCTCGCCGACGAGGTGGCGCGCACGGTCACCGTCGTAAATGCCCCACCGATGATATCGCTCAATAACCCCTTCTTTGGTGGCTCGACCCCCTTCAGCATGGGTTGCCAGCCGGGCTATTTGGAATATGGCGCGACGGCAGTCGACGCGTGCGACGGGGATCTCACGAACGCCGTCGTCATCGCCGGGGGCTGGGCCGCGCTGCCCGGTCCTCGCAGCTTCACCTATACCGTGACCGACTCAGGGGGCGCGAGCGCCAGCGTCACGCGCAGTTTCAACATCTATGACAACAACCCGCCGCAAGTCGCACTCGTAGGCGCCAACCCCATGATCGTCGAGGTCTTGAACACCTATGTCGAGCCCGGCGCCAATGCGACCGATGACTGCGACGGCGTCACGCTGGCTATTACGGGCACGCCCAACACTCAGGTCGTCGGCATCTACCAAGTGACCTATCGCGCGACCGACACCTATGGCAATCAGACCTCGCGCACGCGCGAAGTGCGCGTCGTTGACTCGCAGCCGCCGACCCTGACACTGCGCGGTAACTCCGCGCTGCAGCTCGAGTGTTCGGTCGCGGGCAGCACGGCCGATCCCGGCGTGGACGCGCTCGACAACTACGATGCGCAACCCCGGATCGAGACTGGCGGCGCCGTCTTCTTCGGTGTCCAGGGGATCTTCACCCGCACCTACCGCGCCTTCGACAGCGCCGGCAACGGTAGTGCCGTCCTGACGCGCACGTTCGAAATCCGCGACACCACGCCTCCGCTCGTGCAGTGCCCCGCAGCGCCGCTCGTCATCGACGCGGGCCCCCAATGCCGAACGAACGCGCCGACAGTGACCGGTTTGGTGACCGCCAGCGACCCGGGCGCCTGCGCCACGGAGATCCCTCCCGTCCAAGGCGTGCTGACAGTCACCGCGCCGAGCCCGATCTCGTACGCGGCGTCACCCGTGGACTTTCCCATCACGATGAGCGGCGGTGGCTTCGTAAACCAGGTCAAGGTCACGGTCACCGACATCGACTCGAACTACACTCAGTACGTCGCCGTGAAGCTCGTCGCACCCGACGGCACCGAGGTCGAGCTCGGCAACGGCAACGGTAGTGGCTCGCAGCTCGGCTATGTCGGGACGGTCTTCGATCCGTGCGCGTTCACGTCGATCAACGGCGCTAACGCCCCGTTCACCGGTACGTTCCAGCCCAGGGGCGACCTCCGAGCTCTCGTCGGCAAGCCGGTCGACGGCGCCTGGAAGCTCCGAGTCAGCAACGCTCTCAATAACGCTAGCACGTATTATTGGCCCACCGTGCACGGCTGGACGCTCGAGCTTGGCCGCACCGTCGCCCCGACCACGACGCCCGCCGCCTGCCCGACGCGCACCGGCAGCTTCGACGAGGATCTCGTCGTCAGCGACAACGCCATGACGAACATCCCAGACAACAACGCGGTCGGCATTACGCGCACTATTACCGTGACGGAGGCCAATCTCGGCGGGCTGCCCGACGTGCTGGAGAAACTCCAGGTGCGGCTCTGGATTACCCACACCTACCTCGGTGACCTCAAAATCTACCTCAAGCCGCCGGGCGTCGGGACCTCGGAGGCCAACTGGATCCCGCTCGCGCTCAATCGGTACGGCTCCAATGACGACTACGGCAGCTCGAGCCAGCCAGCGATCTTCGACGATCAATCCATCAAGCTCGTCGGACAAGGCGTCGCGCCCTATTTGGGCTTGTTCAAGCCCGAGCAGAATATGAAGCAACGCCTCGCCGCGCTGGGCATCACCCGCGTCACCGGCGCCTGGTCGATTGTCGTCCGCGACACGGGCGGCGGCGATTTCGGCACTCTGCGCAATTGGGCACTCGCCTTCGATGTCGACAAACCCGCAGTCGTCGCTGCCGTGACAGGGGCAATTCTTACCCAGATCCCGGCGACCAACACCGTCTTCACCACACCGGGGCCCAAAGACGTGCGCGTCGTCGCGACCGACACTGCCAACAACATCGCTGAATGCCATGTGACGGTGCAGGTCGCCGATCGGGTCGCCCCGAGCATTGTCTGCCCGACCGGACAGCCGCTCGTCGCCGTTGGCGCCAACGGTGAGCTCCCCAACCTGGCTCATCTGGTCACTGCCACGGATGCGTGTGTCAGCGCGCCTCTTCCAGTCACCCACACGCCGGCACCCGGCACCGCGGTGAGCACCCTCGGGACCCAGGCCGCGGTCACGTTCACCACCAGCGACGGCGTGAACAGCGCGAGCTGCACAACGACCGTCCGGTTCGGCGTCGACACCACGCCGCCGAGCCTCACCTGCCCGCCGGGTGTTTCCCTAACGGCGCATCCGCTGAGCTGCGCCGCCGCCGTGCCCGATGTGCGCTCACTCGCGACGGTCAGCGACGACGAGACCGCGAGCGGCAACATCACGCTGGTCCAGGTCCCAGCGGCCGGCGCACTGAGAGCCGCTGGCGCGCACAACATCACCCTGTCCGCCACCGACAGCGCGGGCAATAGCGCCACGTGCAACACCACGCTCACCATTGTCGACGCGACGGCGCCGGTGATCGCCGCGCCAGGTGCCAAGACGATCGAATGCGGGGCGAGTAGCGATCCGAGCGCCACCGGCCAAGCCACCGCCAGCGACGCCTGCGGAGGCTCGGTCAGCGTAAGCCATGCCGACACCCAGGTCGACGGTGCCCTCGGCACGCGCGTCATCACGCGCACCTGGAGCGGGTCGGACGCCCGGGGCAACACCGCGACCCGCACGCAGGTCATCACCGCGAGCGATACGACCGCGCCGCTGCTCTCGGCTGTGCCCGCGAATGTGAATGCGGCGTGCGATGCCATCCCCGCGACCGCATCCGTCAGCGCCACCGACGCTTGCGACCCGACGCCAGCGGTCGTTTTCGCCGAGACGCGGGTCGATGGCAGCCATCCCTTCGACTACGTCCTGCGTCGCACGTGGACAGCCACCGACGCCGCGGGGTTCGCGACGAGCGGCAGCCAGAACGTGACCGTGAGCGACAGCGCGTCACCCGTATTCTCTGGCGTGCCAGCGAACGCCTCGGTGTCGTGTGACGCGGTGCCGGGTCTCGCGAACGTGAGCGCGAACGACGCCTGCTTCGGTGACGTGACTCCGGTCTTTGCGGAGACACGCATCGATGGTTCCTCACCTTACGACTACACCCTCGTCCGTAGCTGGACCGCGACCGACGGCGGCAACAACTCCGGGACGTCCGTCCAGACCTTGACTGTCGCAGATATGGCGCCGCCCATGCTCACCGTGCCGGAGAACATCGTGGTCGCGTGCGAGTACATCGCCTGGTGGCCTACCGGAATCGCCACCGCGAGCGACAGCTGCGACCCATATCCGACGGTCACGTTCAGCGACGCGCGCGGACCCGGCCTGGGTCAGATCATCGAGCACATCGCGCGGACCTGGCGCGCCGAGGACAGCGCGGGCCGATTCGTCATGGGCGTGCAGACGATCGCCGTCGAGGATCTCGCGCCGCCGATCCTGACCCTGCCGGGTTTTCAGATTATCGCCTGCGGTGGCTCGAGCGATCCTGCCGCGACCGGCATGGCCACCGCCTACGATGCCTGTGGCGGTGACGTCGACGTGAGCTTCGCCGACGACGTGACCGAAGACTTTGCTGGCTACGTCCGGCCCATCACGCGCACCTGGAACGCCACCGATCGGGCGGGGAATGGTGCCCAGGGCACGCAGTACATCTGGGTCACGGATTACGATGCGCCGATCTTGAGCCCGCGCCCGGATGACCTCGCCATCGCGTGCGACGCCGAGGTCCCAACGGTGGCGACGATCACCGCCACGGACGCCTGCGACGGGCCGGTCGACGTCACGTTCTCGGAGTCCACTCAGGGCGATGTGACCTCCAGGACGTGGAGTGCCAGCGATCCGCGGGGCAATGTCGCAACGCACACGCAGCTCATCACCCGCTCGTGCGCTGTCCTGACCGCCATCGCCGACCTCTACGCGACGACGATGGACACCGTCCTGGTGGTGCCGGCCAGCATCGGGCTCTTCGCCAATGACGTGCTCGTGGGCAACCCGGTCGCTATCCTCGACACGGCGCCGAGCGGCGGCACGCTGATGCTGGAACCCGACGGCGCGTTCTCGTTCGAGCCGTCCGCGTGCATCAGCGGCGAGGTCAGCTTCAGCTACCACCTGTATGATGCGCTCGCCGATCTCAGCAGCCCGAGCGCCACGGTCGCAATCCAGGTGGCGAGCCGCCCGCCTTCGTTCGAGCTCGGCACCAGCGAGGCGTCATTGGGCGAAGGACAGACGGCTACCGGGACTGTGCGGCGCCGCGGAGACTGCACCCTGCCGGTGAAGGTCACCTGTTACACGCAGGCGAACACCGCGACAGCGACGAGCGACTTCACGACCACCACGAGCATCCTCACGTTCGCCGCCGGCGAGGCGGAGAAGCCGTGCAATGTCACCACGATCGACGACGTCGTGATCGAGGGGACCGAGTCGTTCTATCTGCGCCTGAAGACCCCGAGCCTTGGCACGAGCCTCGGCCGGCAGCGTGTCATGGTGGTGACGCTCGCTGACAACGACGACGCAGGCACGTTCTCGCTCGACGCGCTCTCGACCTCGGTCGCTGAGTCCGGCGAGGTGGCGCTGCAAGTCCGGCGGTCCGCGGCGACTCCCGGCACGAGCGCCACGGTGAAGTGGACCGCGTTGGCGGGGAGCGCAGGCGCATCCGACTTCGCGCTGCTCGCGAACGAGACGAAGACCTTGAGCTTCGGGCCTACCGACGACGTGCGCACGATTACCTTGAAGGTCGTCCACGACACGTTGGTCGAGGGGCGCGAGAGCTTTCGGGTCGGGTTGACGAGCCCATCGGCCGGGAGCCGGCTCGGAGCGAATCGGAACGCCGTCGTGACGATCGACGATGACGACGAGGCGGGGGTGATCGAGCTCGCCGCGCTGACCACCGTGGTCGACGAAGGCGCGGTCACGGTGCAGCTCGACCTCGTGCGGACGGGTGCCTCAGTGGGGACGGGCGCTACCGTGATGTGGGCCGCGGCCGCCGGAAGCGCGGGTGCGCTGGACTATGCGTATGTCGACGGCGATACCAGGCTCGTCGAGTTCGCGCCTGGTCAGACCTCGAAGGCCATCACGGTACGCATCACCGATGACCTTCTCGCGGAAGGGGACGAGAGCTTCCGCGTCGCGCTGTCCGCGCCGTCCGCGGGCGCCTGGCTCGGCGCGACACGCTACGCGGACGTTATCATCCGGGATGACGACTTGATCGTCCCCGCTGGCGGCGCAGGGACCTTCTCGCTGGGCGCGCTCTCGACCTCGGTCGCCGAGTCCGCCGACGAGGTGACGATGCAGGTCTTGCGGACCGGTGCGACGCCGGGCACGAGCGCCACGGTCAAGTGGACCGTGTCGGCCGGAAGCGCTGGTACGTCCGACTTCGCCCTGCTCCAGGGCGAGACGAAGACGTTGAGCTTCGGGCCTGACGACGTCGCGCGCACCATCACCGTGAAGATCGCCGACGACGCACTGGTCGAGGGACACGAGAGCTTTCGCATCGGGTTGACGAGCCCATCGACCGGGAGTCGCCTCGGAGCTCAGCGCCAAGCCGTCGTGACGATCCTCGACGACGACGACGCAGGGGTGATCGAGCTCGCCAACGTGGTGACCGTAGTCGACGAGGGCGCGGTCGACGTTCAGCTCGAGCTCGTGCGGACCGGCGCTTCGCCCAGGACCGGCGCCACCGTGAAGTGGGCCGTCGCGGCCGGAAGCGCGGGTGCACTGGACTATGCGCTCGTGGAGAACGAGACGAAGCTCGTCGCGTTTGCGCCAGGTGAGACCTCGAAGTTCATCACGGTCCGCATCACCGACGACAAGCTCGAGGAAGGCGTCGAGAGCTTCCGGGTCGCTCTGTCCGGGCCGACCGCGGGCGCCCGGCTCGGCGCGAAGCGCTATGCGGACGTTCTCATCCGCGATGACGACACGGCGGCGGTCTATTCTCTACCGCAGGCCGTGGTGTTCGTGGCGGAGGGAGCGGCAGAGCTGGTCTTGCGCGTGGTGCGCTCGCACGGCATCGGCGCGGGCAGCGTGGCAATCAAGTGGAGCGCCTCCATCGCGACGAGCCCTGCGGACTTTCTCGCGGGCGGGCCGCTCGTCTTGGCATTCCCGGACGGCGAGACGGAAGCGATGGTCACGGTCCCGTTGTACGGAGACGGCCTCATCGAGGGCAACGAGACCTTCAACCTGGTGCTCTCGAGCCCGCTCCAAGGCACGCTCGCCCCATTGCGGCGCGCGGTCGTGGTGATCCGCGACGACGACTGATGTGCCACTCGTCACTTTGTCATCCTCACACCTGTCACGGCGCTTGGCTGGTCGACTTCGCGGCCCCCATTGGGGCCAACAGGATCGCCGCGAGCCGTTTATAGACCGGGCCCCAATGGATAGCTGTCCGTGTGGCGAGAGTCATGTGCGAGAGAGAAATGGCGTGATTCGCGCCACTCGCTATCGAAAGGGCGCCACGTTCATGGCCGTGGATGGCGGGCCGCAGATGACGTCGATAAGCTCGATCCGCGGGAGGGTGCGCCCTTGCCGTCATCCATCCTGCAGTCGGTCCACGCAGGTCGGATGCTTCCCCCTATTCGGAGAACCTCCAATGTTGAAAGTCAAGTCGAGCGTCAAGGCCGGTGGCCTGTCGAGCAGCAACCACGGCCTCAAGGTCAAGTCGAGCGTCAAGGCCGGTGGCCTGATGAGCAGCAACCACGGCCTCAAGATCAAGTCGAGCGTCAAGGCGGGTGGCCTGTCGAGCAGCAACCACGGCCTCAAGATCAAGTCGAGCGTCAAGGCGGGTGGCCTGTCGAGCAGCAACCACCATCAGAAGCTGGCCTGAGACGAGGGTTGAGCGCCGCGCTCGGCAGACCTCATGCCCACGTTGGGCGGGTCAGAGTGCCGGAGCGGGCGAGGACGCCGATCGAGAGTGCAGTCTACGCTGGTGATCCCAGGCGGACGACTGCTCTCGCTCGGGGTCTTTGTGGGGCGGCGGAAAGTTGAGAGCCCGCGTCGAGTCCCTGGAGTCCGCGAACACCGTGGTGTTGGTGAGGCGTCGGAAACTGCTTCACGACCTCGCTCGTGGCTCAGCGACTTCAGAGCTTGATGGTGGCGTTGTCCTTCTCGGAGTTCTGTCCCTCTGGACGCGTGCCGGTGACGAGCGCCGCCGCGGCTTGAAAAAGGTACTTCAGGCCACGGGATCCGCTGCTGTCCCAAAACGACGCTTCCCTGGCATCGACCCTGAGAAGGGCCAGGTTCGGATCGTCAGGGCCCTTGGGGAACCAGACTTTCATGTGCGGGTTCCAGAGCTCGTCGAGCTTGTTACGGTCGTGCACGACGGCCGCCTGGCCAGTGACGGCGACGAAGCGACCACCATCTTGGAGGGTCACGAGCACAGTCGGGTCGGCGTTGATTTCATCGATCTTGGTGGAGTCGACGTCCGTCGCGAACCACAGGTCGCCATTGTCGTCGTGACCAAGCAGACCCATGGGTCGGGCGTGGAAATGGTTTTCCGGATCGTTGTGTGCGTGGCTAATCAGGAACGCCGTGTGGAAAGTGTCGAGCAGCTTGTCGAGGTGTGCCTTCTTCTCGGCATACGAGACCTTTTCGGTCTCGACCTTCAACTTCGCTGAAGACGAAACGGGAGCGTTGGAATGTGCGGTCATGGGTTCCTCCGCGGCCGAAGCTAACGCCTCTTCCAGGACTTTCAACGGGCCAATACACCCTGGTCCGTGGACCCGCAGTTGTCGCAACAAGAAGTACCGGTGAGCAGGGTCTGGCCACGAGCTCTCCCGTTTTGCACGACCAATGCAGCGCCCCTTGCGAAGGCCAGCGCTCTGCCGTCACAGCGTGCCGTACGCATCATCGGCTGATCGACGTTCTCCTTGTCGTAGGCGACCTTGGCCTGGTCGTCGTCCCCCCTTCACCTGCGGGTCGGCGAGCTCGTTGATGGACATCGGGATCGTGGAAGTCTGATCCTCCTGCTTCGTGCACTCGCCGGTGCGCCCGCCATACGCTTGGATACCGCCGCCACTGCCCGTGTGCCCATCGAGCAGCCCCTCGGCCGAGTGTCCCCGCACGACCGCATCGGCCACCGCATCCGCGTGTTGCTCGTAGCGATCACCGCTCTGCCCGACGCCGCCCGAACGGTGGCCGACCTCGTTCTCCCAGGTTTCACCGCGCGCGCCGCCCGTTCAAGCATCCGTGCGACGAAACCTGCTTCTCCAAGCGGTCAACGAACGACGATCGGCCGCGCCCTGCGATGGGTGAGCCCCCGTCCGCCTAATCGGCTTCGAGGGGCCCACCCAACGACGCGTCTCAGCGGGCGTTGTTGAGGGTGCGAACCTTGCTGCGACCCGCGGTTGCATCGGGGTCAGGCACCGGCGGCCAGTAGGACATAGGGCCGGCCGAGCCACCGGCAGTGACCGTGTCGTAAGCGACTCGCTCGCCGGCGGGAAGGCTCACGTGGAAGTCGCCGCCGGGCAGGTCGAGGATCTCGGTCTTGCCCTCGCCGGCAGGCAGGCCGTCACTCTGGCAGCACTTCCCATTGTCGCCGACACCCGCAACAACGACTTCGTCACCGAGTCTGACCGCGACTCCGACGAGGTCGCCGGTCGCCGCGCAGCCGGCGCGACCGGCGAGGCTCAACTGTTCGCCGGTGCGGGTGAGGCCATCGCGATAGACCAGCGTCAGACCTGGCGCATGCTGGCCGTCGGCGGGTCGTTCACCGGCCGAGTCGGTGAGGGTCGCGTGTGCGTTGTCGAGGGTCGCCACGCGCCCACGCTAGCAGAGTCGCGCGAGGCTTGTATCTGCGCCCGCGCAGGTGTCCGGCGGACGTCCGCGGACACTGTACGCGGCGCTCACGGTGGGTCTGCGAAGGGCAGCCGGTGAGCATTGGCGCGGGTTCTGGCAGTGCTGATAGAGATGCGGCTCGAGGAGTCAGCGCGATGCGTGCTTCGTCGTCCATCCACCGGTTCATGATCCTGGCGTTGCTGCTGCTCGCTTGCGGTCGCCCGAGAGCGAGCCGGTCGCACCGAGCGCCGCGGCGGCGGGCGAGCCGAGCGACGAACCGCCCGAACCGCCCGAACCCGGCGGGCCGCCTGAGCCGCCCGAACCCGCCGAGCCACCTGAACCGCCCGACTTCGAGGGCCGCCTACGCATCACCGAGGAGGGGATCTTCGGACCGGGCCTGATGATCACCCAAGACGGCATCGTCGCGCTGGGGATCTCGATCAGGCGCGAGGGCCTTCGCATCCTCGCCAAGATCGGCGACAGCGACGCGCCCGAAGTCGTGCACACACGCGAGCGCCTAAAGCAACTCGGTCGCGAGCTGAGAACACTGCTCGCGTTGAAGGGCGACAAGGGGCTCGAAGGCATGGTCGAGATCCACGAGGGCCACGTGCGCGTCGGCGCCATCGAGATCCCGATCGGCGATCGCGCCATCGACGTGCCGGCCCTGGTCTTGAAGATCCTGGCGCACGAAGACAGGGGCGACGACCCCGACCGCGACACGACGAACAGCTCGTGCCCCGGAGGCGAGTGCGATCTGCGCTGCGCTCCGAGCAAAGCCTGCAAAGCCTCGTGCGCCGGGGGCGGCTGCCGCCAGACCGCCAGACCTGCGCCGACAAGGCGACCTGCCGCTTCTCGTGCGCCAGCGGCGATTGCCTGCAGCGCTGCGAGGGCGTCGCGACCTGCCGCCTGACGTGCGCGGGGGGCGACTGCCGCCGCGAGTGTGCGAAGACCGCGACCTGCTCGGCGACGTGCGTCGGCGACGACTGCTCGGACGCAACCCCGTAGTCAGCGGCGTTTTGCGAGGAGGATCATGCGTGGCGAGCCGAGGCCGTAGCCCTCGCCGTCGACACTCTCGAGCAGCTCGACGACCTCGTAGCCCGCGTCGTCGAGGATGCCGAGCAGCTCGCGCGCGGTGAGACACCAGTGCCCGAAGCGGCGGGTGGTCACGACGCCGGCCGCGTCGGTGAAGACGTAATGGCCGAGCACGCGTGAGTTGGCGATGTCGTAGTCGTTGTCGATCGTCAGGTGCAGGTCGCCCGCCTGGAGCTCGATGCGGTCCTCGAAGGAGGCGAGGACCGACTCGGCGACCATGCCGGTCTCGAGCACGATCGGGGCGCCGGGCTTCAAGCGCTCGGCCAGCGCCGTGAGCATCGCGAGGAGCTCGTCGGGCGACAGATAGGCGAGCGCATTGCCAAAGCAGTAGGCGCCATCGAAGGGCTTGGGCACTTCCCAAGACGCGAGCTCGCGCATGTCGTGCTGGACGGTGCGCACGTCGAGCTTCTTGGCGGTCGCAACCTTTGTGATGTGCGCGAGCTCGGAGGCGGCGAGGTCGAGTGCCGTCACTGCGAAGCCTTCGGCCGCGAGCCCGAGCGCGTGACGGCCCGCGCCCGAGGCGATGTCGACGAGGCGCGGCTTGGCCTTGCCGCTGGTGAAGACGCCCGCCAGGAACTCGACCTCGGCCTTTGTCAGGTCGGCCGGTACGATGCGGTTCCAGAGCTCGTGCACAGGACCTTCGAAGAAGACCTCGGGCGGGTCGAGCGGGAGATCGATCGGAAGGTCGATCTCCAGTTCGAGCTCTTCGCCGTCGGCGTTGTCGGGGTTGGTGGCATCCACTTCGGTTGGGACTTTCGGCGTATTCATGGGGCCGCGCATAACATGGGCCGGGATGGGGTCGATAGCGTCACTTCCAGTTCTCGGCCGGGCAAGCGCGGCCGCGACGAAACTCCTGGCGGCCAACGGGGCGGTGAGGTCGAGAGGCTCCAGCGAGGGGCGTGGGAGGCGGATTCGGGGGCGATCGGGCGGGGTGATGGGGCCTCGTGACCCTAGCGATGGGGTGCTCGAAACCGCCCCTGCTCACGGAACTTCAGAGCTATCCGTGGCGTTCGGGGCCGTGGCATGCGACTTGCTGCCACGCGGTCGGCCCCTGCCCCCGCATTGCGAGAGATCAGATGAAGCACCTCGGTATCACCCTCCTGGCCTTATCAACGTTCCTGACCATCGCTGGCTGTAAGCCCGACAAAGATGATGATGGCGGTGGCAATACACAGCCGACCGGGCCCACCGAGCCTGCCGACCCCGCGATCGTCTGCCCCGGTGACGACGAGGTGCGCTATGTGTCGGACGATCCCGAGGTGTGCAAGGTCGTTCGCTTCACGTGCAACGAGGGCGAGAGCTTCTGGGGTGACCCGGTCTGCGGCTGCGGCTGCGAGCTGCCGGACTGCCCCGACGCGAGCGCGGACTTGACCTACGTCTCGCACGACAAGAACCAGTGCGCGGCCATCCGCTTCATGTGCGAGCCTGGCTTCGCGCCGTGGTTCGGGGACTGTGGTTGTGGCTGCGGGCGCATCGGCGGCGAGGGCGACGGCTGCGGCGGCATCATGGGCAAGAGGTGCGCCGATGGCTTCTTCTGCGCGTTCGCGAGCGAGACCAACTGTGGCTCGGGCGACCAGATGGGCACCTGTGAGCGCCGCCCCGAGATGTGCATTACGCTGTACAAGCCGGTCTGCGGCTGCGACGGGCGCAACTACTCGAACGGCTGCGCCGCCGGGTCGGCGGGCGTGAGCGTGCTGCACGATGGCGAGTGCGAAGGCAGCGCGGTCCAGAACTGAAGGCCCGCGGCTTGGGCCGCCGTTGAGCGCAGCTGCTGCGCGGCCTGCGCGAACGAACAGACCGCAGGATGTGTGAGATGTGCCGGGCTATGACATCAAGGTCGAACGATTCGCCATCGAGCGCTCGGCTGACCTCATCGTCCGGTCACTGAAGGACCGCCAGCAGTTCTCGGACCCCGACGGCGCGGCCGAACGCGCCGGGATCTCGTCGGCCACCTGGCCCCTCTTCGGGCTTATATGGCCATCCGGGCGCATCCTCGCCGACCACATGGGCACAATCGATATCGCCGGGCGGCGCGTGATCGAGCTCGGCTGCGGGCTTGGCCTGGCCAGTATGGTCATGCACCGCGATGGCGCGGATATCACCGCGAGTGACATCCACCCGCTCGCCGAGGCGTTTATGCGCGCCAATGAGCTCCTCAATGGCATGACGCCGATGCCATTCAGGTGCGGCGATTGGACCCACGGCGACGAGACGCTCGGGCGCTTCGAGCTGTTGGTCGGCAGCGACCTCCTCTATGAACGTAGCCAGGCGGGCGACCTGTCCGAGTTCATCGACCAGCACGCCAACGCGACCGCGGACGTCATCATCGTCGACCCGAACCGTGGCCAACGCGCCGCATTCAGGAAGCTCATGGCCGCCCATCGCTTCGCTGTAAACATCGTCGTTGCGCCGGCACGTGTCTTTGATGGCGTCACGTTTCGCGGACAGATCCTGAGCTTTCATCGCGATCCGTGACCTGCGAAATCAACCGGTCGGACAGTGCATCAATGGGCTCGAAATCCACTCAGCTCTGGTCTAGGATCCGCCCCATGCTCTACCGCACCGCCGTCCTCGACCGCTATACCGCCCTGTTTTCAGCCGCTTTCGGCGCGCTCGCGGGGGCCTGCGGTGACGATCAGGCCGCGCCCTCCGACACGGCGCCGATCGAAGACGCAGAAATCTTGAACGAGGTGTTCTTCCCCGACACTGAGGTCACCGCCCAGGATTCGAGCCAGAGTGACGGCGTTGTCACGCCCGGCGGATTCGGCGCGGCGTGCCAGCAGAACGGCGACTGCCTCGATGGCTTCTGCGTCGAGGGTCCCGAGGGCTTCATCTGCACGAAGGGCTGCGAGACCGAGTGCCCGGCCGCCTACGACTGCCGCGGCGTGCAGTCGGGCAGCGCCGACACCGTGTTCCTGTGCCTGCCGCGCGTCGCCAAGGTGTGCGTGCCGTGCAAGGCCGACTACCAGTGCACCGGCGGGGCGTGCCTGACGATCGGTGGCACGGGCGAGTGCGCGACCTCGTGCGAGGACGACAACGGCTGCCCCGGTGGCTACGGGTGCACAGCTGACGCGAGCGGCACGCGCGAGGGCAAGTTCTGCCAGCCGCGCTCGGGCAGCTGCGACTGCACGCCGGACTTCGCGGACGCGGTCCGCACATGCGTGAACGAGAATGAGGTCGGCATCTGCTACGGGGTCGAGACGTGCGACCCGGAGGCCGGCTGGCAGGGGTGCACCGCGTCGGTCGCAACCGCCGAGACGTGCGATGGGCGCGACAACGACTGCAATGCCTTGGTCGACGACGGGCTCGAGAACAACGCGGCGTGTGAGAACGAGACCCCGGGCATTGGCGTGTGCTCGGGCGTGCGCGTGTGCGTCGGCACGCAGGGGTTCGTCTGCACGGCGGGCGTGCCCGAGGTCGAGCGCTGCGACTTCCGCGACAACGACTGTGACGGCGAGACCGACAACGTGCCGGGGCGCGGCGGGGCATGCGTGAACACGAGCGGTGCCGGGAGCTGCCCGGGCGTAAACGTGTGCCAGGACGGAGCGCTCGTGTGTCTTGGCAGGACGCCGACGGCGGAGCGCTGCAATTACGAGGACGACGACTGCGACGGGCAGACCGACAACGGCTTTGGCACACTGTACGAGACGTGCTCGGTCAGTACGGGTGTGTGCCAGCGTTTTGGCACCGTCTTGTGCGCGGACGATGGGGCGAGCTCGGCCTGCAATGCGGTCGCAGGGGCGGCGGGCGACGAGCGCTGCGACGGCCTTGATGACGATTGTGATGGCGCGACGGACGAAGGCTTCACGAACCTCGGTGAGGTGTGCTCGACCGGTGTCGGCGTCTGCCGTGGGTTCGGAACGCGCGCGTGCAAGGCGGACGGCAGTGGCACCGAGTGCAGTGCGATCGCGGGCACGGCGAGTACCGAGCTGTGCGACCTGCTCGACAACAATTGCGATGGCGCGACCGACGAGGCGTTCAAGAATGGCGCAGGCAAATACTCGACCGCCAACGCGTGCGGCAATTGCTTCACCGACTGCACCGTGATCTTTGCCAAGCCCAATGCGAGCGGTAGCTGTGATGTGGCGCCGACGTCGCCGCTATGCAAGATGAGCTGCAATGCGGGCTTCCACGATCTCAACGGGGTGCCCGACGACGGCTGCGAGTTCCAGCTCGAGACGACGGCGATCTATGTGTCGGAGTCCGACCCGGCGGCGCTCGACGACGCCAACTGCGGCAGCGGTCCGACGGCCACGGGCGGCAACCGGAAGCCGTGTCGCACGATCGCGGCCGGCCTCGCGCGCGCCTCGAATGGAAACAAGTCGAAGGTCCTCGTCGCCGGCGGCGCCTACAAAGAGAACATCAGCCTGAAGGACGGCGTAAATGTCTTTGGCGGCTATAATCCAATCAATTGGGTGCGCGATCCAGAGTCTAATATGACCGCTATTTTTGGCGCCCAGGCGGGTGGGAATCGCAAGACTGTGACGGCCGAAGCCATCAATGTCAATCCGACGACCTTTGACGGCTTCG
>Ga0105046_10003015_pt1 | contig 26652 bp, 14 predicted proteins | sample MAT03_FD_78385 | JGI IMG/M metagenome (GOLD analysis project Ga0105046, IMG submission 78385) | Freshwater microbial communities from Lake Fryxell liftoff mats and glacier meltwater in Antarctica - MAT-03 (megahit assembly) | ecosystem: Environmental > Aquatic > Freshwater > Ice > Liftoff...
ATAGGATGTCATAAGGTGATACATAAATTGTAAATATCCGCAACTCATTCTCCTTTTTCTATTCAAATACATTCACTTTTGATTTGGTTTTATTTCCTTCAAATCAAACCAGCCGATTTCATTCTTCCAAATTTAAGGTTCCAGACCTGTTAGTTGTTTGACAATACATAACAAGTGTAAAGTTTTATACCTGACAGGTCTTCGCTGGAATTTGGTCGGGTATTAACAACCGGCAATTCCTATATGGAAACATTGAAATAATTTTTTCATCATCCGGGATTGTTCCATTATCGTGGGTTGTTTATTCAGTACTATTAATTTCATCTCCATGGTTTATTTCATTACCGTGATTTATAACGTTGCAAGGGTGCCCACGAAGGGACGCCCTACGTTCGCCCTGGTTTATTTTTCATTTGGCGCTAAAGACGCCACAAGCATCACTAACCACTAACCACGCATCACTTACCAAATTACATTCCCCCCGGGTGCCGCATTCCCGGTGGCATCGTGCCTGGTTGAAAATTGGGTGTAGTCGATCCTTCGGCTGCTTTGAAAGCACGGAGGGTATAGGTAAACGTCAGCATAAAATAGCGTTGAAGATTATTGCTTCGTATGTCTTCAGAATACGTTTCGGTAATGGTCCGGCTGATGTTGGTGTTTTGTTTCAACAGATCAAAAACCGTGGCCCGCAATTCTGCCTGTTTGTTTTTTAGGAATTTGTATCCAACACCCATATTCAACAACGCAAAGTTGCTGTTGAATCCTTGTGAAAGACCCGTGTAAATGTTTTGGGTATAATCGGTATTAAAAACCAGGCTTTCGAAAAAGACCAGATTCAGTTTCGCACCGATTGTCTGGTTTACATAACTGTTGTTCTGGGTTTTGTTTAAGGTGTTTTCCACCGAAGTGTAGCTGGTGTTGTAACTCAGATTGAAATCCACCGCTTTGCTGATGTTGCTCGTTAAGCCTATTCCTGCACCGAGTGAAGGGGAGTTCGCATAATTTATGCGTCCGTTTACTTTACCCGGCGTTCGGGTGAAATTCGCATTGGCGTTGGCATTCAGATTGGTTTTGAGCTTGGTTACCGGAAGACTGTACATCAGAAAACTGCGTACCGAATAATATCCATCAAGGTTTATAGGTTTTGTTAGTTGAGAACCCCGGTTTAGAATCACACCTTCGGCTATCGTATCTTTCCGGGCAATGATGGTGCTGTTGCCAATATAATGTCTTGTATTTGAGGCAGCAATCAATCCGAAAAAGCTTGAATTATTGCTAGTCCGGGTGCTTGAGTATCTGAAAAACAGATTCTGTTGAAAATCCTGCCGAAGTCCGGAATTACCGGTGCTTAATTGGAGCGGATTGCTGTTGTTCACCACATCCTGCAATTGATCGATGGAGGGAGCGTTGGCAGAGGTTCGGTAAACCAGCCGGAAATTCTTTTTGTCGGTGAAATTGTACCGCCAGATAAAGGTGGGCAAAACATTCTGAAACGTTCGGTTTATTGGGTAGTTCGTGGGAAAAGTCCGGTCGTTGTTGAGAATGGATTGCTGGAAGTTGATGTTCAGATTCAGGTTTGTTTTGGTACCGTTGAAGGCATAGCCCAGTCCGGCATATTGAGAAGGTATTGTACTTTTAAATTTGTTGGATAAGCTTTTATCCAGACTATCGGGTAACCCGGCATTGGCACGGGTTCGATAGGTGAGTTTTTCGTTTTCAGACCGGGAATAGTTGTAGGCGTAGGTTACAGAAATCTGGCTTTTTGTTCCGATCGGTTCGGTGTAAGTGAGGTTGTTTTGGATGCTCCAGCCCATTTTATTGAGATCGCTACGTTGCCGGAGAGTGTCGGTTCTGTCTATCAATCCAAAAAAGCGGTTGTCGGAATTTTGGGTCGAATTGCCCCAGCTTCCATTGTTGCCCAGGTTGCTGGTTAAAGAAATGGTTCTTCCTTTCTTTTTGAATTTATGGCGCACTAAAACCTCGTTGTTGAGGTTAAATGTTTTTTGATTCGACGCATATGCATTGTCTGTTGAATTGACCGGCCTTTCCAGCAATGCGTTGGCGCCAAGGGTATTGCTGGTACTTTGGATGTGCTGATACGTAAATCTTGGTGTATACAAAATAGAGTTGTTGCTATCAAGTTTAGCATCCAGCCTAAGGTTAAAGCGGTGATTGAGGTTGTCGGCAATGCTGTTGCTGTTTTCGGTGTACGCCTGACCGGAATCTCTGGAAACCACATAATTTCGGATGGTGCGTTGGTTGGCTTCGTTTCGACTTTGGTTGAAAAAATAGTTGGCTGAAACTTCTACTTTCTTGCCCCAATTATCAGAATAATTGAATCCAATGGCTTTCGTGTTCACAATTCCTTTTTTCGCATTCACAAAAAAGTCCTGACTTGCCTGGTTAAATCCTCCGTTTCTTCCTCCTCCTCCCGGCATTCCTCCACCTCTTCTTCCACCACCACCGGAAGAGCCCATTATACCGGAGAGATCAGACATGGAGAAGTTTTGTTCGTTGATGTTATTCGCTTGCCCGATCAGGGTAAATCTTCTTGCTCCCTGAAAACGATTGAGTGTGACACCCGATTTAAAACGTTCATCAGAGCCAGCCCCAACATAGGCTTTACCGAAATTGCCATTCCGCATTCCAGCTTTGGTGATTATGTTGATGGTTTTTGTAGTGTTGCCATCGTTAAATCCGGTGAACCGGGATTGGTCGCTCACCTGATCAAATACCTGAATTTTATCCACCACTTCTGCAGGCAGGTTTTTCAATGCAGTATTGGCATCGTCCCCGAAAAAGGGTTTGTTGTCAACCAGCACTTTTCGAACTTCTTCTCCTTGCACACTCACTTTTCCATCGGTTGTTGTTACTCCTGGCATTTTAGTGAGCAAATCTTCTGTGGTGGCATCGGTGTTTGTTTTATAGCCACTTGCATTGAATTGCGTGGTATCACCCATTTGCCGGACGGGAGGAATCTTTCCTTCTACATTGACTTCCTTTAAGTTGACAGAAGATTCTTCCATTCCGATAGAACCAAGCTCTGCATCCTGATTTTCAATCGAAAACGAACGGAAGCGGGTTTTATATCCGAGATATTGTATTTTGAAAAGGTAGTTTCCATTTTCCAGTCCGGGGATTTGAAAGGTTCCATCCGGATTGGTTTGAGTCGCTTTTACGAGCGAAGAATCGGTTGGATTTAGCACCAGACAAGCAGCCCCCGGAAGTGAAGAGGCCGAATTGAGTTCGAGAATTTTTCCTTTAACCTGAAAGGTTGATTGCGCCTGAGCGAACGAGTAGGAGAGTATGAGTGCAAATGCCGGAATCAGAATCCGGCAAAATGGTGTAGTCAAGTGGTCAGAATTAAGCGGTACAAAACTGCATTTATAAAGCGACTTGAGAAACAAGAACCTGTGAATGGTTTAATTGTGGACAGCAATAGAAAAGAAAACGGGTTAATTCCCGATCATCAGCTTCTCCATTCGGTAATCCGATCCTGAGCGGATTTTGAGAAGATACATTCCTTGCGGAAATTTTTGAATAGGAATTCCCCGATCTGCTTCCGGATGACCCTTCCAGATTTCACGACCCTGTCCATCCAGAATCGTAAATTCCGGAAACTCTAAACTCTCTAAACCTTCGATATAGACTCTATCTTTTGCCGGGTTTGGATAAATAGATAGACCCTCCAGAGTTTGAGCTGGACTTTTTACGCCCACCGGATTTTCCACCGAAAGCGATAATATCCAGGTTTGATTGTCCGTAAGAGGAGTTCCGGTTGGGGCCGACCAATTCTGAAATCCGCCGTTTGCATCGATATCAATGATTCCTTTGCTGGTATTGGTTAGCAGATCGGTTACAAAATAAGTTCCCGGTAAAATGGTTGACGATTCCAATCCAATTACAGGAATTTTGCTGAAATCGGAGAAGTTGGAAATCACAAGCACCAAATCCTGTTGGAGAACTCTCGCATACGCAATCAGACTTTGGTTGAAGTTAATAAGTTGCTTGTAAATACCTTTTCTAAGTACAGCATTGTTATTGCGGAGATGAATCAGATTTCGGTAATGAGAAAGTGCCGATGTTGGATCAGAACTCATGGTAGCAACATTATTATACTGCGTATTTGGTTGAATTGGCTGCCAGGGGGTTACGGTGCTGAACCCTGCATGCAGTCCATTGCTCCATTGCATAGGGGTACGTTTGTTTTCATCCGGGCCCCCTCCGTTCATACTTATTTCCTCCCCATAATAAATGAAAGGAATACCTGGCAAAGTGAGATACATGCTTGCAGCCTGTTTTACTTTTTTCCAGTCCTGTCCCAAAAGACTAGCCACCCGGTTTTGATCGTGGTTGGTAAGAAAAGTTGCATAGCTCACATCCGGATAAGATTGTTTAATAATATTCATTTGATTGAGGATGGAAGCAGGATTTTCTGCGGCTACAGAATTCACAATCCGATCAGCAAGATCAAATTCGAAACAGGCGTCCAGTTTCTGATTCTGAATATAGGGCACTATGGTAGAGGTTGGTGCCCAGACTTCGCCTACATTAAAACAGTCAGGGTTAATGTTTTTGCAATGGTCCTTGAATTCGGTAAGGAAATCATAAGTGCCTTGCGCTCCTGCCAGTTGTTGCCCGTTTTCCACCAAATATTGGGCGGCATCAAGGCGAAATCCATCCACCCCTTTATTTAACCAAAAGGTAGAAATGTTGAAAACTTCCTGTTTCACAGCCGGGAGATTGAAATTGAGATCCGGCATTGCATTGGTGAAAAGCCCATAGTAGTATTTTCCATTTCGTAAATGCCAGACCTGCTGTCCCCATGGCCCGGTAAACCCAGGATTGGTATTCTTCCAAACGTACCAATCCCGATAGCCATTCTGGCTGTTCACCGATTGTGTAAACCAGGGATGCTGACTGGACGTGTGGTTAATTACCAGATCCAGAATTACTTTGATTCCGCGTTTATGGGCTGAATCGAGCAGTTCCTGAAAATCGGCCATCGTTCCATAATCCGGTTCCGTGGCATAGTAATCGGTTACATCGTAGCCATGGTAGCTTGGCGATTTCATGATCGGCATCAGCCAGATTCCTTTTACACCTAAATCGGTTTTCGTGTTCGGATTCCCATCATTGAGGTAATCCAGTTTTTTAATGATTCCCTTGAAATCTCCGATGCCGTCGTTGTTGCTGTCGTAAAAACTCCTGACAAATATTTCATAAAACACATCGTCGTTCCAGGGCCCTCTTACACCTGAAGCTGTATCCGGCGGGTAACAGCTTCCACAGGTATTGAAGCAATTCCAAAGAGGAAACGATCCTCCGGAATTGACAATGGCATTTCGTTTCGGAATACTCGTGCCATCCGAAACAGAGCAGATCACAGGAATATTTTCTTTCCCGGCCTGGGTATTTCCATTAACAAACAAGTATTTGTAGTTTCCTTCAGGTACAATGATTTTTTTCTCGTAGTAGCCATCCTGATTCAGATCTTCAAGCTTTATGGAAGTTGGATCCCAGTTGTTGGCAAAGCCTGCAGCCTGTTGAAAATCACCCATCACATGAATGCCTTGTGGAGAAACCGGCCAGCCATTCATGTTTACAGAAAATACCAGAGTTGGGGGACATTCATTAAACCGAACCGTAGGGATTACTTTTCCGCCCGGACCCACTACAATTTCACGATCAGAAAATGCATTGATTGTGCATTCGGCAGGCGCATTTTCACTTTTGTCCCAGGTATTTCCATTGATAAATTTGTAGTGATAAGTACCTGCGGGAATGAAGACGGTGAGGCTGTAAATCTGATCTCCATTGGTATCTGACATTACGGTGATTCCTGGGTGCCAATCGGTGAAGTACCCTGCTTCAGATTGAAAAGAGCCTGCAATGTGGACGCTATCGGCGGAAACATTTACCGAAATCATATTTACCTGAAAGGTTACATACACGTTTTGGGCATTGCCTGTAAAAACGAATAACAGTACGAAATTCAGGGCAAAAAAGAATCGGGTAAAAGTATTATGCATGTTTGAGTAGTAGCAGATCTGAAGTATGTCAGCTTTGGGTTGCTAAAACTAAAGCATTGATTCTGAAATTCAAAACAAAGCGGGTTTAGGGGATTATTCGACGGGTTAAAAACCGAAAACGAAACATATCTAATCGAAAATCAATGTCAGTTCGGATGGTTAAAAACTGATATCATTGGCTTAGCCTGCCTGTTTTCAATTTCTTCTTTTCACCGGAATCAGGCCATTCCTTTACTTCTGGGCCCATTTTTCCTCCTATATTTGCAGCCCTTTTTACCATCTTTATGCAAAGTGTTGAGCACAGCCTTCGGGAACAGATTTCTAAAGCCCTTCAAACGCTCGGTGCAAGAGTCGAATCGATTCCCGTAATTTCTCTTCAGCCCACTCGTCCCGAATTTGAAGGGGATCTCACGTTGGTTTGTTTTCCATTCACTAAAATGTTAGGAAAAGGACCGGAACAAATAGGGGAGGCCATTGGCGAATATTTATCAAATCACAGTCATGAAGTGGTGGGATTCAACGTAGTAAAAGGATTTCTCAATCTGAAAATTGCCGATAAAGTATGGTTGTCCGCCCTTTGGGAATTCACACAAAAGCAATTGGTGAAAGGACTCCCCGGTAAAACGCAGAAAGTATTGGTAGAATTCTCTTCACCCAATACCAACAAGCCACTTCACCTCGGGCATTTACGTAACAATTTCCTGGGAGCCTCTTTATCTGAGTTGCTTAAATTTGCTGGTTTTGAAGTGATTAAAGCCAATCTGGTAAACGATCGGGGCATTCATATCTGCAAGTCGATGGTGGCCTATCTGGAAACTGGAAATGGTGAAACCCCCGCTTCTTCCGGATTGAAAGGCGACCATCTGGCGGGAAAATACTACGTGCAATACGACCAGATTTTTAAGTCTCAGGTGGCAGAATTGATGGAGAGTGGCACGCCGGAAGAGGGAGCAAAAATGCAGGCACCGATCTTCTTATCTGCCAGGCAAATGCTGGTCGATTGGGAAGCAGGTAAGCCTGAAGTGATTGCCCTTTGGAGCCAAATGAATGGTTGGGTGTACGACGGTTTCAATGCGTCTTACAAACGAATGGGGGTTTCATTTGATAAATACTACTACGAGTCAAATACCTATATTTTAGGGAAAGACATCGTAGATGAGGGTCTTTCGCAAGGTGTTTTCTACCGGAAAGAAGATGGTTCTGTTTGGATTGATCTCACGGCAGAAGGCCTCGACCACAAGTTGGTTCTACGATCCGATGGCACCTCCGTTTACATCACCCAGGATCTGGGAACTGCCGATCTGAAATACCAGGATTTTAAAATGGACCGATCGGTTTATGTGGTTGGCAACGAGCAGGATTATCATTTTGAAGTCTTGTTTCATATCCTCAAAAGAATGGGCAGACCGTATGCTCCAGGTTTGTACCATCTCAGTTACGGAATGGTAGACCTGCCTTCCGGTAAAATGAAAAGCCGGGAAGGAACGGTGGTGGATGCCGATGAATTGATGGACCAAATGGTTCAAACCGCCAAAGACCGCACTCTGGAATTGGGTAAAATCGGTGATTTCGAAGCCTCTGAACTGGATACCTTGTATGAAGTGCTGGGAATCGGAGCGATCAAATATTTCTTACTAAAAGTGGATCCCAAAAAAAGGATGCAGTTCAATCCGGCTGATTCCATTGAATTGAATGGAAATACAGCAACGGCAATCCAATACACCCACGCCCGGATCTCTGCCATTTGCAGGAAAGCGGAACAGCAATTTATTGGCCTCACAATCAACCACATGCCAACCATACTCCAGAAGTCAGAACGGGATTTGGTGACGCATCTTCTCCGATTCGTTGGGTGTATCGAAGAAGCAGCGCAGGAGTATAGTCCGGCCATAGTAGCTAATTATTTTTACGAAACCAGTCGCCTTTATAACAGCTTTTTTGCTCATGAAACCATTTTTCAGGCCGATTCTACCGAGCTGATACAGTTTCGGGTAGCGCTTTCTAACCACACTGGTGAAGTGCTTCGTGCCTGCGGTAAAATCCTCGGAATTACGATGCCGGAGAGAATGTAAGTTGATTAGTGGTCGTGGTTTGTGATTCGTGGTTAAGGAGGTATTGATGTGAAATACCGTCTAAATATTAATTTAAACCCGGGTTAGCCAATTCAATAAAACTTCAGTTAATTATTGACCATTCAATTATCCGAAAATCAGAAGAATCGCCGTTACAAAGACGTCGTCTGGAGACATGCGACCAACAAAAATTTGGCATTCCGAACACATCATTAATCCATAACCACTAACCACGCATCAATCAATCCTGACGTTTTGGAAATGCACCGCTCCCCAGAAGCTGTTTTCCTTTTCGCCTGGAGTCTGAACCTCAAAATTGATATAGCGGATTTTGCCGGGTTTTTTGTGGCCTGCTTGTTTGAATACCGGATCCAACTGAATCACTGCCCTGTTTGAACCCGAATCTTTATTTCTGTAAACCTGGATCAATCCGGTTGAAATTCCCGAATCACTGGTGAGTGATATATTTAACTGGATCGAATCAAGTTCGAATTTGCTTTCGAACCAGGCATTGATTTGGATTGAAAGGAAAAGGCTGTCTGTTTTGATGATTTCCGGGAATGCGATCCCAAAACAAACCGGCCCACCAGGTTGAATCTCCACTTTCATCGTGGTGCTGCCGGGATACAATTTCACCAGAGTATCAGAACATGAATACCAGTTTTTCGGATATTGAACCAGATTGGACATGGGTAATAAAGTGAACCCTCCACATTCAATCATTCTTATTTCATAGAATGTATTCTGAAAACCCCGGTTGGCCTCTATATAATCGGTATCTCCATCCTTTAATTGGATCTGCGCATGGGCTGAAAATAGGGTGCTGAAAAAGGCCAGAATGTAAAAGAAATAATCCTTCATTTATTTCTGCGAAAAAGGGGCGCCAAAAGTGAAATTGACATAGTCTACATAGGTTTCGGTGTAGTCTCCGGGTGGGTAGGAAATGAGAACCAAAGCGATTCTCAAAATTTTGCCGGGTTCAATTGTACCGTTTCCAATCGTTCCCGATTTTTCAAAAGATCCAAGTGCAAGACTGATTTTTTGCCAGTCACCACTAAGTGTGGCTTTTCCTTTCCAAAGCTCGTCGTTGGAAGAATTAAAGACGCCATCGTTGTTTTCATCTTCCTGCAATTGCAGTTCCAGAATGGCCTTTCCGTTTGTAAGTCCTTTTGCAAAAAGATTCAGATAAGTAGACGATGCCTCTTTCCCCGCCAACATCGTTTTAATATTCAGATTTTTGGTACTGAGAGACGAAATCCAGTAGTTGTCGTTGGAGTCAAACCCATTGATTTTCATTGATTTCCGCCCTTCAAAAACGACATCTGTTTCGCCTTCTTTAAACATCACTAAAGAATCGGTCGGGTCTGTGTAAAGCATACAAAAACCGATGGAATCGTACGGACTTTCAAAATCATCCAGAAGTGTACAATTGAAAGAAGGCATCTGGTTGATTGCAAAAGAGGAACTATATTCTTTGGCCCAACCGGCAATCTTCAGTCGGACTGCACAGGTTTCACCGGGAAGAAAAAACCGGAGACTATCGGCTTTTCCATCAAACGCTGTGTTGCTCGAATCCAGTGTTTTAGAAATGCCCGAATAAAACCGGACAGCTCCCGAATGTGTTCCCCGAATCTCCAAATTCCACGCCACTGTATGCGAGAAAACCGAATGGAAAAACTGTGTCTGTGAAATGAAATTAACCAGACTGTATTTGGCCGACAGACCATTGCCATTGACAGAAAAATTTAAAGGCGTGGTGATATCTGCCGGACCAATGTATTCTTTGGTTCCTTCGGTGCGTTTGCAGGCAGAAAACAGAATCAGAGCAAAGGTAAATACGGAGAAGAATCGGGTTCGGGTCAACATCAGAATTCGTAGCTAAAGTTGGTATACAATTGATTTAAATTCCAGGACAAAAGGGCTTCGGTTGTTTTGATGCGGTTAAAATATCCGGAAACCAACAGAAAGCAATGATCGGTAAAATGCAGTTGTATTCCAGTCCCGATCAGGTTTTCAGATTGGGTCATGGCATAGGGCAAATAGCCGGAAATGGAATTGTATGAATTGATCTGGCTGTAGACTTCGTTGCCTTTTGCCTGAATTCGTTTCATCCCCAAATGAAGATCAAACTTTTTGAAAATCTCCACTGTAGCGCCCACATCAACCGTGTTTATTTGTAGGTCAGTTGGCAAATCTCCTTTCCGACCAGAGGACTCGAAACGGTAATTGGCATACAGACTTCTTTTCCGATTGGAATTTAGAATTCTGTTTATTTTTAAAATAAAGGCAGATTGAAGCAAATGAAAGGATCTTTTTTCTACGACTCCTTCGCCCAAAACTTCACCAGATTGGTGGTATTGAAAAGAATAATCCAGAAATCGGTTGTTTATATCCAATAGTCCAAGATCAAATCCTTTGCGGTTTGGTGTGGCTTTTCCATACGGAAAAACGAGGTTGTATTGCGGGAGATATGGCTGGCGAAACGAAGAAATGTTGATGTTCTGAATCGTTTCAGATCCCATCCGGTCAAGCATTCCTTGGGATCTTATTTGTTGATTGTTAGACACATACGTAAAAAATTGTGAACTGCGATTGCCTGATATCCGGAGAGATTGCGCACCCGGACTTTCAAAAAACGGTCCTACTTCCTGGTAAGCCGCCCATATTTTCCAGTCCTGATTCTTGTTTATTGCAATACACTTCCCTTCGTAAAAATAGTCGTTTAATTTCTGAGTAGTATTTACTCCGGTTTCACGAATGGAGTTGGATTGTCCCAATTCGGCAGTTCCTCCCAGTGCCCATTTTTTCCAATGTTTTAAATACCAGGTTCGGGTTGAAAATACCTGGATCTGCGCATTTCCGGTTTCCTTTTGATTTTCTTCCGTTCGAACCATATTTCCTTCCAGAAAAAACTTTTCCTTTTTTTCAAACGCAATGCTTCCTCCAATTCTGATTGGGTACTTCGTGTACGAATCCGTTGCCCGGTCTGTGGTGCCGAAGACCAATATTTTAAGTTGATTGCTGTCGCCTTTGAGGTTTACGACCGAATTCAATTTTAAGCCCCGCATTCTCCAATGGTTGTTTACATTAAAACTCTCGTATTGAACTACTTCTCGCCGGCGTGAAAAAATGGTGCTTTCAATGTCTAATTCAATTTCGGAAGAATTCGAGAAAGTAAAAGGCGACATTTTTATATCCACATCGCCGACACTGTATTTTACAAATTTACTGGCTAGTCCTTCTATCCGTACCTGCCGGAGGTTGAGCGAGATCCCCACTCCACCAAATCCACCAATGGTATTTTTCAATCGGGTATCGACTAAAATCCGGAATTTGTCTTTGATCTGGTAATTCGTTCGAAGATCAAAAAGTGCATAACCCTGGCTGGTATTGCGGTCGGAGAGTGAATCGTTTTTGAGTGCATCGCCACTTAATTGCTGACTTTGGAAAACCGTGCGGCCCAAGCCAGAGAATTTGAGTTGGGCAAAAGAGTGGGTAGTGGAAATGAAAATCAGAAAAATCCATCCCAATCTTCCTGGAACCGATGCAGTGATGAGGTGTTTTGAAATCAAGTTCTTCATCCTCAAAAACTGATTTTAAGTTCAACCATCGTTTCCTGTCCTTTGAATGCATCGAGCACAAAACTTTTGTCTGAATGCTGCATCCATCGATGGCGCAGGTACAATCCTGCGTATTCGGCCACTTCAAAATCGAGACCAATTCCATAACCCGATCCGGTCTGGTTTAAAGGATTTCCGTTTTCGGAGGAAAGTTCGGTTTTACCACTTGCTTTGTTCCATTCCCAACCGGCATATCCTACCAGAATCAGGCTATTGTTTACAGGAATCATCAATTCTACCTCCTGAAAATACGTGTTTAGAAATCCGGATTCCAGATTGAAATAGGTTTTCAATGGAGAAATACCCATGCTTCCTGCCGACGTGTAGCTGGTGAGGTAGGCATACTGTTTACCCAATAAAAACCGGTATTTGAGATCCAGAAAAGTGGAACTCATATACTTGATTTTCTCAAAATCCTCTATGAGATAAATTCTTTCCAGGCTCATTCTGAACCGGTTCCCGATCCGATAGTACGGTCCGGTGTATTGCTGCCAGGGCGCAAAACGGGAACGGGAATATCCATTGACACTGTGTGGAAAACTCACAATGGCTCCCGATGCCGAAAGTTCACGGGAGGTTTGGTGGCCGAAAGCCAATGAAAAATTGCCTTGTTTTTTCTCAAGCAAAAGGTCGATCCCAATCCGGTTATTAGCCATAGTACCGGCGGGGTTCAAATAAGCCGGAAATAGGAAATTATCATAGGTTGAATCGGATCCGATTCCACCTTGCCGGTAAAGAGGATTGGAGTTGAATGCTTCATTTTCAAGGCAAACGAAATTCTTCCCCATCGCAAAAAACTGAATACCAAAAGGAAGAATGGAAGATTGACGATTGAATTTGACGTTCAATCCGGCATCAATGGTTGAATTCACCACCGGATTTTCCAGTCTTGCCATTCCAATTTCTCCTTTTAACTGATTCTTTCCAAAGTTGAGTTTCCCATCAATGGAGCCAACCAATCTCAAATCCCGGAAAACATTCCTCCGATCGGCCCAGGCAGAATTGCGGTAAAGATTTACGCCCAGTTGGTTTTCGTTTTTTTTGTTTTTAGCTATACGAAGTGCTAAGATTTCGGAGGGCGTTCCTGCAAAAACTTCTGATGGAAACAAATTAAGCTGGGTTCGTCCATAAAAAGCTTTGGCTTCCAGCTGATAAGGAAGATCCGTTGCCTGAAGGAAAAAACCCTGTGTTCCGGTTTTATTGAAAAGGGTAGGGAAAAAAACCGATTGTTGGAAAACTGATTGATACCGGAAATGCGAATTGGAATGGTATTCCCATGGAATGCGATCAAAGGCTGGCTCACGGATGTATTTATTGCTGAGCGTGAGGGATGAAAAATGCAAAGGCATCACTCCGGCTCCGGCTCTGAAATCAAGTTTTCCCCAACTTTTCTGAAGATTAATCTGGGCTACCAGATTGTTCTGACTCGAAAAATCAATCCTATGCGTTTTGTCTGAGTCGTAGTTGTAGTAGAATGCATAGTCAACGGCAAAAGAAAGATTGTCTTTGGTTGAACCTCCAAACCGAAGCAAAAGAGTTGGCTGAAGCGTGTTGACCGTAGGAGAGAGAAAATTTGGATAAGGGGCAAAGCTTAGATTATTGAGACCTCCATACGTGTTGGTATATCCTGAAGATAAATTGCGGTTGATCAGGTAAGGATTGAGCTGGCCGTTGATCCAGAAAGTGGATTGGGACGAATCCAGCATTTTATGAAGGAGCCGATTCGCTATTCCCTCTGTAGAATGCCGAAACCGGGGAGGATCTTTTTCGCCCGCCCATGCCGTTTCTGCTTCTCCTGAAACCAGGAAAATCAACAAAAGCAGAAATCGTATCGGAGAATTTCGCACCATCCTTTGTTTCCGCCGGATCAATGAAAACTGATGTCTTTGATGACAATATTTCCCCAAAAACCATTCTCTTTTTTGCTTTCCACATAAAACAGAATTGAGTTTATTTTTGAGAAATCCATTTTTAATTCCTTAATAATGAGATCATCCAACGCTATTGTGTAGTTCTTTAGATTCCCTTTTCCCAGATTCACTTTCAGCTTCCGGAAATTGCTTGTGTTTTTAGCAACATCAAAAAACGAAATGTAAAGGGCAACAGAATCGTCTTTGACATTGGTTTCCAATCCCGCAGAAAAATTCAGATGCGTGCTTCTATGAACATCCATCGGATCAAAATACAAGCCGAAACATTCGAACGATGACTTATTTATGTAGGCAATCATCTTCTTGTCTTTCTCGTAAATCGTGGTTTTAAATTTATCGCATACATACCATTGACCTAATCCGGTTTTACCATCGTAAACCATCTTTTTAGGCTGGATTTTATTGGCTGAAGGAGGAGCAGAATTAGTGAACGATGCGATGAAAAAACTGCTTCCAACAAGCAGGACGAGAAGGAATTGAAATGATGTGCTTTTCATAAAATGATAGGTTTCATAGGGATGGATAATTATTTAATAGCCATGGTTTTTGATTCGGGGATTTTCAATTTTAAACCGGGATTTAAATGCCAATATGCTTTGAGATTGAGAGCCGGCTTCTCAACCAGTTTCCAGGAAAGGATGGCCAGTATGATGGAAATGAGTGTGGCTGAACTGAAGAGGTTCCAGACATTCATATACGGTTCAAAAAATAAAATCAGCATTTGTTGCACCGGCCAGGCATAAAGGTAAATTCCATAAGAAAAGTCTCCGAATTTTGACCATCGATAGAGCCGGATGTGCATCGAAAAGGCGATGTAAAAGATGGTATATGAGCCAAAAACCGGCAATGTAAACAAGAGTCCTTTAAAGAACCAGGCACTTAGAAGGCAAATAAAAATACTTAAGAAAAACAAAGAGCGAAGCCTTGGTATATGTTGGCGGTGCTGATAAAAAAGGATTCCGGAGAAAAAATAGACAAAGAAACGGGGTAGAAAATCGGGTTTGCCTGCAATTCCCAGTTCCTCCCAGTTGTAATAGTAGATATGAAAATATTCTTGTAAAGCATAGAGCACCCAGAAAACAAGGAAGAATCCCAGATTAAACCAACGAAAACGGAACAGTTTAAGTGTACCCAAAAGCACAACAATGAGATAGCAATAAAATTCGTACCTGATGGTCCAAAGACTGCCGTTGATTACATTGGCGATGGGCAGATTGTTAAAACTCCAGGGAACCTCCACTTCCCGAAGTAAAATAAGATTGAGGATGGATCTTGGCCAGTTGATGCGGGCATAGTATTCTGTCCAGTAGCCGGTTGGTACAAAAAAATCGGACGTGCTAAATGGCCCAATCATAAGAATACATAGAAGTGAAGCGACAATAAAGCCAGGATAAATCCGTAGAAATCGTTTCAGAAGAAAGCTGCCTGCGGTGGCAGAATTCTCCCAGCTTTGATAGATGAGGAAACCAGAAAGAATGAAAAAGAAATTAACAGCAAATGTTCCGATGCTCATTTGACCTTTCGAAAAGACCCACAAAGGTTCCACCGTTTCTTCTGTGCCATAATACAGAATATAGCAATGGCAGTAAATGACAATCGTAGCAAAGAAAAACCGAAGGAAATCCAGGTTGTTGGTTTTTCGGAAATGGCGTCCGAAGAGCGGTATGAATCGGAATGCCTTCAAGTTTCTTTAGTAGTTTATGTGTATGGGAAATGAATGAGTCAATACTTTATCTCCTTCACTTACAAAAAGGTAAAGCCGGTATTTGGAAGGCTCCATCGGGACTTTAAGCATAATCCGTTTCCCGCCTTCAAATTCGCGGACCAAACCGGGAAGTTCTTCCAGGTATTCTTCCCTGCGGAACTGCCATTTGTACTGATATCCGGAAGGAACTCCAGATCGGCTCCACACTTTAAAAGGGTAGTATTTACCGGGTATAATTTTCATTCCCGGCCCTTCAATGTAAAATTCCGGCAGCGTGTCTTTAATGGGGCCTGTGTTTTTCCAAATCTGCTCCAGTTTAAAATAAGCTGGTTTTTTTCTCCCTTTCTGATCTGTGAGCCCAAACCAGGTGGCGGTTCCCTCCAGCCGGTCACTCCAACAAAACGCAACTCCCCCGAGGTTGTATCCTTTATTTTGTTGTACAAAATTGGACCATTCGTATCCGTACAAATAGGATTTTTCATAATCCGAATCTTCTACCAGGGCTTTGTCGTCGTTATACCTTGAAAAATCCTGGTCCCAATACCCCAGCGGACCAAATTCAGAAAAGAGGTAAGGACGGGTTGTATCTACCCGCTGGCAGATTTTCTGCAGGCGGCTAACCTGTTGGAGATAATACGAGTTTACCCCAATAATATCAAGTGAGGGAGCATTATTCCTGAGTTCAATCAGTTCACAGGTAAGCTCATTGGAATGCTCAGATGCGCTCATCACGGGATGATTTGGGTCGATTTCGTGGATCCGTTTTGCCAGATATTCCAGCATCCGAACATATTCCAGTCTGACCCTGGTGAGGTACGGTTGGCTGAAATGATGTTTCATCAATCCCCAGGTTTCATTTCCCAATCCCCAGGTTAACAACGCAGGGTGGTCTTTGAATCGGGCAACCTGTTCTTCTACTTCGGCAATGTATTTTTTTACTTGTACACTATCCATGAGGAAATCCACATCCGGTTCAAACCAAAATCCGTACATCACCTTGAGGCCGTTTTCCTGGGCTACGTTCAGCAGGTTTTCGTCATAAATCGAAATGCCATATCGCCGCACGGTGTTGGCTCCCATTTCTTTCATTCCCTTTAAATCTTTACGTAATTGATTTAAAGACAAAGGAATGTTTCCGTTTCGCCAGTCGTCGTTGGTGTTGTAGGCGATTCCTTTTACATAAAAAGCGGTGTCGGAGTTTAACAAGGAAAAATTGCCATTATTGCCTGCAATATTCCGGCTCCGGGTGTACTTCGGACCTTTTTGTTTTGCCACAATTCCCGTTAAGAAATCCGGATTTCCGGGTTGCAAAAAATACGATTGATTTGAGATGGGTTTAAAAACGGAGAGCAACTCATCTTTATCTTTAGGAATCCAGGAAATTTGTCCGGGCCTCAGTTTTCCAGCCCATTTTTCAGGGATCTCAGAATCGGCTCCCCAAAATAACATCATTCCCCATACTTCGTTGTAATACAGCTTTATCTGATCAAGGGTATTGGCCATCCATTCCTTCTGACTTCCTCCCAAACTGGTACTTCCCAGTTCGGTAATCAGTACGGGTTTAAATAATTTCTTGATTTTGAGGTGGAAAGGGTGGTAAAGATTTTCAAAATTCATCCATTTACCTTCGCCTTCAATCTCGCCATAATTGAGAATGGATACGCCAACCCAGTCAACATAGCGCTCACCAGGGTAGAATTTCTCCATTTGTTTCGGACTGGAAGTTTGCCAGACCCAACCCACATTACTGATCCCAAGTCCTATGAAATATTGCACCACATAGCGCCACGCATTCTGGTAGTCTCCTGTTGAGTTTCCTTGTTTTTCTGACCATGGAAATGCGGGATTATCCGGCTGCTGGGCAAACCGGATTAAAACGGGCTTGCGGAGATGCAGCATAATGTAGGCAAAATCCTTCATGTAGGTGTCGTATTGCCCCTGAGAAATCTGTTTGCAAATGGGAAGATTCTGACCAATAGTGTCAACCAATTCTCTTCCGCCTCCCCAGGGTTCCCACGTAATTAAGGGAGTAGCTCCGGCAAGAAAAATGGAATCCATCAGGCCATATGGAAATTCCTGAATGCTTTTTGGTCCCCAGGCCATGTAAACAGGCACCAGGTTGATATTTTTTTTAGAAGCTTTGCTAAAATCCTTCAATTCAGCTAAATCAGTGGATTTTGTTTGGTTGTTATGATAAATACCCAAAAGAAAATCACCGTTTCCCCGGTTGTTGTCCACGATTTTTAATTCGTCCAGATGCTTGAGATTGTGTTCTTTGAAGAAGATAAAACTCACCAGAAATGAAATGGTTATCAATCCGAAAACGATTCCCAAGCGTTGTACCGATTTATATAAAATCTGAGTCCAGTGAATTTTAAAATGAAAGATTGGGGAAAGGAGAAAATTCTGTTTTAATCGATTGAAAAACCGGGTCAAAGCCAGATACCATTTTTGCTGACCCATAAGGATCACACCAGATAAAAGAATGCAATTGGTAAATGCAAACCCTGCCATCAGGGTAGAATAGGGATTCAGATCCTGCAACAAACCATAAATGAGTGCGGCCAGAGAAAGGATAAAGACACCAATATTTACTGAGGAAATTTCCCATTCATTCTTCACTTCTCCTTCTTTAGGTGTAGGAAGATAAGGCACTTTTACACGGAAAATACTGTAAACAAAGCCCACCACGTAAACCCACCAGGTACCGAGACGAAGCAATCCACCAGCCACATGAATTCCTCTTTCACCCGGAGCAGCAACCCAACGCTGGGCATACAAACGGATCACTATGCCAACCAATAAAAGAGGTACATAATACGCAGCAAATGTTTCTACATTCGTAAGCCAGGGAACTTTTGTAGTGATGAGTGAAATGATCGGAACAAAAATATCAATGGCATTAACCACCCCAAAGAGGTAGTACAGAGGTGAAAAAAGATAGTGAAGCTTTTGCCTAAAGGTGAATTTGCCAATCAATTTCGGGTACACTTCAAACAGCAATTCAAAACAACCTCGAGACCATTTTAATTGTTGTTTGTAAAAGGCGGAAAGTGTAGACGGTACCAGCCCAACCGAAAGAATTTCAGGTACATAAACCGATTTCCAACGCTTTGCATGCAGTCGCATAGCTGTGTGCATATCTTCTGATAGTCCGGGTGCATGTCCGCCGATTGAGTCGAGAGCCCGCCTCCGGAATATACAATTTGCACCGATTGCCTGCACGGTTCCATAATTACCCTGACAGATTTTTGTGGGACCATAGAAATGATAGGTTTGCTGTGCTGCACCTTTGGCCACCAGACTTTCATCCTGGTTATAATATGCCTGAATGATCTGTACATAACCCACTTTGGGATCATCAAAGTACGCCGCAACCCGATCCAGGAATTCGGGCCGTGGAATATGATCCGGGTCCATAATCACCACAAGTTCTCCCGTGCAAGCAGTTTCAAGGGCATTGTTGATGTTGCCCGCTTTGGCATTTTTCTTAAGGGTTCGGGTTATATGATGGATGTTGTGCTGGTCGCAAAACAGTTTCAGGTAAGGATCGTTGGCTTCATCGCAAAGGAACGTTTCGTGTGGATAGGTGATCCCTTTAATGGCAAGCAAGGTTTTGGTGATCATTTCATAGGGTTCACCAGCACAAAAAGTGGTGAGGATATCTACAGAATATTGCTTTTCAGTTTCCGGTTTTTCAGGGACCTTCAGATCGAAATAATGATACCACTCATAAAGGCTCCGGTATAATTTAAAAATGAGTGCGAAAGTAAGAAGTCCATACAGCCAGGGTTCTCCAACCTGCACATAGCCAAAGAAATACCACAAGAAGAGAACCATAACGGCCAAACCGATCAGCACCAGCAGTCTCATTTGGATCGTTTCCAGTGTGGTAGCGGATTTAATTCGTATGGGTTTATGTGAATTATACATTGACCTGGTCCTGCTTTACCGATTTCAGGGATAGACCTGGCAGGTTTCAAAAAACCTGTTAAGTCTGACTTAATTAATCGACTGCAAAGGTGAAGAATGTTGTTTCTAAAAAAACAGGAAACTCCGATGGAAAGAGGAGATTTACCCACAATAGACCTGACAGGTTTCGAAAACCACACCTGACAGGTTTCGAAAACCTGTCAGGTGTACAAAAAAACAGGCCCCGAAGAATCTTCGGAGCCTGACTGTGGTTTTAATCGTTTAAGCTGTATGTATGATCTCTTTTAAATCCCCGGAACAAAGAAGTAGGTTCGGGTTCGGTTGGTTGTCGTGCAGTTGGAACCCGCACAAGTCACATCCACACTGTACCACCAGCTTCCAAATCCTGGAGTGGTAGCAGCCGAAGGTTGCGGACTTTGTACTCTTTCAATCCAGCCTGCTGCTCTTTCCGCTGTGGTTGGTGTATAGGCGGTCATTCCATTTCGAACTCCGCAAGCAACCGATGTCGCACCAACAGGTGGTGGAACCAGTGGATTACTGTAATTGTATCGGCAAACCTGTACATGGTACGTGGTGCATGTTTGACTCAACCCAAATTTGAAATTGTATTGTCCACTGGCAGTCCATGTTTGGAGCCCATTGGCAGTACAGATACCTGATCCTGTTGATACAGCAGGTACTGCTACAGTAACCACCAGAATACTGCTTATAGTGCTGGTGCTACCCGACATTAGTCTGGCCGTGTATGAATAACTTCCATTTAATTTTCCACTCAAAGTGATCGATTGGGTTACTGCATTCTGATTTGCCAGAGAACCGGATTGAATTACCGTAGAACCTTCCAGGACTGACCACGAAGTAGCCCCATGATTTACCGGTATGGTAACTGTTACCAGATAGCTGTTGTTGTAGTTCGTAGCACTGTCTGTTTTTAGTGTGGCTTTTGCCATGCAACCTGAAGTGGCAATACAGGTTGCCGCATTCAAACCATCCCTTATGGCCTTTCCTGGCAAAGGTCCAAATCCTAAGTTAAAGTTAACTCCACCGGAAGTGATGTGGCAATAACTCATGATCGTGCCGGTTCTTGCTTTGGTTGTTGTACCACAGGTTCCCTCCCCTTTAAAGCAGGAATCAATTCGGCCTGTTGTACCTCCCGGTAGTGTCCACCCACACCATTGAGTATGTTTTGATCCGAAGTTGTGTCCTATTTCATGAGTTGTAACATAAACAGACCATGAATAGGAAGGCAATAATCCATAGGTATAGTAAATGCTTGCAAAAGAATGTCTCGAATATTGCCCACAAAAAACGGAGATGTAACCCAGTCCGCCAAGACTTGAACTTCGGGTTGATATCAATTGCCCTATATCCCCATTCAAACTTGCCGGAGGTCTGTTGGTCGCAAAAGTTGTAAGTATTTCGGCTTCCGTGGTAAAGGTAGCATAAGGATCAACGGTTGTCCATTGATAAACCGCATTTAGTTTTAAATTTATCCCTTCGTTGAGGTAAAGCTGTGAAACAATATTGAAAAGTCCCGTAATGAATGTGGATGAAGTACTTATACTGTTGCCAGATCTTACATATAAATTATAATCTGCTTCCAAATAGAGTCGTACAGTTTTGCAAATGGTAGTCACCGATTTGTCGTTCTGAGGGGCTTTAATTGATTCCTGGATTTCAGAAACTATGTTTTCGGTACCACAGCTCCATTTTGGGCGGTCCATATCGGCATCGTTTACAATTACGTAGTCTCCTTTTCCCGGAATTGTTTCTCCGATATTGTAGTTCCCTCTATCAGTAGAGAAGACACCCATTACTCCGCCTTCCCTGAAACTTAATCCACCCACTTTACTGGATTTGGTTTGCCTGATCTGGTAGTGGATTCCTTCATATTCTTTTCCATATAGCTTCCGGCCATCGGATGTTGAAACTGCAAATTCCGGAGTAAGGATTCTGGCTTTTACAAAATCCAGTTTTTGAACTCCACCTTCCGGCATCGGAATTTGTACTGTAAATTCAGCGGGCTCATTTTCCCAAACCCATGCCAGTGTTTCATTATTAACCAGTATAGAAAGTGCCTTGTCCTTTCTTTCTGTAATCCCTTTTTCAAATAGAGGCAATAGGGTGCCTTCCCTTCTTTCACTTCCTTCTGTTTTTGAAGTTCTGCTTTCAAAATCCGCTGTCTCGTTTTGGCCATATGCCAAAACGGACATAAAACATAACATTAAAATTAGTGTTTTTTTAGTCATTTGTTGTTGATTTAGCTGCTGATGCAAACCTAAATCAGAATAATAACCGAAATTGAATAGTCAAAATTATTCTTAGAATAATGCCAAAGAGATTATAACACTTTACTTTTGCTGATATTTATTGGACTACTATTTTCTTTTATTCAAAACATTTATTTCAATATCCTAAAGTGTGGTGGGTATTTTGTAACTTCTTGTGTTTAGTATATGAAACCAGTAATTGTACTATTTCGTGAATGGTATTGACCAATCGAAAAATTATGCAACTTTTTTGTATGGATCATATAACTCTGGCATTTTCAGCCTATACATTGTGGCTTGAAATCTTACATTTGCGGCTTCAAATTTTGCAGAATAACTGCGAACCAATTCCTCTTGGGTCTGATTAATAAATTCCTTTTTGGTATCGAAATCTGGAAAAATATGGGTACCCGTTACCTCGGGTTCCGGTTAAAGCATGAATTTGATAAAAAGTCCGGAAGATTGGCTAAACGATTTCCGGTTTCTCCTAAATCAGTTCAAGGACCTGCATTAGAAGAAGGCAAAAGAATTCTGGATCATTGGGTTTGGGGGGCTTTGGATAGAAATGAAATTCCAATTCTTAAGATTCCTGAACTGGAGCTGAAAGCAAAGTCGGTTCTGGATGGAACTATCCTTCTATTCAATTCTATTCCATACAGGTTTAAAAGCGAAGAAGACTGGATCATCCATCCCGAAACCGGATTTCGCTATGATAATCGCAAGCACTGGACAACCATTCCGGATATGAGTACCGAAGCGGGGGATATTAAATACGTCTGGGAGAAATCCAGATTCAGTTATTTTCATGTTATTCTCCGATACGATCAACATTATAAACTGGATCATTCCGAATGGATCTTTTCTGAAATGGAAAGCTGGATCCGGATAAATCCGATAAATTGTGGGCCAAACTATCGTTGCAGTCAGGAAATAAGTCTTCGTGTTTTAAACTGGCTCGGAGCATTGGCCTTTTACAAAGAAAGCTCAAACTTGAGCGAAGAGCGATGGAGTCTTTTCTTTCACCACATGTACTGGCAAATTAATCATGTGTGGGAGAATATTCAGTTTTCAAGGATTGCTGTGCGGAACAACCACGCCATTACAGAAACGCTGGCTCTGTATATTTTTGGCAGCCTCTTTCAAAATGTAGCAGATGCCAGCAAATGGAAAGCGCAGGGAAAGGCCTGGTTTGAACAGGAAATCGAATACCAGATTTATCCGGATGGCTCATACCTTCAGTTTTCTATGAACTATCAAAGGGTTGTAGTTCAATTACTTACCTTGGCTATTCGGTTTGCCGATGAGCAAATGGATCCCTTTAAAGAGCTGGTTTACCGGCGTGCCGATAAAACCCTTCGTTTTCTATACGCTTTCCAGGACCCGGTTTCAGGACAGCTTCCTAACTACGGAGCAAACGACGGTGCCCTTTTCTTTCAGTTTTCAGATCTGCCTTTTCGAAATTACAATAGTCAATTGAATGCATTGCAGGTAGCATTGACAGGTTCCGGAAGTCTGGATCCGTTTGTTTCGGAAGAAGCGTCCTGGTTTGGATATCCCCGAATTCCATTTCTTCCCGATTTTACCTCATTCCCTGAAAAATTACAGGTATTTGGTGCCGGTGGATTTGCCGGAATTAAAGAAGATGATACCCTCACTTTTTTCAGAAGTGGTAAGCATAAAGACCGCCCCAGTCAGGCTGATAACCACCATCTCGACCTTTGGTTTAATGGAGTTAACATTCTGAGGGATGCTGGCTCCTATAAATACAATGCAGGGGAAGAGGATATCCATTACTTTTTTGGAACCCGATCACACAATACAGCGCAAGTTAATAACCTGGACCAGATGGTGAAGGGACCGCGGTTTGTGTGGTTAAACTGGAGTCAATCTATTTCTCTCACGGCAAGAGAAGAGGAAAAGGGGTGGATGTTGACTGGAGAAATTGAAGCCTTCAGACAAATCCGTAAAGGAATCCGCCATAAAAGAACCATTTGGAAAGAAAGAGGAAAAGCCTTTTGGAAAGTGGAAGATGTTTTTTATGGTTTGGTTGATGAAGAAATTGAAGTATTGTGGCACCCTCATCCGGATTTCATAAGCCATTTCAATCTAATCGTTTTGGATGAAAACAATAGTAAAATAGAAGCAGAGCAGGTGATGGGATGGTATTCAGGTTTATACGGACAAAAAGAACAAGCCCCATTTTATATTTTCAGGAGCCATGGAAAGTCCATAAGCAGCTCCATTTCAATCAAATAACGTCAATCGGAAAATAGGAAGAATGCGAATTTTATTAATTCATCAATACTATCTGGAAAAAAAAGATGCTGGCGGATCCCGGTTTAATGAGATGACCAAAATCTGGGCAGCAAAAGGACACCATATTACAGTAGTTGCCGGAATGATTCACGCCAATGCTTCAAAAAAGTACCCAAGGTATCAGGGCAGGTTTTTTCATAAAGAAAATTATGAACCCAACATTGAAGTACTTCGTTGTCATGTATCTGAGAGCTACAACATTAATTTTCTGGGCAGACTTTGGGGATATTTCTCGTTTGTCTTTTCCAGTTTGATAGGTTGTTTTTTTAAGGTTAAAGGTCCTTTTGATCTTGTTTTGGTCACATCTCCGCCTCTTTTTGTTGGAATTACGGGATTGGTAGTCAGTAAATTGAAAAGGATTCCTCTGGTTTTTGAGGTGAGGGATTTATGGCCGGAATCCGCCATCGACACAGGCGTACTTACAAGTAGAGTTTTGATAAAAGCAGCATTCTGGTTTGAAAAAATAATGTATCAGAATGCACGATTAATCAATGTGCTCACACCTGCTTTTGAAAAGACCCTGATCGAAAAAAAGCAGGTTCCAAAAGAGAAAATCATCATGATTCCAAATGCAACCGATTTTTCTTTGTCCGACCATTTGTTAGGCACAATAGACAAGGCAGAATTCAGGAAAGAAGTAGGATGGGATAATTTGTTTGTTGTAGTATATGTAGGTGCACATGGTGTGGCCAATCATTTGGAACAGATTTTAGAAACTGCTGCACTTCTGAAAGATGAGCCTGTTCTTTTTACTTTGATTGGAGATGGAATGCGGAAGTTGGCATTAAAACAATTGGCCTCCGATATGAATCTTCACAACGTCAGGTTTATTGATCCGGTCAATAAAGAAAAGGTATTTGAATACATAATTGCAGCAGATGCAGGTTGTTCTGCCCTGAAAAAGGTGGATACGTTTAAAACCATATATTCAAATAAGACGTTTGATTACATGGGTTGCCAGACTCCTATTCTGATGGCCATCGATGGAATATCAAGGCAATTGGTGGAAGAGTCAAAAGCGGGTTTGTATACTGAACCCGAAAATCCAGCAGACTTTGCAAACAAGGTTCGATGGATGTTGGCGCATCGGGATGAAACCAGACAAATGGGATTGAACGGGTACAATTATGCCAAAATCAATCTCGACCGAAGTGTTTTAGGGAAACGCTACCTGGATAGCCTGTTAATGCTTAAGAAATAGATTCTTTGTAATCTGAGGCCATGAGAGTAACTTATCAATGACCCAATCAGGAATTGATATTTTGATTTAATTTTTTATTTGCCTCTTTCATAATTGAGTTGAATAATTTATTTCCATATAGTTCTGCCATCAGTAGGGGAGAAGGAGGATTTGAAATGTGTTCTGCCAGATACAGCACATACCAACGCACATCATGCCACTTTCCCATTTTGTACCCCATTTTTTTAAAGTCACCCGTTTCTTCAAATCCAAGGCTCAAATGAATGGCCTCGCTCTTTTCGTTGGGGATTGTTACCCCGGCATACACATTCACAAAACCTTGAATCCGCAATAAATCGAAAAGTGTTTGGTATAAAATCCGGCCTATTTTCTTTCCCTGTACCTGTTTCGAAAGGTAAATGGTCGATTCAGGTGACCATTGATATGCCTGCTTGGTTCGGTGTTTGCTTCCATAGGCGTATCCAATAATCCGGTTATTCTCTTCTATTACAAGCCAGGGATAATTTTGGGAATAGTCTCTGATTTTTTCTTCAAACTCCTCAACAGTAGGTGGTTCATAGTCAAAGGTAATTGCTGTTTCTGTTACATAAGGGGTGTAAACCTCCAGGATTTCGGCTGCATCTTTTTCTGTAACCAACCGGATTGTCATTGCTTTTTCCATTGAAGAAACCAGATTTTGCATAGTGGTAATTCCTTGTTTTTTTGAAGCCTTTTTATTTAGGATAGTATCAGAGAGCACAAAACTAAGGCTCCTGCCTGATGATGAAAACATTCTATCCAGGGTTTGTTTTTTTTATCAGCGAGGATTTAGTCCTTGATTTACGGGAAGGTAAAAAAAAGCCACGTTATTAAACGCAGCTTTTTTTTCTATTATTCCTGAATTAAAACCTGTCAATACGATCAGGCAAAAACCGATTCCCGTAAAGGCTCATACACCATCCGTATTCCTTCTTCAAGGTCTGTTTTATGATGCCAGCCCTGGTTGTGCAGTTTGCTCACATCCATAAGCTTTCTTGGAGTGCCATCGGGTTTGCTGCTGTCCCAAATGATCTTACCTTCATAGCCTGTGATTCTGGCCATCATTTCTGCAAGTTCTTTGATACTCAAGTCTTCGCCTGTTCCGATGTTGATCAAACCAGGTTCCGAATACGATTCCATCAGAAACAGACAGGCATCTGCCAGGTCGTCTGCATGAAGAAATTCCCGCTTTGGTGAACCAGTTCCCCAAACAACAACCTCCGGATTTTCATTCATTTTTGCTTCATGGAATTTGCGGAGTAATGCCGGCAAAACATGGCTGTTATTCAAATCGTAATTGTCGTTTGGTCCATACAAATTGGTAGGCATCACCGAAATGAAATCGCAGCCATATTGCAGGCGATACGATTCGCACATCTTAATACCGGCAATTTTTGCAATCGCGTACGGTTCGTTGGTTGGCTCTAAAATTCCGGTAAGGAGATATTCTTCCTTTAAGGGCTGAGGTGCCATTTTGGGATATATGCAACTGGAACCCAGAAACATTAATTTCTTCACTCCTTGCACATAGGATTGGTGAATCACGTTGCTTTG
>Ga0105046_10003016_pt1 | contig 26645 bp, 17 predicted proteins | sample MAT03_FD_78385 | JGI IMG/M metagenome (GOLD analysis project Ga0105046, IMG submission 78385) | Freshwater microbial communities from Lake Fryxell liftoff mats and glacier meltwater in Antarctica - MAT-03 (megahit assembly) | ecosystem: Environmental > Aquatic > Freshwater > Ice > Liftoff...
GCCCGCGGCAAGGCGAAGAGAGACGACGATGACGAGTTCGCCGGCGAACTGCCGATGCTGACACCAGGCGACGTGGTTGAGCTCAAAGAATTAGAAGCGCTCAATCGCACGACCAAACCACCGCCGCGCTACACCCAGGCCTCACTGATCAAGAAGCTGGAAAAGGAAGGCATCGGTCGACCATCGACCTACGCCGCGATCATGCGCACCATCCTGGAACGCGGCTACGTCGGCGAGAAGACGCGCAAACTCTTCGCCACCGAGCTGGGCATGGCGGTGACCGACTTTCTGGTGCGCCACTACGGCGGCAACTTCATCGATCTGGGATTCACCGCACGGCTGGAGAACGACCTCGACCGCATCGCCCGTGGTGAAGCGTCCTGGCAACAGGTGGTGACTGACGCCGCGCAATCAGTGCTGGCGCTGGCACAGCGCGCGGGGCTGCGAGGGAATCCGCTGACAGAAGTCCGGCTCCCCTAATCACCAGAGACCCGCGCGGGTCCAGGGCCGGCAGAGGTCCTGGCGGGCATAGCGGGCAGCGCCCGCGAACAACAATCCCCCGAGCGCGCTTGCGCGCGCGAGCGGGGACGAGGCTTGGTCCTGCACAGCAGGACACACCGGCCAAGCCGGTGTCGCTGAAGAATCTCCGCTTCGGGAGATTCTTCAGCGCAAACCGAGCTAGAGCTTCTTGAATTCGAACGACCAGAAATCGGCCAATTCATCCTGCTCGCCACGAAACAGCGCGCGCAGATCGTGGATGCCGGCAGTCAATGCGAACGGCGCACTGGTGGCAAACTTGGCGTTGTCCCAGTGCTGGGTGTCTTCTAGACGCACTTCGCCGCCAACTTCGACACCATCGACTTCGAACTGCACGCGGGCGTTCTTCGGATCGCCACCATTGGCCTTGCCGTATTTCACCGTGACGGTGTAGGTGCCGGCTTCTTCGACATTCACCGTGTACCGCAGCCATTCGCCATTCGACACGTACGCCACCACCGGTGCACCGTGGTATTGGTTGATGCCGACCGGTTCCGTGCGGTAGAAGGAATTGCGGGGTTTGTCATTGCGCTCCTGGAAGGCAACGCCGTTGACGCCGCGATCGAAGTCGGCGAACAGGATGGTGCCAGGTATCGTTTGTGGCCGGCCGGCGGGGAAGGCGTTGGTCCACGGCCCGCTGTCGGAACCGACGGCGTGGATGGCCACGCCCATCAACTGCGGCGCGCCTTTCTTTCCTTTGGCGACGATCGCCAGCGCGCCTTTGGTGACGGTGGCGGTGAGTGGGCCATACGCCGCCCAACCGTTTTTCGGCAGTTGCCCGATATCGCTGAGCGACGCCTCGTTGACCGTCACATCGAACAGGTGGCTGTTGCTCACGCCGTTCTCGGCCATGTAGAGCGTGACCTCGTAGCGGCCGTTCGGCAGGCCACGGTCGGTGATCTCCAGAACGCCGCTCTTGGCCGCAACGCCGGAACGCAGCATCGGTTTCATCCCCGCGTCCACCGCCGGTACCGGTTCGCCGGTGCCGCTGATGCGTCGGCTGTTGTAGACCACGAAGCCGGCGGCCTCGGCTTCCTTCTGGCCCATCCAGGTGTTACCAGCAACCGCGGTGTCATCACCACCAAGGTTGATGCCTTTGATGAAGCGCGCCTTGCCATCACCGAATTCGGCGAGAGCAACCGCCTGCAAGGTGACATTGCCGTCCTGCGCTTTGGCCGACGCGTAGCTGATGTTCAGTTTCGCGCCGTTACTGCGCGCGCGGTACAGCAGCGTGTAGCAATGCCAGCCGTTGCCCTGAATGGTGAGCGTGTCGTCCCGATACGGCGGTGCCGAACCGTCGCTCAATGTCGCGCTGAAGGAACCCTGCGTATTGCTCCCGCCGACCCACACCATCAACCGACGCAGCACCGGATCCGCCGGCGCGGTGAAGGCGAAGCCTTTGCTGCGGTTATCCACCCACCAGCCGGTGTTGATCGCGGCGGACACCGCGACCGGCGTGCCGTCGTTCCAACCGAAACGCACATGGTTGTCGCCGTACTGGTGGATCTCTGCGTTGTCGGCCGACTTCGCGACCGAGATCATCTCCGCTCCGCCGGCGCGACGGGTGAAGGATGCGGCATCTTTTATGCCGTATTGAATCCAGTCGCTCGCACCGAGATCGCTGAGGTTGGCGACCTGCGACGACGGCGCGACCGAGCCCTTGAGCTGCGGTCCGGCCGGCACCTGCGGCACGTCACGCGCGATCACTTTCGGCACCGTGCCTGCCGCCAGCGGTGTGGCTGGTGCGTTCGGCCCCGGTGTGGGAGTCAACGTCGTCACGGCGCCAGCACCCGGCGGCAACAACGGACCAAGCGCGACTGGTGCGAAGCGGTCATCGGGGATCGGGCGCTGGGTCACGCCATCGGGACGGACCCAACCGAGTTTCAGGTGCGCACCGCCGCCGCCCTGTTTGTAGAGCACCTCGATGAAGCAGCGCTGGTCCTTCTTGAGGGCGATGGGTTGCGAGCGTTGGCTGGGTTCGCGCTCCCATTGATTGAGATCAACGTAATTGCCGATGAAGCACACCAGACGACGGTTCGCCGGATCCGCGTCGGGCGACAGCCAGACCTCACCGCCGTCGTCGCTAGAAATCTCAATGAGGTAGTCGCCGTCCAGCGGCGGCGTCAGGGTGCCACGGAAGCGTGCACCGAAGTCCGTGCCGCTGATGCGGTAGTCCGTGTTTGGCACCAAGTCGATATCGTCCGGCGATTTGGCGAGATTTCTGCGCAGGTCATTGACGCTGCCGCCACCGATGCGACGCCAGATCTCGCGCATCAGGCCATGCGTCTGGGTGAGGTCCTGCACTGCGCCAGCGACCGACGCGGAACGACTGGTGGCGCCAGCGGCATCGGTGACCACCGCACTGAGAGTGAATGGTCCCACCGGCGGCGCGCGCCAGACCAGCGAATACGGCGGTGCCGTGGACTCGCCCAGCAGACTGTCGCCGTTGTAGAACGCGACCTTGGCGATGCCGCCGGCGGCATCGACGCGCGTGCGAATCACCAGATCGAGCGGCGGGACCTGCGCGCCTGGGGCGGGATCAAGCAGCAGCACCATCGGCGACATGACGCCGTCGAGCGGACCGGCGGCGTCGAGTTCGAGTCCGGCGAGGTGCGCCGTGCCTAATCCGCCAAGCGCTAAGTCGAGCGAGCGCTCACGCACCTGCACGCGGAACGGACCGATGCGGCGCCAGCGCTCGCCCTTGGAGGCGGGAGCCCCGAGCGGGATCTGTGTGCCGGCGACCGCCAGCGTGACATGGTCAAAGGTCACGCCGGCCGGCCCGGCAACCCACAGCATCAGATCGTAATCACCGTTGGGCAGCACCTGACGCAGCGACAACCGTCCGGCGTCGCCGACCAGGCCGGTGTCGAGCATACGCTTGAAATCGAAATCCATGCCGACGCCACTGAGCTGTACTGGTTCGCCGACCCGGGCGCTCGGCGCCATGGTGAGTCCGGCACCGAGCGCCTCGGCCAGCGACAGCCATTGATTGCGTTCGATGGTGACCACGCCGTCGCCAAACTTGACGCCACGCACAAACGTACCGCCACCATCCACGGCGGGATCAGTGCCGGCACGCACCACCACGGCTTTACCGGCGGCGCCTTCAACCGCCTTGCTGCCGTCCAGCCGTGCGATCTGCGGCTTGCCGCGACCGGTCTGCACCCGCGTGACGCCGTCGATCACGTCGAGCGCGACCTTGGCATCGGTCAACGTCACTTGGCCCTGAGGCGTGCGTGCGACCACGGAGGTGACCTTGGGACCTCGGAAGTGCTCGATCTCCACCCGACCCTGCGCCACTTGGAGCGTGAGGATCTGGCCCGTGAGCGTGATCGCAGAGACCTGCGTATCAGCGCGCAGCGTCAGGCGCACCTGATCGGCGATCAGCGACTTCAAGGAACCGGCACCATTCACCTGGATGCCGTCGCCCGATGACAGGGCCTCTTGGGTCGTCGCCGGACGACTCTGACCGGCATGGCTGATGGTGCCGTGACCGTCGAGTTCATGGATAAGTGCGAAGGACGGATCGCCGAGCGTTGCCTGTGGCGCTGTCGTGGGAGTATCTACCACTGTCTGTATTGGCGGCGCAGGACGCAACAGCATCACTGCCAACACCAGTACACCGAGCAGTGCCGCACCGCCACCGATGTAGAGTGGCATGCGATTGGGCGGCGGCGGGGCATCGTCGCCTAAGTCATCAGCATTCACCACCGCCGTCTGGCGCGTGCCGGAAGATGCCGGAACGAAACCGCGCACGCCGCTGCCGGTCTCGGTGATCTGCCGGCGATTGCGCGTAGTTTCGCCACGGGGACGCGGACCGGAAGGCGGCTTGATGATGCGGGAGGTTCCGCGGTTGGGACGCTGCGGCACGATCAGGCGGCTGCTGTCATTCAGGAAATTGGGCAGTCCGGCGACGAACTCCTTCACCTGCGTGGCGTCGAACGGTGTCAGCAAGACCTGGAGCAGCAGGTGCAAACGCACTTGGCGATCGAACTGGATCGCACGCGCGGGATCATGCATCACGCCAGCGACCAGCAGTGCACGCGTGTCGGGCACCAGCGTGCCGGTGAGGTAGTCTTCGATCACGCTCGGGAAAGTACGATCGGCAATATCACCGACTTCCGCCACGCCGGTCCAGTCCATGCGCGCTCGCGCCGAAAGCAGTGCTTGCGCCACTTCGCTTTCGACCAGCCCCTGTTTCTCGGCGATGGTCGCGACCGTCAGACCTTCGTTGTAGTGGCGGTGCAGCAGTTGTCGCAGTGACGGCGGCTGTTGCTGCAGACGGCGCGGCAGTTCCTGCGCTGCGGGGTTGGCGGCATTGACGTTCTGAGCCAGGGCTTCGGCAGCGCTGTGCGCGACGATCTGCGTCAGCGGATCTTTGGCTGCTGTCGCCGGGCGGGCGGCATCGCCCAGGCGCATACCGATGAGGGTCGTGGCGGTACGGCACATCCAACCGCTGACATCCTGCGCGGGACAACGGACGAGTTCACGACGGATGGCGGCGTAGACCTCACGCAGCAGGGCATCAACCAGGGCGCTGGTCGGCACATAGGTGGCGATGTACAGGCGCAGGTCACCGATGGTCGCTGCGACCAGTTCCTGGAAGGCGGTTGGGTCGCCTTGTTGCGCCCGTGCCACCTGGGGAGCGAGATCCACCGGATTCATCGGCTCATCCACTGGCGTTGCGCAGACGGCTGGCTGCAAGTCGGCATGGCGTCTATGATGACCATGGCGAGCGGTCGGTGGATAATAGCATACGGGGTGATGGTCATGGTGCGGTTGGTGACCGTAGGGCTCAGCCCGACCACCCACAACCATGGCCATTCCACGGTTGTGGAGCCACGGGAGTCTAGATGAGCCGGACCGCCCAGCGGTGCGAACCAGTTCTATACGGCGCAGGTGGCCCACCGTTTGCCCACGTTGGCGGTTCGCCCCCTGGCACCCTCACCAGTGGACCCATGATGCGCCCGTCATGCTGCGCCTCGATGCGGTTACTAAATCGTTTTATGACCGGGGTCGCGGCGAGGTTCGCGCGGTCGACGGGATCTCCGTCGAGCTTGCCGGCGGGGTCTGTGCGCTGATTGGCGCCAACGGTGCCGGCAAAAGCACCCTGCTGCGCCTGATCACCACCTTGCTGATGCCGGACAGCGGCCAGGTGCTGGTCGACGGGCTGGACACTCGCACCCACGCCGAGGCCATCCGCCGGCGCCTGGCCTACCTGTCATCGACCACCCGCATGTACCAGCGCCTGACCGGACGCGAACTGCTGCGCTATGTTGGCGGCTTCTTCGACCTCAGCGGAGTGGCACTCGATCGGCGCATCGCCAAAGTCAGCGAGACCTTCGCCCTGGCTCAGTTCCTTGACCAGCGCATTGAAGGGTTGTCGACCGGTCAGCTGCAACGCATCAATCTCGCACGCACGCTGCTGCCGGATCCGGCGCTGCTGGTGCTTGATGAACCGACCACCGGGCTTGATGTGCTCGCAGCGCGCTCGCTGGTCGATGCCGTGCTGGCGGCGCGGCGGCCGGGCCGGTTGATCCTGATCGCGACGCACGTACTGCGCGAGGTCGAGGTCTGCGCCGATCGCCTGCTGCTGCTACGCCGCGGACGAGTGGTATTCGATGGTGCACCAGCGGATCTGGGCACCGGCACGCAGTTCGAAACCGCGGTGCACCAACGCTTGGCTGAGGATTCACCAGCGAGCGCAGCCACGCAGCTCCCTGTCGATGCGGCCCCAACTGCAGATGCGCCACTGGATACCAACCCGTGAACCTGCGCCACGTTCTGCACGTCTTCCGCAAGGATGGTTTAGAAATCCTGCGTGATCGCCGCACGCTGTTCGTCAACGTGGTGTTGCCCGCGTTGCTGTATCCGCTCATCGGCCTGTTCATGATCCAGGTGATCCAACTCACCCAGGCCCAGCAGGTGGCAGCGCCGCGCGTCGCCCTGATTGATTTACCCACGCGCCTCGGCGAACTGCTGGTCACCACCGACGACGACACTGAGGCACCGGCCAACAGCCCGGCGGTGCCCACCACCACCTTGCGCAAACCACGGGTCGCCCGCGCCACCGCTGCCGACCTGCCGCACCGGACGGTGCTCACGTTACGCACCGCGGTCTTGGAACTGCATGCACTCGACCGCATCGAGCAGCACGATCGGACACCTGATCATAACCAGCGTGAACGCCAAGCGCGCGAGCGACTGCTCGGCCTGCTGCGCAAAGACGATCTCGCGGGGGTGGTGGTCGGCCTCCCGCACGCCGATGCCAGCGTGCCCGTGCGCTGGTATGCCACCTATGATCACGCCCACGTGCAAGGTGATCGCGCCCAGCAAGCGATCGAAAACGTCACCATGCGCTATCGCCGGGTACTGGTTTTGGCGCGCCTCGGCAACGCCGGCCTGGGCGCGGGCGATCTTTGGCCACTGGAACTGGTATCGCAGCCGCTCGCGCCAGCAGTCGAATCATTGCGCACTCGCTTGGCCGGCATCATCCCGCTGATCCTCGTGGTATTCGCCGCGCTTGGCGCGTTTTATCCCGCCATCGATCTAATCGCCGGTGAACGCGAACGCGGCACCCTAGAGAGCCTGCTATCCTGGCCGGTGAGCCGGCGGGATCTGTTCCTCGGCAAGTTGCTGGTGACCTCGGCCGCAGCGGCGATGTCGGTGCTACTCAATCTGGCGTCACTCGGGTTCACCATGGCGTTGGTGGTGCGGCAATTCAGCACCACGGAAGGCGGATTCGGCGATGCGCTCAGCACCGGGCTGGGCACCTTCGCGCTCTGCCTGGGTGTACTGCTGCCGCTGACGATCACGTTGGGCGCGCTGTCGCTCGCGCTCGCCGGTTTGGCGGCGAGCGCCAAAGAGGCGCAGAACTACCTCTCGCCCTTGCTGCTGGTGGTGCTGGTGGCGGCGCTGGTGGCGGCGGTGCCCGACACCCGACCGAACCTCGTGCTCGATCTCATCCCCATCACTGGTTCGGTGCTCGCGCTCAAGGAATGTCTGCAAGGGCATGATCTGCCGTGGTTCCATCTGCTGGTATCCACCGGTGCGGCGCTCGCCGTCGCCGCCGTGGTGGTCAGTTGGGCGACCCGCCTGTTGGAAGATGAGCGCTTCTGCTATCCCGGTCTGGTGCGCGCTGGTTGGGGTCGCTTCCGTACCTGGGGGACCGGGCCGAGCACTCCCAACGGCTTGGAAGCGATGGCGGTCTTTGGCGTAGCGGTGGCGGGCATGACCCTGGCCGGAGGCTTTTTCACGCCGCTGCCAACACCACTTCGGATCGCCGTGCCGCTGATCCTGTTCCTGGCGGTGCCGGCCCTGCTGCATTGCTGGCTCGGTGCCTACCGCCCACAAACCGCGCTCGGATTGACGCGACCGCCACTCGCGGGAGTAGTCCGCACCATCGCCGCCATTCCTTTCGCCATCCTGCTGAGCCTCGCCATCGGCAATCTCCAGCCACAACCGCCGGTTGGAGATCCCAGCGAGATGGAAAAACTGCTCGCCGATCTGAATTCCTACGGTGTGGTCGTCATGCTGGTCTGCCTCGCCGTCATCCCTGGGATCTGCGAGGAACTACTCTGCCGTGGGACGCTGTTGCAGGGTTTCACACGCGGCACTGGTGTGACCGGCGGCGTAGTGTTGTCATCGTTTCTGTTCGCCTGCCTGCATCTGTCGCCTTATCGCTTTCTGCCACAAATGGTTTTGGGCGTGGTGTTGGCGCTGCTGGCACTGCGCTATCGCTCGGTGATCCCCTGCATGCTGCTGCACGCGGGCCACAACGCCGGGTTGTTGCTGCTCGATCGCAGCGGTGGCGCGGAACTGCTGGTCGACCTGCCGCCCTTGGCCGCGCTGGGCATCGGCATTCTCGGGCTGTGGTTGCTGATCGTCATGCCATCGCGTCGCGAACGCGTCGCCTAATCACTGCTGAAAGAGTGTGAAAAAAGCGACCCTGGTCAGATGACCAGGGTCGCTGCGATTCACCATATTGGCTGACGCTTACTCGTCGTCAGCGGGCAGGATCTTCACGCGGATCTCGCCTTTGCCGCCGGCACCCCAGGAGTAATCGCTGAACGGTCCGAGCCACAGACGGCCTTCGCCTTCGACCAAGCCGGGTTTCATCCACTTGCCGTTCTCGATCTGCATCACCATGGCGCCTTCCATGAAATCACCGGTGGTGCCGTAGGTGTAGGTGTGGCCATTGACGGTGTAGGTCTGCGAGGCGCCCTTCCACGTCACCGACTTGGAGTTGCCGTTGCTGTAATAGCTGGTCGGTTGCCACGTATCAGTCGGGTGCGGCACGATGCGGTACTTCTTGCCCGCGGTCAGGCGCAAGCCGACGTCGTTGCGATCCTTGGCCGCCGAGATCAGCGCCGTGCCACCCTTGAGACGGTCCCACTGCTTGGCCGTGAGGTTGTCGTAGTTGAGGTTGGTCATCGGCAGGAGGCTGTCGATCTCATCCATGCGCTTGGCAATGCGGTCCTTGCTGATGCCGGTTATCTTCGGCTCGGCGAGCTGGTACCAGTACAGCGCGCGTCCCATTGGGCCTTCGAGCGTCGGCTGACCCTTACGGCCCTTCTTGCCGATGTCGTACCACTTGTCGCCGATCTCGATCTGCTGCGCCACGCCTTCGGGCTTAAGCTGCTCCATCTCACCCAGCGCCTTCAGATCGGCGTCGGCACCGTGCATGACCAACGGGATGCCCAACTCCCATTTCTGGGCCTCGTAGCAGAAATATTTTCCGACCGTGCTGTTGGCCTCGCCGTCTTCGGGGTTCTCCAGCAGCTTGAGGATCGCCAGCACCGTGGTGTTCTTCGATTTGGCAAAGGCGGCTTTTTTCTGCGCCTTGGCATCCACGTCGGTGAAGTTCGCCGTCATGATATCGCACGCGTTGATCACCGCGTAGAAATCCTGGCAATCCATGCCAAGGTCGATGGCTACGGTCAGCAGACCGTGCAGCATCGTGGGGTCATCCTTGGTGGTGCGCGCCTGATCCATCAGCTTGTTCAACAGGTTCTGCTTCTGGTTCGGCTTTTTCTTGGCGAAGTCGGCTTTGTAGAGCGAACGAATGGACGCCGCTGAGGATTTCTGGGTCTCCGTGGTCGGGATCGCCGACAGCTTGATCGCGCCGTTGAGCTTAGCCGGTTTACTGAAGAGCGTGCCACGGGCGGCTTCCTGTGCATCCTTGAGCGCCTTCATCTGAGCTTGCTGCGCCGCGAGGCTGAGCTTCTGCGCTTTGATGCCGACCTCGGTGCCAACGAAGCGTTCCGCGACTTCGAAGTAGCGCACTGAAATCTGCTCGAAGTTCTCGGGATTCTTGCTCGCGAACTTCTCCGCGCGGCCGAAGTATTCATCGGCCTTGTCCGCCGTCACTTCCTTGTTCGCGACCTTGTCGACCTTCGCGAGGGCGGCGACCACGGTTTTGTCACCGCTCTTCTGCGCCACGAACGACTTCACGTCGTCCAGGTTCATGCGCTTCTTGCACCAGAAGATGTTGGCTTCGATGTCACAGATGGTGTCGGTGTCGCCAGTGGTCTCGTAATACTTGAGCGCCTTGGAGAAGGCGACCGCGGCGTCGACGCTGCGGCGGGGATTATCGTTCGAGTCGATCATCGCCTGTTTGCCTTGCGCCACGAGGACCTGCGCTTCTTCCTTGCTCACGTTCGGCACGTCCGCGGGGTTGCCGAGCAGATCAGTTGCCGGCGGCGTGGTCTCCGCCGGTGGCGGCGTCACCTCTGCTGCAGTCAGGGAAACGGAGGCGAGCAAAATGAGGAGCAGCGGGAATGGGCGCATGGAGAGTCCTTCGGAAACGGGAAGATGAGGTCGATGATTGCTGAATGTCGACTGAGGATACTACCCTGGGATCTGAGTCACACGGGCGTGAACTATTTGTCCCACTGCCTGAGACGCAAGCAGCGCTTGGCGGATTCGTCCAGCGTTGCGACCTGACAGGGATTTCCCGTAGGAACTTCCGCTGCTGAGCACCCGGTCTTGCGTCAATTCTGCGGTGGTCGCCGTAAGGTGCCTGTAAGGTCCATGCCGGGGTGGCATTTTGCCTTGCAATCGGGACTCACCCCGCATTCTTCCGCCCCTCCGGCGACGCTCGCAACCCCTACGGGCGAGGTCGTTGGATCTTAGGAGCTTCCCTATGGCCCGTTACACCGGCCCACGTCTGCGCATCCTCCGTCGTCTCGGCACTGAACTGCCGGGCCTGACGACTAAGACCGCTGCCCGTCGCCCCAATCCCCCAGGACAGGCGGCCGCCGGCAAGCGCCAGTTCAAGGTCAGCGAGTACGGCCAGCGCCTGCGCGAGAAGCAGAAGCTGCGTTATCACTATGGCCTGACCGAACGCAGCCTGCTGAATTTCTACGCCAAAGCCTACCGCATGCCCGGCGACACCGGCCGCAACTTGTTGCAGCTGCTGGAATCGCGTCTGGACAACCTGGTGTGGCGCGCGGGTCTGACGCGCACCTTGCCGTCGGCCCGTCAGCTCATCGGTCACGGCAACGTAATGATGGGCGGCCACCGCGCCAAGAGCCCAGGCCAAGTGCTCAAGGCCGGCGGAACCTTCAGCGTGCGCGAGAAGGCTCGCAACCGCGAAGACCTGCGCGTGAGCGTGAACGCGCCCGTGCTGGAGCGTCCGGCCAATATCAAGGTCGACCTCGACACCCTGACCGTGACGGTTGAGAGCCTGCTGACGGCCGACCAGATCCCGTTCCAGGTCGACATCCAGAAGGTCATCGAGTACTTCGCCCGCTAAACCCGAGCGAAGCCGAGATGAAGTAAAGCCGTGCGCAAGTAAAGCCGAGCGCAAGTAAAGCCGAGCGCACAGTCCACTGTGCCAATCAACCAAACCCGGAGGCCAACGCCTCCGGGTTTGTTGTTTCTGGCAGAAGCCGATGCGCCCGACGCTGGTTGTGGAACAACAAGCCCAGCACCGGCTGGATCGCCGCGAACAGCGGGTAGTCTTTCCCCAGGAGTCACTGCCATGGAAGCCTGCGATAAGATCAAAGATGCTCGCGCCCACCTGCGTCAGGCCGCGCAGGCGATGGAAGAGCGCGTGCTCGGCAAAGACGTCGCCAGCCACCTGCGCCAAGCCGCCCGCAGCATGCTGCAAGCGGGCCTCGCAGCGATCGACGAGCGCGACCGTCGCGCCGGCGAAACGCCCAAGACCTGATCCTTCTGTGCTCCTGATCATCACCCCGTCCGCGCGCCTCGCCGCGGACTGACGATGCTGCTGTCGCGTATCCTCGCGGGCCTCGCCCTGTTGGCGTGGCTCAGCCCGCAGTACCTCGCCATCATCGCGCTCAACAAAGTCTGGCGCGCGCCAGGGCGTTCGTGGCGTCGTTGGCTCGATCGTCACGGCGCATGGTTGTTCACCGCGCACGCACGCCGTCATGGCGCGCTGCTGATCAAGCTCGCGCAGTTCGTTGCCAGCCGTCCAGACATCTTCCCGCTCGCCTACGTTGATGCCTGTGCGCCGCTTCGCGATCAGGCACCGTCGCGTCCGTATGCGGTGGTGCGTCAGGTACTCGATGACGCCTACGAAGGCCGCACCAGCGAACATTTGGCGCGCGTGGAAGAAACCGCGCTCGCCGCGGCGAGTTTCGGCCAGGTGCATCGCGCGTGGTTGACCGATGGCTCACTGGTGGCAGTGAAGATCCAGTATCCGGAGCTGCCCCGCTCGGTGGCAGCCGATCTGTGGATCGTGCGCCTCGCGCTGAAGTTGTTCTCACTCGCCCTGCGTGGGTGGCCGCTCGATCAGGTCTATCAAGTGATCGAACGCACCAGCCGCGAGGAGCAGGATTACCTGCACGAAGGTTCCGCTGCCGACCGCCTGCGTCCTGGGCTCGCACGGTTCGGTCTGCTGGTGCCGGCGGTGAAATGGGCGCACACGCGCGAGAAGGTCCTGGTCATGGAGTTCGCCAGCGGCGTCACGCTTGGGCAATTCGACGTCACCACCATCAGCACCGAGGAACGTCGGCGGCTCGCTGACGCGCTCATCGACGGCTTCCTCTACATGCTGCTCGACGAGGGCTTCTTCCACGCTGATCCGCACGCCGGTAACCTGCTCTACGATCAGGGCAAACTCTGGCTCATCGATTTCGGCATGACCTCGACGATCAGCCGTCGGGAAACCGAACTTTACCGCCGGTTTCTCGACCACCTGCGTGAGCACAACACCGATGGTATGGTCGATGTGCTGACCGAACTGGGCTGGACGCTGCCAACCGCGGATCGTGCACACCTCAAAGGATTGGCGCGTGAGGTCTACGACAGCTTGGCGCACCTCGATCCGCAGACGTTCAAGGGCTCACGTCGCCAAGCTGAACTGGGCGCGAAGATCCAGGAGTTCCTGCGCCGCATGGACGGTATCGTCTTTCCGCAACACACCGTGCTGCTGTCGCGCGCCACCAGCCTGATCGAAGGCGTGTGTATGCAGCTGGTGCCGGGAGCGAATCTGCTCGACCTCGTCCGTCCGCGCCTGGGCCGCCTGACCACGCTGCGTGGTCAGGTGCGCAATCTCGTCACGGATCTGAAGGAGATGCGGAAGTCCTACCGTGGACTGCCGGATAAAGTCGATGCCCTGCTGGCGAAGAAACCTGCGACGTTTCCGCTGATGCCGATCATGGGGGCATTGTTGCTGATCGCGGCGCTGCAACTCGACGTTGGCGAACCACGCACAATCGCGGTGGTACTCGCCTCAGCGTTGACGCTGCTCGGTCTGCTGCGCTCGCGCTGATTGTTCGTCAGAAAAACTCAGCGCAAAACGTTGCTGCCGTCATCGGCAGGCGCGGCCTTCGGATCACGCAAGGCGTTGCCATCATCCCCAGGCGCCTTCTTCGGCGCATCCGCTGCGGGTTCCTCGCTGGCCTTGGCGGCACCGGCCGGGATCAGGGTTTCAGCCGCGCGGGTGAGGAAATGCGCCGGATGGCCGGTGCGCATCAGCGTGAGCACCTCGCGCGCCGCGTCGGGTTGGCCCAGACGCGCGCGTGCCATCACCAAGTAGTAGAGCTGGCGCGGATCCTTCTCGGTCTTGGCCTCCAGCCGCTCTGCCAGCGCCTTCCAGTCCTTGCCTTCGGCGAGCGTGGCGAGCTCCGCGTCCTCGGGGCTCGGCGCGATGTCGGGCGAGGTCGGCAGACGCGGGCCGATGACCTGAATGATGCCGCTGATGGCGCCGGACAACGGGTCGCCGCCTTTGCCCGCGATCGACACGTGGCTGTCGGTGCGACCGCCGCTCCACACCTTGCTCTCCATGATCTCGTCGCCGCCGGAACTGCGACGATCGAGACGGATGATCACTAGGTTCTTCTCGCTCGCCGTCAGGTGGTTGGCGACGGTCGGCGACACCACCAGGTCCTGAACTTTCATCCCATGTCCTTCGAGACGTTTGATCGCTTCGACCCCCATCACTACCTCGACCTGTTTGCCACCGATGCGGGACAGTTCGTCGGTCACGATCTGGGCCGAGGCCTCACCACTGGGATCGGAGAATAGCACGAGAATGAGGAGCAGGTGGGACATGGAAGCGGAGCATGGCGGCTCCCGCCCGCGATGCGAGTGGGTGCGGGGAAGTATGGAACATCCTTGGTCAGACTGCGACGCCCCCAATAGTCCTCACCCATGCGCACCGCCCGCATCGCCTGGGTGCTATTCGTGACCGTGCTCAAACGCCGGATGGCCTACCGCGGTGACCTGCTACTCGCCGGGCTCGATGAGATCATGCGCGGCCTGGTGGCGCTCGTCATGCTGCAAGTCTACGTCAGCAAGACCCCGACCCTGAACGGCTGGACGCAATACGAACTGCTGTTCGTGCTCGGCTTCAGCATGGTACCCATCGGCCTCTTCCACACTTTTTGCGGCAATCTCTACCAACTGAGCAACACCTACATCATCCAGGGCAATCTGGACCGTGTCCTGCTCCGACCGTATCCGGCGTTCCTGCAGATATGTTTCGACCGGATCCAGGTGGAAGACCTTTCCGGCGTCTTGTTGGGGTTGGCCGTGATGGGCACCGCGGTTGCCAACCTGCCCAACTTCGACATGAGTGCAGCGCATCTCGCATTACTCCTGGTCCTGATCCTGTCGGCTTTTGGCGTGGTGGTGGCGGTCTTCATGGCCTTTGCTGCAACCGGCTTCTGGTTCGAGGATCGCGTCGGCATGGTGCCGCCGGTCTACAACCTCATGGAGTTCGGACGATGGCCCACCGGTATCTACCATCCAGCGTTGAAGCTTTTGATCACTTGCGTGATCCCTTTCTCATTCGTTGCGTTCTACCCCGCTGGCTTTCTGGTGCGCGGCGAGGATCCCTGGCCAGCCCTGCTGACGCCCGTGGTCGCTCTCGTCAGCCTGCTGGTGGCCGGGTGGTTATGGCGCTGCGGGATACGGCGTTACCACTCCAGCGGCAGCTAGCCCTTTCCCACCACTGCGTTTCGTCCAGGTCCGGCCTGGATGGGACACCGCCACACCTAGCGCCCCTTTCCCGTCCACCTGGCTGACAGACACAGCATCGTACCCGCCTGAGGATCCCCGCATGAGCAACGCGACCAAATCACCACGTTCCGCCCCAACCCGTCCAGCCAAACGTTCCGGCGGCGGCGGCGGCGGCTTCTGGATCCTGATCGCCACGGTGGTGCTTGGCATCAGCGGCGTCTATGTCTTCGCCCCAGATCTCCCGCGCCAATGGTTCGGCACCACCAAGACTCCAGCGGACAAGGGACCGGAACCCACCGCGCCACAGGCGGTGAAGACCGACCTCGCCGCCAAGGACCACAAGGTCGATGACGAGTTGAGCAAACCCAAGGTCACCACCACCGCAGCTAAACCCAAGGTCGATGACAAGCCGGCACCGGAGAAACCCAAGACCTTCGCCGATGAAGCCAAGGCCCAGCCGATCCTGGAAACGGCGCAAAAGGCCTACACCGAGATGAAATGGTCGAAGGCCGCCAATGAAGCGCGGAAGATCACCACCATGGCGGTGTCGGCCCAGACCCGCATCAAGGCGCAAGACATCCTCGATGGTTCGGCTGCGATCGAGAAACTTTTCAATGAGTTGAACGACAAGGATGAACTGATCCGCTACTACGACACGCACCCAAGCCTAGTGCTGCTCAAGAGCGGCACCAACATCAGCCAAGCCGTGCCGATCACCAGCATCGATGATCCGACGCCGGTGGAGACCCGCCCGCTCGAATACATCGCTGCGCAGCGCAAAACCGGCAAGGTCGCCTTCCTGATCAAGGGCAAGAAAGATTACATCCCCAGCAGCCTGCCCGCCGACGTGGTCGGCGAGGTCGTGGCCGCGGATACCGCCACGATCATGAAAGAGAAACAGACCGAATTCGAAACCCGCCTGAATCGTCTGCGCAACAGCAACCTCGCGCGTGATCCGCTGTCGTGGTACGACGCCGGTAAGTTCGCTTACCGCAACCGTCTCGACGGTTATGTCACCGAGATGCTCAACCAGGCCGTCGTGCTCGACAAAAACCTGGTGAGCAAGGTGCGTGAGGACAAGGCCGCCGGCTACTACGCCAACCTCGTCAGCCACCTGAAGAACGGCAACAAGAAGCAGGCCGACGCCTTCATGGCGATCATCGAGCGCAAATTCAAGGATACCGATCAAGGCAAGCAGGCACGCCTGTACTACGACGGCAAGAACGACGAACTGATCCAGGCCGCCAAGGCTGAGCAGGAAAAACGCAAGGAGGAGGAACGCAGCCGCCGCGAAGCGCTCAAGGTGCGTGCCACCGAACTGGGTGACGACAAAGCGCTGGCCGCGATGAAAGAACCACAGGATGAGCCGGAAGATACCGCGCTGGCCGCCATGGCCGCAACTGGCGACGAAGGCAAGGCCGACGCGCTGTTCGCCAAGGGCCGTGATCTCTACAACAAGGCCTTGGATGCGGGCAACACGCCCGAGCGCGACGTGCTCTACGAGAAAGCCTACAACGAGCTCCACGCGGCCCAGGCGATCTATTCCAAGCTGTGCGAGAAGAATCCCAATGACAGCAGCCTCGGCGTGAAGGCGCTGGAGTGCAACAAGCTGCATTACGGCGCGATCAAACAGCGCCGGTTCCATTGAACCGCCGCGCGACCGCTACGCGGTCGCGCCTGGGCTTTGCCCAGGCCATCCGGCTGCGCCGGATGCGGCTCAGTTAACCATGGGGGGAGCGCAGAAGCGCTCCCCCCACTCCGTTCAGCTCCCTGCGGTCGCCTCTCTCCCCCCATTGTGCAAATGTCGTTCGTTGCGCCGCGCCTGGGCGCGGTTTCGCGCACGGCGTCCGGCCGCGCGCCTGCTGCGCTTGGCGCGCTGCGCTCGCTTGCACGGCTGCGCCGTGCTGCGGCCTTTCAGGAATCGTTGGATGACGGCGTTGGTTGCGGCGGTTTCGACGCATCGACGTGGTCGCCCGGACGTAGGGTGCGCCGCCAACTGCACTGCGGACAGCGGTAGGTCTGATGTTTCGGCACCACCGCTGACAGGATAAAAAAGATGATCGAGGGCTGGAAGATCACCAACACGATGAGGTTGTCGCGGCCATCGAACTCGATCATCCCGCGATCATTGCGAGTCAGGGCGATGAATGCGGCGATGCCCAGCATCATCGGGAAGATCACCAGATAACCGGCCCATTGCAGTCGACGACCGAGCGGACTGAGGTGCCGATAGTCCTCTGGCCGCCCGCGGAAACGGAAGTCGCATTGCGGGCAACGGTCGATGTGCAGGAACGCGCGTTTCTTCGTCATGCGCTAGTAGGATTCCCCTGCGGCGGTCCGGTCAATCAACTCCCGGCCGCCGGCGCCACAGGGGTGAACCCAGGTTGCGGACAGCCAGCACGGACCTCAACACAGATTGGCGGTCTGTTCCTTCATCTGCTCGACCAGGGTCTTGGCTTCCAGCACCAGGTTGGTCAGCGCGGTGTCGTTGCTCTTCGCGCCGGTGGTGTTGACCTCGCGGCCGATCTCCTGCAACAGGAACTCCAGCTTGCGTCCTTGCTGCTCATCGTTGCTGGTGATCAGCGCGTCGAGCGCATCGACGTGGGCGGCGAGACGGACCAGCTCCTCGGTGACATCGATGCGATCCGCATGCAGAGCGACTTCGCGGACGAGCTGCTCAGGCGTCAGCGTGACGTCCTTCAGCAATTCACCGACACGGGCCTGGAGCGCGGTTCTGTACGCAGTGGCACGCGCGTCGGCGCTAACGCGAAGTTTTGGGAGCAGGGCGCGCAACGCGGCGGCATGCGCGCGGAATGCGGTGGCCAAAGCCGCGCCTTCGCGTTGACGCTGCGTCTGCATCTCAGTGATGGCGGCGGATAACGCGCTGCGCAACAGACCTTCGTGGCCAGTCCCAGCACTCTCACGTTCACCCGTCACCAGCGACACCACGCGATCGATGGTCGGGAGTGGCGCGCTGAGTTCGCGCGCCAAGCTGGCGAGCTGCTCCCACGCTGCCGCAACTCGCGCGCGATCGATCGCCAGCACCTGCTGGCTGCGTACCGCCACTTGCACGGTAACGCTGCCGCGCTGCAGAGCATTGCGCACCTCTTGCTTCACTAATTCATCGAACGCCAGATCGCGCAGGTCGCTGCGCACCTGCACTTGGATGCCGCGGTGGTTCACCGAGGCGATCTGCACCGTCACCACGGTGCCTGCGCCCTCTGCCTGTCCTGTGCCGAATCCGGTCATCGACCGCATGGTCATCCCTTCGTCGAATCGTGACGCACAACTTCAACCCGTCCCAAGGTGTCGGCGCGGCGACAGCCGTGGGCCATCTCTTCGTCGATCAGGTCGGCAATGCGACTGATCGCGCCACCGGCGCCCAGCGCCGCTCGGGTTTCGGCCAGACCGGCAAGGCAGTCCGCGCGACGTTCACCGCTCCACAGCCGTTCGACATGCGCCACCAAGCGTGCGACGCTGAGATCATCCTGCAGCACTTCCGGACAGACTCGGCGACCGACCACCAAATTGGGCAGGCCGACGTGCGGCGTGCGAATCAAGTGACGCGCCATCATCGCCGTGAGACGATCGGTGCGGTAGGCGATTACATGCGGCAGACCGATGAGGCCAGCTTCCAGGGTCGCGGTGCCGGAGGCGATCAAGCCGACGTGGGCACGCGCGCACAGTTCGCGGTAACGACCCTCCACCAGCGGGTAGTCGGTTGCTTCGCGGTAGAGTGCGATCGGCAACTCAGGAACCTTGGCCACCGCCACGCGCACGCGCTGACCCGCGCGCGCCAGACGTGGCACCAACGCCTCTGCCGTCTGGTGGAACAGGCCAAGCAACGCGCGCACTTCGCGCGGACGGCTGCCGGGAGCGAGCAACAGCAGATGATCATCCGGCGCCAGCTTCAACTCCTCGGACACCGCCGCGGTCGAAATGCGCGGCGGGATGAGGTCGAGCAGCGGATGGCCGACGAAATCCGCCTGCACGCCAAAACGCGAGAACAACGGCGGCTCGAACGGAAAGAAACACAACAAGCGGTCGACGCTCTGGGCAATGCTTTTGGCGCGTCGTGGTTTCCACGCCCACACCTGCGGTGCCACCAGATGGACGAAACGCGTGCCGGCGCGCCGCATGTCGGACAAGCGCCGAACCAAACGCAGATTGAACCCAGGGTAGTCGACCGTCAGCACCACCTTTGGGCGGCGCGAGCGGATCACCTGCGCCATACGCAAGCCGAGTTGAATGAACGTGGGCAGCCGTGCCAGCACCGGCCCCAAGCCCATCACCGACAAGCCCTCGATGTCCTGCTCGATCTCAGCGCCGGCTTCCTTGAGCGCCGGCCCGCCCATCGCAGCGCAGGTCAGGTCGCTGTAGCGCGCACGCAGGCGACGGACCACCTCGGCGGCGTAGGCGTCGCCCGAGGTCTCCCCGGCGATGACGAACAAGTCGCAGGTGTGGGCAAGCGGCATGGCGCGGGATCCTCTGATGATCATCCGGGTTGGAAAGGCATTCGACCACCTGTCGCCCACCGTGATCTGCTTGGGCGAAAAGCCGATCGTCGTGCACCCCTCACACCTGACGCGCCCCCCACACCGCTATCATAAACCCTGTCACAACACCTTGCCTTGCTGGCCCTGGGGCTGAACCTGCCACGTCACGCCCTGCGATGAGTGAGAACTAGCCCTATGGCCAAACTGGTCTGCCAAACAGGTCCCAAAGCCGGTCACGAATATCCGCTGACCAAGGACCTCACCATCATGGGGCGCCAGTCGTCCTGCGACGTCCAGATCCTCGACAACATGTCGAGCCGCGCGCACTGCCAGATCCGGCGCGACGGCAAACTTTTCAGTTTGGTCGACCTGGGCAGCCGCAACGGCACCCACCTCAACGACAAAAAAGTCAGTGAGCGCCAGCTCGTCTTCGGTGACCGCATCCGCATCGGCGAAGCCGAATACAAACTGGTCAAGGAACCGGGCGACGTCGAGCTGAAGGACCTGCTCTCGAAATACGAAGTGCAGGAAAAGATCGGCGAAGGCGGCATGGGCATCGTCTTCAAGGCGAACCAGAAGTCGATGAACCGCACGGTCGCACTCAAGATCCTCTCGCCGAAGTACTCGGCCAAGCAGCGTTTCGTCGATCAGTTCATCAAGGAAGCGCGCGCCGCCGGTGCACTCAACCATCCGAACATCATCCAGGTACACGAGGTCGGCACCGAGAACGACATCCATTATTTCTCGATGGAGTACGTTGAGGGCGCCACCTGCATGCAAGTCCTGCGCGATCAGGGCCCGTTCAAGATCGGCGAAGCGCTGGAGGTCATCCGTCAGACCGCCAAGGCGCTCGAATACGCGCACAGCCAACGCCTGATCCACCAAGATATCAAACCCGACAACATCATGATCGGGCCGAACAATCAGGTGAAGCTCGCCGACCTTGGCATCAGCAAGACCTTTGATGAGGTCGAGTCGGAAGAAGGCCCCAAACGCGTGATGGGCACGCCGCACTACATGGCACCCGAAGCCGCACTGGGCAAGAAGATCGACCACCGCGTCGACATCTACGCCCTCGGCGCAACACTCTACCACCTGCTTACCGGCAAGACGCCTTACAACGGCACCAGCGCCACCGAGGTGCTCAAGGCCCACGTGATGGATCCCTTGCCGGCGATCGAGGATCTCAATCCCGACGTGCCACCGGATGTTTGCGCACTGGTCGAACGTCTGGTCGCCAAAAAGGCCGATGACCGTTACCAGACCGCCGCTGAAATTGTCGAAGAAGTCGTGCGCCTGCAGCAAGGCCATGGCCTTGGCACCGCGCGTATCAGCGGCGGCGAGACCATGCTGCTGCGCCGTTATGTCGGCGGCGACAAGGGCGACAAAGGCGACAAAGGCGGACAACAGACCCCCGCCGGCACCACCAACACCCGTACACCACGTGCGACCGATGGCCACACCACCGCCGAACGCGTGATCGGCCAAGGCGCCGCCGGCGGCATGATCAAAGGAGTGGTGTTCTCGATCATCGTCCTGGTCCTGGTGATCGTTGGCTGGAACGTCCTGAGTTCGAGCGGAATCGGTGAACGTCCACTTGCACCACCCAAGGCCGGTTCCAACACGCCCGATCAGCCATTGCCCGCGCCGATCGAACCGGTGGAAGTTGCCAACCACAAGCAAGACGCCAACGCACTGACGACTCTGGATCTGCAGTTGAAGGCTGCCAACGATCAGGTCGACCTCTCCTCGATGCTCACGCAGATCGATGAGCTACGCGCGAAAAAACTGAGCCCGGAGAATCTCACCCGCGCTAAGATGTTGCACGGAAAGATCGGATCCTTGATCAAGGATCGCCAGAACAAGGCGGTCGAACAGGATTTCGTCGCGCTGAAATCCGACACCCAGAAGTTCATCGCAGCCCACGATTATGATTCGGCGCTCAAACGCATCGATAACTTCCCGGCCAAGGCCAATCCCGCAGTCGCCGGCCGGGTCGACTCGCTGCGCGACGACGTGACCAAAGCGCGTGACGGGTACCTGTCCAACCTGCGTCAGAAGATCCAACTCGCGGCGAGCCAGAAGAACCTCACCAAATTGAAGGACCTGCGCGACCAATTACCGGAAGCGCAGCTCGGCACCGAGTCCGAAAGCGACATCACCAAGGCCATCCAGGTAATCGAGGATCAACGTCAGGCTGAACAGGCCGTGATCGTCCAGGGTGCTGCTACGGCGCTGGCTAAATGGGATTTTCCTACCGTCGATGACATCGCCCGCACCAGCCGCACGGCGATGGGTGAAACCGCAAATGGCAAATTACTCGACAGCTACGCCGACGCCGCCAGCAAGCTGAAGGCCATGGTCACGGCGATTTCCGCGCAACTGCAGAAAGACGGTAAACGCCGCTTCCGCGGCACGCTCAAAGGCTGGATCGACCCCGACTTAATCTCTGGCGAGGCGACCAACCTGCAGATCCAGATCGCCACCGGCGGCTCCGCCTCGATAAAATGGTCAGAGATCCCACCAGATGCGCTGCAGGCCATCGTCCGCCTGGTGCTGGCCAAGGATCAGGCCGACGCCGCACTTCCGGCGCTCGAGACCTGGGCCACCACCAAGGGCGACCCCGCCAGTAAGTAAGTCTGGCCCCGTCACTACGCGAATGGGGCGGGCGCCCGAGTGGCGGTGGGCGGATCCTGTTGTCGGATACAGAGGCGAAGCCATCCGCCCACGGGTGAGGGGGCGCAGCCGACGAACCCGAACCACGACCAAGCCCGTGGGGGCAGGCCCGCAAGGGCCGCGGGGGCGAAGCCGGCGAAGCCCCTGAACAAAAAATCACGCTGGCAGCGGCGTGCCGCCAGCGACGCTGCCGCGCACATGGTTGAACAAGGCCCATCCAAATACAAAGGCAACACCAGCGGCCACGCCCCACGGGCCGGCATGGGCCGTCTGCGGCGTGCCAACGCGCAGGACGAGGCCCGCGTCAGCGGTTGGGAAAACCGCCACGAAGACGACGCCTTCGTCGAAAGCCACGGTCACCGCAGTCGCCGCAGCCATGGCGGCGAAGCACTGCTCGCCAAATTCAACCGTTTAGCCGATGAGTACCGCGCGGATCTAGCGAGTGGCGAAGCCGGCGACATCTGCGGTTTCGCCGGCAAGACCGTGCTGGTGCGTGATGCGAATGGCGTCGAGATCTCCTGCGAGGTGCGCCAGGTCCTGAAAAAACGCATCGCCGGAGTGAAGAATCCGCTGTGCATCGGCGACTACGTGCGCTTCACCCGCGCCACCGCCAGCGGCGGTGCTGGCGTGATCGAGGCGGTCTCGCCCCGCCGCAACCAACTGGCGCGCACGGACAGCCACAACAAGGCGTTGATGCATGTCTTCGCCGCCAACATCGATCGCTTGGTAGTGGTGTCGTCGTTGGCCGAACCCGATCTCAAACATGGTCTGATTGATCGGTACCTGCTGATCGCCGCTTACAACGGCATCGCCGCCACGGTGGTCCTGACCAAGACCGATTTGCGCGTCGGCGATGCCACTCGCGATTTGTATGCTCGCATCGGCATCCCCACCTTTGCGGTGTGCGCGCTCAGTGGCGCGGGCATTGATGAACTTGGCGCTCATCTGGCTGGCATGACCTGCGTGTTCGCTGGCCAAAGCGGCGTGGGCAAATCGAGTCTGGTGAATGCACTGTTCCCCGACATCGCCGCCCGCGTCGGCAGTGTCGCCCTTGCCGGTCATGGTCGTCACACCACCACCAGTTCCCGCAGTTACACCGTCGGCGGCGGCGGTCGCCTGATCGATACGCCGGGCATCCGCGAATGTGGCATCACCGGCATGACGGCGCTGGATGTGGCGTTGCTCTATCCCGACATCGCAGCGCATCATCCGCAGTGCCGCTTCGATGACTGTTCGCACCTGCATGAACCGGATTGTGCGGTGCAGGCCGCGGTGATCGACGGCAAGATCGCAGGCTCGCGGTATGAGAGTTACCGCTCGATCATCAGAGAGGATCTTGCTGGCGAGGGATGAACTTGACGCGGTGACGTATCCAGCGCTGTGATGTCGTACGCTTCACCGCCTAGTCATGAGCCCGACTGGACAGGATCACCTTACCCGCATCATGACGACGATGCCGTCACCGGAAGAATCCACGACAAAAACCGGACGTTCACGTTGGTGTTATGCGCATCACCGACGGGAGATCCCCTCGTGGTTTGCGCGTCTGTTGGGGGCGTCCTCCAGCCTCGGGACGCATATCTGGGTGGCGATGGCGCTGGCTGCCATTTCGCTGCCATTCCTACGTTACGGAATGGAGAACGTCTCTGCACTCCGGATTCCCACCCTGCAAGCACCGTATGATCGTCCGACGCTCATAAGGCCGGAGTTCCTCGACGATGGAGCGGGAGCGGATGATACCGATCTCCAAGCACGGGAGGGTGATGTTGGCAACGCCTGGGAGCTAATGATACCTGAATCCAATGATTTTTCCGCTGGTTATGAGGAGTTCGTCTCCACCAGCCAAGTCGGGTCCACCGCGGCATTCATGGCCACCGGACCCGACCACGGAGATGCGGGCATCTTCGGCAGCCGCCTACAGTTGCTGGTCGCGCGCGAAAATGCGCAGCGGCAACGTGGCCAGAGGACCTTTGAGCGCGAAGCCCCCCTCCGCGCCGCGGTCGCCTGGATCGCCAAGCAACAAGATGACGACAGCTTGTGGAAATCGGCCGACGGTCAGCCATCCGCGCGCATGACCGCTCTGGCCTTGGCGAGTATGCTGCACAGCCGCGGCGGTGGAGCGTACCGTTTCTTCTCGGGAATCGATGAAGGTACAGAGGCGCTGGTCAGCAGTACGCCGCTGCGCGAAGACTATGCCTTCCTGGTTTGGGCACGGCGGTTGGAACGCGAGGTCATGACCTACAGGATGGATGATCGCTTACCCACAGCGGTGACCGCCTTGCTCGACCAACAGGGGCAGACGGGTGGATGGCGGACCAGCTGGCAACGGGAAGGCCTCATCGATACGCGCCTCACCGCCTGGAGTCTGTATGCCCTGGATGGTACCGACACCGAAGATCCTGCGGCAGAAACCGCGCTGATGCGCGTGTCAACTTGGCTAAGGGCAGTTCATCGGCAGCAAAACCGCTCCGAGCCGCTGTCCTTTCCGTTAGTCTGGGATGCGGAATCCGGACTACCTGCCGGACCCGACACCGACCTACTGTGGGGCACCTTCGCCGTGGTGATGGCCGGCCTCCCCAAACATCAGGCCTGGGGTCACGAACTGGCCGGTGAAATCGCCACCGTTTCGTGCGACGATCGCATGTTAGCAGATCCAGAACGGCTACTGGTTCATACCCTGATCCGCATCCGCGCTGAGACTCCCGGCTGGGAATCCTGGCTCCTAAAGGTCGAAGGCCGTTTAAACAAAGCCCAAGTACGTCACGGACCTGACGCGGGAAGCTGGAATCCACCGGTCGGAGTCGATCGTCTGGGGTTCACCATCTGGAACACCGTGACTCTGCACGAGGTGTACGGCTTCTGAAACTAGTGACGCCCGCGACTGAGAGCAGGCGGTTCCCAGATTTACTGCAGGTGGGCCACCGGTGGAACTGCCTGGTGCTGCCGTTCAATCAACGCGTGGCTGACCTGAGCATGCACCAGGGCAAGGGTTCCCAGCGATGGTGTCCGTGCCGCGTCAAGATTCCCGTTGGGGGTGATGGGGTGGAGCAGATTGGAAAAACCACTCGGTGCCGAGAAGTTGATACTCAGAAGGACCTCCCCCTGCTTCCACCACGTGTCGAAGGTGCGGTCGTCGGCTTGGAAGCCGATCATCACGGTCCAGCCATCCGCACCGATCTCGATCAGTGGCCGGATCCACTCCACCTGCAGGGCATCAAGGCGGACGACTCCATCGACTGAGTCCACCTCCACCGTGGTGTCGGTGAAGAGGGTGATGACACCCGCATGAACGTGATCATCGGCGAGTTTAACTAGCCACCGTGATGCGGGGGCGGTGCGCCAGTGATTGACATCGAATTCCATCGCTTCCTCCAGGGGAAAAAGGAACGCCCCCTGCTGGAGCAGAGGGCGTCGGATGATGTCGTCAGTGACGGCTCGCTAAGTTTGAAGGGTATCGGGCGCTGCTGATGGCATCGCTTGGATCATAGCAGCAGGCGTGCCAATTTTATTTCACGCCCCTTTCGTCACCTCCGGTCAGTTCGCGTCCCGTCGAGGTCATCACGCCGTGCGCTCATGCCGAAGCGCATGATGACGTCAGCAATTCCATTGCAGACTGCAGGAGCGCGATGGTGGACAGCAGTCACCCAACCCCAGGGCGGTGAAACCACGTGAACCACCCCACCTAGATGGCGATGGCACATCCGAGGCTGTCACCTCTATCAACGAACGATTGGGGTCGGACATGCGCAGACGTTTCCTGGACGAACAGATCAACCGCGCTGCTGTAATCGGCACGTGCGCTGGGATGACAGTCATCCTTTGGGGTTGCGGTTCTGCGACCAGACAGCCGGCTGAGATCGGCTATGGTCCATCGCCCCAGTTGCCGGCACCGGAGACGAGTCTCATCCCCACGATCAACGTGGCCAAGGCGGTCGGCTGGCGTGATGGGGCGACACCGGTCGCCGCACCCGGTACCCGAGTCGCGGCCTTCGCCCGTGACCTCGACCATCCGCGCTGGATCCATGTGCTTCCCAACGGCGATGTGCTGGTGGCGGAAAGCAATGCGCCAGCCAATCCTGATGAAGAATCTGGCATCAAAGCCGCGGTGATGAAACAACAGAAGAAGAAGTCCGGCGCGGGAACCCCAAGCGCGAACCGCATCACCCTGCTGCGCGACCAGGACGGCGATGGTACGCTCGACCTGCGCACCGTGTTTCTCACCGGTCTCAACTCACCCTTCGGAATGGCGCTCATCGGCGATGATTTCTACGTCGCCTGCACCGATGCTCTGATGAAGTTCGCCTACCCGACGGATGCCACCACCATCACCACCTCGGGAACCAAAGAGGTGGATCTCCCGGCCTCTGTGCCGAACCGCCATTGGACACGAAGCCTTATCGCCAACCGTGACGGTACCCGCCTGTACGTTGGGGTCGGCTCTACCAGCAACGTCGCTGAGAACGGCATAGATAAGGAAGATGGCCATGCGGCGATCTGGGAAATTGA
>Ga0105046_10003017_pt1 | contig 26645 bp, 22 predicted proteins | sample MAT03_FD_78385 | JGI IMG/M metagenome (GOLD analysis project Ga0105046, IMG submission 78385) | Freshwater microbial communities from Lake Fryxell liftoff mats and glacier meltwater in Antarctica - MAT-03 (megahit assembly) | ecosystem: Environmental > Aquatic > Freshwater > Ice > Liftoff...
AAATTGCCGAAAGCTCTCAGCATTATTCCTCGCCAGCTGCATGGCGGAATTGTTTCATCATACGCCGGTGTGATGTGGCTGGGTGTTGTGACCGCAGTGGTTCTGGTGCTGACGATGTTTTAAGAAATCGCACTGACGTGGCATGAATATGTCACAAGGGTTCAATGTTTCTATGATCGCTCTTCTGTTTATCTCACTGTCGATCCCTGCGGCAACGGCGTCGCTGCTGATGCTGTTTCGTACGTCGCTCAATCAGTCCAGTGCGCGTTGGGTGGCATGCTGCGGCAGCGTGGCGGCGATGTTGTTTTCAATGCTGTTGCTGGTTCAGTACCGCGCCCAGGTTGTGGATCCACTGGAATCCGGAGTGACTCCGGTGGCGTCGAGTGTTGATCCGGCGTCGGCCATTCAGCCGCGCGTCGAATACCGCCAGCCGTGGCTGAAGACGGGCGAGCGCATGCAGCTGGAAATGTACTTCGGCCTCGACGGTATCAGCGTTACCATGATCGCTCTCACCACATTGCTGACCGTTTGTAGTGTGTTGATTTCGTGGGAGGCCATTCAGGATCGAGCGTCTGAATTCTATGCGGCGTTACTGATTCTGGAGACGGGGCTGATCGGTGTCTTCTGTTCGTTCGACCTTGTGCTGTTCTACGTGTTCTTCGAAATGACGCTGATTCCGTTGTTCTTCATGATCGCCATCTGGGGCGGGCCGGAACGAAAGTGGGCAGCGATCAAGTTTTTTCTGTACACCCTGGCAGGAAGTCTGGTCACGCTGTCCGGATTGATCTGCGTCGTTGTTTATGCGTCGAGCAAAGGACTGACCAACCCCACGTCACTCCCGGAACTTTCCGCATGGCTGGCGACTCATCCGATGCCTGAATCAATGCAAATGACGCTGTTTCTGGCAGTGGCGGCTGGGTTTCTGATCAAGGTCCCCGTGTTTCCGTTTCACACATGGTTACCGCTGGCTCACGTGGAAGCCCCGACGGCTGGCAGCGTACTGCTCGCGGGAGTTCTGTTGAAGCTGGGAAGCTACGGCTTCCTGCGGATCTGTCTGCCGCTGTTTCCAGCCGCTTGTCTTGAATTGGGATTGCCCATCATCGGGCTCCTGTCTGTGATCGGAATTATCTACGGTTCTCTGTGTGCGCTCGCGCAGCGTGATATCAAAAAGCTGGTGGCCTACAGCTCCGTCGCGCACCTGGGATTCTGTATGCTGGGCCTGTTCGCACTCAATACCGAAGGCATCACCGGCAGCGTGCTGCAGATGATCAATCACGGTTTATCAACCGGTGCCCTGTTCATCATTGTCGGCATGATTTACGAACGTTATCACACCCGCATGATGGACGATCTGGGGGGCCTTGCCGCAAAGCTGCCCATGATCGCGTGCAGCATGGTGTTCATTTCCATGTCCAGCATCGGCCTGCCAGGATTGAACGGATTCATCGGCGAATTTCTGTCGCTCGCCGGCATGTTCAAAGCCAACTGGCTCTATTCAGCCCTTGGGACGACCGGAGTTGTGCTGGGTGCCTGGTATTTGTTGACAGCTGTTCAGCGCGTGTTCTTTGGAACGCTGAAAGAACCGCATCACGCAGGTCATGGTGATGATGAAATCACCGACATGAATCCTCGCGAATTCCTCGCGTTGGCTCCGCTGATCGTGTTGTGTCTTTGGATCGGCGTCAGTCCGGCCGGACTGATTCGGATCATCGAACCGGATATCAAAGCTGTCGCAGGATTATTCGAAAATCAGGGCGAGATTTCAAACGCGGCCGTCGTGCAGAGTGACAAATGAGTTCTTATTCCATGATTGATGATATTCTCAAAGCAAACAGCAAACAGCCGGAGAGCAGTCAGTCCCCATCCGGCTTCACGCCGGTGGAAATCAGGTTTGACGACTACACGATGACCACAACGACCGTCCTGACCATTCTTCCAGCCCCCAACTGGCTTTACGCCAGCGGATGCCAGGTTTGTAGGCTACCGAGATTGAGTCGTCATCGTTACTTGAGTCTCCGACGTGGGGCTTGCGACAGTTTCCAAACCTGGCTTCCACCGACACAAGGTCGGGTGGGGAGCGGCGTCCCGGGTTCCGGTCGAGTTAATTGCCAAACCTTTGGGTCCACTGGCACGGGGCCAGTGGGGCGGATCAATCGATCCATCTTTCTTCAGCCGCGAGACAATGGAATGATGCACTCAGCAAATAAACCTGACATCCACTGGTAACATCAGAGGATTGACATTCCCATTCAGTTTGAATTTTGAGATCTGCCGTTTCACAAAATTTTTCATCCGGGGAATTTTCCCAGTGCCTCCATATCAAGCCATCAATCAGGCTGCGGGTCTGATTATTCCTGAGATCATTCTGCTGGCGACTGTCTGCGTGATGTTCCTTGCAGGACCGTTTCTTGTGAGTGAAACAGGCAAGGCACCGGCGGGTTTACGCCACCGCTGGGGAATTCTGTCATTGCTGGCTCTCGGAGCAGCCATGTTTGCCTGGACGAAGGCTCCCATTCTGGCAGCCGGGGCAGGGCCGTTTCGACCCGATGAATTCGTATGGTTCGTACGCGGCGTCTCGTTGGTGTGCGGCATGTTGCTGACTCTGGTCCTGTGGGACCAGATCGATGATGGCCACGCCGCAGAAGCTCATGCCTGCCTGCTCGCCATCCTTGCCGGAGTCAACTTTGTTGCCCTGTCAAATGACCTTGTGGGTATTTTTCTGGGACTGGAACTCGTCAGTATCCCGACCTACATCCTGCTGTTTCTCGCCCGGCGCGACTGGATGTCCAACGAAGCGACGATTAAGTATTTCCTGCTCAGCATCTTTTCCTCAGCCTTCGTGCTGTATGGGTTGAGCTGGGTATTCGGGATTGCCGGAACAACCAATCTCACTGCGATCACGGAAAAGATATCGGCTGCTTCCGCGACGACAGACCTTGGCATATTTCGACTGGCGATGGTACTGATCATTGCCGGACTCAGTTTTCGACTCACTGCGGTTCCATTTCACTTTTATGCTCCCGATGTGTTCCAGGGCGTCACGCCTTCCTCTGCCGCCATGTTGTCGTTCGTGCCGAAAGTCGTCGGCTTCACCGCGCTGCTCAGACTGCTTCCCGTTTGTTTTGGTGAAGCCGGCTTTACGGACTGGATGCCCGTCGGTGCAGTGCGCGTCGTGCTTATGGTCATTGCGATTCTGACCATGTTTGTTGGCAACCTGCTGGCATTGCGCCAAACCAGTCTGATGCGAATGCTGGCCTATTCGAGCATTGCACATGCGGGTTACATGCTCGTTGGACTGACTGTTGGTAATTCGTCCGAAGGCACCAGTGGAGTCGCCTCGCTGTTGTTCTATCTGTCGATGTACGGCATCATGACCATCGGCCTTTTCGCACTGATCTCCGCCGCCGGCACGTTTGCCAGGCCGCTGCGTTCCTTGTCAGATCTGTCAGGACTCAGCAAGAGCCAGCCTGCGATCGCACTGATGATGGCCGTCTGCCTGATTGGACTCAGCGGATTGCCACCCACCGGAGGCTTTCTGGCGAAGCTGAACCTGTTTCTGGCGGCATGGTCAGAAGGCACTGCGGACGGCCGCATTCTGGCAATCACACTCGCCATCAACGCGGTGATTGCTGCCACGTATTACCTGCGTATGATTTCGGTGATGTACTTCGAACAATCCACCGTCGTCCTCGAAACTGTCCGGCAACCCGCCGCCTGGATCGCCGGTTGCCTCTGTGCCGTCGCCACACTGGCTCTGTTCCTGATGCCCCAACCTTTATGGAATGCAGCGGTTCACGCGCTAAGTCATCAATGACGTCGATTCGCAACTAAATCGACAATCGCTAGTGACTGTGCGATTGCTGGTCGAGTAGAATTCAGCTTTTCCGAGTTCCCGGAAGAGGTGCTAAAGTCATGAGTTCGGTGACCATCCAGAACGAAATTGAATACCCGGAATCCGATGGAAAACCCATGGGTGAGACAGATCTTCATCGAGACTGGATGGTTCGCATTCTGGAGATCTTCCGACAGCGTTACGCTGGCCAGCGCGTGTATATTGCCAGTGACCTGTTGGTCTACTACGTGGAAGGGACGCCGTCAAAGTTTGTTGTCCCGGATTGCTTTGTGGTGTTGGACTGCGATCCTCAGCGTCGTCGTACGTTTCAGACGTGGAAAGAATTGCGCGTCCCGGACGTGGTGTTCGAAGTGACATCACGAGGCACGAGTTCGGTGGACATCGTTGACAAGCCTGTCATCTACGAGCGAATGGGAGTTCAGGAGTATTTTCTCTACGACCCGACTGCCGACTATCTGACACCAGCACTTCAGGGCTACCGTTTAATCGATGGAGACCTGCGGGAAATTCCGAACACGAACGGTCGTTTGCGCTGCAACACGTTGGGTGTCGAGCTGTCGCTGCGCGAGTATGATCTGGTGATTGTGGATTATGAAACCGGGATCGAACAGTTGACAAAAGCGGACTCCGAAGAATTGGCCAGGGAACAGGCAGAGTACGGTCGAACGCAGGAACGTATGGAAAAAGAGCATGAACGTATGCAAAAGGAGCAGGAACACGCGGCTCGGATCACCGCCGAGAAACGCATACGCGAACTGGAAGAAGAACTCCGACGACTCAGGAACGGCAACTCGTAACGTTCTCAAACGATCCCTCAGCAGGCCAAAGCCTGTACGCCGGCAGGCAGCGCCATTTCTCTGAATGCGACTGCCATTGAGACATCGCTACGCCGCATGTCACTTTCGTTCCAATGACCGGGTTCACGAGTTCGTGAATCACAAATCCTGGAGATTGGGATGCGTCTGCCGAGTTTGCTCGTGGATGTTACGGCGCAAGACTTAGCACATAGACGCCGACCAGAATCGTCGCAATACAGACGCCCTTCGCCCGCCAGTTCTTCTCTTGATACATCAGAACTCCGGCAACAAAGGCAATCACGACGGACGTTCTTCGCAGCGGTGAAATCAGTGAAATCATTGCCTGTTTGTCGGCAATTGCGGAGAAATACAGGAAGTCTGAGATCAGGAGCAGAATCGCGATCATCGGAATCGCCCACCGCCATTGAAATGGTTCCAGTCTCGTGCGCCGCAGCAGCCAGTGAATCATGAGTGGCGTCATAAACACCACAAGATAGATCGAAAACCATGCCTGCACGGTCGAAGGACGCATGTCTTTGTTCTGCAGCAGAAACTTGTCGTACAGCGCACTGATTGATCCCAACAGGGTGGCCATCAGCATGCAGCCAACCCAGCGATCCCGGTGAAAGTGAATGCCTTCCCTTTGACCAACCAGCGAGAACGCCCAGAAGGAAATGAGGATGATGGCGACTCCCAGCCACTGCATCGGTGAAGGGCGTTCGTGCATCACGACTGTGGCGATGAGGATCGTCCATAATGGGCTGCTGGCACGGATTGGTGCGGCTATGGACATCGGCAGATGCTTGAGCGCAAAAGTTGCAAAGATCCAGGACGTCCCGGCGATGATCGCCTTGAGAAACAACTGAACGTGCATGGTCCATGAGAGCGTATCCACTCTCAGCATTTCAAAAGGAATCGATTGGCTCCCTGCCCGCGACAGGATCACAAACGGCAGCCAGATCAGAGCCGACGTGAGAACGTTAAAGTAGAGTACCGGCGGCACGGCATTGTCGCGAACAGACACTTTCTTGGCGATTTCATAGAATCCAAGGAAGCCTGCGGAAAGTAAACTCAATGTGAACCAGTGCATGGACGAAGTGTAGTGGCGACCATAAAAAGCCGTAGCCGCCGCCGGAACTGAGAAATATGAACCGCGAAACTGTTATCCCGGATCGTTCCATTCTTGCCGCTCGAGGTGCGCGCAATGTGGTTGATCCGTGGAGACCATATCATTTTTTGAATGAGCCGGAGCTTTCTGCCGATGGAGTTGTCGAAGATGTTTCGACGATCTTTCTGACGAATCGCGAATGTCCGTTCCGATGTCTGATGTGTGATCTCTGGAAAAACACGACGGAGGAAACCGTGCCGCTCGGGGCGATTCCTGGCCAGATCGATTTTGCTTTGTCCCGCCTGCCGCCAGCAAAACATGTAAAGCTTTACAACAGCGGCAATTTCTTCGATCCGAAGGCCATTCCGAGCGCTGACCTGCCGGCAATTGCGAATCGGATTCGACATTTCCGGACCGTGATCGTCGAAAATCATCCTCGGCTGTGCGATGCACGCTGCGGCGAGTTTCAGGAGTTGCTCGGCACGCAGCTGGAAATTGCCCTGGGCCTTGAGACATCTCATGCAGCGACTTTGGCAAAGCTCAATAAACAGATGACGGTTGAGGACTTCGCCCGCAGCTGCGAACTCTTGTTGAAGTCTCAGATCCGCATCCGAGCCTTTGTCCTGTTAAAACCGCCAGAGACAACGGAAGAGCAGGGGATCGAACGGGCGATTGAGTCGGTTCGCTTTGCATTTGACTGCGGCGTCAGTTGTTGTGCAGTGATTCCGGTCCGGACAGGCAATGGAATTATGGAGCGACTTGGGCAACAGGGTCTGTTTACGCCACCTCGATTGTCGTCGCTGGAACTGGTAATGCGCGAAACGTTGTCATGGAATCGCGGGCGTGTGTTTGCCGATCTTTGGGACGCGCGACAGTTCGCGGACAATCCGGCTGAAGCAGACTCGCAGCTCGCGCGGCTTGAGGCAATGAATCTACACCAGAAATCGATTGTTATGTAGGATGGACATTCCTGTCCGTCTTCCGCGCGGATATCGCGCCGCAGTCATTGTCGGCTTTTGGATGATTCTCGATGGAAAACTCGGACATGAATGTCCAAGCTACAATATATGAAGACAGATATCCTCATCCTCGGTTCCGGCTTTGGCGGCAGTCTGCTGGCATTGATTCTGGCACGCGCCGGGAAATCAGTGGCAATGGTCGATCGCAATCGGCATCCGAGGTTTGCGATCGGAGAATCTTCGACACCGCTGGCCGATCGCACACTCGCTCAGATGGTGGTTCGTTATGGACTTCCGGAACTGCGGCCCTTGTGTCACTGGGGATCGTGGAAGCGTGAGTGTTCTCAAGTCATGTGCGGGAAAAAACGAGGATTCACCTATCTTGATCAGACCACCGGCAACGATCTGAGTCCGAGTAACTTTGACGCACGACGCTTGTTGGTGTCGGCCAGCGTCGATGACGAGCATTCCGATACGCACTGGTTGCGGAGTGACGTCGATCAATTCCTTTTTGAGTTGGCCCAGTCGTCTGGAGTCGTGGCATTTCAGCAATGTCAGTATTCGCTAAGCCAACACGACGACCAATGGACACTTGAGGGGACAGCGGCTGATACCGTAGACCCGTCGCTCCACCGACCGGAATTTGTTTCCGGTCAGCAGTCTGTCAACATCCAGGCTCCGTTTCTGATCGATGCCACCGGTTCACCGAATGGCGTATTGAAGTTTCTGAATGTCCCTGACCAGACACATCTCCTGAAGACAAATTCACGTTCGATCTTTGCACACTTTGGATCGGCGGCTACATGCGAGCGACTGCTGCTCGACAGTTTGATCGATGTCGATCCATTCCCGTATCACTGTGATGACGCCGCCGTGCATCAAGTGCTGCCGGATGGCTGGATGTGGCAACTGCGTTTCGATGACGATTCGCTGAGCGCTGGTTTCATGATTGATGAACGCCCTGAGGCACATCGAGTCCCACAGAAATTCGCAACGCCGACAGAGGAATGGAATTGGCGAATTGCGAGATCACCGTTTCTGTCGCGGCAGTTCAGCAAGGCGGTGATCATGCGGCCGGAGTCAGGGCTTCAAAGCACCAAACGCATTCAGCGACTCGCAGGGCAGGGGGCAGGTCGCAACTGGGCCGCGATCACAAATACCGTTGGTTTTATCGATCCACTGCACAGCACCGGGATCGCTCATACTTTATTCAGCATTTCGCGTCTGGCAGACATTCTTGTCACGACGAACGATTTCACTGAACGCGGACGACGCCTGCGAGAATACTCCGATTCGCTGATTGAAGAGATTCGATTTGTCGATGAGTTGGTCGAAGGCTGCTATGAAGCAATTCCGTCGTTTCGACTCTGGTGCCTCTGGGGCATGCTTTACTTCGCGGCAGCGACGAGTATGGAGCAAACTCCAGCAGCAAAGATCGGCGATGTCAGTTTTCTGCGGGCAAATGACCCTCCGTTTCGCTCCGTGCTCCGCGAAGCCAGACAACGCCTTGCCGCCGCACGTCACGCCGCCGCTGTGGATCGCGTCGCCGCTGAGTCCGATTTTGCGGCATGGCTGACGACCGCGATTGAGCCGTGGAATCGTGTCGGACTGTTCAATGATTCTTGTAACGACCTCTATTCCAAAACCGCAGCACCGGTGGATGCATGGTGATGAGGCGGCGCCCGTACGCTCGCGAAAAAACTGAACATTTGAACACAATCTATCGATCGCGAAAGCATCCCATTGGCAAAACCTGCGCGTCAACTGCGTGCTAACTAAACATTTGATCAGTAGTAAATTCGGGATGAATGGAATCAAAACGTTTCACTGGACATGAAAACTCGATAACCAGACAATTGTGGCTTCCAATGGGAACGTTCGGGAGCGTCCACCGTGAGCATCGTGCGTCGCGGGTCCTGTCTGAAAACCTTTCCACCAGACGCTCCATTCCTGTTTGCGGCAGTTCTTAATGCTAACTCGCGATGAGATGCTGAGCCATTTAAAGGCTCGGCGGCCGATTGCGGCTCCCTCAATGCTCAAGTGTGACTTCGGCAATCTTCACCGTGAAATCGAACTACTCGATTCCGCAGAAGCGTCGTTGTTGCACCTGGACGTCATGGACGGGCATTTCGTACCCAATCTTTCATACGGGCCAATGGTGATTAGACGGCTTCGGCCGCTCACGAACACTCCGTTCGACGCCCATTTGATGATTTCTGATCCAGCTCGATACCTGGACGAATACATCAAAGCAGGCTGTGAAGCGATCACGTTTCATCTGGAAGCGGTGCCGGAACCGGTCTCGCTGCTGCGTGAGATTCGCCGCAAAGGGGTCGTCGCTGGACTGGCGATCAATCCGGGAACTCCGTTTTCCGCTGCTGAGCCATTTCTCGGAGAATGCGACCTGTTTCTTGTGATGAGCGTGCATCCCGGGTTTGGTGGTCAGAAGTTTATACCTGATGTCGTCACCAAGATCCGGGATGCCCGGTCAGTGGCTGGCGATGACCTGATTATTTCCGTCGATGGCGGCATTGGCCGATCCACGATCGCTCAATGTGCTCTTGCTGGCTGCGATGTATTTGTCGCGGGCAGTTCCGTCTTTGATGAACCTTGTTACACCACGGCGATTGCCGAACTTCAACAGATTGCGCGCGGAACGCGGTCGAGTTGCTGAGGAACGAAATTTTATGTCTACGGTTGTTTTGATTCGAGCGGGCTGCACGGACTATGATGATCAGCATCGGGTTCTGGGCACGCTGGATATGCCTGTGAACCAACGCGGTCAGGAACAGATTCGCGAGATTATCAGCCAGCTTCAGGCCAGCGGCGTCAAAGTCGAAGCGGTTCTGACATCGCCGGATGATCCGGCTGCCGGGACTGCTCACGCCGTCGCGGCAACTCAGGCTGGGGCAAAGGTTAAGGAACTGGATGAGCTGAAAAACGTCAATCAGGGCCTGTGGCAGGGATTGCCTGAGTCTGATATCCGCAAGAGATTTCCTCGCCTTTTTCGATCCGCCAAAGAAGATTCCACCGAGATTTGTCCGCCGGAAGGTGAGACACTTTCCGATGCGTGTCAGCGTCTGGAACGAGTTCTGGTGAAGGCCCTCCGAAAGTACAAGGCGTTTGCGATCGTTGCTCCGGAGCCGCTGGCCACCGTGATTCGGTGTACTCTTCAGCATCGTCGGCCAAGCAAAGCGGCATGTCTGTGTGGCGAAGAATCCAAAGATCTGATACAGATTATCCAGTGCAGCACGTTTGAATCTGCCAGCTTTATGGTCGGGGAAGACAGTTCCATCTGCGATTCCGTACAGATTGTGGGTAGCAGGGAGAATGCTTAATGAGCACAGTCGAAAACACTGAGACATCGACGAGGCCAGTTGTGAAGCAACCAAAACGCGGAGTCCCTGAGGGTCTGTGGCTGCGTTGCGACGGTTGCAGTGCGACCGTATTTCGCAAGCAGGTTGAGCAGAATCTGAACATCTGCCCGGAATGTGAACATCACTTCTATGTTCCGACTGCCATGCGGATTCGTCAGCTATTGGACCCTGACAGTTTTGAAGAATGGTACGCCGAGATGACGTCCGGCGACCCCCTGGAATTCACGGACCGCAAGAGCTACAAAGAACGGATCATTGACGAACAGAAGAAGACGGGGATGAAAGATGCCTGCACCGTGGGACGCGGTTACATGCGCGGTCGACCTCTCGTTTTCGCGATGACCGATTCTGCGTTCATCATGGGCAGCATGGGTTCTGTTGTCGGTGAAAAACTGACGAGAGCTGTTGAGAAAGCGACGGAACTGTCGCTACCATTGATCATCATCAGTGGTTCGGGCGGCGGTGCACGAATGCACGAAGGCATTGTCTCACTGATGCAGATGGGAAAAGTCTCCGCCGCACTGGCACGGCTTCGTCGTGCCAACGGGTTATTCATTTCGGTCATGACCGATCCGACGATGGGTGGAGTTGCTGCGAGCTTTGCTTCGCTCGGTGATATCATCATTGCCGAACCGCGTGCTCTGGTCGGTTTCGCCGGTCCACGCGTCGTGCAGGCGACCTGCAAAATCGACCTGCCGGAAGGATTTCAGACCAGCGAATTCCTATTGAAACACGGTTTCGTTGATCGCATTGTGCATCGTTCAGAAATGCGGTCGGAACTGGCGCGGCTGATCGACTACGGTGGCCGGTAAAATCACAGCGAAGTGTTCGTGTCGTTTAACCGCGTGGGCAACGCCCCGCGCTCACTCGCAGTGCTTCTGGGCCAGGCAGAGCGCGGCCCGATGGGCACGCGGTTAAACGATTTGATCACGACCACTCGCTCACTTCTTTTTCAGCGACTGCATATACTCCACGACATCCGCGAGTTCCTGAGTCGTCATGGTCTTCTGCAAGTCAGCGGGCATCATGCTGATCTTTTGCTTGACCAGTTCTTCAACGTCAGATTTCTTAAAGCTTCGCACCAAAGCGTCGTCGCCTTTGATGCTGACTTCTTCGTCGGTGTTGCTGATCAGCATTCCGTTGACGGTTGTCCCTGAGGCCATCACAACCGTCCACAGCTCAAAATTGTGACTGATGCCGGCACTCGGGTAGAGCACGGATTCGAACATCGCTTCGCGGCTGAGTTTACTGCCGATTTCCGTCAGATTCGGCCCGATCTCGCGGCCCATGCCATCCACCACGTGGCATTTGTGACAGGTGCCGGTTGAGAAGAACACCATCCGCCCGTTGGGCAGATTCCCGTCCAGTTTCGTGAGTTCGCCGATCGGCAACGTCGGCATATTGTCCTTCGAGGCAGGCAGCGGGAACAACCGCTGAGCCTGAGCGCGTGCTTCGCGTGATGGCGCACTGTGCAGCGCTGCCGCGACAGATTGTTCCAGCTCCGGCTCGAGCGTTTTCTCGTCCACCAGCTTCACCAGTTCTTCAGCTCCATTGTTAACCCTGGACGCTGCTTTGACGGCGGCTCGGCGAACATCAATATTGACGTTGGCACCATTGATCACGGCCAGCAGAGGCCCGTTGATTGCACCATTGGAAGAATTGCCCATTGCTTCGGCTGTGGCAATTGCTGCGACAGTGTCTTCGCCGTGAAGAGCCTTGTCGATAAGATCCCATTGCTTCAGTTCCAGGAGGGCAGTAATGGCTTCGACGCCAACTTGTTCGGCTGGTGCGGATTGCGCCAACGAAATGAGATCGCCATACCTCTCTTGCCTTTCCAATCGCCGGACCAATCGCACAAACTGAGTTGTTCCGGCTAACTTTTGGAGAACTCCGTCCAGCGCGGTCATTGCGTTGGAGTCGGCAGCCTGAGCCGGAGTGAGCCTTGCAAGAGCTTCTGTTGCAACCACGACTGTCGTTGCGGGGTGCATGTTTGCGATGTGTTCCTTCGTTAACAGTGACATACAGAGTTGAGCAACGTCATCCTTGTCTTCAAAATCGAGGCTTCGAAAGAAACGAGGCAGGCTCTCCAGAATTGCAGTCGCGCCTGGATTTGTTTCTGGATACGCCGAAAGAAACCTCAGGATTGCGGACTTGGCCTGGATCGCATTTTTGCCTCGCGCTCTCCAAACGATGTCCAGAATCGTTGCTGGTGCCTTTTCGATCATTGGCAAACCTGCGCCCCACCCAGACTTTGAATCTGAATCAGCAGCAATCCCCAGCGCTTCCAGATACCACCGATCTCCCTGTGGATACGCGGCCGCCAAAGTCGTCCAGAGCGCCGCCTTCTTCGGTTCAGAAACTAGTCGCAGAGCAATCCCACATTCGCGTCGGACCTGCGGTGATTCGTCCTTTACCAACTTTTCAACAGCCGGAATCACGTCAATTCCCATCCTGCGTGTCAGTCGCAACCCGGCGATCCGTATGTCCTTATCTTTATCAACAATCGCGAGGTCAACGTACTTCTGAGTCTTGCCCTCGATCTGCCCCAGCAGCCACAACGCGCGGGCTCGGAAGCGAGGGTTGGGGTCGGATTCGAACATTTTCGCCAGCACGGCTTCAGCCGCCGTACCCGATTCTTTGAGTTTGGCGAACGCCAGATAACGAGTCGCATTGTTGGGACTCTTTAGAGCCGCAGCCGCTCCTTCGACGGTTGAACAGTCGTGCTTGGGCACCGAATACTTCTGGCCCGGCAGAGACACGCGAAACAAGCGACCTCGATCCACATCGCCCTGACGATGACCGCCCACACCCGGATCATACCAGTCGGCGACGATCAGCGATCCGTCCGGAGCCACGCAGACATCGGACGGACGGAACCACTGGTCGCGAGTCCCATTCAGGATGTTATTGATCTCGGCCTTGTAACCCGCGCCATCGTCGGTCACGGCGTAGCTGCGAACGACGTTTGGACCGGCGTCGCAGTGAATCAGTTGGTTGACGAATCGCTCGGGCAGTTTGTCGCCTTCGTAGATCAGGATGCCGGTCGGTGAACCCGCCCCGGTCTGCAGCAGATTCGGTACAACGCCAGGATCATTCAGATGCCAGTGGCGGAGAGGAATCTCTTCTTCCATATTTGTGCGAGCCGTCTGCCAGCCAGCTCCGGTGATTTCGTCCTTGTAGCCGTAGTTGCCGTATTCCATCACGTAGTTGATACGCACTCCTTTGTTGCCGTCGTCGTCGTTGTCTGACTGCCACACGGTGCCAAAGCTATCGACACACAGTTCCCAGTTGTTGCGAAAATTCCAGCCAAGCGTATCGACCTTCGAACCATCCAGTTCACAGCGAAACGCCATGCCTTCCTGATACGGTTTGCGGGCAGCTCGGACTTCGTTGCCCGCGATGTCTACGACGATCGAACCATCAGGATTATGCAATTCTTCTCCGGCATTGCCGAAGTTGAAGTACAGCCGACCGTCCGGGCCGAACTGGAAGCTGTGAATGCCGTGATCGTGCTGAGTCCCCTTGATGCCGGTGAACAGCACTTCCTTGCGATCCGCTTTCGAGTCGCCGTTGTCATCGTAGAAGCTGAACACACTGTCGCCTGCGGACACGATGACTCGATTGCCCAACACACAAACCCCGTGCGCCGAATCAATGTCGCGGCCCTGATAAAAGACAGTTTCCTTGTCGGCCATCCCGTCGCCGTTGGTGTCTTCCAGAATCAGAATGCGGTCGCCTTCGATGCGTTCAGGATTGCTGCCGTTGGCAAAGCGACGATAGTTGACGACTTCGCAAACCCAGATGCGTCCGAGATGGTCGATGTCGATATTCGATGGGCTGAGCAGCATCGGTTCTGCCGCAAACAGCTTCAACTCCACTCCGTCGGCGACATCCAGACCAGCAACCGCGCCCTCTGGCGTCCGATCGTGTGTGGGAGACCCGGGGGCGGCAGGTGGTGCCTGGGTATAGACGAAGAACTGCAGGCTTGTGCCCATTCCCTGATCTGTGCCGCCGTTGTCCAGACCCGCTCGAGCGACGAATTTGTCATAACCTTCGGGCAGCTCAAAGTGGATCACAGAATTCGCATGCGTCCCGATGCCATATTCAACGGCCTTGCCATTGATTCGCATGGAACCGCCGTCTACGTTGACATTCATTCCGACTTTGCCCCAATCTGAGACCGCAGATTTCCATTTGAGGTCCGTCAGTTTGAGCTCGCCCTTGCTGCCGACAAGTCGCGGCTCCGCCCAGTCGGCCCAGTCACTGCCATACCCGTTGTCGCCGTCCGTGACTACAAGATACAGATTCTTCGCTCCTTTGATGTCGGCTTCGATCTTCACGGCGTGGCCGGGAGTCTCCCCGGTGATCACCGCCGTCGAGGCAATCGGTTTCGCTGGCTGAAAACCAAAAGCAAAACTCGGCGGCAGAATAAACGACAGGCAGAGCAACGTACGAATAGAGATCACGCGGCAGATCCTCCAGGGCAAATCGGAGTCAAATAGGGGAGTGGTCAGGCAGGGCAACAGGATTCATCACAATCGACAGACGACAGTTGCCGAGAATGACACAGCGTATGCTGGCTTCAAACGAGTGATTTGACCAGCGAACAGGACTCGTCTCAATCGAATGGAGCAAAAAATCAGGCGTTTGACTATGTTCCTGCGAGACCTGATCACATATCGTGCAACATCGTACAGGCAAATGCATGTTCGCCAAAGCACTGGGAGAACTCAATGATGACAAAACTTGAAACACCATACGCTTCCATTCCGATGCGGCGACGATTGATCATGATGCTGACAACGGCAGGCGTAACTATCGCGGTCCTGCTGAGTTCGCCCGTTGTTTCCGCTCAAGGCAGCCGCAGCAAGGACAAGGAAAAAGATAAAGACGGACCCAACAGCCAGCAGTTGGAGATCCGCATGACCAAAGCCGAAGAGGGGCTGCTGAAAGAATACATGGAAGTCGCCAAAGAATACCTGAAGAAGGGTGAGAAAGAAGAAGCACTGACCGTACTGAAGCGAGTCGAACACATCAATCCGAAAATGGACGGCCTCAAACAGGAGATGGACCGGATCAGTGAAGAACTCATGCAGGAAAATGAGGCGAAGCTGGAACTAGACGTTTCTAAAGGTTGGGGCAATATTCCGATCTGTGAAGTCACCGAAGGCAAAGCATTTCGAATCTCCGCAACTGGCGAATACAAGATGATCTACTCAACTACGATTCCGCTCACCGGACTGCCGACGAAGGATCCGGCTCTGGATTATGTTGCGGCTGGTCCGTTTGGAGCGCTGATTGGCGTGATTGTCACAGACGGAAAGCCCGGCGAACCATTTGTTGTCAACGGCGGTCTGGAACATACACCAACGAAGAGTGGACAGCTTTATCTGCGAGTCAACGTCCCCGCCGCCGCAAAGTGTACCGGCGACATCAAGCTGCAACTCAGCGGAGCGATCACATCCGTCGCCAAAAAACGATAGGACTGTTCAGGAATGGACTGTCATCCAAAGGTGCGATTCCTGTCGCTTGGACATTCTCGTCCGAGTCCTCACCAGAGAGCGTCCCACAGTCGTACGATTCCTGAGTGACAGGTGCCTTCGCTTCGACAGAGTTTTTCCACAATCCGACGGACATGCATGTCCATCCTACATAAGAACGCTGCAACGCGTCCCCCAATCTTAAATCCAAAATCTCAAATCCTGAAAACTTCCACCATGCCACTCACACGCATCGCCAGCCTGCTTCGCGACGGACAACCGGGAACCACACTCATCACCAAAGGCTGGGTGAGGACACGACGCGACTCCAAAAACGGGTTCTCGTTCATTGAACTCAACGACGGCAGTTGTCTCAAGAACCTGCAAATCGTCGTTGAAAACACTGTGCCGGGATACGAAACGACGATCAAGGACGTCACCACCGGAGCCAGCGTCGCGATCGAAGGCACGCTCAAGGAATCTCCCGGCAAAGGCCAGCGAATTGAACTCCATGCGACATCACTGACGGTACTGGGAGTCGCCGATGCCACAACTTATCCGCTGCAGAAGAAAGGACACAGCATGGAGTTCCTCCGTGAGATCGCTCACCTGCGACCTCGTACAAACACGTTCAGCGCGGTCGCGCGAGTTCGCAACTGTATCAGTTGGTCGACTCACAACTTTTTTCAGACACGTGGATTTCTGTACCTCAATACACCGATCATCACGACCAGCGATTGCGAAGGTGCGGGCGAAATGTTTCAGGTAACGACGCTGGATCTGGCGATGCTGGCGAAGAAGCAGATTGAGACCATCGACTGGAAGCAGGACTTCTTCGCCAAGCCCGCGTCACTCACCGTGAGCGGACAACTGGAAGCCGAAACATACGCGACGGCGATCGGCGACTGCTACACATTCGGCCCGACGTTTCGAGCCGAAAACAGCAACACGACGCGGCATCTGGCGGAGTTCTGGATGGTCGAACCGGAAATGCCGTTTTACGAGTTGCCGGACAATATGGATCTGGCTGAATCGTTTATCAAGACAATGATCAATGATGTCCTTGAAAAATGTCCGGACGACATGGAATTTTTCAATGAACGCATCGATAAGACCGTACTGGCAAAACTCGAAAACATCCGCAGCAAAGAATTTATCCGCCTGCCTTACACAGAAGCCATTGACATCATTCAGAAGTGTGGCAGGAAATTCGATTACGCAGTCGAATGGGGCAGCGATCTGCAGACAGAACACGAGCGATTCCTTACCGAAGAACATTTCGGTCAACCCGTGATTCTGTTCAACTATCCTCGCACGTTGAAACCGTTCTACATGCGCTGCAACGACGACGAAAAAACCGTCCGAGCCATGGATGTGCTCGTCCCTGGCGTCGGCGAAATCATCGGCGGCAGCCAGCGTGAAGAACGCCTGGACGTACTTATCCACCGTCTGCACGAATGTCATTTGAATCCCGACGATTACTGGTGGTACACCGATCTGCGAAAATACGGCACCGTTCCCCACTCCGGCTTCGGCCTCGGTCTCGAACGCGCCGTGCTGTTGATCACCGGCATGACCAACATCCGCGACGTGATACCGTTTCCGAGAACACCGGGCCATGCAGAGTTTTGAGACGTGTTGAACCGTAGGGTACGTGCAGCACGATTGTCGCAGGCATATGCACCTGAACTTTGCGTTGCCGAATTGAAATGGCGTCGCAATTTGCCTCGAGCGAACTTCGGCGATAGAATCTGTGATCCTGTAGCTTGGACATTCATGTCCGAGATTTGGCCAGCCAGTTCCATTAGGAATCGATTTTCACGGCACAACCGTTTTAGCCTCGATTTCGTTTCATGGCCATGCGACGGACATGAATGTCCATCCTACGGAAGACCAACAATCACGAAGGCTCAGCTCCATGACTAATGCAAATCAGGAAACACCGACACCAACTACCAACGACACAGTTCAGCCTGTGTCCGACGCTATCCGCGAAGCCGTCGAATCAAGCCGGGACACGGCAGACCAGGTTCGGCAGATCGTCGTCGATCTGTTCAGCGGAAAGCGGAGCCCGGTGACTTCGGCTCGTGACGCGATTCACGGAATGCTGGAAACGGTGTCGGAAATCGCCAATCGTTCCGCGCCCGATAAGGCCGAAAGCGTGGTGAAGAATGTGATCGACGGCATCGGAACGGGACTGAAGTCTGTGGCCCAAACCACACAGGACGCAGTGCAGGATGCGACTGCTCGCGGCCAGCGCTTTGCGACCGAAGACGTCGAACGCGCGAAGCAGGATTTGAGCAGCATCGGAGAGATTCTGGTCGATACCGCGAAGTACTTCGCGGGGCGCGTCAGTGCAGAAACCGGCTCAGCGTTTCAAAGCGCAAAGTCGCATGCGGAACAAACAATGGCGGCTGCCAAACCCTTGGTGGCTTCGTCGCTGGAAGCGCTGGCAAAACATCCGATTCAGACTGCGGGGGACGCCGCAGGCACGGCGCTGCGTGGCGGTCAGCTCACCGCTGGCGCGTTGCTGAGTTTTGTGAGCGGGGCATTGGCGGGCGCGGCGGAATTACTTGATCCCGACCGTCGAAAGAAGTCCGAAGTGAAGACCGGCGGGAATGATTCTGCGGAAACGAAGTCGTGAGTGATCCCATCGGGATTCGGCGCGGCATCCGAAATACAAAGCGTGCGGCCGAAGTCATCACGGTGCTGGCGAAGCACGGATTTCGGCAATTCCTGTCGGATACCGGCATCGAACGCATGATCGAACGCGGTCAGGAAATCCTGCTGCGTTCAAAGCCAGAAGCGGCCACGCCTGCAAAACCGTTCGCCGTGCGCGTCCGGGAGGCGCTTGAGGAACTTGGCGGCACGTTTATCAAACTGGGGCAGGTGCTCAGCACGCGTCCGGATCTGGTGCCCACGGAACTCGCCGACGAACTGCGTAGCCTGCGTTCGAATTGTCCGACCGTGCCGTACGCCGAAATCCGCAAGCGCCTTGAAGAAGAATTTGGTGATAAACTCGACGAGCATTTTCAGTCCATCGACGAGGTGCCTCTGGCCGCAGCCTCGATCGCGCAGGTTCATCGCGCTGTGCTGAAGGACGGCACCAATGTTGTCCTGAAGATTGTAAGGCCCGGCATTGAAGAAGTGATCGAGTCCGATATCGATATTCTCACTGAGCTGGCTCGCCTGACAGAAAACCGCATCAGCGAAATGGGGTATAGTCCGAAAGAAACCGTTCGCGAGTTCCAGCAGGAACTGTCGCGCGAAGTGGATCTGCTTAACGAGGGTCGATCCACGGATCGATTTCGCAAGAATTTTGCGGACGACCCGAAGATTCATTTCCCGATCGTTTACTGGCCTTCGACAACACGTCGAGTCCTCACGCTCGAACATGTCCAGGGTACGCTGCTGTCTGAGACCGATTTCACGGCGATGTCCGCCGAACAGCGGCGAACGATCGTCGAAAAAGGCTCCGAAGGCGTGTTTCGGCAATGCCTTGAGCATGGATTTTTCCACGCCGATCCGCATCCTGGAAATATCATCGCCACTTCCGATGGCGGGATCTGTTTCATCGATTGCGGCATGACCGGGCGGATCGATCGGGAGACGATGCAGTCGCTGGCGACTCTTGTGATGTCGGTGATTAACTCGGATCTGGACAAAGTTCTTGAGGCGACGATGTCACTCTGCGATGCCGACAAGGCATTGAAATTTGATCGCGCATTTCGCCGCGACGCATGGAGTTTCATCGCACGCTTCGAACGCGGTACCATCGAATCGCTCGACATGGCTGGATTGCTGAATGAGTTCTTTGCGCTCATGCGCCGGTATCGGATTCGATGCCCGGCTGATCTGGTATTTCTGATCAAAGCGCTCTCGACGATTCAGGGTGCCGCCAGAGAGATCGATCCGACATTCGATCTGGTGGCCCATGGAAGGCCACAGCTGGAGAAACTCATTCGCGACCGATACGGCTTTACCGCAGCTCGTGACAGACTGCTGAAAAGTGCTCAGCGCTACCTGTCGTTGATGGAGGACCTGCCGGATGAAGTCCGCGATGTGCTTGATCAGATTCGACGACGTGAATTCAGTGTCAACCTGCGACATCACGGCATGGATCGACTCAATGACGATACGCTCGAACACGCCAGCGGCACGATCGCTGTCGGTCTGGTGATCGCGGGACTGCTGGTTGGTTCGTCAGTTCTGATTCTGGCCGAACGAGGCATGGAAGGCTCAACCATCCTGCGCGGCGTCGGCGTGGCTGGAATCGTCATCGCGATCGTGCTGGCAATCACGCTTCCCATTCGCTGGATCCGCAGGAGAAAGTGATCAGGAGGAAAATCTGCGATTCCTGTAGCTTGGACATTCATGTCCGAGACGTTGCCGGAAAACGTTGCACTGGTACAGGACTTCGCAGCACATGAACCATCGCTTCGGCAGCGTTGCACGGCCAGGCGACGGACATGGATGTCCATCCTACGTGACTGCTGGTTTCTCAAGTTCCACCAGGATGCCACCCAGTTTCAGCACTTCGTGGATACGTGTGAACCAGTGAACAACGCCCCATTTCAGACCGACCGATTCTGCGGCTGACTTCAATTCTGCACGATTGAATGTGCGGCACTTCCATGTGTGACTGGTCAGCAGCCCGGAAAATGAATCTTCCGTCGCCAGCAACAGGATGATTCCGCCAGGCCGAAGCACTCGAGCGAATTCTCGAAGGCCGTCTGTAGGGTCGGGAAGATATTCGAGCACGTAGCCACAAGTGACGCAGTCGAATGAATTGTCGCGAAAGGGCAGAGCCCGCATGTCCGCCGCGACAAAGACCGGACGATCAGACTGTAGCCGTTCCCGGGCTCGCTTGAGCATTTCCCAGGACAAGTCGAAACCGACGACCTCAGTATCGGGGCGACTGGTCGCGAGCAAATGACGAATAATCTGCCCGGCACCTGAACCCACGTCCAGAATTCGATCAAATCGGCGAGCGTCAAAGCGACCGGAATGGAAAAGCTTTCCCATCAACGGTTCGTGCAATGAGATGATGCTGCTGAATTTCAGCACAGATCCGCGACGACCATCGTACAATCGCCGCACAGATTTTTGGTATGTGCCAAATGATTGACGACGGATGCCTCGAAATTCCCCCAGTCGCCTCAGCTGCTGGCGCGCTTTTTTGTGCAGGCTTTGCACTCTGTCTTTCACGTTTGTCAGCTCTCTTTGTGTTTCTGACCCTGGTGCAGTGCGGGATTTGCACGCAATCAGTCCTCATTTCCCTTGATATTACAGCAATTCCCAGCGGCACGGTTTGAATCGTAGCGTGCTGGGCACCGAATGAAAATGCAGATTGCTACGGAATCTGTTACGTCGATTTCCCGGAGTTATTCGGCTCATCACCTTGAGATTTGCGCAATTTTCCGCGATCATCTAGGGCAAAAACGCGGGAGTGGGGAGCACTCTGTATTCGATTCTCCCGCGTTCCTGGCTTGCACGTTTTTCCTCAAATCCGCCGCTTCTTTTGACAAAGGACAGCCAACGTGACCAACAGCGGTCAAGCGACAGACGCTGTTCTGCGTGTTTTGTTTGTTTGCACAGGGAATACATGTCGCAGCCCAATGGCTGAGACACTGTTCCGTAAACTCGTGACTGAAAAACTTGACTGCCGGGACTGGGAATTGCGCGAACGTGGGATCGATGTCTTTTCTGCGGGAATCGCAGCGGGTGAAAGTGACCCTGCGACACGGGAAGCGGTACAAATCATGCGGGAGAGCGATTTGGATCTGTCACAGCACTTAAGCCAGCAAGTGACGGCGACGATGCTGGAAGAATCCACATTGGTACTTACGATGACAGACCGACATCGGCTTGCCTTGATTGATGCACGCCCTGACCTGTCAGACCGATTTCGAATGCTTAATCGATCAAGAGCCGATATTGCGGACCCGATCGGCGGAACTTTGGATGATTACCGCTGTTGTGCACAGCAGATCCGTGACAACCTACGACTTTGGATCGATGAACTGTTCAGGAAAGATGCGTAAACTCAAATGAAAATCGGCATCGCAAGTGATCATCGCGGCGTGCAGTTGAAGACGCGCCTCACCCAGCTTCTGCAAAGTCTGGATTGCGACGTCCAGGACTTTGGTCCGTTCGAAGCGCAGAGCGTTGACTATCCGGACTACGCCGCTCAGGTCGCCCGTCAGGTCTCCAATGGACACCTTCATCGAGGTATCCTGATCTGTGGCACCGGTATCGGCATGTGTATCGCCGCGAATAAATTCGCCGGCGTCCGCGCAGCACCGTGCCATGACAGCGTCACGGCCGAATACAGTCGCATGCACAATGACGCCAACGTGATTTGCCTGTCCGCCGATCAGTTGAGCGATCAACTGGCCGATCAAGTCATTCGAATCTGGCTGAAGACTCCATTTGAGGAGGGTCGCCACGCGCGACGCTTGCAGAAAATTGCTGAACTCGAACGCGAAGTTGGCAGTCAATTCTGCGAAAATGAGAAGCGTGTTCCGCCGGGTAACTCGCAGTAGTGCTTTGCCAGGCTTTAAAAATAGGGGTCAGGATCCAATAGCCAAACGGCCCGGAGGGTGCTCCGCACTATTGGTTCCTGAGCCCTTTTTTAAAACGTCTCATTGGCCTTTGTCCAGATTGAAAGCTTTCACCATGAAACCCGACGACCTGCGTTTCGCGAAGACTCACGAGTGGGTCGCTGTTGATGGAGACATTGCGACGGTCGGCATTTCAGACTTCGCGGTCAAATTGCTTACTGATATCGTGTACCTGTCGCTGCCTGCCGTCGGAAAGAAGTTTTCGCCAGGAGAATCGATCGGTGAAATTGAAAGTGTGAAAGCCGTCAGCGAAATCTACGCGCCGGTTCGAGGCGTAGTGACGGCGAGAAACGAGGAGCTACCGGATAATCTGACATTGCTCAACGACAGCCCGTATGAAAAGGCCTGGATCCTGAAATTCCGCATGGAAGACCCATCGCAGGTGAATCAACTGCTCAGCCACGCTGAGTATCTGAAGCATTGCGAGAACGCCACGCACTAATGCTTTGTCAGGCTTTAAAAAAGGGGCCAGGAACCAATAGCCAAATGGCCCAAAGGGTGCTCCGCACTATTCGTTCCTGACCCCCTTTTAAGCGCATTCGTCGTTACACAATCCTCATCGGTCGTTGCTCTCATGCCCTATCTCTTTGACACTCCCGAACAGCGGCGACACATGCTGGATGCGATCGGGATTCAGCACGTTGACGATCTTTTCACTCAGATTCCACCCGAGCTGCAACTCAAACGCGAACTGGACCTCCCGCCCGCAGCATCCGAACTGGCACTGCAGCAGGAAATGGAACAACGCCTGGGGCAGGGCGGGACGTCATTGAAAACCTGCTTTCTGGGTGGTGGAGTTTACGACCATTTTATCCCGGCCGTTGTGGATGAAATCACATCGCGAGGAGAATTCTATACCGCGTATACGCCCTATCAGGCCGAAGCCAGTCAGGGTACGCTGCAGGCATTCTACGAATACCAGACGCTGATCTCGCAACTCACTGGCATGGACGTTTCAAACGCCAGTCTTTACGAGGGCGGGACGGCCGTCAGTGAAGCCGTGTTCATGGCCATGCGAATTAATGGACGCCATCAGAAGGTTGCTGTCGCAGGCACTCTGCATCCTGAATACCGGCAGGTAATGGAAACGTACTTCGCACGACTTGGTACGCAACTGGTCGAGCTGCCGCATACGGAAGGGGTCATCACTGGTGAAACATGCCGAGCAGCCATTGATTCAGAAACAACAGCCATTGTCATTCAGCATCCTAACTTCTTTGGCTGTCTGGAAGATGTTGCGGCACTGACGGCAATCGCTCATGAAGCTGGTGCGCTTTCGATTCTTGCCTTCGACGCTGTCAGTCCCGGCCTCTTGAAAAAGCCCGCCGACTATGGGGTTGACATCGCTGTCGCCGAAGGCCAGCCCCTGGGAACTCCACTGCAATACGGTGGCCCGTTGCTGGGCATCTTTACATGTCGGAACGAATACGTCCGCAAGATGCCAGGCCGACTGATCGGAAAGACCACGGATCGCAAAGGCAAGGACTGTTTTGCCCTCAACCTGCAGGCGCGCGAACAACATATCCGCCGCGACAAAGCCACCAGCAACATTTGCACCAATCAGGGACTTCTGGCTCTGCGCACGACCGTCTTCCTCGCCACCGTCGGGCCGCGCGGCCTGAAGCAGATGGCGACACTCAGTCACCAGAAAGCCCGCTACGCCGCCGACCTGCTGACACGAATTCCCGGCGTGTCACTGAAGTTTCAACAACCGTTCTTCCGCGAATTCCTGCTGCAGACTCCGCGACCCGCCGCCGAAGTCCTCACCGCTCTCGCTGATAAAGGCATCAACGTCGGCCCGGATCTCGCACGTTTTCAAATGACCAACATCGACGGCTGGCAAAACTGCTTCCTCGTCGCTTTGACAGAAAAACGCACGCGAGCTGAAATTGAAGTACTCGCGAGCGCATTGCACAAAATCGTCGTCTGACAATTACATTTCCCCGAGGATATCGTGCGTTTCTGAACACTGAAAACTGGAAACTGAAAACTTCAGATCATGCGAAACCAAACCGCCACACAACTTCTGTTCGAAATGTCCAAAGCCGGACGAGGCACCATTGTCTTCCCGGAAAGCGACGTCCCCCCCGTCACGTCAATCCCGGCCATCGACGCTGCGCACCTCGCCACCGAACTTCTGCCATTGCCGCAAATCGCGGAACCAGACGTCGTGCGGCACTTCGTGAACCTTTCAACTCTGAATATGAGCGTCGATTCGCACTTCTATCCGCTCGGCAGTTGCACGATGAAGTACAACCCCAAGCGACACGAGCGACTGGCTCGCCTGCCGCAGGCCGCCACGAGTCATCCGTATCAACCGGAAGATCAGATTCAGGGATTGCTCAGCATCCTGTTCGAAATGCAGGGCATGCTCGCCGAAATCTCCGGACTGCCCGGGATCTCCCTGCATCCTGCCGCCGGAGCTCAGGGAGAATTCACAGCCCTGCTGACTGCCGCCGCATACTTCAAAGACCGCGGTGAAAAGCGCACACGAGTTCTTTTCCCAACCAGCGCTCACGGCACGAACCCCGCCAGCGCGGCGCTGGCTGGATTTGAATGCGTCCAACTCGCCGGAGGCCGCAATGGATTCGTAGACCTTGACGAGCTGAAGACACAGATCGACGATCGGACCGCCGTCTTTATGGTGACCAACCCGAACACGCTCGGGCTCTTCGAACGCGATATCGCACGAGTCGCCGACATGCTGCACGGCGTCGGCGGCCTTGTTTACATCGACGGCGCGAACATGAATGCGATCCTGGGCAAGACTCGCCCTGGCGACTTCGGCGGTGACATGATGCACTACAACGTCCACAAGACGTTCACCGGACCGCACGGAGCCGGCGGCCCTGGCGCAGGTCCGATCGCCGTCCGTGATTTCCTCGCCCCCTTCCTGCCAGCTCCCGTTGTGACGTTTGATGCAGCAAGAAAGTGGTATTCGCTATCGACGCCCGCAAAATCCATTGGTCAGGTTCGCACGTTTTTCGGCAACGTCGGCATTCTTCTGCGCGGATACTTCTACATCCGCACGCTCGGTGGCAAGGGCCTGCGTGAGGCCTCCGAAAACGCAGTGCTCAACGCCAATTATCTGCTCAGCCAGGTCAAGGATTTTCTGGAAGTCCCACACGGCGACCGCTGCATGCATGAATTTGTCGCCAGTGCCCGCAAAATCAAGGAGCAAACGGGTGTCACCACGATGGACGTCGCCAAACGTCTGCTCGACTACGGCTTCCATGCACCCACGGTCTACTTCCCGCTGGTCGTTGAAGAAGCCATGATGATTGAGCCCACGGAAACCGAGTCGCTGGAAACCCTCGACGCCTTCGCCGCCGCACTTCGCAACATCTGCGGCGAACCCGCTGACCTCGTCAAGGGCGCTCCACACACGACCGCCGTCTGCCGCCCCGATGAAGTCAACGCGGCCAGAAAACCGGTGCTTTGCTGGTCGGCACCGGAGTGCTGAAGTTGAATTGGTGCTCCCGGCCAATTTCAGCAGGTCCAGCTTGCCGAGCTTGATTTTCGCCGCAAGGCGAACCTGTAGGATGGACATTCATGTCCGTCGTCTGACCAGAACACATTGAAATCGCCTTCCTGGTTATGCAGCAGGAAACGTACCATCGGGAGCCCGCGAGTCGGTGAAGGGCTCGGACATGAATGTCCAAGGTACGCGAGAAAAGGACCTACCGAACACAGTCCTTTCCGGCAGAAAGAACCTACTCGAAAGCCTGTCACTTGATCCCCAGCAACCGATCCAGTGAATCCCCGGTCTGGTAAATCAACGCCTCGGGATGATGCAGGTACGGGTGGAAATACTCAAACGTGAGATAGCGGTCGTAGCCAATGTCTTCAAACGCCTGCATCACGGCGGGCCAGTTGGTGGTGCCGTCGAGCAGCGGTCGGAAGGCTTCGAGCGAATGGTCGGTACTCTTCTTTGAGTATTCTTTCAGATGCACGTTGCGGGTCCGTGTGCCGAGGATCGGGATCCAGTGTTCAGGGAACTGGTACTCCATAATGTTGCCGGTGTCGAAGTGTACTTTGACGTGGTCGCTGGAGAAATGATCAACAAAGGCACACATTTCAAACGGCGACATCAGATAGGCATTGAAGAAGATGTTTTCGATGTTCAGCGAGACATCCAGTTTCTCAGCATTCGGCAGCAGTTTGGCAATCGCTTCCTTCGCGCGTTTGTCGCAGACATCGTTCGGAGTCGGATCATGATCGGCTCGCCAGGGCATATGAACGGCACCTGGCACAACCAACAGATTCTTCGTGCCCAGATCATGGGCCGCCTGAGTCATCAAACCCGCCAGTTCCATTCCCCTGGCCCTTTCGGCAGGATCGTTGCTGGTGAGCGGATACGGCCAGAACAGGAATGAGCAGACTCCGCTGATGGCGATGCCGATTTCTTCTGCCATTTTTCGAATCGCCGTGAACTCCTTTGTGCCGGA
>Ga0105046_10003018_pt1 | contig 26643 bp, 22 predicted proteins | sample MAT03_FD_78385 | JGI IMG/M metagenome (GOLD analysis project Ga0105046, IMG submission 78385) | Freshwater microbial communities from Lake Fryxell liftoff mats and glacier meltwater in Antarctica - MAT-03 (megahit assembly) | ecosystem: Environmental > Aquatic > Freshwater > Ice > Liftoff...
AAGCTGCGTGTGCAAACGTATGAAGAACTCCGCCTGGCGCTCTCCATTGCCGGGGCGGAGGCCGACATCATCTTCCTAAACGGCGAGAACGGCAAACTCGAACGGCTGCCGGTGAAGATCGAAGACGGCCGAATCGGTGTCAGCGTCGTGCCGATCAAAGTGCGCTGATTTGCTGATAATTCGATCCGAGCCCGGTGGGTGGGTGAAGCGATTTCTTCACCCACCCACCGGGCTTGTTGCCGTTCTGACTATAATGACATCGTGTTTTCCAGATCTCCGGTTCCAACGGGGGATTCCCCATGGCCTGCCGTAATCTCGCCGCTCTCGGGCTCATCGCTCTATTCACACTCGTCGATGCCCCGTCGCTACAAGCTGCCGAACCGCTGGCGGACCGGGTGCGTAAATCTCTCGACGACGGCATCGGCTATCTCAAGAAAAAGCAGGAGAACCGGGGCGGTGAGTTCAACTGGGAAAATGCCGAGGCGCTGAACCAGCTTTGGAAGGGCGGCACGTCGTGTTTGGCTACTCTGGCGCTCCTTTCAAGCGGGGTCAAACCGAACGATCGCGTTATTCAGAACGCGCTTCCTTACATCCGTAGCCTGCAGATGACGCAGACCTATGGCATCGCTCTGCAAAGCATGGTGCTTGCGGAAGTCGGCGAGGCCAAGGATCTCAATATCATCCAGCGGAACGTGACGTTCTTGCTCGAAAGCCGAGTTTACAAAGGGAACGAGCTGCAAGGTTGGAGCTACGGCAAGGGCGGTGGGTTGAATGCCGATAATTCAAACACGCAGTACGCGTTGCTCGGTCTTCTGGCGGGTCGTCAGGCCGGGATCAAGATTGAAGAAGCCGACTGGCAACAGATACAGAAGTTCTACATTTCGACCCAAGTGAAGCCTGACAATAAGACGGGCGGCTGGCCCTATCGGCCGGATATGGGCGGCGCCCCGTCGCATACCATGACCGTCGCCGGACTTTGTGGCCTCTACATCTCAGGTCTAGAACTCAACGTCGGGAAGCAAAAACTGGACGAAAAGACCGGCGTGGCTGCCAATTGCGGTGCGTACGACGAGAACGAGGCGGTCGCCCGGGGCATGCGTTGGCTGGAAAAGAAGTTCAAGTTCAACATGGGCGACGAAGCTCATCGGATGACCTTCTACAACGTCTACGGCATCGAGCGCGTCGGCCGGCTCTCGGGACAACGTTTCATCGGTGAGCACGATTGGTATCGCGAAGGCTGCATGAAGTTGACCGGCATGAGCGACGACGATCGCGAACTGGCCCAACATAAAGACGGTTCTTGGTCGCTCGGCAACGGCTTCGATGCCATGCCGGTGATCGCCACAAGCTTTGCGCTTCTTTTCCTGTCGAAAGGCCGTACGCCAATCTTGTTGAGCAAGCTCGCCTTCAACGGCAAAGATAACTCAACCAACGACTGGAACCGCAAGCATCACGACACCCGGCATCTCGTGGAATATGCCAGCCAGGCGCTCTTCAAGAAGCAACCGCTGGCCTGGCAGATCTTCGACCCCAGGCAATCTCTGGACGTCAAGGCTGACAAGATCGAAGGCAAAATCCAGGAAGAGTTGAGCAACCTGTTGCAAGCTCCAATCCTCTACATGAATGGCCACGCGGCGCCGGACCTGACCGAACATCAAATCGAACTCTTGCGTCGCTACATTGATGAAGGCGGCTTTCTCTTCGCCGAAGCATGTTGCGGCAGTGAGGAGTTCACGGCAGGCTTCAAGGTGTTGATGAACAAGGTCTTCAAAAACGAATCGCGGCTGACCCCGTTGCGAGCGGAACACCCCGTCTGGACGGCGCACATGCCGCTCGACCCGCGCGAGTTTATCGACAATTGGCCGGAAGCCCAGCGGATGCAGTGCATCGAGCGCGGCTGCAAGACAGTCGTCATTTTCTCCCCGCAACCGCTGGCCGGTTTCTGGGAAGAGAGCCGCTTTATGCCCAAACACAATCGTCTGCCGGAGAACCGAGGCGAGCAAGCATTCCGCTTCGCGGGCAACGTCATCGCGTATGCCACCGGTCTCGAGATGCCGAAGCCTCGCCTTACGAAAGTGGAACTGACTGACCGCTCCGAGATCAAGGGCGTGACCCGGCACACCCTGAAACTTGCTCAACTTCGCCATGACGGCGACTGGCAGCCCGCGCCGCAGGCGCTGCGTGTCTTGGCAGGTCATCTCAGCGAGGTCTATAAGCTCGAAGTGGCACCCACGGAAAAAGAGGTCAAGCCGGGCCGGTCCGAGGACTTGCTTCAGTATAAATTTATGTACATGCATGGCCGGCGTGCCTTCACGACGGAGGAAGGTGAGATCGCCAACATCCGCAATAACTTGCGGACGGGCGGCACCCTCTTCGCCGATGCCTGTTGCGGATCAAAAGAGTTCGACAAGGCCTTCCGCGAAATGGCTCAAAAGCTCTATCCGAAACAGAAGCTCCAGCGGATCCCGCTTGACGATGAACTTTACAGCGCAACGTTGAACGGCCGGGCGATCACGACGGTGAAGTGCCGAAGGGAGAAACCCGATGGTTCCGCGGCGGCCGAGTTTGAGGACATGCCTCCCGAACTTGAAGGCATCCGCGAAGAGTTGCCTGGCGTGGATGAGAAGAAACAGCGCTGGCTGTTGATCTATAGCCGTTACGATATCGGCTGTGCGCTCGAGAAAAACAAGTCATCGGCATGTAAGGGGCACGATCACGAGAGCGCCAAAACGCTGTCCGCCGCCGCGGTCCTATATAGTCTCAAACGCTGAACTTTCCGGAGTTGTGATGAACGATTGGTTATTGGCCAAGGGATTCCGCTACGCGGGTGTTCATTGTGGATTGCGGCCTGATCCGGATCGACGAGACTTGGCGTTGATCGAAAGTGAAGTCCCGGCCGCGGCGGCGGGTGTCTTCACGCAGAATCGCGTTTGTGCCGCCCCTGTGCATCTTTGCCGCGAGCGTCTGCCGAGAGCGGACGCTCGCGGCATCGTTATCTGTTCCGGAAACGCCAATGCCTGCACCGGCGAACAGGGCATGGAAGACGCCCGCAAGATGGCCGAACTCGCGGCCCAGTCGATCGGTTGCAAGCCGGAACAGATTCTCGTTTGTTCGACGGGCGTGATCGGTCGGCTGCTGCCGATGGGCGTGTTGGAAACAGGCATCCCCTTGGCGGCCAAATCGCTGACGGCCGAGAAACTAGGACTCAGCGACGCCGCTCAGGCCATTCTCACGACCGATTCCCGGATCAAACTGGTCACCCGCGCGATCACCACAACTGCCGGCGATTTTACGCTGACGGGATTCGCCAAAGGGGCCGCCATGATTGGGCCCAACATGGCGACGATGCTCGGCTTCTTGATGACCGACGCGCCCGTCACGCCGAAAGATCTACACCATCTGCTCAAGATGGGCGTCGAACGTACCTTCAACTGTGTCAGTGTCGAAGGGCACACGAGCACGAACGATACCGTGCTCATTCTGGCCAATGGCAGCGGACCACCGCTGGCGGGCCCCGATCTCGCCACCTTCTCCGGCGCGGTTCATGGCGTCTGCGCCGATCTGGCCCGTGCCATCGCTTTCGATGCCGAGGGGGCCGACCACCTCATCATCATTGATGTCGAAGGTTGCCGCTCCGATGCCGAGGCGAAACAGATCGCCAAGACGATCGCTGAGAGCGCCCTGGTCAAGACGGCCGTCTACGGGGCGGACCCCAACTGGGGTCGGATCGTCTCGGCGGCCGGTTATTCAGGCGTCATGTTCGAAGAGAAAGATCTTTCGTTGTGGATGGGCGACTTGCCGCTCTATCGCACTGGGGCGCCGCTGCCGTTCGACGCCAAAGCGGCCTCCGCGTATCTCAAGCAAAACCGCGAAGTGCATTTGCGCCTGCGCTTCACGCTCGGCCCGGGGAAGTGCACCTTCTTCACGTGCGATCTCACGCCTGAGTACGTCCGATTGAATGCCGATTACACGACTTGATCGATCCTGGGTTCGTGCCGAATAAATACTAATGGACTATTTGATCGATCTCGACCGCCTTTCGCGCACCTTCGGCCCGTTCCAGGCCTTGAAGGACGTCACGCTCAAGCTCCCGCCTGGCCGCATCGGTTTGCTCGGACCCAACGGAGCGGGTAAGTCGACCTTGCTGAAAATCTTGATGGGTTTACTGCCTCCCTCATCGGGGACGGGGCGAGTGCTCGATCAACCCTTATCGGCGGGACCGGAGCGCGAAGCCAATTACGAACTTCGGCGGTTGATTGGTTTCATGCCCGAAGCCGACGCTTTGATCCCGGGTCTCACAGGCGTCGAATATGTCGGCCTAGCTGGGGAACTCTATGGCATGCCCCGGAAGCAAGCCCGCCGCCGGGCTCATGAGGTGCTCACTTACCTGGAACTAGAAGAAGCTCGCTACCGCCGGTTGAATGACTACTCAACGGGAATGAAGCAACGGATCAAACTGGCCCAGGCGTTGATCCATGATCCGCCCGTGCTCTTGCTGGACGAGCCAACGTCAGGTCTTGATCCCGCCGGCCGCGACGCCATGCTGAGCTTGTTGCTCGAACTCGGCCGCGACTTTGGCAAATCGATACTGCTCTCCACGCATCTCCTGGCCGATGTCGAAACCGTTTGTGAGCAGGTCGTTATCTTGATGAACGGCGAAGTACGCGGCCAAGGCAAGGTTGAAGATCTACGTGATCAACGGCAGAATCGCTATCGCTTATCTTTGCAGGGCGACGTTGAGACCTATGCCCGTGCACTCACACAGCAAGGCGCACGCGTCCTCGCCGACAACAATCGCGGTGAATGGCGCGTGGTTGTGCCGGCCGACTGGAAGACACGCACCTTCTTCTTGATCGCACAAACGACGCAGGTGCTGTTGCGCGGATTGACGCGTGATGAAGAGACGCTGGAAGAGATGTTTTTACGAACCGTGAATCTTGTTCCACCTGTAGCCGTTGGAGGTTGAGAGATTGCAAATCGACCATTGCAATCTTCCCGAAGAATGAGCGAATCGCATCAACAAAATCTGCTCCGTTATCGCCCTTGGCGCGGCACCTTCCGCGGCGCGTGGTTCGGCGTCTTTGCCATCGCGCGGGCTGGGCTCGAATTGATCCTACGGCGGAAGCTGTTTTGGACCTTGTATGGGCTCAGTTTCCTTATCTTTCTCTTCTACTTCTTCGGTCAGTATCTTCAGGTGTTTCTCGAACAGAAACTGGGTGAAGAGAACCTGCGGCTGGGCGGCATTTTTACTCGAAACGTCAAGCCGGACGTGTTGATGAAAAGTCTGCGCAACGCGTTGCAACTCAACGGCTCGGCGGACACGTATGGCAATTTTCTTTGGTTTGAAGGTTACATCGTCGTCGTTATTCTGGCCTTTGTCGGCTCAGTTCTTATCGGAAATGATTTTCATCACGGCAGCCTGCCGTTTTATCTGTCGAAACCGATCAGTCGTTGGCATTACGTGTGCGGCAAGTGTCTTGCAATCGGCGTCCTCATCAACATGATGACGACAATTCCCGCATTGCTTCTGTTCATCGAATATGGCTTTATCGACACCTGGGACTATTACATCGACCAGGCCCAATTGCTGTTCGGAATCCTCGCCTACGGTCTTATTCTCACGCTTACCCTCTCTCTCTTATTGCTGGCCACGTCGACCTGGCTACGGCGCACCATCCCGATGGTGATGATCTGGATCACCATCTTCATTCTCGGCCGGTTGATGCAACGTTGGCTCGTGGATGGTTTGCGTCTACCCGAGCACTGGCGTCTCATTGATTTATGGAACAACATGTACCTCACAGGCATGTGGATCATGGGCAAAGAACACGAGGAACTTCGGCCGCTATCGCAAGCTCAACCGCCTTACTGGGAAGCATCCCTAGTTGTGGCGGCTGTATGCATCATTAGCGTCCTGTATTTACATCGGCGGATCCGGGCCGTGGAGATTGTCTCTTGAGCGTGGCTACCCCATCATCGCCGGACCTGCACTTCGAACAGGTCACCAAGTGGTTCGGCCCTGTGATCGGCGTCAATCACGTCTCGCTCGAACTGCGCGGCGGAATCACCGGTCTCGTTGGCGCCAACGGCGCCGGCAAAAGCACCTTGCTGAAACTCGCGACCGGCCAGCAAAAGCCGAGTCTCGGGCGGGTCACGGTCCGCGGCGTCGACGCCTGGCACTGGGAAGCCAAGCGACACGTCGGCTATTGTCCCGATGTCGACGCCTTTTACGAAGACATGAGCGGCCGCGAGTTCGTTCGCACCATGGCCCGACTGTGTGGTTACACGCGAAGTGAGGCGACGAAGCGCAGCGAGCATGTCCTGGAACGCGTCGGCATGAATGATCGAGCCGATCGCAAATTGCGCGGTTACTCCAAGGGAATGCGCCAGCGCATCAAGCTGGCCCAGGCTCTGTTGCACGATCCGGATTTACTGATTCTCGACGAACCTCTTTCAGGCATCGATCCCATCGGCCGGCAGGAATTGCTCGATCTGTTTCGCGCCCTGGAACAGCAGGGTAAGTGCCTCCTCATTTCCAGCCACGAACTCGAAGAACTGGAAAAATTGACCGAACACGTGGCCATCATGGCGCGCGGGCGGATCGCCGCGGTCGGCTCGTTGATGCAAATACGCGACCTGCTTGACGATCAACCGTTGACGATCCGGATCGACACCGCCGAGCCCCGCCGACTCGCGGGCCTCTTGGTCCGCTCCGCCGACGTGGTGGGCGTTGAGCTTGAGCCGCGCGTACTGCAAATGGATCAACGTGCTGGCAGCTTGATCGTCAAAGCTAAGCACCCGCAACGATTCTTTCAAGAAGTGACACGTCTGGCTGTTGAAGAAGATGTCGATATTTCGCGGCTTGAGGCGCTCGACGATTCCGCCCACGCCATCCTAGGATATCTTCTGGGCGGCAGCGGGAAGACGTAGAATGGTCGCTGAGTATCTGACGGCCCGGAGATCCATGATGGCAATTGAGTCGACTGCGGATGACGCGAATTTGCAACTCGCGCCAAAGGATCCCGCTCTCCATCATCCGTTCCGGGCCTGGCTCTTCCTGGTTGTGTTCAGCTTCCGCCAAATGGCTCGCGTCAAGCAGATGGTCGGCATCGCGGTCGGTCTTTTGCTTGTTACCTGCCTCGTCACCTCTCTCGTCACCCTGAATTTCGGTTGGGACCGTACGGAGACGCGCCTGCAACGATTCGATCCACGCAACATTCAGGCCGTCGCGGGTTCAATGGCCGGCCCCATCATCGAAAATTCTCCCCTGATGGAATCGATTCGCCGGGAGAGCAAGCCGCTGGCCGTATTTTCCCGATGGCTCGTCTTCTTCCTGTTTCTCGGATTTTTGCTGCCGCTCTGGAATCTGAGTTTTGCGACTAGTGCGTTAGGAACGGACCGCGAGAATCGCTCGTTGATCTGGCTGACCACGCGGCCTTTGCCGCGCTCGGGCATCTACCTGGCGAAGTTTTTCGCCCTGGTTCCCTGGTGCCTGGCCATGAACCTCGGCGGTTTTGTGCTAATCTGTCTATCAGGGGGCGAAACGGGACGCCGGGCCATGGTTCTGTACTGGCCTGCGGTCGCCGCCGGCAGTCTGACGTTCGCGGCCGTGTTCCATCTGATCGCGGCGTTGTTTTCCCGTCCCGCGATCGTCGGCTTGTTGTACGCGTTTTTCTTTGAAACTATTCTGAGCGAACTCCCCGTGCCGGGGACGGTGAAACGCCTTAGCATCAATTACTACACGCGTTGCCTGATGTATTCTTCCGCCCGCGGCGAGGATGTTCCGATCGAATCGGATTCGATTTTCGTACCGGTCAGCGATCGGGTCGCCTGGTTGGTTTTGATTGGAGCGACGGTGATCATCACAGCCGTCGGCATGTGGTTGTTCGCCCGCACGGAATTGAAGGACGATTGACGGAACCGGAAACTCGAGGCATTCAACATGATCCGCAACACACGAACCGGCGGCGATCTCATGGAGCCGCCCCTGCATGGCAATCAAGGTAACCGGGAGACGTTGCCGCTTCTCGAAGCCCCCTTGGGCCTGACGGTCGCCATCAGCCGAGAAGCGGGCGCGCGGGGCGGCAGCATCGCCCGGCGCGTCGGCAAACGGCTCGGTTGGCAAGTCTACACGCAGGAACTGCTCGAGTTCCTGGGCAACAACGAATCGGCCCGGTCGCATGTGCTGACCGATTTACCGCACGACGCCGCCGACTGGGCTGATCGGCAATTGGATCGCCTCAAGCAAGAGCAAATCGTGAAGCCGGGCGTTGAACTCGGCGAAATGCCCCGATTGATTTTGACCCTGGCGGCTCGTGGTCGAGTGATCCTCGTCGGTCGCGGCGCCGGTTACTTGCTGCCGCGCGATACGACCCTCCACGTGCGAGTCGTGGCGCCGTTGCAGGATCGCATCGCTTACATGGCGCAGCACCTGCGGCGAACTAGCGACGAAGCTGCCGACCAGGTCCGCGAACGTGACGATCAGCGGGCCGACTTTTTGATTGCCACCTTCAACCGCAGGGCAGGGGATCTGCATGATTACGATCTGGTCGTCAATTCCCAGTTGCTCGGCGAAGAGACCGGCGCCGATCTGGTCGAAGTCGCCATCCGTGGCAAAGAGAGATTGATGTCTTTGCGTGAAGACGAGTAGCCACAACAATGAGCGTTCTTGCTGATTTCGCGAGCTCGGTTCGAGAACGTCGTCCGCGGCTCGCAGTCGTGCTGGGATCGGGACAGTCGTCCGTGCTGCGCTCGATGCAGGAGACGGCAGCCATCTCTTTCGCGGACGTTCCCGGTGTGCCGGCGCCAACGGTCGTGGGGCATTCGGGACGCATCGTCCTGGGCGATCTGGAATCGATTCCGGTGCTCGTCTTCCAGGGCCGGGTTCACTTTTATGAAGGCCATTCCTGGGACAAGGTCGCCGCTCCGGTCCGCTTCGCCGCCGACCTGGGCATCACAACGCTTCTCTTGACCAACGCGGCAGGTGGAATTCACCCCTCGTTGACTCCGGGCTCCATGATGATCTTGCGCGATCATCTCTTCTGGCAACGGCCCGAAACATGGCGTGGCCCCACGCCCGCCGACTGTCCGTCGCTACTGGGCGATCGTCCTTCGCCCTATTCCAGTCGCTTGATCGGGGAATTGCGCGAGGCGAGTCGAGGGTTGGGCGAACCGCTGCATGAAGGAATCTACGCGGCCATGACCGGACCTACTTACGAGACCCCTGCCGAGATTCTCGCCCTCCAAAAAGCGGGTGCGGACGCGGCGGGGATGTCGACGGCGTTCGAGGCCGAGACCGGCCAATCAATGGGGATGGAATGTGCGGCTATTTCCGCCATCACCAACAAAGGTGCTGGATTGGATGACTCGCCCTTGCTGCATCATGATGTCCTGAACGTCATGAACAGAATTCGAGACCGCCTCGGTTTACTCATTGCCGCCTTCACCCGCCGCATTTCCTGATCTCGTCAGTGCGTACGAAATCGTAGAATTCCGATCATGAACGCGGTATCATGATCCTAAATTGATTTACACTATTCTTCTTTCACCCTCGGGAGCCTCTCCATGAAGAAATTCCTAGGCGTCGTTGTTTTGGGCATCGCCTTTAGTTCCGTCGTGGCCGCCGCCGATCCGACACCGGAAGACGCGGAGAAATTGCTCAAAAAGCTTAAAGTCAGCGTCAAGCCGGACAAGAAGAACAATATCACCCGGGTCGATCTTGGTAAGAAAAAAATCGCTGATGCCGATTTGGCCACGATCGCGGCCTTGAAGACACTACAATCGCTCGACCTCAGCGGCACGCCCATTGGCGATGAAGGCCTCAAAAACATCGCAAACTTAACAGATCTGCGATCACTCATGCTTGCCAACACCGCCATCACCGACGAAGGATTGAAGCATCTCGCCAAGATGAAAAATCTGACGATGCTGGTCCTCAACGGGACAAAAGTGACAGACGCTGGCCTGGAGGAACTGAAGAAGCTGGCCAAGCTCGATACCCTTCAGCTGTTCGAGACCAAAATCACTGATACGGGCATCTTTTCGCTCAAGCGCTGGAAGATGGACCTGAAGATCAGCAAATGATGGATTGGACCCGAAATCTCGTTCCGATTTGCCTGAAAGAAACTCGCCCTCATCCGCCATCTCATTCGTGGAGCCAAGAAGGCGGAGGATTTCCCGATGACGATCGCGATGGGCATGCATCCCGACGAGACGCAGCTGGCAGCGTTCCAGATGGGCCGCTTAACGCCGACCGAGCGTGAAACCATTGAGCAGCATCTCGAATCGTGCGCGGCCTGCGGCCGATTGCTTTGCGGCCAGCCGGAAAATCACGACACGTTGCTCGATCTGGCTCGGGCGGCCAGTGTAACCCCCATCGAAAAGCCTTATGAACCGGTCGGCGCTCCGCCCGAACTGGCGGACCATGCACGTTACCGCATTCTGGCGCCCCTCGGCGAAGGCGGCATGGGGGTCGTTTACAAGGCCGAGCACAAGCTCATGGGCCGGATCGTCGCCTTGAAGGTCATTAACAAGCGTTTTATCGCCAACGAACAAGCGATCGAACGCTTCCGCCGTGAAGTACGGGCGGCAGCGAAACTTTCACACACCAACATCGTAACCGCTCACGATGCCGAGGAAGCGAACGGCCTGCATTTTTTGGTGATGGAGTTCGTCGACGGCATTTGCCTCGATCGCTTTACACTCAAGCAAAAGAATCCCGTGGCGGTCGCCCTCGCTTGTCACTTCATCCGCCAGGCGGCTCTCGGTTTGCAGCACGCCCATCAGCAGGGAATGGTCCATCGCGACATTAAGCCGCAGAACCTGATCCTGACGCGGAAGGGACACATCAAGATCCTCGATTTCGGTCTGGCTCGGGTCGGCGAGGAGCAAAATGAACAGCACCTCTCATCACCCAATTTGGTCGTCGGCACGCCAGATTACCTGGCCCCGGAACAGGCACGTGATTCCCACAACGTCGATACCCGAGCGGACATCTACGCGCTCGGCTGCACCTTGTACTTCTTGCTCACGCGGAAAGTGCCGTACCCAGGCGGGTCGGCGTATGAGAAGATGTTCGCCCACACGGAGCTGCTGGCCGATCCGTTGTCGAAGACGCGTTCCGACGTTCCCCAAGAGATCGAATCGATCCTCACAGTCATGATGGCGAAACGGCCGGAGGATCGCTATCAGACCCCCGCCGATGTCGCCATGGCTCTGGCTCCTTTTGCCAAGTTGTCGACGAGCTCGGCCACAGATTTTTTGCCCGCCCGATCGTTCCCGGAGGCGATCCCGATCGACTCCGTGCGAGCCGACACCGAGATGTATGCGGTGGGAGACACACGCCGCGAACGGACAAAAAAAGAGCAGCTCCGTCCCGAACGCCGGCCTCATGGCGTCGCGACGCTCATCGCATTGGCAGTGATCGTGATTGGCGTTCTGGGCATCATCCTCGCGCTGCGTAATCGCGATCCGGAGGCGGCGAAAGCCAAAGATACGGCGTCCGAAATCGCGAAGAATCGACCGAATTCAGTCGACCCATCGTCAAGGCCGCGTTTCGACCCCAAGAAAGGCCCGTTCTCGCCCAAGGTCGATCCGCGCAATCCCATCGGCGACGTCAAATGGGAAGATGCGAAATATCACGTCATTATCGCGGTTCCCAAGTTCGGCCTCTGGTTCGGCGATTTCGAGCCGGTCCGGCGGTATCTCTTGGAGCGGGGCGTCTACGTCATGGTCGTAACCTCCGACTGGGGGCCTGTATCGTTGCAACCGAGCGAGGCAAACCAGGCGCCGCCCAACTGGCAACTCCAGGGGAAGCACGCCTTCGTCACTGATTTTGAAGTTCGCGATTTCGATGCCCTCATCACGGTCGGCGCCAACGTCGACACCTTCAATCCGCAGTTCACGGGAAAGAAAGATTGGTCGAAAGAGAATAAACTCGACCCGGCCAAGGCCATCGGCGAAAAGATGAATCAGATGCGAAAGTCGAACAAGGTGATTGCCGGCATCTGTACCGGACAGGTCGTTCTGGTCTGGCATGGCATCCTCACAGACGGCATGAAGGCAGCTCGGGTTACGAACGATCCGATGTACAACGTCGTCAAAAATCACCCCGGCATCAACTGGCAGGATGGCGCAGGCGTCGTCCGGGACGGCAACGTCATCACGGCCGGCGGCCCCGCTGATGCGACCCGCTTTGCGGACGAAATTTTGAAAGCGATCCAAGAGCGGAAACGGTGAATAGAATGTCCTCGCTCTCTAGGACGATTCAGCGTGAGGACTGTCGTGCGAGAATATCTCGATCTACTGGCCCGGGTGCGACAACATGGCAAACGGAAACCGCAACGGGCGAAGCTCGCTGATGGCCGCCGGCCGGAAGTGCTCAGCTTGTTCGGTTATCAATTTCGCGTCAATCTAGCTGATGGTTTTCCGCTGGTGACGACCAAAAAACTCCCCTGGGGGGCGATTGTTCACGAACTTCTTTGGTTTCTCTCTGGCGAGACGAACGTCGCCTATCTGCGTGCCAACAAAGTAAAAATCTGGGACGAGTGGGCCGACGCGTCAGGCGAACTCGGTCCGGTCTACGGCAAGCAGTGGCGGCGCTGGCAAGGGGCCGATGGTCAGCTGGTCGATCAGATTGCCCGTCTCGTTGAGGGGATCCGCCGTGTAAAGGCCGACCCACACGCCTCGGAGGCCCGCCGGCTTCTCCTGAGCGCCTGGAACCCGGGCGACATGCCGGATCCCAAGGTGCCGACCGGTTGCCATACCTTCGCGCAGTTCAACATTCATGATGATCGCCTGTCGTGCCAGATGTATCAACGCTCAGCGGATCTGTTTCTCGGCGTTCCGTTCAACATCGCTTCTTACGCGCTTTTGACGCACCTGCTCGCGAAAACGACCGGACTTCAGGTGGGGGATTACATCCATACCTTCGGCGACGCCCACATTTACGAGAACCACTTCGAACAGGTCGATGAGCAATTGAAGCGTCAGCCGGGACCATTGCCGACTCTGGAACTCGATGACATGATCACGTCAATGGATGGCCTGAAATTCGAACAAATTCGCCTGAAGAATTATCAACCCCTGCCGCCCTTGCGGGGCGAGGTCGCGATCTGATGCGCATCTCCCTGATCGTGGCACTTGATCGCCATGGCCTTATCGGCATCGGCAATGCGTTGCCTTGGCGGCTCCCCGCTGACTTGCGTCGATTCCGCCACCTCACGATCGGCAAACCGATCATCATGGGCCGCAAGACGTTTGAACATCTCGGCCGACCGTTGCCGGAGCGAACGAACATCGTTCTCACACGGCAAACCGATGTGAACTTTCCAGGATGCTTGATCGCTCCTACGGTGGCCGAGGCGATCGAACGGGCGGGTCCGGTGGAAGAGATCATGATCATCGGTGGGGCGGAGATCTATCGCCTGGCATTACCGATGGTGGAACGCATGTACGTCACGGTGGTCTCGGGACAATTTGAAGGCGATTGCTACTTCCCTCTGGGAGAAATCGACGACTTTCCCGTGACAGTCATTGAGGACGAACCGATGCCGGCGGATGAGAAGAACCCTCACCCACACCGGTTCCTTGTGCTTGATCGCGTTACGACGGGGACGACGCTTCGAGAGTTAGTTCAATCCCCTACAAAAAGTCGCGAATAGAAAACGGAGAGCAAGATGAGCCAGTACTTTCCCACAGCTGAAGAATGCGGTCATCACGTGATCTTTGGCAATATTTCGATCACGACGTATGCGGGGAAACACTTGCAGATTTCAGTCGTAGACCTGCCGGCCGATAGCGTGGTCGAGTGGCACCAACATCCGCATGAACAAATGGGCATGCTGATCTCCGGTAAGGCGATGTTCCACATCGGCGATGAGGTCAAGGAGATCAATCCCGGCGAACTCTACCTGATGCCCGGAAACGTGCCTCACAAAGTGGTCCCGATCGGCGGACCGGCCAAGGCGGTCGACTTTTTTCATCCGGTTCGCGACGATTACCGCTGAGATTCAACAACTGCGGGCAACTCGCTTGCTATTGGATTCATGGCTTCGACAGGGCAGGGCGGTTTCAGGGGCGTCATGAACTCGGTGAGGCGTTGCACGCCCTCGCGTAGACGGCCTTCGTCAGTCGCGTAACTCAGTCGAATGTGATCCTGGCCGCAAGGGCCAAACGGTTCGCCCGGGTTCACCAGGACACTTCGTTCGAGCAGCAGTCGACGTGCGAACTCACGGCCGGACAGGCCCAAGTGGTTCACGGGCACCCAGAAGAAGTAGCCACCGGTCGGAAACGCCGGCTTGAAGCCCATCCCTTGTAGACTCTCAAACAAGTAACGTCGCCGACCCGCCATCTCATCACGCAAGTTCGTGGCTAGGGCTTCACCGGTCCTCAACGCGGTCAAGGCCGCCTGTTGGCCCAGGGGCGACACGAAAGGGGCATTCATTGATGCGACAAGCATCGTGGGCCGCATCAGATGCTTCGGGCCGAGCAACCAGCCAACGCGGGCACTGGAGAGGCCATAGGTCTTGCTGACGCCGTTGGCGGTTAAGAGTCGCGTGGCCGCGTGGGGCATGGCCCCGAGGTTCGTCGTCGGCGTGGGGTCGTATCGAAATTGACCGAACGATTCATCGCGATAAATCAACACGTCGTGTTTTTGAGCCCACCAAGCGATCTGTTCGAGATCTTCCGACGCCAGAACTCCGCCAGTCGGGTTCGCAGGGTCAGCCAGGACGAGCATCTTCGCGCCACGCATGGCCGAAGCAAACGCCTGCAGATCAAACCGCGTCTTGCCCTCTTCAAGCCAGGTCTTGATCCAGCGCAGTCGAGCTCGGCGATGTTTCAAACCGAGGACAAAAATGGGTGAAGTCGGATCGAAGAGAATGACAGGGGAACCGGGATCAATGAAGGTATCGATCACCGCACCGAAGGCGCCGGTAGCGCCGTGGGTGATGAGTGTCTCTTCTTCCGGATCGTATAGGCCACCCGACGTCGAACTTCGCTCGGCGATGAGTCGCCGCAGGTCGGTTTGGCCCCAAGGCGAAGGCCCGCGAAGTTCATGAAGTCCGCGCGGGGCACCGAGCGGCAACTCGCAACGCGGCGAGCCGAGAGCCAAGTTGATGGCATCCGGCGCCTGCACATCCGGGAAGAGAGCGGGATCGATCAGATCGTCGATCGGAAGTGCGAGGGCTCGATGGCTAAGGTAGTAGAAAGATTGTTCGCCGCCACGGAAGAGTCGTTTGAATTTGGGAATCCAGCGGACGGCCCCGGAGCGAACGAGAACCTTGTTCCAGAAGAAGGAGGACATGAAAAAAGGGCCTCCGTGCCGAAGTGGGAATCCGTTCCATTTCAACTGATGACGAACATTCTGCCAATAGAGGCTACACCTGGCAAGAGAGAAGCGAAGTATGTCGGGTGATTGTCGAAGATGCAGCTCAAGACATCATCGTCGACGAAGTCGAACGAAGGTGTGTTTCACGCACAAAACGAAGCCGTTCGAGGGAAGGTTTGGCGTTGCCGGAAAGATCAATAAGACCACCCTGAGGGAAGCGATGAGGCTGGATATCGCTGAAGTGATCCCAGCACGTGGAGGAGACGAACGGCTTCGCTAGCCCCAGGGCGGTAAAGTTCTCCGCCCATTTGGCTTGTGCGTCCGGCGTCAAACCGTGCCAGACGCCGGTGCGACCGACGGCAGCCTCGGGATCGGCATTCGGGTCGCGGTTAACGCTCGAGGGATAGCACAGGGAAAGTTGCAGCGGCGCCCCGAGCATGCCAAACATGTCAAGCAGTCGTGATGCGTCAAGCAGATCGCGACAGTACATGCCGCGCGGACCGGCGCCCATGTGCCATTCCAGTTCAAAGCCCGAAAGCGGCAAACCGGCTCGCATCAGCGTATCGGCGAAGACGAAAGGCGAGTAATTGAAATAATCCCCGGTGAGGTATTCCCCCCAGGGCTGAGCAAGGCCGACCACTACTTCAAGAGTAGCATCGACACCCCACGCGGCCTCGGCCAGGCGAGCGGTGAGGCGGATCAGGTCGTCTTCGCTTAGACCCAGCGCGAGTGAATTGTTGCTGCCCGAGGCAATCACCCAGCGTCGAATGCGATTCTTGTAACGAGCGATCGTCGTTTCCAAGTAATCGCACATGAAGCTGGCCAGGCTCGGCAGGTCGCCTTCCCAGGTGTGCAGCCATTCCGGCACGCCGCGGCGAGTGAAGTCGATAAGTGGTCCCGCAGTCACCTGGTACTGATGGTCGAGGGCCCAGGTTAGAACTCGATCAGTCGCTTCCCACTGGTAATTTGCTTCGATCGGTTCCAGAGAACGCCAGGTCATAGGCACGCAAACGGAGTTGAACGTGCGGCGGAAGGCCTCGGCGTGCGATCCGGTGGGGATGTCGGTCACTCGGCAGGCCAACAATGGATCGGTCTTTTCGGGCTGGGCGCGACGCTGGGCGAATCGTTGATTGACATAGCTTGCGACTAGATTCTCTGCCGCTGAGTAAGCGAGCCCGAGAGTGCGAGCGGCATGTTCGTTCGCGACCGAGGCATCCGTTTCACGGACTGATTGTCCAAAAGCTCGGGTTGCCGCCTGGATTTGTTCCGTGATCGCCGGAGTGAACTCGAACCCGTTAAACTGCCATTCGAACGCCTGGGAACGAAGCTGATTTACTTTTCCGCGTGCTAGTTCAACCAGCAAGCGGTAAGGCGCGGGTCGCTCCATGAGCGTGGAGGTAGTGCCAAATAACCGGCCGACATCCGGAATTTCCCACGGTGCGGCAAAAAAGAAACCGCTCTCGTCCGAATCGCGACGGACGACGAGTTGTTCTTCTTTGAGTTCGATCTGCGTGGGGACAGGGCTGTGATCGTAACCACCCGCTTGATGGGCGCGCCGCAATCCTTCGGCCGTTTCGGCCGACAGTTTGCCCGGTATCTGAAAATTCATCACGCCCATAGGCCGCGGCCTGCCCTGGCCGCTCACTCCCGCTTTGAGATGGATCCGTGTTGCGGTTCGATCCGTATATCTGTCAAATGTTTTCCATTCTACCGAATGCGACAGGGTCTAAAAGAGATGATACGGCTCTTTCCGAAGATTTGAACTCCGCTTGCCGGACAGGTTTTGCGGAATATGACGGCGATACAGATTATTCATCCCTTTCGTTCCGGAGACTGTTATGCGTGCCGTGGACGTCATTCGCCGGAAACGTGACGGCGACGCACTCGAACCGGAAGCAATTCAAGCGTTCGTCGCGGCTGCCGCAAGTGGCGCGTGGCCCGATTATCAACTGGCCGCTCTACTGATGGCCATCTGGTTGCGCGGCATGTCAAAAGAAGAGACTGCCCAGCTCACTCGCGCCATGACCGATTCCGGCAAGAGATTCAACTGGTCAACGATCCCCGGCCCCAAGGTTGACAAACACTCAACCGGTGGTGTCGGCGACAAGACTTCTTTGATCCTCGCCCCACTGGCGGCGGCCTGCGGCGTAATCGTTCCCATGATGTCCGGCCGCGGTCTTGGGCATACGGGCGGCACGCTTGATAAGCTTGAAGCCATTCCTGGATTTCGCGTCGGTCTCTCCGAAGTAGAACTGCGCACGGCCCTCGAACGCACCGGTGTCGGTCTCATCGGCCAAACGTCGGACGTCGCTCCGGCCGACAAAAAGCTCTACTCTCTCCGCGATGTCACCGCAACGGTCGAGAGCATCCCGCTGATCACTGCTTCAATTCTCAGCAAGAAACTGGCCGAAGGGATTGACGCGTTGGTAATGGACGTGAAAGTCGGTCGTGGGGCGTTCATGAAATCGCCCGCGGACGCCCGCGCCCTCGCGGCGTCGATCGTTTCCGTCGGCAATGCCAACGGCGTCAAAACCGAGGCGCTGATCACCGCCATGGATCACCCGCTCGGTCGAACCATTGGCAACTCACTAGAAATCATGGAGTGCATCGAAACACTTCGCGGGAACGGCCCCAAAGATCTGGAGACGCTCTCCGTCGTTCTCGCGGCACGTATGATCAGGCTCGGCGGTTTGGCCAAGGATGATGCAGAAGCCGAACGCCAGGTTCGCCAGGCACTTGCATCCGGCGCGGGACTGGAGAAGTTCCGGGCGATAATCGAACAGCAGGGCGGCGATCCAAAGGTCATCGACGATCTCACCCGACTTCCGAACGTGGCGACTCGGCAGATCGTCAAGGCGGAACGAACCGGGTACGTCGTCGATCTGGACGCGGAGAAGCTCGGCGTCGGCGCCATGCTGCTCGGTGCCGGCCGCGAGCGAGCTGATGACCAGGTCGACCATGCCGTCGGCGTCATAATTCTGACGCCGGTCGGTGCCCACGTGAAAGCGGGCGACGCCATACTGGAAATTCACTATCGCGATGCAGCCAAATTGGCTCACGCCTTACCGATGCTGCTAAGCGGCATTCAACTCGCTGATCTTCCGCGTGCCGAGACGCCTTTGATTCATGAGACGCTTACGGAATGAGGGATCTATGGCAGCCAAGACCGCGCATCAAAAACTCTGGAGAGCGGCCCGCGAGGCGCGGAAGCGGGCTCACGCGCCGTTCTCGACCTTCAAAGTGGGCGCGGCGCTCGAAACGCTCGACGGGGAGATCATCAGCGGTTGCAATGTCGAAAACGCCACTTACGGCCTGACGGTGTGTGCCGAGCGCGTCGCTCTCTTTAAGGCGATCTCCGAAGGAAAAAAGAAATTCACCCGCGTCTGCATCGTCACCGATACCGCGAAACCAACAAGCCCATGCGGCGCCTGCCGGCAACTTCTCTGGGAGTTCGGCGGCAATCTCGACGTCGTGATGGGCAACCTTGGCGGGGTGTTGAAGGAAACGACGATGCGCGACTTGTTCCCGATGCCGTTTGATGAAGAGTCGTTGTAATTAATGGAGCGATGCCAACTTGGTGCTCCTCCCCACGATGGGTATACTTCCCTCGTCAGGTCTGAACATACCTCTTGAGTTTCATCGATATGCCCCCATATGGTTTTGTCCGTGTCGCCGCGGTTAGTCCGCTTTTGCGTGTCGCCGATGTGGTTGCCAATCGCATACGATCGATTGAGCTTCTTGACCTCGCGGAGTCTCGCGGCGTCGCGGTTCTGGTCTTTCCGGAGATGGGGCTGACCGGCTACACCTGTAACGATCTCTATTTCCAGAAGGCGTTGCAGGAAGCCGCGGTCGAATCGCTGCTTCTTCTTGCAGAAGCGACGAGCCACCGCTTCGGCGGCCTGGCACTGGTTGGCCTTCCGCTCCTCATTGATGACCAGATTTTTAACTGCGCCGCGGCGATCGCCGGCGGCAAGATTCTTGGTATCGTCCCCAAGACCTATCTGCCCAATTACAAGGAGTTTTACGACGGCCGCTTTTTCGCGCCGTCGCCGACGGCCGTGAGTCGCTTCGTACGTCTAGGCGGAGCCGACGTTCCCTTCGGGACCGACCTGCTCTTCCGGGCCACGAACGTCGAAGGCCTGATAGTCGGCGTCGAAATCTGTGAAGATCTTTGGGTCTCCGTACCGCCGAGTTCGATCCAGTGCTACCACGGGGCGACGGTCCTCGCCAACCTCTCGGCCAGCAACGAGACGATCGGCAAAGCGAGCTACCGCCGGCAACTGGTCGGCAATCAGTCGGCCCGCTGCATCGCGGCCTATGTCTACTCATCCGCGGGCGTGGGTGAATCGACAACCGATCTCGTTTTCGGCGGCCACTGCCTGATCGCGGAGAACGGCACATTGCTCGCGGAGTCGCCTCGGTTCCAGCGTGAGGATCTCTTTATTGCCGCCGACGTTGATGTCGATCGTTTGCGAGTCTACCGGGCACAGACGACCAGCTTCAACGACGCCCTCCTCGAACCCGGGCTGCGGAAAGAGTATCGCTCGATCCCCTTCTCGGTCAGCGAGCGCAAGACCGGGAATCGGCTGATGCGCGAAATCGAGGCCCACCCGTTCGTGCCGGCCAGGAGCGAACAACTTCGCGAACGCTGCGAAGACATTTTCCACACGCAAGTCGCGGGGCTCAGCCGCCGGCTCGAGCATATCGGCAAACCGCCAGTATCGATCGGCATCTCGGGCGGCCTTGATTCCACTCTCGCTCTGTTGGTTTTATGCAAGACGCTTGATTCGCTCGGCGCCAGTCGCGACCGCATCCGCGCCTTGACGATGCCCGGTTTCGGCACGACCCCGCGCACACGCGGCAACGCAATCACACTGATGAACTCGCTCGGTGTCCGCTTCCGCGAGATCGACATTCGCCCCATGTGCCTGGCGGAGATGCGGGCGCTGGGTCACGAACCGTTCGGGCTCTCCCTCAAAGATCTGGAAATGGACACGTTCGTCGAAAAGCTTCGAGGCTTACCGGCGGAGCGCCGTCAGGATCTCGTATTCGAGAACATCCAGGCTCGGGCGCGTACTACCTTGCTGATGAACACGGCCTTCGTGATCGGCACAGGCGATCTCTCGGAACTCGCACTCGGTTGGTGCACCTACAACGCCGACCACATGAGCATGTACAACCCCAACGTCAGTATCCCGAAGACCTTGGTCAAGTTCCTGGTGCGCTGGGCGGCCGAGAATGAGTTCGACGGCGCCACGCGTGCCACGCTGCTCGATATCGTCGCCACCGAGATCTCACCCGAATTGCTGCCGAGCGATGCGGACGGCAAGGCACAGTCAACCGAATCGACAATCGGCCCGTACGAACTTCACGACTTCTTCCTCTTCCACTTCCTGCGTTACGGTTGCCCGCCGTCGAAGATCCTCTACCTCGCGGAGCAGGCGAAGTTCGATCACGCCTATCCGCGTGCCGAGATCAAGAAATGGTTGGGCATGTTCCTGAAACGTTTCTTCGCCAGCCAGTTCAAGCGCTCGTGCCTGCCCGACGGCCCCAAGGTCGGCTCGGTGTCGCTCTCGCCGCGTGGCGACTGGCGCATGCCGAGCGATGCCCAAGCGGCGGTGTGGCTTCAGGATTTAGAAGAGGCGTAAAATCGGCGATATCATTCGTTCAGCCGGAACAACTTTCGCATCGCCTCAAGCAAACTCGCAGATCCGCCTTCGCGTGAGGCCACTTGCAGGGCGTCGATCGGCCCGTGCAGGATCTGGTTCTGGAACAGGCGGAAGGCCCCTTCGATGAAGGCCCGGTCGGCGTCGGACAATTTGCCGTTGAGTTTCCCGAGAAGTTGATTGAGCACGGCCTGCCGCTTGGCGTCGCAATCTTTCGTCAACTGGGCGATCACCGGGCCGTTGCGGCGGCGCGTCCAGTCATCGACGAACTTCCGGCGTTCCTGTTCAATGATCACCTCGGCCGGGGCGATGAACTTCTGCCGCTGGTGGATCGTCTGCTCGCGAATTCGCTTCAGGTCGTCAATGTTGAAGAGGAACGCTCGTTCGCCGTCGTGGATGCGTGGATCGAAGTCGCGCGGCACGGCAATGTCGAGAATGACCATCGGCCCCGATCGTTTCGGGCTCAATAGATCGAAGCGACGGAGCGAGACGATCGGCTCTGGAGCGCCCGTGGTGCTCAGGACGACGTCGGCCTGGATCAAGGCATCGTCGAGTTGGTCCCAGGGATGGGCTTGGCCGTCGCAACCGGCGGCGACTTCGATCGCTTTCTCCGGGCTGCGGTTGGCGACCAGGATTTTCTTCGGAAGAAGTTCCCGTAAATGGGTGAGCGTCAGCCGGCCCATCTTGCCGGCGCCGATGACGAGGATCGTCTTGTCGTCGAAACGGTCAAAGACTTGCCGGACATAATCTACTGCCACGCTGGAAACGGAGACATGCCCCTGCGAGATGCCAGTCTTGGTTCGAACAAGCTTGGCTGCCTTGACCGCATGGGGGAACAGGGCATTCAAAAGCGGGCCGGTCGCCCCCGCCTTCCGCGACGCTTCGAACGATTGTCGTACCTGGCCTGCGATCTGGCCTTCGCCAACGATCAAACTATCGAGGCTGGCCGTCACGCGGAAGAGATGCTGGACGGCCGCGTCGTCGGCCAGTTCGTAAAGGTGCGGTCGGATCGCCGACGCGGGTAGATGATGGTGCTCGCTCAGGAATTCCGCCATGATGCCGCCATCAGGAGGCGGCTCGCCGTCCGGCTTGGCGAGATAGAACTCAACCCGGTTGCACGTGCTGAGGATGACGGCCTCGCACCCAAAGCGAGCCGTCAGATCCTTCAGCGCCAGATCACGCTTGGCGTCATCGAAGGCGACACGTTCACGCAGGTCGATGGGCGCATCGCGAAAACTACAGCCGATGGCGCGCACGTTCATCCGGTTTCCCCCGGTACGAACGGATGCGACGCGATCAAGGCGACCAGCATCAGGACAAAGACGAGAATCGTGAACTGAGCGAGCCGACGGCCAGGTAAGTGCGCGCCATATCGCAAAAACATGAGGAGGGCGGCGACGAGCCAAAGGCCAACAGTACTCGTGATTTTGAGTGCCGTCCAGCCACCGGTCTCGTGGGGCGTCTGCCAGAGACGCATCGCCCCGAGCAATAGGCCGACGGTCAGCAAGGGAAACGCCAGGTTGACCGCCCGGCGATTCATGCGTTCGAGGCGTTCGAGGCTCAGAAGCTTCATCCCGCCGATCGGATTGCGTTTCATCTTAAGGCGGCGGGCTTGGACGAGATACATCATGCTGGCAAGAAACCCAACCGTGATGCCGACCGAGGCGAGGAGAAGCAGAATGCCGTGGAACATTCCCCAGAAACTCTCGCCCGTGAACCAGGAACCGTCTTGCCCATGGCCCGTGAAAACGAACGACAGGCCGACGAGGGCGAGAACGAGCGGCAACACGAAGACGGCTGCATATGCCTCCCGATGCAGCGTGCCATAAAGGTAGAAGACCGCGAAGACCCAGGCGAGAAGGAGAAGCGACCCGTAAGGGGAGGCCGGGCTAGGCTGATGATAAGCGAGAAAGATCGTATGCGCGAGAAGACCGGCGACGGCGAAGAAAATGCCCGCGAGACGCGCCCAACGCCCCGGTCGCGTGGGCCGGTAAAGTTCGAGCCCGAACGCGGTCAGGTAGCTAAGTCCGAAACAAAATTGCGTGATGCCCATGATAATCCCGCGACACGCGAACAGCATGAACCATGCATTCTATCAGCCGACGGCTTCGTTCACCAGTTGCCACATGGCGACAACGGTTTTCTCTTTGCCTTCCTTGCGAAGAAATTCAAGCCAACTTTGATCTGTCAGATCTTCAAAAAGCATGTGTCGAGTGAGTGGATCGGGGACTTGTTCGAGGATCAACGGCCGCAGCTTGCGATGAATGTCGAGCCAGGCGAGCCAGGTTTCGTCGATGAATCCGTCTAGGCTTTCGCGGATTCGTTTGGCAATCGCTGGCGAATCGCCACCCGTACTGACGGCAATGGTTAAACCGTTCTTGCGGAGAACGGCGGGCACGATGAAGTTGCCCGTTTCAGGATCGTCGGCGGCGTTGACCCAGATGCCCCGTGCCCGTGCGTCAGCCACGACTTGGGAGTTTATCTCCGGTGTCGCTGCCGCGAATACGAGCGTGGCTCCTTCAAGATGCTCCGCCTGATAAGCTTCGGTAATCAGTTCCGTGCCGTCTGACTCTCCGGCTGGGTCGACAAAACGCACCCGGGCGCCGCATTGGATTAACTGGAGCGATTTCCGCCGGCCCACTTTCCCGGCGCCGACGATCACCACCAGACGGCCCGTCAGATCAAGGAAAAGGGGATAGTGATTCATGTCAGTCTTGAAGTGGGTGCGGGATTCGCGACGAGTGCTCGGGAATAGGGCGATATGACTCAGTGTATGCATCACGCGTTGATAAAATGTGGGCGAGTCGCGAGAGGCTTGCCGTATTTTCTTCCGTGCGCGGTATAATTAAATGTTCGTGCGGCTGTATTACGCCGAACCGACGATTATCCCCGGGAATCTTTTTATGCGGCACTTTCTCAGCTCGCTCGTGTTGCTTTCGCTCGTCGGGTGCACGAACAGCAAGTCGTCAACGCCGGATCCTCCGCCGTTGGCCATGGAGCAAAAACCGGGTGAGACCGGCAAACCGTATCTTCCCCCATCTGATCAAACTCGCGCTCAAGGCATCGTCAAACTCAATAATGTGCCATTGGCAGGCGTCCTGGTGCAGTTCCACGGTGAACGTTCGCCGGCTCCAGTCGAAACGGTAATAGACGGCAGCTTTCGCGTTGATGCGCTCGAAGCCGGGTCATATAAGGTCACGGTTGAGCCCAAGGAGGAGTCTGCTGAACTGCGCAAAGAGAAGGTAAATCCTCCCAAGCCCATTGTGGAAATCCCAGGTCAGCTCCAGCGAGTAACGACCACGCCACTACTATTCGAAGTCAAAAAAGGCCCGAACGTGATCAACATCAGTTTGGTGACGAACTGAGGTCGAGAGCCTCTTACCAAGACCTGTAAATTGATCGAGAGCGGAGTGGAGCGCCAACGCCTCGCAGGGAACGGTGTTAAGAAAATTGACAGGGACCTTCACCCCTGCTATCGTAACCAACGTAGAATTCATATCGTCAGAAGAGATAGATCGCGCCCGATTCCCGGAGAGCATTCGCATGGCTGTTCAACCCGGCTACTGGGGCATTGACATTGGTCAATGTGCACTAAAGGCCGTTCGCGTGCAGATCATCGACAACAAGGTGACGGCCACCGCGTTCGACTACGTCGAGCATCCCAAGATTCTCTCACAGCCGGATGCCGACCCCGAGCAATTGACGCGCGACGCGCTTGAGAAGTTCCTGTCTCGCAATACGATCAAGGGGGATCATATCGCCATCGGCGTGCCGGGCCAATCAGGTCTGGCGCGTTTCGTCAAGTTGCCGCCCGTGGAAGAGAAGAAGGTCGACGACATTGTTCAGTTCGAAGCGAAACAGCAGATTCCCTTCCCCCTCGACGAGGTCGTCTGGGACTACCAGCGCGTGAGCGATGGAGTGGTCGAAGGCGGCTTCGCCATGGATACCGAGATTGGCCTGTTCGCGATGAAGCGTGACCTGATCGCGCGTTACATGAATCACTTCCAGAGCGTCAAAGTCGAGGTCCACGTCATTCAGATGTCGCCGCTGGCGCTCTGCAATTACGTGACTTACGACATCCTGAACAAAGGAGGCCCAGGCGTTGTCGATGCCCCGGCCGCGCCGACTGGCCCCGGGAAACGCCGTTGCATCGTTGTGCTAGATGTCGGTACGGACGGTTCCAACCTGATCATCACGGACGGTGGCAAAATCATCTGGCAACGCCCGATCCCGATCGGTGGCGGGCACTTCACCCGTGCTCTTTCGAAAGAACTCAAACTGACGTTCGCCAAGGCCGAACATGTTAAGCGGAATGCGGCCAAATCGACAGAACTCGCGGGCATCTTGCGTGCTCTCAAGCCCGTTCTTACCGATTTCGTCGGCGAAGTGCAACGCTCGCTCGGTTACTTCACCAACACCCATCGCGACGCGCAGGTTGATTACCTGATCGGGTTGGGCAGCGCCTTCAAGCTCCCCGGCTTGCAGAAGTACCTCAGCGACAAGTTGCAGCTCAAGGTCGATAAGCCGAAAACCTTTCACCGCCTCGCGGGTGAAGCAGTCACGAGCGCCCCGGTATTCATCGACAACCTGCTCACCTTCCCGGTGGCCTACGGCCTGGCCCTCCAAGCGGCGGGCGCGGCCCGCTTGAAGACGAATCTATTACCGCCTGAGATTACCCGTGATCGAACGATCCGTGCCAAGAAACCGTGGGCAGTTGCCGCGGCGGCTCTGCTGATGGTTGGAACAGGAGTCCTGGCTTATGGTTATTCGGTCCCCTTGGCCGCAGTGAGCAACCCCAAGATTATCGAGTCCATCAAGACCGCCGACGGCGCCAATCAAGCCGCCCGTAATCTCGATAAGGAAATTGCCGGGAAGAAGGTCGAAGTTGAGACCAACATCAAGAAAATTCAGGCGATCGTGGCCGGCAAGGAAGAACGATTAAACTGGTTGCGATTGAGCGATTACATTAACGCGGCCATGCCCATACCGGGCGAAAACGGCAACATGAAAGACGGCGCCCAGTTGGCGCTCTGGAATAATCAAGAAGGCGGTATCGCCGCGACGAACCGCTATTTCGAACGGATCCGCGAGGGTGTCGACCCCAAAACCGCCGTAGGCGATAAGAAGCTGCAGCAACACTTGGCGGCCGTCGACATCGAAGCGGTGTATGGCCGTTATGCACCCGACCTGAGCGACTTCTTTAAGAGGGCGAAGAACTACTGCGTTAAAAACGTGGGCACCGATGTCGTTTTTCAGGGGATGGATGGTTTTGAGCGTGAACCGATGATGCGTGAATCGCCCGTTTTCCCGACTGGGCCTGGCTGGATCATCGAAATCCGTGGAACTACGTGCTACAAGCAGGAAAAAGGGACAATCAAGGGAACGGAGTTCTTGAAGATGACGCTTCTGGCAAATCTACAGGCGGCCGCCAAAGGCCCGCTGCCGCCCGAGCTTTCAAAACGGATCTCGCACATCTTTCTCTACAACGCCTGGGAAGATGAGGCCCCGAGACAGGATGCGTATTACTACATCCAAGATAGTCTTCTTGACGAACTCATGGGCGGGGCGGGGGACACTGGAGGGGGCGGCGAAGGAACCGGGGCCATTCGGCCGCCAGCCGGCGGAACTTGGCGACCCATCTACCAGGGA
>Ga0105046_10003020_pt1 | contig 26633 bp, 22 predicted proteins | sample MAT03_FD_78385 | JGI IMG/M metagenome (GOLD analysis project Ga0105046, IMG submission 78385) | Freshwater microbial communities from Lake Fryxell liftoff mats and glacier meltwater in Antarctica - MAT-03 (megahit assembly) | ecosystem: Environmental > Aquatic > Freshwater > Ice > Liftoff...
CGTCGTAGTTTTCGCGTATTCGTTTCGCGATCTTACCCAGCTTCAACACCGCGATCTGACGCATGATTTTGTCTGTGAGCGGAAAATAGGGAATGACCGTGATGCGGCCCAGAAATGCCGGCTTGAAGGATTTCTGGAGTTCCGGCTGAAGTGCTGCCGCAAGGGCGTCGGCGTCGGGCATGGTTTCCGGATCGGCACAGAGTTTCATTATGGTGTCGGTGGCTGCGTTAGATGTCATCAGGATAACTGTGTTTTTGAAGTCGATGTCGCGGCCTTCGCCGTCTTTCATATTGCCTTTGTCAAAGACCTGATAAAAGACGTCCTGGACCCCGGGATGTGCCTTTTCCATTTCATCCAGCAGTATCACACTGTATGGCTTGCGGCGGACGGCTTCGGTCAGCACGCCGCCTTCCCCATAACCGACATAGCCGGGAGGCGATCCCATCAGGAGGGACACTTTGTGTTCTTCCTTGAATTCCGACATGTTGATGGTGGTCATATTCTGTTCGCCACCGTAAAGCAGTTCCGCCAGAGCGATCGCTGTTTCTGTTTTTCCCACGCCGCTGGGCCCCACCAGGAAGAAGACGCCGATCGGCCGACTTGGGTCGGTAAGGTTGGCTCGTGAGGTGCGAATCCGCTGAGCGATCGCTTCCAATCCATGTGACTGTCCGACAACTCGCTCTTCCATGCGTTCGTTGAGTTTCATGATCGTCTGAATTTCATCGCTCACCATTCGACCAACCGGAATACCGGTCCATGCAGCGACAATTTCAGCGACCGCCTGTGAATCCACGCAGGCTTGTAACAGCGGCGATTCCCCCTGAACCGTTGCGAGTTTGCGATTGACTTCGGCGAGTTCGTCAACCAGCTTTTTGCGATCGGCATCTGAGAGCGGAGCTACTGCTTCCGTTGTTTTGGCGTTGGCCTCCGTTTTTGAATCCCCGGAAGGCTTTGCAGCTCCTTTGGGTGAGACCGAGGCTGTCTCAGCCGGTGACAGTTTTTCTCGCAGAGTACGAACCTGTGCAATCAGATCCTTTTCCGCATGCCACTGTTCCTTCAGTAGTTCATACCGAGCCATCGCATCCGCTTTTTTCTGCCGCAGTTTCTCCAGATTTTCGCTGTGGTCCGTGCCGATCGCGGTTTCCCGTTCAAGAATCTCGATGGCAGTCGTGGTCATGTCCACGGTCCGCTGACAGTCTTCGATGGCTGAAGGCACTGTGGTATGGCCAATCGCAACACGAGCACAGGCGGTATCGAGCAGGCTGACGGACTTATCCGGCAATTGCCGTCCGGAGATGTAGCGATTTGATAATTTGACAGAATCCTCGACGGCCTCATTCAGGATTTCAATTTTATGGTGCTTCTGCAGCGTCGCCACAAGCCCTCGCATCATCGCAATCGCTTTCTCTTCAGTCGGTTCCTCAACCTTGACCACCTGGAAGCGGCGAGCCAGGGCAGCATCACGTTCAAAGTATTTTTTGTACTCAGCCCACGTAGTCGCGGCGATGGTTCGCAGTTCGCCACGGGCTAAAGCAGGCTTCAAAAGATTCGCGGCATCGCCTTGCCCAGCCTGGCCACCTGCGCCGATCAGCGTATGTGCTTCATCGATAAAGAGGATGATGGGAGTGACGGATCGGTTGACTTCTTCAATGACAGATTTGAGTCGGTTTTCGAATTCGCCCTTTACTCCGGCACCAGCCTGAAGGAGACTCAGGTCGAGCGTTCTGATGGCAACGTTTCGCAGCGACGGCGGTACATCGCCCATTGCGATTCGCAACGCGAAGCCTTCGACGACGGCCGTTTTGCCGACGCCAGCTTCACCGGTCATGATGGGATTGTTCTGGCGGCGGCGAGTCAGGATATCGATGATCTGCCGGATTTCAGGATCTCGCCCCAGGACGGGATCGATCTTTCCCGCGCGGGCGCGGGCCGTCAGATCAATCGTAAACTGATCCAGTGAAGGCGTCTGCGTGGGAGCACCGCCGGGACTTCCGGGCGACACGGGCGACCCTGATTTTTGCAGTTGCGGTACATTTGATACGGTTTCGGCGCTTTCCGCGAGAATCGTCGCCAGATCACGATTCAATTGTTCTGGCAGAATCTTCACCAATTCGGGCGACAACTCTCGTGCCAATTGGGCCAGCGAACGATCTGACAGCAGTGCAAGAATCAAATATCCAGATCGAGTCTGGGCCGCGCCGTGATCGATGGACCCCAGCACCCAGGCTTCTCGGGCGAGATCGACGACGTGCTGGGAAAGTAACGGCTGGCTCGCATTGCCGGTCTTCAGCCGATCGATCGACTTAAGCACATCAGCAGAGACTTTGGAATGGTTCAGGCCGTAAAATTTCAAGATCGCGTGAACATCGCACTGCAATCCTTCCAGCAGCTTCAGCATCCAGTGTTCAATTTCGACATTGTAGTTGGATCTGGATAGACAGAGACCAGCGGCAGCTTCGAGAGTCCGCGTGCAGGTGGTGTTCAGTTTTCCGATCAACGATTTCAGATTGACAGATGCCATATTTTGCTCTTAACAACAAGGGTTAAAGGATTGTGTCGTTAGTTTAATGAGGAATCAGGGATTCAGGAGTTTGCAATCGAAGTAAAGTCTAAGGATTCGTTCTAAATGCGATGAAAGAATTCATCACTCTTCGAGCGACGAATGCGAAGAGCCGCGTTTTGCGGCCTGCCTCACTCGGAGAGTGAGGTCTACTATTTTTTCAACAGCCGGTTAAAATCGAAACGTCGCGTCCGGAACATCAACAGCTCTTTTCTCCGATGTGGCCAGCCATGTCGTCCAGCCGAGACGCGATCCCTCTCCAGGAGCGGATGTCAATCGGCAGACCGGAACATCTTCCTTCTTAAGGACGAGTTGGATGTCAAATTCAATGTGAATTCCGACATAGAATTTTACAAGTTCTTTCAGTTCAATCATTCGAGGAGTGCCGGGAAGCATCGCAACGAAGCCTGCCCAATTCAGCGGCCCAAGAATCAGCCGGACGCGACTCTGAATATCCCAGAAACATGTGCCAACGACGGCGTCCTCTCCAAGGCACAGATTCTGCCCTCGGACGCTGGACCGCGTCGGCAAACAGGACTGGTTGTCCGAATCCAGTAGCAGCCACTGCCCAACAAACTGCTCAACGCGGACGGAGAATCCAAGATAGTGTGTGACGACTTGCTGCAATCCGATCGCACTTCGGTTGACTCGTGCGAAAAATCCGCCGTATTCAATCACGCACTGATCGTCGAACGGAAAGCGTCCTCGCAGCTCGTTTATTCCAAGGCCGACACAGCTAAAGAGGCATCGGGTAAACAGATCGTTCGGCCGGACGTCGTTCTTAAGGCTTCTTTCATAACCAAATGGAAAGCGATACTTCTCCCAGGCGCGAAAGAACAAGGACAGGACTCTGTGATTGAAGAGATCAAAGAACTCCTGAAGAGCGTAGTCCTTATTTCGGAGATGGGATCGTTCAATCACGAGTGATGTATAATGCTGTGGCAGAGCACCACCGGGACCGATCAGTCCCATAAATGGCACGGTCATTTCGAATGACGGAACGCTGCCGTCCTTTTTTCCAGGATTGCGCTCTTTGCTGTCGGATCGAGACTTGATGGAAGAGATTTGTCCCGGTGGAAAACAAAGCGACGCCAGCGCGTGAAACCGCAGACACTCGCGTGCCGACAGTCCGTCACCGCCGACAGACGAGTGCGAACCATCGGTGGTTTCCAGGAGCATATGCTCAATAATTCGCACTGCCTGAAAGAACTCGAATTCCTGCGGTGATTCGAGTAATTCCTGGATCAAATCAGGGCCTGATTGCCCGCCAGCGCCGGCCATTTCCAGATCCCCAGTCCGCGTGACTGACGACGCTGAGTCGTGGCAGTCACTTGTGTGAAAGAATTGATTGAAGTGTACATTGCAAAGAAATGATTCAGGATTGATGCGAACAGGTACGGGCTGTCTCCGGCGAAATGTTCTTCATCCAGCAACAATTGAATTCGAGTGCCTCGGGCGAATGCGCCATTCTGCCGACTGACACAGGAGCCTGTTGTCATTTTCAGAATGCCAGAAATCAAATTCCGCGATTGTTCAGACTCACGAACATCATTCAGAACAAGGATTTCCTGAAACGCCGCCAACGCATCTTCGGAATCTGACAGTGACATGTGGTTCAGCGAGAGTTGCGAGATTAACGGCCACAGATTTCGTCGCCCCAGATGTCCGCGAAAGACAGGAGTTGGTGCTAACAGACACTTGATGTCTGATACCGGTCCTCGGCCTCCGACAAGTTGGAAGACAATCCGTGCAGGATCACGCTGTTCTGCCAGTGATTCCGGCAGGTCACGGTTAAAGCACAGGAGATCAGCAAAGAGTGCGCCACGACTCTCTTTGAGCGCGGAGAACGTCGGGTCCACGAGAGTCAGATACATCTCCGTCGGCCCTTTCAGCGAACCCCGGTCCCTTTCTACCGGACCGGGGCGTCGAACGGCGTGCCAGTAGCCTAAATCGTTATCACTGCCGCCGTGGCTGATCGAGTAAAACGGATGAAACCGCCGCACCTTCCCGTTCTGATCGTCCACATGAACATTGGATATAGAGTAGATCTCGTTGGATGTTTCTGCACGAGCATCGGGTATGACGCGAACTTCAGACGTTCGTGATGTCAACGGAATCGCATCTGCCGTTCTGTGAAACAGATTTACAACTGGCGTACAACCCAGCCGGACGGATTCAACTGACACAAGTGCACTGACGTCTGCGTCGTATTCGGACAGCAGGAACGAGATTTCCATCCGGTTTCCCAGTGACTTCAGCACATCAGGACTGAGTCCAGTGAGGTCAAAGAACAGAAACTTTTGTGGAAGCACGAAATACTCTGTCAACAGTCGATAACCGGGAAAGGAGTGGCTTGGCTGCGGCAGCAGAGCCTCGTCAGGAGAAAATCCAACGGCTTTGATTGATGTTGCAGGCAGGACCACATGTCCGCCTCCACCAGCACCAGAGATCACAATTTCCAGCGTCTGTGTGAGCAACATTTCCAGTAAACGTGCCGCCTTTTCAAAATTCGGGATCGCGATGTGAAATCGTAGTCGATTGATTTGAAACTGCGAAAACGATTTTACTGCGTCAAGAGTCGCGAACTCAAGTCTGAGTACTGACTCTGCATCCGCCCGACGAGGAGAGGGCGGACCAGAAAATGGCCGTGGCAACAGGCGCGCAGAAAGAGGATCCATCGGAAAAAGCTGAACCGGAAAGCAGGTGCGAAACAGGCAATTTGTGCCTCGGATCTTCTCAGATTCAATCATGGAATGACGTTTGAGCGTATGGCCCTGAATCAGGTCTTTTTGATCGCGATTCAGACTGAAGCCAATAATTGACAGGGACGGGACCGGTGCAATCATGTGCGGATAAAGGACACCCAGCATTGCGTCGGCAAGTTCTGGAAAGCTGTCATCCAGCTTGAGCCGCGTACGTGCGTTCAGGTAGGCAAAAGCCTGTATCAATCGCTCGACATGAGGATCTTTAACTCCAGATGCACTCAACGTGAGGCGATTGGCAATTTTCGGAAACCGGTTCGAAAATTCTCCGACGGAACTTCGAAAGAAGTCCAGCTCTTTTTGATAAAATGCATCCAGCGAATCGCTCATAACAGCTTTCATTTCACGTTGAACTGGCCAGTCGCAGACTCCAGCGTTGAGTCATAAAGTAACAGGTGTTTCTTTTCATTGATGATGACAGTGGCTTCGATTCGAAACTGAAACGTTCGACTGATATGAAATTCGTCTGTGACATGCCGGATTCGAACCTCTGTCAATCGTGGTTCAAACAATTGAATCACTTTTTGTATAGCGTCAATCAGCACATCCGGATCTGAAGCAGCGTTCAGGGCAGCAGCGGTAAAGTCCGGAAGTCCGTAGTTAATCAAAGAGTTTTCCAGCTCCGAGTGTTGCGCATTCCAGGTAGTGCACCGTTCGCGCGTATTCAACAGGTTTTCAAGGTCTCGCCGAATGGATTGCTGAATCGTGCGCAACAACGCCGTGTCGTCGAGAAAGGGATCATGGCTCTCGTGCGGGTCGTCATCCATGAGACGATCAATAACGGACAGCACGATCCTGTGCGCTTCATTTCCGCTGCTCACGGGTTTGCCTTTCAACTTTGTGCCTGGCCTTTGGCCACGGGTTATACGATCGGCTGGTCGATGCGACGCAACGTTGAAATCTGCATAATCGGGATGACGTCATCACCCGCCAGGAATTCTCGCTGGCCGTATCCAAAGACCACGCTCTCTCCTTCGGATGATTGCCAGTCGGTTGCCTTGCCGATTCTGACGCGTGGATCTTCAGCCAGATGTGAATCACGGTACAGCACCGGGACATGGACGCGCCCCGGCAGATCCGCTGTTGTTTGTATTTCTGCCGCCCGCCAGAGCTGATCCGTGAGGCATTCCGGTTCAGAAAATTCCAGGGTCCGCAACTGTTCGACACCAATCCAGTAATACTTTCCAGTAGCTGTGTAGACTTCAAAATTCGGGCCGAGGAAATCGTCGAGGTCACGAAATCCACTGACCGATGAACCATTCACTTCAAACGCAACGTCCGGTTCCAGGGCACTCGCTTGTTGAATCAATTCTGCGGCCTCACTGAACTTTTTCTCGCGCGCCGCCATCACGGCACGTAAGCGAAGTTGCTGACTCTCAGTCGGCGGTTCAATAAACTCCGGAACGCGTCCGTCAGAATGAACTTCCCGGCGACATATTTCCGATCGAATCAGATGCCGCAACAGCCCGACACCGACGGCAGCACTCGGCGAAATCTGACTTGCGGCGTCCAATTGTTTGTCCGCTCTGTCCAGATCACCGGTAAAGCATAATAACTCACTCAGCAAACCCCGCGCGACGACATCCGACGGCTGGCTTTTGACCATCTGCGTCACTTCTGCGATTGCCTCGGTCAGCTTTCCGGCCCGAAACAAATTGTGGACTTCTGACATTCGCTACTCTCCAAAACTAAATTGTTTTTACTCTATAATTCACGCGGTTGGGATTGAGATGTAGCCGGACGCGTGAGATTTCGGACATCTGGACACGATTTCAGCCGAAGTCTTATGACTTAAGCCCCAGAGACACCTCAATTCCGACCGCATTCGGAATACAACGACCGTGATTGATGGACCTTAGCAAAACAGTAAACCGCACGCCGGTTCTATTGTTTGAATTCAACGCGACGTGCTTTCAATGTCATTGTGGATGTCAACTGATCCAATTGATAGTGAGGGAGCAATCGCAGTGTCATTGAGTATTCGCCGGGGCTGCCGGGAATATTAGTGACCGTGACTTCCGCCTCTCGCAGTGGATACCGAGCTTTCATTTCAGGACTCGCTCGATCGTCCGCAGTGACGTAGTCCACAATCCACGACATGATGTCTGCCTGAATCTTTTCCGGTCGAACGGCAGCTCCAATTTTCTGGCGGACATGAATTTTGATGTAGTGCGCAATTCGGGAGCAGCAGAGTACGTATTGAAGCATCGCCGAGATTCTGGCATTTGCGGTCACGGCAGGATCGGAAAAAACTTCCGGCAAATGCACTGACGAATTCGAATAGAACACGGAGTAATCGGTATCTTTGCAATGTGAAAGAGGTATGAAACCGAGAGTACACAGCTCGCCCTCAAGATTGTCTGAAATCGCCACTTCCACAGAGCTTCGAATTCCCACGCCGCGAGAGTCTGTCTTGAACTCGCAGGACGGGAGGTGGCTGACCATGCCACCTGACTCACCGCTTCTGTCGGCACCTCTTATGTCGGCAAACCAGCCTGACGAAATGAAAGCCCTTAACAACACCGCCCCCATCGGCCACGCGGCACTTCCCCAAAGATAGTTTCGGCGATCCGGGACATCAACGACTTCCACGAACCGGAATCCGTTCTGGCCTGGGTTCGTTCCATCGTAGGGAGCGCGCATCAGAACCCGAGGTACCGTCATACCCAAAAACTGACTGTCCAGGCGACCCCGTAACGCTCTCCATTTCAAGTGCTTTGGCTGTTGGAACACTGCGTGCAGATCCAGCGTTTGTTCCATCGTTGAAAAATCATCCATTCCCAACAAAGACGGCGCCGCGCCAGTGATGACTGGTGCAAACGCAGCAGCTCCGACCTCGCTGAGTTTTCCGAGAAGGTCGATGTCTTCCGGATGATTCGAAAACTCATAGTTTGCTATTAAAGTTCCATAGGGTTCACCGCCAGCCGTTCCAAACTCTTCCTCATAGACTTTTTTGAAGAGTTCGCTCTGATCAAATTCAGCCGCAGCTTCGAAATTCTTCTTCAGTTCGCGTTTTGAGACGTCCAGAACACGAATGATGACCTCCGGTCCAGTCTCCTCAAGTCCGCGCCCCGCAAGAAGCCGTCGCCGCACAGACCAAAGGTAGTGCAGTCCGCGCCAAGCGGATTCCAGAGCCTGAAATGCTGGAGCATGCAGAACTTCATTGACCTGAGCAGAGAGCAATTGATCGATCCGTGCGATATCACTTGCAAGTCGGCGACGAAGTCTTCCACAATCAACTATTTCACCAACACTGACATTTGCCCAGATCCGTAACATCTCCAATGGATCACCGGCATTGCAGGCCTTCTTCCAACGATCAATCTCCGTGTGATCATTCGAATTCGCACTGCCCTGATTGACAAGGCGTTCAAGCAGACTCAATTCCGGCTGTTGGCCGGCTGAGGTCTGTGACGCCGAGTTGCCGGGCTGTTCCATTTCTCGCGTCTGTAAGGATTCGTAGGGCAAAGTATCCACCTTAGTGACGCAAGAATAAGCTGAAAAGAGAGAGATCTGAACTCTGAGTGGTCAGGCCTGACATTTTCACCCGCGAACCCGTCCCCTGATGAGACAGTCCTTAGCCGAAACTCGTCGAATAGAAAAACAGCCGCCCCGAATTGCAGACTCGGGGCGGCCCTGAAACATGTCACACTTTAGGCGGCAATTTCGCAACCATTCTTAGAGACGTGGTGAGCGTCTCAAGCTGCAAATGCGGCCGCAAAAGAGCGACAGCATTGAATGACCCTGGTGCTCCGGGAATCTCTTCGACAGTGATCAGAGCTTCTGCCAGCGGATAGCGAGCCTTCATTTCCTGAGATGCTGTATCGTCCTGAAGTACGTAATCGGCGATCCAGTTCTTCAACCAGTTCTCCATACGTTCTCTGGACATGAATGCGCCGATTTTGTCGCGTGCAATACACTTCAGGTAATGCGCGATTCGGCTGGCCGCCATGATATACGGCAGTCGAGCTGAAATAGCGGCGTTTGCCGTTGCGTCGTGATTTGAATACTTCTTTGGCCGCTGGCAGGTCTGCGCACCGAAGAAGACCGAGTAGTCAGTATTCTTGTAGTGACACAATGGAAGGAAGCCCTGATCGCTGAGTTCCTTTTCCCGTCGATCCGCAATGGCAATTTCCGTTGGACACTTCGAGACGATTTCCCCGTCCGTGCTCATGAAATTATGCACCGGAAGATTCTCTACGGTACCACCGTTCTCACGACCTCGAATTGCAGTACACCAGTTCGTCTCGGCGGCTGCTAGTCATATTGGTGCCCATCGCATAGGCTGCATTCATCCAGCAATAGTCATCATGAGAGGCCGGTTTTGACTCGCCGTTGCTGTCGACTTCAAATTCCTCAAATCCGAATGAATCGATTTTCTTAGTGCTTGATCCGTACGGCAATCGTCCCAGCACTCGCGGAAGGACTAAGGTGACATAGCGAGAATCTTCTGAATCACGGAACGAATTCCACTTCGTATATCGTGTCCCCATGAAGATTTTTTCGATATCTCTTGGCTTTGTCAGATCCGTCCACGATTCCAGCCCGAAGAGTTCCGGAGAGGAAGCAGAAATAAACGGGCAGTGCGCTGCAGCACACACGCTGGAAATTTTCTGCAGCATGTCGATATCTTCCGGATGGTTTGTGAATTCGAAATCACCCACCAGAGCACCGTAAGGTTCGCCACCGGCCGTTCCAAACTCTTCTTCATACAGCTTGTTCCAAAGCACACTTTGGTCAAACTCGACGGCCTTATCCAGATCTTTGTACAAGTCCTTTTTGGACACGTTCAGAACCCGGAGTTTCAACTGTTTGCCGGTTTCGGAATTCATCACGAGATGGTTGAGGCCACGCCATGATCCTTCCAGTTTCTGGAATTGATCATGGTGCAGAACTTCCGCCAACTGTTTCGACATTTGTTCGTCGATTTGCTTCATCGCACGACTGATCGTCTTATTGATGTTCCGGTCCCAAACAACGGTTCCCTTCATCGCTGCGGAGACAAGGTTCTTCACCATGTCCTGGGCTTCGTCCCGCTCAATGGCACGAGGCATCATGTCGGTGATCGAATCCAGCAGACTTTTTGGCTGCTCGGTTGTTTGTTGCGCTGCTTCGTTTTCTTGCTGTCCACTACTCATTTTGCACCTCCCTCTGAATCGCCGTCGATACTAACTCCCAACTCACTGGCACGCTGCTGCAACTTCGCCGTGTTGCTGAGAATTTCTTCCAACTGGCCTTCGAGATTGGGGTCCGACTGATCCATCGTTGTGAGCAGATCACGAAGCTTGTTGCGAGTTTCCTTTAACGCCTTTAACGCAGGGACTTTGTCCACAATCTGGTCGGGATGAAAGTCGTCCATTGAAGCGAAGTCGAGCTTAACCGCCATCTCCTTGTCGCCACCCTGCAGAACGTCCCTGACTCGGATGTTCAGCTCAGGCTTGATGCTTTTCATGACGGTATTGAAATTGTCGCGATCAATATTCACAAATTTACGATTCTTCAACGCTTCAGGCGGCTGCGTTGGATTACCCGAAAAATCTCCGACAACACCCATGACGAACGGTAGCTCCTTTTTTACCGCACTCCCGTTCGTTTCGACGTCATACGTAATGTGGACTCGAGGCTTGCGCACTCGATCCAGCTTATGCTGTGTGCTGGACATGGACTGACCTTTCTTCTGCTAGAGCGGGAACGAAACTCAACGTAACAAGTAGAAACACCAGATGCTGTTCAATAGGACTGTTGATCAGGAATAACGATGCCGACATCTTTGTACAGCTCTCGCCGTACATCTTCATTTGAAATCAACTCAGCGTACAACTCCTGTGGAGACATTTTGGCACGCCGAATCGCTTTCCGAATCTCCAGGGGAAGAATACTTTGAGGCTCGTGAGATTCAAACCACCGTGCAACGCGTTCCAGTGTATCGAGGGCACTTGATCGGGAATTGATCCCGGCCTGTGTATTACTCTCACCTGCGTGTGGAGTTTGAACTCCTGAAGTTGCTGGACTTTCTGCGACGTCCGCAGCAGGTGGCTTGAGCCGTTCGCCCGCCAGCTCCTCCAACGCATCAGAAGAGTTCTTCAGGGCTTCCCGGAACTTTGAAAAACCGGGGGCCTCCGACTCACCTACCTTCGCAATCAGTGTGGAGGACAGGCTGGACAGTTGTTCTGAGGCGGCCTTGATTTCTGCGTAAACCTTTCTGAGAAATTCGTCGGATGTATCCGCGATTGCGGCTCGCAAGGTCTGCAGTGAAACTCTGCCTCGGGAAATCGCGCTCGCCTGATCTTCCTGCGACTGTGATTCAAGCCATTTAGCATCTGCGAATTGCCAGTAGACCAGACGCCCAACAGACCGAGAATCCGTCAACGCGACTCGATGCAGTGCATAGGTAATCACTGAACCATTGAGTCTCGCCAGCGGGAGTAGTGTTGGCTCGAATCCTGTCTCGTCAGGCGTTGGCAGTATCTCGCCCCAGAAGCCATCGATCAATTCCCTGGTGAGTTGCAGTGACTGAGCAAATCCGCCAAACCCATCAATCCGGATCGAGGCTTCCAGCATGTACGCAACAATTTCGAGATCTTTTGCGACACTGCTCAAATACTTCGTACCCTGCTCCCAGACCTCCATCCAGATACTCTTGATCGCCTGAGATGGCTCTGCTGAAGGAGCTTCATTGTCGGCTTTCTTCTCAGCATCGAACGCGCGACTTCGCGAATCGCGAACCTTCCGATACGAGTTGGTTGGATCATCGCTCTCGCGTTGATCGACCCCGGCGCGCGATTCCCCCTCAAATGGCTGGAGGACTGCATCTACATCAAGTTCAAGTGGCATAGCACCTACTTCAATACGAGGAAACTCATTTGGTCTGTTAGTCAATTCTTGGTGTACAGGCAGGAAGAAATCGCAGCGTAGCCTGCGGATCGGCAAATTTCAATCGCTTGCACAAAGCTTCACCGACAGAGTCTCAAGCGTTCTGGCGTGTAATCGACTGGCCCATGCCTTACTGATGCCGATCTCTTCTCCTGCATCTTTGATCGACCATCCATCAAAGTAGATACGCTGCACAAGTGTTCTTGCCTGATCTGGCAACTCCGCCAGCAAAGATTGAATTCGGGCATTCGTTTCAAAGCGATCCAGGCGGTCAGAGGGATCCGCGTCCTTTGATTTGACCACAAAATCAGAATCATCACCGGATTCCGGCAGATGTGTCATCAGATATGCGCCCGACAATGCACGAGAAGTGCGGACGAACCATTCTATGTCGCCTAAGGATTCATTCTCCGTTCCGGATTCCTGCAGGACTTCGCCTGCCGCGTACTCATAACGGCCTCGATGATAGTCTGCCTTCTTAAACCAAGACATCGTGGACAGACCATCTAAAATAGCTCCGCGAATCCTATGGTAAGCGTAAGTTGTAAACTGATTCCCTCTGCCCTGATCGAAATCCCGCGCTGCTTCAGCCAGACCAACTTGCCCATATCCAATAAGGTCCTCAAGCTCGACATTTCGTCGAACCTTTTGATGAATCTTCCAGGCAATAGATCTCACCAGCCCCTGGCATCCATTCATCAACTCAGGAATTGACTGTTCAATTTGCATATTGCATTCAGCCCAGATAACGGACACACTATCATCCATTCACGAACGTTCGTTTTCCAGGACTAAATTCAAGTGATCCCACATTCGATGAAGCCTGGTACGGGAATCACAATTCGCAAACAGCGTTTCCGCTACAAATTCGACCATATGTTCCGCAGCACTTTCATTGAGTGCAGGTGATTTGCCCAGCACGGCTCTGACCAAATCTGTTACAACCGGATTGACTGAGAATTGAGACGATCGATGCTGACGAACGACATCCAATAAGGATTTCCACGGAACTTCATCATTGGTGTTACCAGAGCCAGGCTGTTCAATCGCCTTGACCATTCGGGTCAGGATGTCGTTTGTCGCAGTTGAATGATCAGAAGCACTGCCAATTGGTTCGGCAGAATTCGGTTCGATGTGTGAAGTCGAATTCAACGGACGAAAGTCGTTTTTGTCTGGCTGCATAGACTGCCCACTCAATTCCAGAATTTACATGCTCCTTAGGCTGATTTGTTTCATATTTCCCAGGGGAATTCAATTCTACGCGACGGATTTCTGGAATTTTGTCTGTTTGCGTATCAACCTGGATTCTTAAAACTTACGATTTGTTCACAATCGTCGCACCTCTGGTACTAACACTTTGTTGAGAACAACATGACTCTGAAATCTATCTTTTGGGGGGACGGAGTGTTTCTCCGGCCTCAGCACTTCCAGCAATTGGAGTATCAATTTCTGGAGTCACTCAAGGTTTCAGAAGCTTGGGCGACGCCAAATCACTATGGCATTTATCGCCTGGAGCTTGAACCTGAGGCGTTATCGAACTGGCGGGTTTCTCTGCGATCCTGCCACGTTCAAATCCGCGATGGTCGCCAGGTCCGGTTTCCCGAAGATTGCCATATTTCCCCTGTAACAATTCCTCGAACGGCTTTCACAAACAGTGAATCCAGAGTGCGAATTTATGTTGGACTTTCGGAGTTAAGACGAGGCTCCAACAATGCTGGCGCCAGCGGCAACAATCCGCCAACTCGCTATGTGCTGCATGAAGAAGAGGTCGAAGACGAAAATCGGGCGGGGAATCCACAGCTGATTCAGTTTCGCAAACTTAATCCGTGCATCCTGATTGGCGATGATGCATCACGCGGCTTTGACGCTGTACCAATCATGCAGTTGCGACTCGGTACTAACGCCGAAGCGCCACCGGAAATTGATCCTGACTACATTCCTCCGTTACGGACACAAGAGGCATGGGAACCGCTGGCGGCGTTCATCAAGTCGGTTGTCAATCGATTGGGCTCAATGGCGGACCAAAAAGCCCGCCAGATGAATGATCGCGGAGTGGCCTTTGAGAGTGGGCACCGGGAAGATCTTGAAAGAATTCTTCATCTGCATTCCATCAATGGAATTTTGGGAGGTCTTGCGTGGCTTGCAACTTCACGTGGACTTCATCCATTCACTCTGTATCTCGAGTTATGTCGTGCGGTCGGGCAACTGGCGATCTTTAGACGAGAGCGGAAAATCGCCGAGTTGCCAGTATACGACCATGACAATCTTGGCCCCTGTTTTCGAGAACTCGGCAAACTCCTTGAGATTGACAGTACCGACGTGAGCTATCAGAGAATCCCCTTCGCAGCGCAGGGATTTCAGATGGCGGTCAGATTGCAACCGGAATGGCTCGCGACAGGGTGGTCTTTCTATATTGGCGTCGAAGCAAATCTGCGAACAAGTCGAGTTAATGATTTGCTGACGTCGTCCGGTCTTCTGGATATGAAAGCCGGCAGCTCAGAGGAAGTCGATAACATCTACCGCTATGCCCGTCATGGCGTTCGCTTTATGCCCGTAGGTGACGCGCCCAGAGTGTTTCCGCGACAGAACTGGCACTACTTTAGAGTCGATCGGGATGAGGCGTGGTCCGTTGTTGAACGCAGTCTGAACTTCGGAATCCGATTCAACGAACGCATGGTCGTGAAACAAGTGAACGGAGAGAATCGAATTGACGTCAATGACAAAGAATCAAACGGACTTGCGACGCTAGCGTTTTCGCTCTTCGTCATTCGCTCTTCTGAAGGAGCAACGTAATCATGGCGATTCCGCTGATCAGCCTCGCTGAGCCATTCTTTATAAAAGTCCTTCAACTGATCAATCATCCGTTTGGCGGATCGGATCAACTGCCGAAACTGCAACGACAGTTATCAGCCGATCTTCAGGCGATCGAACAAAAAGTTCACTCAGGCAACTCGACCGTTTCCAGTGGCGAATGGCAGTCCCTAAAGCGGGTCCTGATTTACTGGGCTGACGAAGTTCTTACGAATCACGTGCCAGACTGGCAGGACTACGTTCTCGAACAGGAATACTACGGAGAGCGCAACAGAGCCTGGAAGTTTTATACCGAGGCCGAGGAATGTGTTCCGACTGGAAGTTCCGAAGTGGCTGAGTTGTTCTATTTAGCCCTGGTGCTGGGATTCGTGGGTGACCTTGAGGGTGCATTCCGGCAGGTGCTGGGAAAAGAACTGCCTGGGAAAAAGAGCGATCCTGCAGAAGCAAGGCGCGCGTGGGCAATGGACCTGCAGCGACGAATCCTTCATAAGTCCACCGGCGAGCTGCAGGGCGAACCACTGGAAACCAACGTCCAGCCACTTCAAAGTGAAGACATGGGGAAATTTACACTCGCTGCGTTTCTGATTAGTGGACTGTTTCTGACGATCGTTGTTGGAATGTGGATGTTTGGCGATCGTGCTGACAAATCTGCGATGGAATCTACGACTTTGGACGTTGAATTTCAGGAATAAAAAAGCACTTGCGAGCGTTTGCTGGCAAGTGCCTGAAGACTGACTTCACTCGAGGTTATTAATTTGAGACGACCCTTGTCGCGGCGGCAGGCTTCACCTGATACCGTTCTGGATTCGCCTTAAATATCTCGTGGTTTTCCTGCGTGGCGAACATGTAAAGTTTCTCATCATGCTCCGCCAGAAAGCGTCCTTCGACAGCCAGGTGTGTCTGAAGGAAATGCACTGGGTCACAGCCTCCGAATGCGATCGCAAACCTTTCAGGGTTCAACTGAAATTCGTTCTTTGCGGCGTCGTTTGCAAAGTAATACACTCTGCCGCGGTACGTGGCATTCACGCCTGGGGTTGGCTTAACGTGATTTCCATGACGGAGAGACACGATGCAGAGATTGGAAAGTCGCGTGATCGGCGTTGGCACGACCTGAAGCGACGCTTCTGGTGCTGGGAGTTGCAATGACTGGTCTGCGGGCTCAGCAGCCTCGCCATCTTTGGGGGAAGCAGGCACCAGTTCGGGATTTGGTGGCTCAATTGGATTGGGTTCATCGCTAACAGCTGGAGGACCAGGCTCTTCATCAAATTCGCCGTAGTACGGCTTATAGTTGCATGGTATTCCACACGCCTTAATGGCTTCGACTGCCATTTCACGAACTCTGAGGGATGGTTCGTAGCAGCAGCCTTTTTCATTCATCTCGTAGGCAGTTTTTGCGAGAGCGTTCAGCGTCTTTGCATCGCAGCAGCTTGTGCAGTGACATGGAGATTTTTGAGCTTTGGTTCGTTCGCCTCTGCTGCGTTTTCCTGCATTATCAACGGTCGTGCAGCACTGCTGCCAGAGCGACTCATCACAATTGTCGCAGGCGTTTCCTTGGGTCTCAGGATTACACGAGTGGCGTGCAAGCATGTCGCGCAGACCTTTTGCGGCCTCAAAGCGAACTTCTTCCCACTTCTCCGCTGTGTCGTCTTCTGGATCGACTTTCAGCAGACTGACAAGCATTTCCTTCGCTTCAGGAAACTGCGTGCAATCCAGATCCTTGAGGTAGCGAATTGCCTTTTTGCGATTCGGTATATCCAACTCCCGTGCGCGGATTTTTGCCGCAAGGCCTTTCACTTCCGTTTCAGGCGACATGTGATATGGCGTCTTGAGCAGCGGATCTTTTTTGAAGCGTTTCAGGAATTCACCCCAGGGCGGTGCTCCCTTGTCTTGCGCAGTCACAGACTGACCAGCGACGAGAAACACGGCAATTGCGGCGGCGAGTAAGATTTTGCTGGAGTGATGGCCCTTCATGGACATCGCTGTGACCTCCCTGTGAAACTGAAAGCAAACTGTCTACTCTTTTATTCGACGTTTCAAGCCACCAAGTCAGGCAATTCGGTTTTGTGTCCCCCTAGTTAGTACGACTTTTTGCCACTCGGATGCGGATTAAGTTGAATTGGCAAGATTTGAGGGCTTGACGCTTCGAGCAGATTCTGCCGTAGCTTCGCGAATCGCATACAAGGAAGCCGTTCGAGAGTTGCGGCGGAACTTCCATTCTTCAGTTCACTACAGTTTGACTTTTGAAGGATGCAAACAAATGAGCCCGAAGAATCCTATCATGAGAATCGACAATGCCATCTTGATCAGAAGTTCCGTTGGCCGATGTCGATAAATTGTAAGACGTACTCTCGCCACCGAAGGCTCGCTTTCAGAACGGCGAAAACATACATTTTTAAGCAGCTACAGTGTGATATGGGAGAGGCCGCGTGTGAATGACTCGGAAAGCAGGACCTACTAAACGACCGACCGGCAGGAGTTGATGGGCCGCCGAGACCTGCGAGTCGCCGAAAACCAACTCCTCGTCCCCTGTATTCGCAATAGAATACGAATTCGCCTCGTTACGACTTCCTCTCACTCGTTTAGTTTCCGTTACCCATTTCAGCGACTTGCGTCCTTCACGATCGGGTTCGTCAGGCAACCAATGCCGGTGATTGTGATTGAAACTTCGTCGCCATTTTCCAGCGTGAAATTATCGTCCGGCACGATGCCGGTACCGGTCATCAAAAATGCACCATTCGGAATGTCGTTCTCGCGGAACAGCCAGGCAACAAGTTCTTCCGGCGTACGTTTCATCTGACTCAACTTCGTGGCATCCGATGTTACCACCTTTCCGCCTCGCCGAATTTCCAGCTGAATGTCGATGGCGTCCGGATTGAGCGGTCCATCAGCCAGGAGCACGCAGGGTCCAAGTCCGGCACATTGCTTGTACATTTTTGCCTGTGGCAGATACAGCGGATTTTCGCCTTCGATGTCGCGGGCCGACATGTCATTTCCGATGGTGTAACCGACGATCTTGCCAGCCTTGTTGATCACCAATGTGAATTCCGGTTCCGGAACGCTCCATGAGCTGTCATATCGAACTCGAAGCGGTAAACCTGGCCCTGATACTCGGTTGGCAGTTGCCTTGAAGAAAATCTCCGGCCGGTCAGCCGTGTAAACTTTGTCATAGTGCGATGCGGCCGCTTCGGATTCTTCCATCCGAGCCACCTGGCTGCGTTTATAGGTCACCCCTGCCGCCCAAACTTCCTGGTGATCGATGGGGGCTAGAAACTGCACCTCAGAAAACGGCAACAACTTTGTATCAGGCTTCAGCAGGAAGCGAGCCAAACCGCCAGGATCTGCGGAATTCAGAATATCCATCAGCGAATGACATTCATCGATTTGCGTCAGATCAAGCGGCTGAACGGTTTTGTCGTGAACAGCAGCCACACGGAAAGAAGCATCATTCAGCCGAATTCGAGCCAGTCTCACGAGTTTATTCCTGCGTAAATATGAGTTTCAAAAGTAAGTGTGTATCCGATCGTTGCGGCAAATGAATCACCTCATTCGTCGAGATACAATCTGAGAATCATTCAAGTTATACTGTAAAGGAACCCAAATGTTTAGTCTTCCGGCCGAACACTGTTGCCGATGAAAACGGCAGACCTCTGTTTTTCTCTGGCCATTTGCAAAGCATTCAAACATGACTCCCGACATCGCTCGACTTTGCAACCAAACGCGTCGCCACCTGCTGCAGACGGCCGGGCTTGGAATCGGTTCCATGGCGCTGCAATCACTTTTGGCAAAAGAGAAAGCTGAGACTCCGACATCCAGCGATTCAAAGCCGCAGTCGCCAGCCCTGACTGGCCCGAAGCAGCCAATGCTCGCTCCTCAAGCGAAACGAGTCATCTATCTGCACATGGCAGGCTCGCCATCGCAACTGGAGCTGTTTGAACATAAGCCGGATCTGGACAAACTCCATATGCAGGATTGCCCGGCGTCGTTTCTGGAAGGCAAACGGTTTGCGTTCATCAAGGGTGTTCCCAAAATTTTGGCAGGACAGTTTTCGTTTCGTCAATACGGTGAAAGCGGACAGTGGATCAGCGAACTGCTGCCAAACTTTGCATCCGTCTCAGACAAAGCCTGCGTCATCCGCACAGTTCAGACCGATCAGTTCAATCATGCACCGTCTCAATTGTTTATTCACACCGGTACGCCTCGACTGGGAAATCCGTCGCTTGGTTCGTGGATCAATTATGGTCTGGGCAGCGTGAACGAAAATCTTCCAGGTTTTGTTGTGCTGTTATCTGGCGGCAAAACTCCCGATGCTGGAAAGTCACTTTGGGGCTCTGGATTTTTGCCCTCGGTTTATCAGGGCGTACAATGTCGGACAACCGGCGATCCAGTATTGTATCTGAGCGATCCGAACGGCATGGATCGGAAGCTGCGACGTCGGATGCTCGACACGTTGGCGGAAATGAACGCGGCCGAATTCGAACGCAACGGTGATGCCGAAACACAGACTCGAATCTCTCAATACGAACTGGCCTATCGGATGCAGACATCAGTTCCGGAAGTCATGGACATCTCAAAAGAACCAAAGCACATTCTCGAAATGTATGGCGCTCAACCCGGATACGTGTCTCCAGCTGAAAGTGCGGATGATCCACGAGTTCTCTACAAAGGTGACGATCCGACGTTTCCCAACAACTGTCTACTGGCGCGGCGCTTGATCGAATCCGGGGTGCGATTTGTGCAGTTGTACGACTGGGGCTGGGACCATCATGGTTCGTCATTAGGAGAAAGCATTGACGAAACGCTGCCCATCAAATGCCAACAATCCGACAAACCCATCGCCGCTCTGATTAAGGATCTCGACCAGCGCGGCCTGCTGGAAGAAACATTGATTATCTGGGGCGGAGAATTCGGTCGTACGCCGATGATGCAGAACAATGTTCATACGGAGTTGAAGAAGGGATACATCGGCCGCGATCATCATCCGTATGCCTTTACAATGTGGATGGCTGGTGGCGGCATCAGGGGCGGACTTGCCTACGGCAAGACTGACGAATTTGGTTACTATCCGGTCGAAAATCCCGTCACGGTTCGCGACATTCAGGCCACCATCCAACACACCATGGGCCTTGACCCTTACCGCTTCAGCTACCTTTATCAAGGTCTCGACAACCGCCTGATCGGGCCGACCGACGATGGTCGCGTTTTAACAGATGTGCTTGGCTGAAACTGGCGGTCTGCTATTCAACCAAAGGCAACTCGTCGAATTCGTCCAATTCATCGCTGTCGCCATCGTCAACGCCATCGCCTTCAACAAAACATTCGACCAACAGGTCAATAAAGTCAGGCATGGATTCTGCGACCATTTCAAATTCAACGGTATGATGCCTGAACTGCATTACTCCCTGATGTTCACCGACCGTATCGACACAGTAATAGTCACCGTCGCCGGTTTCGCCGATCACCAGAAATGTCATCGGCCAGCAAAACTCGTGGCCATCCGGATTCAGAATGCTTTCTTTTCGCACTTCCAGATTCAGGCGTAAAACCGCCTCCGGGTCGGCCAACAGTTCTGCTTCGGACACAAAGCCCTCGGAATCACTTCCGTCATCCGCCCGAGGTACTCCGAGGAGTGCTTCTGGGTAGTCGGTGATTACGGCACGGCAGGCCGACGGTATCGGAGCCTGGCAAAGATTTTCCAATTGCGAAATGGCATCAGAATTCATGGAAGCTCTCACCTTTAATCTTTGCCGTAGTGTTTAACTTTTTCCCAGTATTCTTCAAACTTAAAGTTTGGGCTATTGTCGCCATCATGACATTGGTTACATGTACTTTCAACCTGCTTGAGCGTCACTTTGACTTCATTGATTGCGGCTTCATCGTTTCCGGCTTCAATAAATTCGATATGGCGATTCCCCGGACCATGACAGTTTTCGCATTGATTACCACCCAACAGGCCCTGGAGCAGTTTTTCGGAATCGTCTGCGGCAAATTCTTCGTTGATGAATCCCGTTTCATAGCGAAAATACTGCTCCGGCGCCCAGCCCGTGACGTGGCACGCGATACATTCTGGATCAAATGTTCGTTTCACGCCACGCAGACGTTCGAATCCCTTGCGTTTGTTGGCAGGATCGAGACTTTCTAACGCATGTGCATGTGGCGTGTCTTTCCAGATCGCATGAGCCTCTGTGTGACATTCGCCACACTTTGCGGCACCAACAAATTTGCTCCCTGTAGGATGAGGCACCGCACGGTCGAGACTCGCCACAGATTCGGATTTAAGTCTGTCCTGATATGACTGCATCAGCTGAGTCATGCGATCAGAATCAGGAAACAACTCGCCGCTTAATGTGACCAATTCAAAACGAACCTGATTCTCGGCATCATCAGGATAGAGCCCAATCACTCCTGCGGTTTTGCCCTTTTTGCCGACTTCCAGCATGCGAACAGTTCCAACCAATTCCAGCTGATGTTTGCCTTCGCCGAAACCGTTCGATCGCACGATGGCATCAAGGGTGGGGAAATCCTCAGCCAGTTTTTGCGATTCTTCCAGAGTCGTTTGCGCCAGCAGAATTCTGAAAGTGACCCCCGCCGCATCGAAGTCTTTCAGAACAGACGTTAACGCCTCACCAGGATCACCCCATTGCATCTCCGCGTTTTCTGCTTCCTGCGGTGTCATATCCGGGATGACCGACTTCCGTATCGTGTCGCTCATCACATTTGTGACGCCGATTTTGACACCATTGATTTCGAAAATTGCCGATGATAATGGAGTTCCCAGATCTTTCGATCCAAAGAAAGTCACGTTTGCACTCAGAAATTTGAGCGGATCATCGCCATCGCTTAAATGTTGAGACAGCAAATAGCCGGGTTCCAGCTTCAATTCTTCCGGACCAAGCCCAAGTGCTACGTACTTCAGTTCACGCATAGCCTCAAGACTTGTTTCGAATTTGAACTTCGCCTGTGTGCCGGTGCGACGTGAAACGCTGCCACCATCAATGCCTCGAACATCCCAACCCAGCAATCGAATTTTGTCAAACAGTGATGCTCGACGCGACATTCCGCCCAGCTGATTCGCCGTGCATCCACAAGGTTCAAAGTACCCCTGCTGCTCGCCAGTGATGACCAGAGCTGCTTTCGGAGTTGGCCATGTTGGAAACGTCAACGGTACCTCGGGCGCGGCGACGTGCGATTCTTCGCTGTTGGCTTTCGCTGCAGCAACATCACTCGCTGGACTGACATTTGTGTCGTCGGCAGACGGAACGGCCGAAATTTCGCCGTCGGAGGTCGTGGCATTTCCGGTTACGGATTCAGTGGCGTCACCAGATCCAGGCATTCCCGGCGTTTCGGCCCTCTGGCTCTGCACCATAAATACGACAACAACAATCGCGGCAGCACACGCTAAAGAGAGCAGTGCCAGTATCGAACCACGCATTCAGCTTGCATCCTTCAAGAGTGCGACGTTGAACATCTACGACATTTCGCCTGTACGGACGATAGTTCCCCGCTGTTTCGAAGTGAACCCCAAACGGCCCAATTCGTCTATTTGGTAGTGTCATTCAGCGAAAACCAAACACATTTCGATCACTTTGCGTATCAACTGATCCAATAACTTCAGTTTCGCTGAATCTATCGTTAAGTATTTGTCCTAAAACAATTTCTGTCATTCGCCGTAGGATGGACTTCCAGTCCGTCCATAAAATGACGGACTGGAAGTCCATCATACATTTTGCAAACCCGCATATTGTAAGCAGACGAAGTTTGAAGGGCCGCATCAGTTCCGATACGATCCCGCCGCACTGGCATCCACGAACGTTCACAAAATTAACAGGTTTTGAGCCATCTATGAGCATCTGTAAGAAGGGTATTATCCTTGCTGGAGGTACCGGATCACGACTTTTTCCGCTGACGCTTGGGATCAGCAAGCAGATGGCTCCTGTGTATGACAAGCCCATGATCTATTATCCCCTGGCCGCGTTGATGCTCGCTGGAATTCGGGACGTGTTCGTGATTAGTTCGCCTCGGGATCTGGGCGGATTTCAGAAACTACTTGGCGACGGTGCCAGCTGGGGCATGAAGTTTTCTTACGTCGAACAAGCAAAACCCGAAGGTTTGGCCCAGGCGTTTATTCTGGGGGCCGACTTTGTTGGCTCGGATCACGTCGCATTAATTCTGGGCGACAATATTTTCTATGGCAGCGGATTTCAGAAGATCCTCCATTCGGCCGCATCCAATGAAACCGGTGCCACGATCTTTGGCTACGAAGTTCGTGATCCAGAACGCTACGGTGTCGTCGAATTCGACCAGCATGGCAAAGCCATTTCACTGGAAGAAAAGCCTAAGCATCCAAAGTCAAATTTCGCGGTTCCAGGCTTGTACTTCTACGATAACTCAGTCGTGGAAATTTCTAAGAACCTGAAGCCATCGATTCGCGGCGAACTGGAAATCACGGACGTAAATTCCGAATACCTGCGTCGCGGCCAATTGCGCGTCGAAATGCTTTCTCGAGGATTTGCGTGGCTGGATACTGGCACCCATGATTCTTTACTCGATGCCGGAAATTTCGTCGCAGCCATCGAAAAACGCATGGGGCTGAAGATCTCCTGCCCGGAAGAGATCGCGTTTCGTCGAGGCTTCATTGATCGGATTCAATTGCTACAGCTAGCCGATTCGTTTCCCAATGAGTACGGCGCATATCTGAAACATGTCGCTCGCTGATATTACCTTTGTCGTTGCTGGAAGATTGCGTTCATGTTTTTGATTTTGGGTGGAAACGGCTACGTCGGGAAGGCGTTTCAAAGTCACTTGTCAAAGCAAAGCCTGCCGTTTGAAGTAGTCTCTCGTTCGCAGATTGACTATTCAAACGAAGCATCTCTGCTGCAATTAATTCGAGATCGACGTCCTGAATTCCTGATCAACGCTGCGGGTTACACGGGCCGTCCCAATGTGGATGCGTGCGAACTGCATCGTACACAATGCCTTGTTGGAAATGCGGTCCTGCCGGGCGTGATTCTGTCCGCCTGCGAAAAGGCCGAATTGCCATGGGGGCATGTTTCATCCGGCTGCATCTACACGGGAGCAAAAGCAGACGGTAGCGGATTCACTGAAGTGGATGCTCCGAACTTCTCGTTTCGCCAGAACAATTGCAGCTTCTATTCGGGCTGCAAAGCACTGGGCGAAGAAGTCCTTGCCGGCGCAGACAATTGTTTCATCTGGCGACTGCGAATTCCGTTCAATGAAGTCGATGGTCCACGCAACTACATTTCAAAGATGATGCGATACGATTGCCTGCTTCTAGCGACGAACAGCTTGTCACAGCTGGATGAATTCGCCGCAGCCTCTGTCGCCTGCTGGACCAGACGTGTGCCCTTTGGCTCCTACAACCTGACAAATCCAGGTTCCGTCACAACAAAAGAAGTCGTCGCCCTGATCAAGCGACATGGCCTGTCACAAAAAGACTTCCGCTTCTTTGACTCTGAAGAACAGTTCATGCAACTGGCCGCGAAGACGCCACGTTCGAACTGTGTATTGGATACATCTAAAGCCGAACAACTGAAATTGCCCATGCGCCCTGTCACAGAGGCACTTGAAATGGCAATGAAGTCTTGGGCCAGGGCATCGTAGCGAGCACATCAGGGGTCGCTTTGATATGTCGCTTATCTCCAAAACAAAGAGGCATTTGATGCTTTTTGACCTTTTGATGCTTTCTAAATCGACGAATGTTTTTATTGGAGAGTGTGGTCCATTGACTGCCAGTGGTGTCAGGTATCTGTGCGACAAATACAGTGCAATCTGTGGCATCAAGCGGCATCCTCATCTGCGCCAGGCACGCAATGGCTCATCAATTCCTGGCTGACAACCAGAATGAAGCTGTGAGCCTGGTCCAGATACCTGGTCACGAGAACTTCAATACGACTGCCAAATACGCAAAACGAACGCAGAATCAGCCTGGGGCGGCAGCGGATCGCATGAGTAACTGAGACAAGGGAGTGGGCTTCCCGAACTCACCAGCGTCATATTTCTTCCAGAATTCGTCGGGGAGAAATACTTCTTGCAATGTGACGCCGATCATTTCAAGGCTCTTCATCTGGCGAATCAGGTCGATCCCTTTGCTGATGTTCTTTGGGTTGAAATGGATCTCAGTGAGTTTCATTCCATCGAGCGGAGTCAATTCGATCAACTTGCCCTTGCCTTGATTGCTGCCGCCACAAACGAGAGTCTTCAACCTCACCAAGGCCCGCACCGGTGAAATGTCCGTGACGTTGACGGTGTCAAACTCCATCTCAATCACAAAACCACCCTGAATCGTCGGCTTCACCTTTCCATCAAATCCCGGATTCAACTCGACCAACTTCTTGCTGACGGCTTCCACTTGCTGTTCAGCAGGTATTGCGGCAGCCTTTTTCATCCGTTCATTAAAACCCGGTGTCTGGAACGCCAGCGGCTTCTTTTCTCCTGCTACGGGAGCAGGGTTTGATCCACCCATCACTGGCTTCGCCTGCAGCGGCTCCAATCTTGCCGTGATTTCTTTCTTCCCGTTCTGCTCCATCTGGAACTCTTGCCCATAGGTCGTGAAATTATCTTGGACGACCTTGAGCCGGTGCTTGCCGGGATCAACACTGATCGTGACCTTGCCATCAATCCCCTTCTGGCTGATCTCAACTTTTCCTTCCGAGTCCAACACCTGCACCATCGCATCGGGCTGATCAACGTCGACAATTAGCTTGCCGTCTTTGGTCTCCAAAGAGACAATGAGTGAACAACCCAAGGCATAGATGTCGGCACGGGCATCTGCCGTCTTCGTATCCAGAGCTTGTTGAGGGGCCATGTAATCCACGGTTCCCATGATCGTGCCGGTAGATGTCAGGTCGGCTTGCGGAGCATCGTCACCGACGCCACCCAAGCCCATGTCGAGGATTTTGACTGTACCCTCTGCGTCCAACAGCAGGTCTGCCGGTTTGATGTCTCGATGGACGACGCCTTTCTTGTGAGCGATTTCCAGACCACGAGCCGCTTGCAGGACGTAATTCGCTGCCTCACTGATAGAAAACGGGCCGTTCTTTTTAACCAAGCCAGAAAGGTCTTGCCCCTCCACCAACTCCATAACAAGAAAGTGGACGCCGTTGGCACAGTCGGCATCATCGGCGGCGACTATGTTGGAGTGACGTAGTTTGCCGGCGGCTTTGACGTATCGTTCAAAACGGGCGATGGCAGCCTTGTCTTTAGTCATCGCTGGTGGCAGTCATCGATCGCGGCGTGGCGGAACAGCAGGACACTTTTTCCCGCGTGCGAGGTTACCCGGCTCAGGTGCGTGAAGTGGTGGAGATCCTGACGGTAGAAGATGGCATGTCACTGGCCGATCAAGAGCCACTGTTTGCGGCAAAGACTGCGGAGCTTGAATCGTTATCCAATGACAAAACCTACAACGCGATGGCAAAGATGATGAAGTCCTTTCAGGTCGGCCTTTTCGCTGGTGCCGAACTGACGGATTATCCTCATGACAACCTGAACCTTGAGCGTTGGTTTCGATTGCCGAAGTCCCATGAACGTCGCATTCACGGCCATCATCATGCGGGGATTCGTATCGTGCGTGAAGGAGCAACGCTGATTCCGACGCTCGATGCTCACGCTCA
>Ga0105046_10003021_pt1 | contig 26622 bp, 23 predicted proteins | sample MAT03_FD_78385 | JGI IMG/M metagenome (GOLD analysis project Ga0105046, IMG submission 78385) | Freshwater microbial communities from Lake Fryxell liftoff mats and glacier meltwater in Antarctica - MAT-03 (megahit assembly) | ecosystem: Environmental > Aquatic > Freshwater > Ice > Liftoff...
ATAAGTTTCCAATTTCAGGCCAATTATTTTGGTGTCAGCCAACTATCTTTTGAGGCGAATAGCCGCGCTATTTAACGAAAAAGATGGGACGGATGACGGCAAAAGAATGGCATCAAATTGGGAGGTTATTTTGACACCGTTCCTTAGGGATAATCCTTTACCTAAACACCGTCACACTCCCCTCATACAGCAGTTCTTCCTGGTCTATGAAACGCACAAAAGCGTAAAAGGTAAATACCCCGAACATTTTCTCGCCTTTGTAGGTGCCGTCCCAACCGAAATTGGGCTCGTTGAGCGGAATATCGCGGGTTTCGAAGATCAGGCTGCCCCAGCGGTCGTAGATCCGCAGCAAAGGAATGATTTCTGCCGCAGGACCACCGAAGCCGGTAAAATGATCGTTCGGATAAGGGCGGTCCGGACCGAAAATATTGGGAAAATAAACCGGCCGGTCCTTGTTTACCCGAATGAGCACTGTATCGAAGGCCATACAACCCGTTTCATCCGTGATCTTGACGACGTACAGTTGATCGTTCACTGCAGTAGCCGTCGGATCGCTGCAATCCGCACAACTCAGGCCAAAAGGTGGTATCCATTCAAACGTAACCGGCCGGCCCGACGGGGAGGTGATGGTGCTGATGTCCACCGTGAAACCCAAATCGAGCAGGGTATCGGATGGCGTGGCGACCACAATCAGGGGCGGAGGCTGGGTAATGGTGGCAAAAACGGAATCCCGGCAGCCGTTGGCGTCTTTGATCAGGACCCAATAATCGCCGGCAAACAAACCGGTCAGGGTATCGGTCATGACAAACGAACTGCCGTCGGCGCTGAACATATAGGGCAGCACACCGCCAACGCCTTCCACCCGGATTTCCCCTTCGTTGACGCCGTTGCAGGTCAGGTCCACCACATCGATCAAGTTTATACCTACGTCGCCCGGTTCGGTGATGAATACGCTGCCGATGATGACGCATTCGTTGCCGTCGCTTACGGTGACTGTATATTGTCCGGGACCCAGGTTGGAGGCTTTTTGCGTGGTTTGGCCATCCGACCAGAGGTATTTGTAGTTCCCTACCCCACCCGTTGGCGTGGCGATGGCCATGCCGTCATTGGCGCCGAAACAAGAGACATCCATCGTGTCCATCACTAATTCCAGTACCGGGTTGTCCGTTACGGTTACGACATACGTGCCTTTACAGAGTTCGGCATCCAGGCCGAGAATCGTATAAATACCCGCGATAAACCCGCCCTGGGTATTGTTTGGAATATAACCGCCGCCCCAGTCGAATTGAAAAGGCGAGGTGCCGTTGATGACATTCAGCGTAATAATGCCGTTGTCGTCGCCGAAACAGAGCGGCCTGGTGACATCCGGGTCTACCCTCAGCTCTTTTTCTTTAACTTCGATGGACAGATCGGTCCGGCAATTGTTGGCATCCGTGATAGCCAGGGTATAAATACCCACTGCCAGGCCGCTCAGAGAATCGAGCGGGGTGAAAGGGCCGTTGTTCCAGCTGAACAGGTAAGGCGGCGTTCCGCTCGTAATATTGTTGATTTGGATGGCGCCATTGGTACCGCCGTTGCAATCAGGGGCTGCAATCAGGGTATCCACCTCGACATCCGGATAAACCGTCACGCTTTGAATCTCGGTGATTTTACATTCGCGTCCCTGTGCGGTTTGAGCCGTTACGGTCAAAACCACCGGGTGAATGCCCGGCGTATTGAATTGCACGGTATGCGGCCCCGAGTTGATCGCCACCTGCGGCCGGGCATCGGCGCCGAAACTCCATTGCCAGTTGGTGATGCTGCCGAAAGGACTGGTAGAAGCGTCAATGACCTGCACGGGAGTGCCGAGGCAAACGGCCGGCGGAATCGTGACGAAGGCGGCCGTCGGACCCAGGAATTCGCCCGAACCGCCGAAATTGATGGAAAAACCGTTGCCGGTAGAGGAGAAGTTATTGACAACCAGGGCGTACGTTTCCCCGGCGATCATATCTAAAGGCGACAGCCACGCGTCGTCGCCCGGGTCGCTGCAGCCCGCATCCTCGCTGACGTCGGGGTCGCCCGCGCGCAAACCCGTTGCGCCAAGGCAGGCGGTCGAGTTTTGCCCCTGGCTCTGGCCCGAGGCCATACATCGCATCACATTTTTACCGTTGCAGTTGCCGATGCCGTTGGGCAGGCGGTACACCACAAAATCGAGGTCGTCGGTGGAATTGAGCGGCGTAAGCGCAAATTCGAGGGTGCCTGCCTGCGAGCAGGTCCAGACAAACCAGGTGGAATTGCTTTCGTAGTTGCCGGGAATACCGTTGGAAAAACAAAGCGCGTCATTGATTTCAGCAATCAAATTACCGGCTCCCGTCACGCTTTGCACCACGAAGGGCGATTTGTCGCACAACACCGCGGCTTCCGGGCAATCAGATTCTGGTTGTACCGGCGGATTGTAGTTGTTGATGCATATTTGAAAGGTACCGGTGGCGCTGTTATTGCCCTGAATGCGGATCAGGTACGGCGAGCCGACAAACAAGCCGCCCTGGTAGATCTCGACAATGTTGTCGTTTCCAACGGCGCTTTCACAATTTATCGGCGTAGGCAGGGTGGCCGTGGCGCAGGTGCCGAAATAAATGGCCACCTGCGGGTCTTGCAGGGTACCGCCCGGAGCCGCTGCCGTGGCGCCGCGAACGGTGATCGTCACATCCGTAAACAGCGGGGTAAAAGCAAACCATACGTCGTTGGTGGCGGTGGCGCCGCCGAAACAACCCGGTGCGCTCAGGGAAGAAGCGGTGGCGGCTACGTTTGTGTAGGCTGCGGGGGCGCTGCAAAAACTGGTCACATCGGTCAAGATGATGGGCGTGGCGCATTCGTCGTTGCTGGGCTGGGCCCACGAAGCAGCCGCGTAAAACAAGGGGAACAGGAGGGTAAGCGTATGTTTTTTCATGGTGTGTCGGTTATGCGAGGGTATTGGGATGTGGAAACGTGCAGGTATCAGGTATAAATGGTGTTGGGTTCCAAAAGTGGATTTGGGAAAACAGCGTCAGACGAGACAGGCGGGAAAGCGTTGGATTGAAAGGAATCGGAGGCCTTCGCCGCCACAGAACAAAAGACGCATTAAAGAGGTACATTGTTGGTTGCAGGGACTGTGAAATATTTCTTAAATAAAAAGCCGGCACTTGTAATCCGTTTGCCGGCCGGGCTCTGAACAATCAGGAACGTCGATAAGATGCGAAAAGCGCCTCAAATATGCAATATTTCGGTCAAATGCCATTCCCGGCAAAAATGCTACTTTTGCGGGCCGCTTCGTTTTCACATCCGGCGGATTGAACCAGGAACATACGCTATGCTTCGCCAACTTCCCAACCTGCTCACCCTGTCCAACCTGTTCTGCGGTTGCTGCGCCCTATTATTTACCTTGCAGGGGCAGCCCATCGTAGCGGCCTGGTTTACGGTAGGGTCGTTTTTGTTCGATACCCTCGACGGCATGGTCGCGCGGGCTTTGAACGTGCATTCCCCGATGGGTAAAGAGCTGGATTCGCTGGCCGACGTAGTCAGCTTCGGGGTAGTGCCCGGCGCCATGCTGTATATGCTGTTGTCTGCTGCAACCGCTTGCGATCCGTTTACCCAGGTTTGTTTAGCGGCATTGCCGGCCTTCATCCTGTCCATGTTTTCCGCCTATCGCCTGGGCAAATTCAACCTCGATACCCGGCAAACCAATTATTTCATCGGACTGAGTACGCCGGGCTGTACCGTTTTTATGCTCGGCCTTACGCTGAGCGCGAACCACGACCGTTTTGGAATTACAGAAGTGCTTCATAATCAATGGCTTTTATATGCCCTGGTAGGCATTTTTTCCTTCCTGCTGGTCAGTGAAATCCCGATGTTTGGCATGAAAATAAAAGGGCTCAGTATTAAAAAGAATGCGCTGCTTCTGGTGTTTCTGGTACTTTTTATCGTGCTGGTTTTCCTTTTGAAAGAACTGGCGCTTTCCGCCATTGTGCTCTGCTACATCGTTTATTCCCTACTCCAAAAAAAGACAATCGTACATTCCTGATACATATCCATCGCTGCAACATGAAATTCGTCGCCGAAATTGACATCATGCCCCACAAGGAACTCCTTGATCCACAGGGCAAAACGGTTCTCAACAACCTCAAACACCTCGACCTCAGCGGCGTATCCGACGTACGCATCGGCCGCCACGTAAGCATGTCGCTGGAAGCCGCTTCCGAAGCCGAGGCCCGCCAAAAGGTAGATACTGCCTGCCAGAAACTGCTGGCCAACCTGATCATGGAAAGTTTCCATTACGAACTTAAAAAACAGTAGCACTCTGCCCTGCCAAGTGCCATTGCCAGGTGCTACTGCCTACTGCCACTGTCCACTGAAATGCTCTACATCGTCCCCACCCCCATCGGCAACCTCGAAGACATCACCCTGCGCGCACTGCGGGTGTTGAAGGAAGTGTCGGTCATACTGGCAGAAGACACCCGAACTAGTCGCAAATTGCTCGATCATTACGGTATTACCACGCACTTGCGTGCATTTCACGCCCACAACGAACACGCCGTGGTTGAACGTTTGGCCGACGAACTGGCGTCGGGCACCCCTATGGCGCTGATCTCAGATGCAGGCACGCCCGGCATCAGCGATCCCGGTTTTTTACTTTCCAGGGCCTGTATGCGCCGCGGCCTGCCTGTTGTTTGCCTGCCTGGCCCTACGGCGTTCGTTCCGGCCCTCGTGGCCAGCGGCCTCCCCTGCGATACGTTCCACTTCGAGGGCTTTCTTCCACATAAAAAAGGCCGTCAGACCCGGCTGAAATACCTGGCAGGATTGCCGCACACCTTCGTACTCTACGAATCGCCGCATCGATTGCTGAAGTGTCTGGAGGAACTCGCCACGCACTGCGGACCGGAGCGCATGGCCTGTGTGGCGCGGGAATTGAGCAAGTTGTTTGAAGAAGTTAAAACCGCGCCGCTGCCCGAATTATCAGCACATTTTGGAAAAAAAGACGTGAAAGGTGAAATCGTCCTGGTGGTAGCAGGAAAAGAAGGCTAGTTTTGACGATTCGACATGGAAGTAAACGGTACCTTTGCCCCTCAAAATTCTTCCCTGTCCGATGCTGATGATCCGCTTCCGCACCGCTTGGCTCCTTGGCCTGTTTGTTGCCGCCGCTGCTATACTATCTGCGCAAAAGCCTTCCGAGTTAAAAAAAAGCGGTGAAAAATATTTCACCCAGGGCCGCTGGCGCGATGCGCAGGCCCAATTAAGCGCCTATCAGGAGCAAAAACCCGGCGATCCAGGTGTATTGTTTCAACTCGGCATTTCGCTCTACCACCTGCACCGGCCGGCTGAAGCACGCAAATACCTGGAATATCTCGTGGCCAAAGATCCCACTACTGCAAATCCGGACACCTGGTATTACCTGGCCCGTACGCTGCACGGCCAACAGGAATTCGAACCCGCCATCGCTGCATATAAATCCTTCCTGCGCGTATGCGGGGAGCGACACCCTTTCCGCGCCGGCATTCCCGACCAGATCCGCCGCTGCCTCAGTGGCCAGGGCATGGGTCTGAACGAAGCCGTGGCCCTGGTGGAAAACCTGGGAGACCGCGTCAACTCGGCCGGCGACGAATTTGCTCCACTGCCCTCCGTAAACCACGCCGACCGGCTTTATTTCGCCGCAGCCCGGGAAGGCGCCACCGGTGGTCAGCGCAACAATGAAGGCTACGAGGACCCGGAAAACGGCCGCTGGTGCAGCGACATGTACGTGGCCACGCTTCAGGCCGGTGGCTGGGAATATGAAGGCGAGCTCGGCAGCCTGCTCAATACCTCGCGGAACGAAGTCGCGCTGGGCTTCAGTGAAACCGGCCAGGTGCTTTACTTTTTTCGCGGCTTTACCGGGTATAGCGGCGATATATTCGCAGATACCGCCGGCAAAAAAGATGAATATGCCCTGACTCGACCGGCATTCAGCGGCCCCGTTCAACCCGAAAAAGGCGATGCGTATCCGTTTTTTTTCAACGACACGACCCTCCTGTTTGCCAGCCGGCGGGCGGGCGGTTTCGGTGGGCTGGACCTCTATTATTCCATTTTTTCCAAGGGCGCCTGGGCTGTGCCGCAAAACCTCGGTCCGGTGGTCAATACAGCATACGACGAGACCTCGCCTTTTCTGGCATCCGATGGTAAAACCCTGTATTTCAGCAGCAACCATTGTGGTTCGATGGGCGGATTAGACGTTTTCAAAACCGTTTTCGAGGATTCGAACAAGGGTTGGCAAGCGCCTGTAAACGTAGGCGCCGGCATTAATTCGCCCGGCGACGATGCTTTTTTTCGCCTCGCAACAGACCGGCGTTCCGCTTTTTTTTCCTCGGATCGTTTGGAATCATTCGGGGAGCGCGACTTGTATATCGCCTATTTCAAAGAAGAACAAGCCCTCGCGTCCGAGCCTGTGGCGGCGTTGTTTGCAGCGAAAGAGAAAAAAAGCGCCGGCATCAGCGAGCGGGTGAAGGCCGGGATTCCGGTTATGCAGTATGACACGGATCGCGACATATTATCGATTGAAAACTTGAAAACCATCGATGCGCTGGCGGCTTTGGCCCGCAATTTCCCCGAAACAACGGTGCTGGTAACGGTACATAGCGATGAGACGGGACCGGCCAAATTCGACCTGTACAACGGAATCAAACGCGCTGAGATCGTCGGTAAAGCCCTTGTGGAACGCGGCGTAGCGGCCGGCCGCATCGCACTGCGCAGTTGCGGTGCCGCCTACCCGCTTGCGCGCAATGTGCTGGACGCAGCGCCCAACCCCATCGGCCGGCACCTCAACCGCCGCATCGAAATCACCCTGGCAGTTACAGACGGCCAGTTGCCGCTCGATCTGGAATTGCAGCGCCCGGTAGTCTCCGAGATCATGGCGGCCGGCGGCGCGAAGCAACTCGACGCGGCTACCGCAGGCCTGTCGTATAAAGTAGAAATAGCGACCACGCGTCAGATACTGACCAGCGATGCCTTATCTATGTTCTCCGACCTGATGATCGAGAGCCAGCCGGGGGCCGGCGCGTACCGCTACACGGCCGGAATGTTCAAACAATACCAGCGCGCCGCGCCATTGCTCGCCGAATTCCGGCAGCAAGGTTTTGCCGAGCCTGCCGTAATCGCGTACATCGACGGCATCCGCGTATCCAGGGCCGAGGCGGTTGCGCTGGTGAAAAAGTATCCTGATCTTGTTGCGTTTGTAAAAGGATGATGTCTTTCAAGAAGTGAACATTTACGACCATGCCTAATATGAAAAAACTCATTTTTTTTGCCGCCATAACCAGCATGTCCCTGAGCGCCTGCGGTCCCGACTTTTTTTACCAGTCTGAAAAAGAGATTGCCGACGGCGGCCGGTGGATGTACCGCGATACGGTAGATTTCGCTTTTACGGTGCGCGATACGGCCGCCTTGTACAATATGTTTCTCGACGTTACGTACGCAGACTCCTTCCCGAATCAAAATCTTTACCTGAAATTGTATACCCGTTTCCCCGACGGACAACGGATCAGCAAACCGTATTCGTTCGACTTGTTCAATGCGTTGGGAGACTCCAATGGCGATTGCTCCGGGCACCGCTGCAAATTGCGCAGCGTGCTCCAGCAACACGCATTTTTCAACCAGCCCGGAGAATATGTTATTACCCTCGAACAGTTTATGCGCCGCGATTCGCTGCCGGGCGTGGTAGCGGTTGGGCTGGCCTTGGAAAAAACAGACGGTACAAAGCAATGATGAATGAAGAATGAATACAAAAACAATTTACCTGCTTTTCCTGCTTTGGTTATCCTACAGGCCTGCTGTGGCGCAGTCGGGCTTTTATTTACCGCCCGGGAAGCAACAGATGGACATCCCATTCGAATACGTGAATAATTTTATTATTCTGAATTTGACCATCAACAAACGGCTGCCGCTCAAATTTATCTTCGATACAGGGGCGGAGCATACGATTCTGAGTAAACGCGAGATCAGCGATTTATTGAATATCCGCTACGAGCGCGAATTCAAGTTCACCGGCTCCGACATGAAAACCGAACTGATCGCCTATTTAGCGCGGGATATCCGTTTTGACATTACCGAGAAAACCGCAGCCCCCAAGGAAGATATCTTCGTTTTGCAGGAAGATTATTTCCGGTTTGAAGAATACGCCGGGATCAATATCCACGGCATCCTGGCGGCAGGCGTTTTTTCAAAATTCATCATCAAAATCAATTATCAGAAACAAATCATCACCCTCTACGACCGCAAGTACTTTAAACTGCACGAAGATGGTTTTGTACCAATCCCGGTTGAAATTTTCCGGAATAAAATTTACTTCCACACCCGCATCCAGGTGGTTCCCGATTCGTTTGCCCCCGTAAAACTCCTGCTCGACACGGGTGCAGGCCTCTCGCTGCTCCTGTTCAGCAACACCCACCCTTTGGTTCATCCGCCGGCAAACGCCATTTCAAGCAATATCGGGATGGGCCTGGGAGGCTACCTGGAAGGTTTTACCGGCCGGATCGTCAGCCTCGATTTCGGTCCGGGCACCCAACAAAACGTCATCACTTATTTTCAAGAACTGGATACCACCCGCGACCTCCAATACCTCAACAACAGGAACGGCCTCATCGGCAATACCTTGTTAAACCGGTACCAGATTATCATGGACTACGAGGGCGAAAAAATATGGCTGAAACCAACCAAAGATGTACGTAAAGCTTTCGTGTACGACCGGAGCGGGATCAGTTTCATCGCTTCCGGGGCCACGCTCAGTACCTTTGCCGTACAAAATGTAGTACCCAGGTCTCCGGCGGCGGAGGTTGATATTCGTCCTGGCGACATATTGGTCCGCGTGGGCGCAACTCCGGCAAGTTTTCTTTCCCTCCAGGAAGTGCAAAATAAATTGCGAAAATCGCCGGGTAAAGAAATTAAGCTGACGCTGAAACGCGACGGCAAGCGACTGAAGAAGAAGCTGGTATTGCGTGATTTGATTTGAGAAGCTGCACAAATTTCCCATTTTTGCCCCATGCGCAACCACTGCTTTCGTCTTCTCCTGCCTGTATTTCTGTTCGCCGTTCCGCTCTCCGCCCAAAATAAAATCGCCGTTGGCGACCTGCGCGCCGACCTGACATTCCTACAGGAAGCCTTGTATCACGGCCATCCCGGCGTGTTTTTGTTCAATACAAAAGATTCTTTAGACGACTTTTTTGGCCAGTTACGCAGTCGGCTGCACGGCGATTCGGTGCCTTACGAACAGGCGCAGGTAAGTGTTCGCCTGGCCCTGGCGCGCATCCGCGATGGCCATACCACGCTGGAGACCCCGTTTTACGACGATTCCACCCGGGTACTGCCTTTAACCACCCAGGTGCTGGGCGAACGGGTGTACGTGTTGGGCAATTACAGCGGCGATACGACCCTGCAGCGGGGCAGCGAGCTGCTCGCCGTGAATGGCGAGCCCGTGGCCGATGTGGTGCGCATCGGCCGGCTGCTGTCTTGCGGCGACGGGTACAACAGGACGTTCAACGACGCGATTGCCTCGGTGTATTTCGCCCGGTACCGGACCCTCTTGTTCGGGACTCGGCCGGTCAACCAAGTGACAATTAGCGTCCGCGATGGCCCAACAGCCTGGCGCCGAATTGCCGCCAAAACCCGGGCCGATCTGCTGGAACTGATTAAAATCAAAGTGGGCAAACCGCATGCCCGAAAACCCCTGCTTCATTATAAGGACATGCAGCTTTGGCGCGATACGGCGCGGAGCGATTTAGCTATTTTGCGCATAGGCGATTTCCCCAATGGCCAGTATAAAAAATTTTACCGCCGCAGTTTTCGCCTGCTGGCCGACAACAAGATCGGGAACCTCGTCATCGACTTGCGGTACAATACCGGCGGAAATATCCACAATATGGATTATTTGGTGTCGTGCATTGTGGATCAACGCTTTGGCTATCGATACGAACGGCTGCGTCATACCCGAATGGGGCCTTATTTCAACTGGAAAGCTTCGTTGATCAAGGGCCTCACCTGGATGAGATACAACCTCTCGCCCGGCTACGGCTGCAAGCGGCAGGGCGATCTCCGCATCCATACCTGGAACGTAAAACCCCGAAAACGCGACAATTTCAACGGCAAAGTCCTGGTTCTAACCAATGGCTGGTCGTTTTCTTCGGCCAGTATGTGCGCCAGTTTTTTAAAAAACCGCAGCCATGCCATCACCATCGGCACGGAAACCGGGGGTAACGAAGCCGGCAACTGTGGCGGCGGCTACCCGAAACTGATCCTGCCAAACACGAAATTTAAAATCCGCTTCCCTCTCTACCACCTCCGTTACGACATCGGAAAACCAGATGTGGGGCGTGGTGTGCTGCCGGATTATCCGACGCCTTACCGCATGGAAGATATTTTGGAAAAGAAGGATTTGGAGATGGAGATGGTGTATGAATTGCTGAGGCAGTAGGCGCGAGCAGGTTACATCCCAGAACAGCGGTACTTCCGCGACGAGATGCCACCCGCTCGTTCCTCGCGGATGACACCTCATCGCTACGTTGACGGCATACAGCGATAAACAGTTGGCTGCATCACCCGCCTACGCTAAATCTTCGACGGATAAAAAATAATTTACCAAAAATGAGCAATTTTGCCCCCGTTATGGAAGACTGGGAACTGGATTTTGAATGGCTGCGTGTACAGCATCTGGTGAAAAACGCCATGCGCAGGGAAACTATGCCCGACCTAAATATGGTGCTTTTCTTGATTGGCATACAGGAACTGGGGCGTTGGAAAAAAGGCTTTACCAAGGAGGAAAAACAAGACCTAATGCATGTAGCGGTATGCAGGCTGCTGCAATACGAAGGCTTTTTCGATTTTGTGGGCCGCGACGAAGACGGTTGGCCCCACTACCGACAGGTTGTGGAAATGCCGCCCGCCAATACCATGGATCAGGAAAGGACTTTGAAAATCAATGCAATACGATATTTTAAAGAACTGGAAGCAGAAACCGGAGGCTGGGAAAAATAGCCGCCATGGCTCTTTGCCGCCCCGTACAACGATATGCGCCTGAGCATTGGATACATGCTGTTGTTATTTTACCTCTCCTGTGGAATAAATGCCCAACAGGAGATGAGCCTGCACAGCGATATGGGCGATATCCATCTGCATTTGTTCCCGGAAACGCCAGGGCATACCGAACACTTTATGCGCCTGGCGGAAAATAATCCGGCAGACACCTTCTTTTTTTATCAAGTTATCCGAGACCAGTTGATCGGATTCGGACCGGCCCCGGAGGTCCCTGTACCCGGCTATATCCTCGAACCGGAAATTAAATATCCGCTCCGCAGTGGCGCCCTCGCAGCCGCTTTAGCCGACAAAGACCTCGCGCATTCTGATGGCAGTCATTTTTTTATCGTGCAAGGCCGACCGCAAACCGATGCCACTTTAGATGCCATCGAACAAAAAGAAGGGATCCGGTTCAGCGCCGATGATCGCCGGATCTACAAACAGTTTGGCGGCCAGCCGCAGTTGCACGGCAAATACACGGTGTTTGGTCAGGTGATGCGGGGTATGGAGGTGGTGGACCGCATTGCGGCAGTACCAAGGGATGCACGGGACCGGCCATTGCGGGAAATCAGGGTGTGGTTAATAGAAACAGGACATTAAAAAAAGCTTAAAGAAATCCGGATGTAGATGAATACGGGAAATAACTGATTGGCAGGTGGCAGATACGCGCTTCTAACCCTAACGATTACCCACAAAATCGCCATGTTTTTTGGGTAATCGTTATCTTCCAAACCTCCCAAATCCGCCCTCTTGGCACGCCTTTTTTATGGGTGTTCTAAAAATTATCTGATATGTACTACTATGCAACCCTCGTCGATGCGCTCGACGGGCTCCGCGAACGCGGCTATACCGAGGATTTCCAGATTAAACCCGATGGCATGGAGTGGACCGAACAACAAACACTGCTCTCCCCTGCCGACTTTGAAATCACCGAAGTATATCGTTTCGAAGGCATTTCCGATCCGGGCGACAACTCGATCGTATACGCCGTTGAAGGGAAAAAAGGCCTGAGGGGCGTGGTGATTGATGCCTACGGCATGTATTCTGACAACCTTTCGGCGGATATGCTGGAAAAATTGCGTATGAAAGCGTAGTCGCAATATCCCGCAAAATAAAGTCGTGATTTCTTGAGCCGTATCAACTTTTTCCGCGTGAAATACGCGCATTTTTGCACCGCGCTAGAATGCTTTCGATATGGAAATCGCCACCCAAGTCATACCGGTTAGAATACTGTTTGTGGAAGACGAACCCAAACTGGGGGCCAGTGTGCGCAAAGAGTTGGTGGAGCAAGGTTTTGAAGTCGACCTGGCGTACGACGGGCGCATCGGGGAAAGTATGTTCCGAAGCGGCGAATACGACCTGATTTTACTCGATATCAACCTGCCCCATATCAACGGGTTGGAGTTGTGCCGCCGCTTCCGGGAACTGAACCGCGAGGTGCCGATTCTGATGCTGACCGCCTTAGGCGAGTTGGACGATAAAATGGAAGCCTTTGCTTCCGGCGCCGACGATTATTTAGTCAAACCGTTCCACCTGCGCGAATTGCTGGCGCGCCTGAAGGTATTTATGAAACGCCGGCAGGTCAACAAACAATTCGAGGAAAAACTTCAGGTAGCCGATCTGGAAATTGATTTTTCGGCAAAAAGTGTCTCGCGCGACGGCAACATTATCAACCTGACCGCCAAGGAATTCAGCTTGCTGGCCTTCCTGGCCCGCTCGAGGGGGCGGGTTTTGTCGAAAAGTGAAATCGCCGAAAAGGTCTGGGAAATGGATCTCGACACCAGCGCCAACACCATTGAAGTGTACATCAGTTTTCTGCGCAATAAAATCGACAAGAACTACGAGCCGAAATTGATCCACACCAAACCGGGATTCGGCTATTTCCTGAAACCCCTGCAATGAATCTCCGCGTCCGATTTGCTTTCTGGTTTGCCCTGTTCGTGGCGATCGTTTTGTCGCTCACCTTTGCCGTGATTTACCTGCGCTCGGCCGAGTTCCGCGAAGAAGAATTTTTCGAGCGCCTGGCGCAAAAGGCCTTAACCACCCAACGCCTCTGGTTCGACGTACAGGAAATTGATTCCACCTTGCTGAAAATTATCGACCGAAATACGCTGACAACCCTTTTCGACGAACGGGTGTTGATCTTTGGGTCTGACAACCGTTTGATTTACAGCAGTGTGGACAATGACAGCGTCCTCTACGACTACCCTATGCTCAATGATATCCGCCGCGACAAGGAAGTGCGCTACACCGACCGGCTTACCAAGTACGAAACCGTGGGCCTGCTGGTAGAAACGGAATCGCGCCAGAACATCGCGATGGCTTCCGCTTACGATATTTACGGTTTTCGCAAGCTGGTCAACCTGCGCAATATCCTGGTAATCACCTGGGTATTCGGCCTGGGATTGGCGGTTTTACTCGCCTACCTGTACGTGCGGAACATCGTCGGGCGACCGCTGGCCGATCTGACTGCGCAAATTGCCGCCATCGGCGAACACGATTTGACGACCCGGATCGAGGCGCCGCGCAACCAGAATGAGCTGACCATCCTGGCGCAAAATTTTAACGAATTGCTGGAAAGATTGGAACAGGCCTTCGAATCCCAACGCAGTTTTGTGCAATATGCCTCGCATGAATTGCGGACGCCCCTGGCCAACATGCTGTCCGAAACCGAGAATGCCTTGTCGACGGATCGCTCTCCCGATATTTATCGTCAAACCCTGCATTCCCTGCGCGAAGAACAAAGCCGCTTAGTTGAACTGACCAATTCCCTCCTGCTTTTGTCCCGCTATGAAAAAGCGCAACTAACTGGTTACAAGCCATATATACGGATCGACGAGGTTTTGTACAACACCATTGAAGAGATCAAAGCCCTGATACCCGAGTATAAAATCGTACTCGATTTTTCCGAAATTCCCAGCAATGAAAATGATCTGCTGGTACAGGGCAACGAAGCGCTTTTGCGCACGGCTTTCCGGAATTTACTGGAAAATGCCTGTCGCTATTCCGACGACCATACTGCCCTGATCCACATCCTGAGCAGGCCCGGCAATCTTGAAATATTTTTCGACAACCGTGGCCCGACGCTCTCGGATACGGAGAGTCGACGGCTGTTTACGCCTTTTTTCCGGGGCGGCAACGCCAGCGGCAAACGTGGATACGGGCTGGGTTTGGTGATCGCGCAGCGTATCCTGGGTATTCACGGCGCGGGTGTAGAGTACCAGCATCCGGCTCCCGGCCTCAATCGTTTTGTCGTGAAATTTGCATAAAACCCTTTTTAAGGCGCATTTAAGGTTGGGCTTAAGTCTTTTTTAAGGTCGCGGTCTTCCCTTTGCAGCAAAATTTCAACTATGACGCGGTTACAGGCTCTGCCATTCACGAATTTCGATACCATCCGCACAACATACGATCGCCAAACGCTTTCCGAAAATATACCGCCCCGGGATGCCGGATTTTTTCAAAGAGAGGGAATTATCACTCATTTTGGCAAGGGCGCTATTATTTTGAGGGAAGGCGCCCAGGTGCGCGGCGTCCATCTGTTGGTGCAAGGTAAAATTAAGGTCTACCGTGACCTGATGCCTGGCCTTCGGCAAATTTTCCATTTTCATTGCCCCGGCGATTTGCTCGGTTGCCAGCAGGTGCTGACCGAAGAGCCATACAGTTTCCAGGCGGAGGCACTGGAAGATTGTCAGACCATCTTTATTTCCACCGAAGCATTCCTGAAGCAGGCCAGCCAATCGCCTTCTTTTACGCAATACCTGCTGGAGCAGCAAAGCCGGGAGTTTTCGGCCTGGATGAAACACCTGGGGCTGACGGCGCGCCGCTCGGTGCGCGTACGCCTGGCGGTTTGCCTGCTCAACCTGCACGAACTGTCCCGCTTACCGGAGAATCCCACTGCGGTCATTCATCTTTCCCGCACCGATTTAGCCGACTATGCGGCCACCACTTTAGAAACTACGGTGAGGGTGATGCGGGAAATGAAAGAGGCCGGGCTTATCCATATCCGCGGGCGCCGAATTATGTTGCTCGATCTGCCGGGGTTGATACAGGTCTCGCAAGAAATTAAATTGAAAAAACCGGAAGCTTGATCCGGGTTGTCGCAAGGTTAAAAAATTCATTGTTTTAAAATCGGCTGAGTGGCAGGAATAACAGCTTTCGGCAGGTCCGGCATAATATTACCCATCAATTTGCCCGTTTCGTGGTCTTTGTGGCATTCATTGCACAATAAAGTGGCAATTTTGGCGCCTTGAGCGACATGAACGCTGTCACGGGGGACCTGTAGGCCGGCAATTTCGGACGGAATGTCAGATTTGTAGCTTGGCACGCCTTTTATGCCAATATAAGTGGTGCCTAAACCAGCCAACAATATGACAACGCCTATAGTCGAAGCAATGTGGTTTTGAAGGAATCGAAATTGAAAGATATTCACAATCAACATCCTAAACCCTCTAAACCACTCTAAACCAATCTAAACCGGCTATTAAAGGTAGCCAAGAATTTTAAATAGACGTTTCATAAAGCAGTAACTAAGGATAAGAGGAGATGGGATATATCTGAAAAACACGAATCAGGACTTTTAGGGTAAACGCTAAAATCCGATGCGGCATTCAGATGTTTTGTTTGACGAGACAAAAGTCTTTCAAGATATTGCTCAGCCACCAGCTCATTTGCTGCCCATTTTTTGCTCAAATATTGAAAAATCATCCCCAACAACCAATACCACCCTGTAAACGCATTTTTTACCTGCATTCGATTGTCACATATTTTCAATATTTTTTGAAACATGTATCTAATGTAGAATGATTTGAAATAAAATAAAACATTGATTATCAATATTTTAAATACCTATTCAGTGTTTTAACATCTTTTTTGTCCAATTTTGACATTTTTTTGTTGAATGAATACTTGTTTTACGTTAAACAATTTTTTACCTTTGTAGCATCAATTTAAACACTAAAGGAGACTCACCATGACAAGCATGGAATTCAATAGCAAACTGGGCACATTGACAACGCTCTTGCACTCCTTCGCCTATAATTTGACGAAGAATTCGGAAGACGCAAAGGATTTGTACCAGGAAACAGCGTATCGCGCGCTGTTCAATCGTGATAAATTTCAGCCCGGTACTAATTTTAAGGCGTGGATGTTCACGATCATGAAGAACATCTTCATCAACAACTACCGGAAAAAAATTAAGTCTAACACGATCTTAGACACGACGGATAACCAGTATTACATTAATTCAGGCAGCCACTCGACGGGCAACGCCGCCGAAGGCAGCATAATGCTCAAGGAATTAAATACCCTGGTTTCCAACCTCGATTCCAGTATCCGGGTTCCATTTTTGATGCATTTCGAAGGTTTTAAATACCAGGAAATTGCCGACGAGCTGGAACTACCGCTGGGTACCGTGAAAAGCAGGATATTCTTTGCGCGCAAAGAGTTGAAAGACAAGATCATGTTAAACTATGGGTTCAATCCTAATTAACGAACGCCAAAAATTTTGTTTAGGGCCACCTGTTGCAGGTGGCCCTTTTTTTGTTTAGAAAAAAAGGTTTAGAAGGTTTATGAGGTTTATAGTTCTTTGATCAACTAATTGAGTAAACGGAGTTTTCTAGTAATTCCTTTCCCAAACCAAACGTAGCGAATCCCGAATTCATTCGGGACCGAGAGGCCTCCATGTCCCTCCAATCAGAGCAAGTATCCAGATGTTTCGCTGCGCTCAACATGACACGCTGCGTTTGGGATGAGACAGAATATACGAAGTTTGTTAGTCAAGGAACTATAGAGGGTTCAGGGGAGCTTCGCGCCCGGTTTTTCGTAGACCCGGCGCGAATCTCCCCTAAACCCTCTAAACCTCATAAACCTTCTAACCCTTTTTTTTAACCCTTTTTTCTAACCCACTTTCAAAGACTTTTCGTCCGCCCTCCATCCACCGGCAGGTTCACCCCGTTGATGTAACCGGCCGCCGGGCTGGCTAAAAAAGCCACGGCAGCCGCAATTTCGCCCGGTTCAGCGAAGCGCCCGAGCGGGACGTGATTTTTGAAGAGAGATTCGATCGCTTCTACCGATTGGTTCGTAGCGGCCGCCCGTTTTTCGATAATCTCGCGGAGGCGTCCGGTGCCGGTGTAGCCAGGCAACACATTGTTCACGGTAACGCCGTAGCGGCCCGCTTCGTTGGCCCAGGTTTTGGCCCAGCCGGCCACCGCCCAACGGGTCGTGTTCGACACGCCCAGGTTGTCCAGCGGTTCCTTTACCGAAGTACTGATCACATTGATGATCCGGCCATATCCGGCGGTTTTCATGCCAGCAAACACAGCCTGGGCCAGTAACTGGTTGCAAAGCAAGTGATTGTGATAAGCTGCTAAAAAGGCTTCCTCACCGGCTTCGGTGATGGGGCCGCCGGGCGGGCCGCCCGTGTTGTTCACCAGAATATGGATCGGGTGCTTGTCCAGTAAAACAGTTACCTGAGCGCGCAGATCGTTGCTGTCGTTAAAATCGACGACTAAGTAGCCGTGTTGCTGGCCCTGTCTGGTATCAAGTGTGGCCAGCACTTCCTGTAGCGTTTTTTCTGTGCGCGCCATCAGGGTTACGTGGGCGCCTAAAGCGGCCAGTTCGACGGCCACCGCGCGGCCGATTCCGGCGCTGGCGCCGCCGACCAGGGCGTATTTGTTGAGTAGGGATAAGTTCATAGTGTCAGGCTAAAATAATTACAACTAATTGGTTTTCAAGGGTTTGAAATTCATCATCCCAAAATCCAAGCTTTATTAGTTCGCGTTTCGAAAAATAATAAGCGTCTTCATTCAAGATCGCCGTAGCAACCGTAGCGCTATATTTCTCCATTGGCTGGCCCTGCTACATGATTCTTTTAAGCGTATAAACTATAGGATTTAAGCTTTGTGTCGTCCTGCTTCCGGCTAAAAAAGCCTTTATCGAATCTGCCAAATTATCTAACTCTTCTTTGACCTGCGAACCAATCTCAAATCGCTTTTTTTGTAATCTATCCCGGTCATTTAATATCTGGAGGCCAATTGTTGAGTTGCCCAGCTCCGTTTTACCATAAAAACGATAATCCCTCATAAGGAGATGCGCTTTCAAACGTATCGAAACCCGCCAGGTATTTCAACAGCGTTGTTTTTCCAGTATTGTTATTGCCAAGAATGACTGTCCATTGTGCTGGTTTATCATCATTAGACTAGAGGCCACGTTTACTAAACTTTGAAAGTTTAGTAAACGTATTTCTCACTTTTCGCGATGCACAAAACATGGAGGTGCGAGGCATAACTCGTTCGACAAAGATAAGCCCTTCCCTTCAAATCTCCCGCCCTCCCATCACCTTCACCCCCGAACCCTCCGCCAGCAACACCGACACCGGCGCCTCTCCATTTAAAAATCGAAACGCCTCCCCGTACAAGGCCCCGAAATCGGCCTGCACCCGGTACGATATTACTGGGTTAACCAACCAGCGCGGATGCTGCACCTCGTATTCTTTCGTGACGCGCTCGTTCCAGCGCGTGTAGCCATAATAATGTTCGGTAATGAATTCCGCCTCGCTGCCTACGCCCATCGGCAGGGCTTGTTTTCCCGCTTCTACCGAGAGATGTTGCCATTGGCCCTTGTGCTTCCACGAATATGAAATGTGCTTTTGCTCGTCCGGTAACGACCAGGAATGCTGCATCGGCATCGTTTGATACGGTTCCCGGTACAGGCCCCTGGCCACCAGAGTAATCGCCGCCCTGGGTACGATCTCTTTGATAAATACCGTCCCGCGCCGCCACTGGCCAGCCACCTTTTTCCGGACGTAAAACCGCAGGTTGACTTCTTCAAAATTGACGTGAAAAGGGATCGGCACGCCTAATATCCGCGTTTTCATAAACATAAAGCCGACTAAGCTTACGTAACAGGTATTTTCATACAGATCGAGGTCAACCCCGCCTGGCAAATATGAATGCAACAAAGCAGGCTGCACGGCGTAATTGGCCATGATCAAATTGCGCCATTCGGCGGAGAGGAAGGTCATAGTGTGTTAGTTTAGAAGGTTTAGAAAGGTTTAGAAAAAGGGTTTAGAGCGGCATTTTCAAATTATTGATTTTAGACCAGTGGGCATTTTTCTAAACCGCTTTCCCGCAAATATATACTTTAAAAAAATAGTGGCCTGGCGATATCAAATCGCCAGGCCATTTATAAAAACCATCTACAGTCTTTCACGGTTGACTACACAGAAACTCACATCTTAACCAATTTCCCGGTAGCAAGCACTTTCTCCCCGTTCCTGATCTCGTAGAAATAAACGCCTGCGGGCAGGTTTCCGGCTTCGAAGGAATAGTTTTCACCCGAAAAATGGCCTTCCAGCACGCTGCGGCTCATGGCCGACAAAAGTTGAAAGCGCATGTTTTTCGTATCCGTCAGCCCTTCCACATTTACCGTTACCCGGTTTGCCATCGGATTAGGCGTTACTTTCACTTGTACGTCGGGCTGCAACACTGTTTGATCGCTCACGACCACGAAATTTTCCCCGATGGTGTGCAACGTTTGGTTGGTGATAACCGGTGCGTTAAAATCGAAAAGGATAGCCGCCGTGTTTTCAATCTTCGTACCCAGCGGCACGTCCTTGCGCTGCGAGACCAGGAATTTTACAAAACCGTGCGAAGCGGCTTCGTTCGCGTTGCTGTCGGGCAGATTGATATCGGCGAACTTGAACACCACCACCCCATCGCCTTGTAAATCAAAGCCGTAGGCGTGGCTGGCCGCTCCGGGCCGCACGCTGGACGGGTCCAGGAATTGAACCGGAATCGTGTCGCGGATTTCCACGTTGATGGCCGAAGCAGTGCCGGTGTTCTGAAAGCGGACCATGTATTCGATCTCGGTATTTTGGCCGATAAAATGTTCGCTCCCAACGCCGCGCGGGAAACCCTGTTTGTCGTTGGGGTCGAAAGAAGCGACGCTTTCTAAGCAGAACACATCGAGCCAGGGATCCTGATCGTTCAGGGCATACTGGTTCACAAAGCCGAGACTCACGTTGCCGCTACCCGTTGTGCAGCCTTCCACCCAGGCGGCCGGCATCGAAAAGCCGGGAAAACCGGGCGACTGATCCGCTTCCATGCGCAGAAATGCGCCGTTCGGCTGGAAGGTAAACGTTTGCGATGTACCGGCATTCAACTGAAACGATCCTGGTGCCTGCATCAGCAGCACATTGTCTTCCACCACCACGTATTCCAGCGGCTGCGTCATATTGCCCAGACCGATGTTGCTGATGGTAAAGCTCACTTCGCCGCCCGTGCAGGCGGCCGTCACTTCGATCTGGGAGCCGTCCCAGTTCAGGCCCGCCGGGGCGCAGGGAGCGTCCGGGTACCCGTGCGCTTCGGAGCAATACGTCAAGCCGACCGGATCGTTGCAAGGCGTAAACACGGTGATGGAAAATGTACCGCATTGCTCCGGCGTCAGGTCGCCCACGTTAAAGGTGTAGGTATTGCCGTTGACGGACGACCAGGGAACGCTGGAACCTGTTACCTGCAGGGCTGGGTCGATGGTGAGCTCCACACTGGCGTTTTCTGCTACCAGGGCACCGATATTGCAATAATTGACGTGGTAGGTGGAGGCGAAGCAAGGGCGAAGCGCATTTACCGCAATACTTACGTCCATGATCGGGCAGGCCGGCAGCGAATCGCAGTGTACCCCTATATCGGATTGGGCAGATGTCCCGTTTGGGAACGTAATATTAAGCGCCTGGTTACAATACACCGAGCAATTCAGGCCGTCGCCCTGGGGAGACGAGACCGACAGGTTCCCCCATGAGGCATTGGTCATGCCGTTCAGGTTGTCGAACAGGTAATAGCCGTTGGCATCGGTTTCGGTCGTAAATGTTTGAACCGCTCCGCCGCCGAACAACACCAGCACGACCGGCCAGCCAGCCCGGGGTTCTTCGAAGGGATCGCGGATACAGTCGCCGTCCACGTCTTCAAAAATGTACCCGGAAATCTCATCTAGCGGCTGCGGGTTGTAGACGGCGGTGAAATTGATGTCGGTTAGCGGGTCTGCGTCAAGGGACACGGGGATGGTGTCCGGGCAATACTGCCAGGCGCCGCTCGGTTTTTGAACCGTGATCAGGTAATCGCCGGGATCCAGGGTCATGGAATATACCCCTTGCAGCCCTACCGTTGTGGTGCCGGCCAGGCTCCCGTTTTGCCATGCCTGCACGACGAAGCCGTATAAAAACGAGTCGACGTCGCCTATACAGTCGCCATCAAAATCAAACAATACGGTACCGCTGATACCGGACAGCAGCGCGTCGTTCATGCCCATTCCAGCGGATGGCCGCTCCCGGTCATGACAAAAAACCGGGCTGCTGAAACCCAGCAGCAGCAGTAGTGCGAAAAGTAATTTTTGTGTATGCATAATCGGTGTTTTTTTTTCGATGAGTGACACGGTAAGAAGATCTGTTTCAAGTGGCGGCCGATATCCGGTGTGCGCTACGGCCTGTGCTACTTTGAACGATACAAAAGTGTTACAAAAACATGGGGCGAAAAACAACAATTAAGTACATTTGTCAATAAGTAAATTCTATATAAATAAATTTAAATGATTGAAAATAAGTTATTTAAAGTCATCGAAACCTTGAGTGGTCCGGAGAAAAGGGAATGCACGCAGTTCCTGCGCAGCCCATATTTTAACCGGCGCGACGACGTATTGCAGCTTTGGACCTTCCTTTTGAGCGCGAAAGATCGTTTTTTCGAACCGGAACGAGCTTTCGCGCAGTTGTATCCGGGCGCGGTCTTCGACGATAAGCAATGGCGGCACGTGCAATCTTTCCTGCTAGCGCAAGTGGAAAACTTTCTCGCCCAGCGCGCCTATGAACGGATTCCCGTGCTCGCCGACCTGCACCTGGCGCCTATCTATCGCGAAAAAGGGCTGCACAAACACCTCGAGCATCTGTTCCGCCGCTCCGGTGAACGCCTTTCCAGGATGCCGCGCGACCACGATTATTACCATAGCCTCTACCGCCTGGAATGGGAAAAATACGCCGCCGTGGAATCGCAGGCCCGCACCCGCGAAAACAACCTGGCGGCCGTGAGCCGGGCGCTCGATATTTATTTAGCCGGCAGCAAACTGCGCATGGCCTGCCTCATGGAATCGCACCGGGCCGTTTTTAACATCGACCTGGACACGACTTTTCTGCCCGGGCTGCTGGCCTTCCTGGAACACAACGAATTACGGACGGTGCCCGTCGTCGCCCTGTACTATTACTGCTACCAGGCCCTGACTGTCGGCGACGAGCTCGACTTCCGCGCCTTTCGCCGCGAATTAGAGAACCAGGATGCAGGATTGCCCGACGACGAACGCCGCATCTTTTTGCTGCTGGCGGTGAATTTCTGCATCAAGCGCCTGAACACCGGCGAGATGCGCTACGTGCGGGAAGCGTTCGACCTGTACCGCCTGGGCCTGGAAACCGGAGTGTTGCTGGAAAACGGATTTTTGAGCCGCTTTGCCTACAAAAACATCGTGGCCCTGGGGCTGCGCTTAGAAGAATTCGGGTGGGTGGAAACGTTTATACACCAATATGAGCCCCAACTGGAGGCCAGATACCGCGCCGCCAACCGCGATTACAACCTGGCGCGACTTTATTACAGCCAAAAAAATTACCGCCGGGCCATGCCCCTGCTGGCCCAGGTAGACGAAAGCGACCTGCTGCTCAACTTAGACAGCCGCATCATGCTCCTGAAAATGTACTATGAAACCGACGAATGGGATGCGCTGGACGCGCTGATCTCCAGTTTTAAAATTTTACTGCTGCGCAAAAAAAAACTCATCGGTTACCACCAGATGCATTACCTCACCACGCTGCGCTATATTCAGAAATTAGTGCGGCTGAATATGCGGGATAAAAAAGCATTGGCCGCTTTCCGCTTGGAGTTGGAAAACGGGCAGGCGATTATTGAAAAGGAGTGGTTGCTGGCGATGGCGGCAGGGGTGTAGTATGCGTCCGACGGCTTTTCGCGGCCCTACGCATAGGCCTGGGGACTTACCTTTTAGCATCGCCAGTTCATTGCAGCGTGTAATATGTCCGCTTAGTTCATTGGAGTGTTAATTTTTCAAAACCTCACACTTATTAATAGGACGGTATTGCCAAATCCGCTGTATTTGCTCTCCTTAATTATAATCCGCAATAAATGTTGTAGCCAATAATTGCTTTCTGATTAAATTAAAATTATAAGTTAATTCCATTCCTGTCTTTATTTTACTCGCTCCGCTTGCTTTTCTGATTTTTATTACATTTTTCATTTTCGGTTCCTACGTATCTAAGATCAGAAATCAACTTCTGCTATCTTCAGACTGCTTTTTTCGTTAATTTTAAACAATTTTCAATAACCAACATATTTATCGATGAAAAACAATATTTTGATCCTTATCGCTTTTTTATCTATTTCCTGGCTTGTTTCCTGCAAAAAGAGATCACTACATTTGAACAAGCCAACTTAAATGTTAATCAGGTAAAAGCCGCCGAACCATTGACCGTTGAAAATGCAAAGAACTTTTTTGAAAGGGTAAAAAACGGTGTACATTCAAGGGACGGATTATCCGACAGCATTGTTACATTCATGAGCAACGCCAAATTAAACTGGGAACTGGCGGACACGGTCATGTATTTAGACACGATCCCTTTGCTTTTTGTGCCGGTATCCGATCATAAGGTCAACCGCAGTCAGCAAGTTAGAATGATGTTCTTTAACGATTCAAACGGACAAATCATTTCCACGCTCTTTATAATGACTGCGAGTGACGACTATACCACCTATAGTGATTACTATGAGACTTTTACGGGCTCGGTCATCCAATTCAACTGGGATGGAGACATGATAAATTCGCTTGCATTCGATCAAGGTTATATCATAGGGCCCTTATATTTGGAATCATCAGATCGCAGCGATGTAAGGCATTTCCAATGGGTTAGACTGTATCCGGACGGCGCCGGTAATTTTTATATGGATGTATATACGCTCGACAATGGTCCAAACCCTTGGTTTACGCCGAATAATTACCCTCCGTTTAGCGTCGGCAATACAGGCGGAAGCGGAAGTGGTAATAACACCAATACCTCTCCGAACTTACAGGACATTTTTCATGTGGACTCCTATGACTTGGATATACTGTTAGAACTGGCGTCAAATTTTTCCGTAGAGCATGATATGGAAATGAAGCTGGAAGACATTTTAAATCTGTTGAACGAGGAATGTTCCATTCCGGACAACAATCCGATGCCGACGGCTGAGATACTCCTTACGAGCACCCCGATGCCGGATTGTGTAAAAAAAGTGCTTTATCAGGACCGGATCGAGCAAATAAAAACGATGATCGGCGCGACTGTAAATACGGATCAACTGCTTCAATTTGTTCCTTTAGGTTGTATATTTTCAGGCAGCTTCAAAAGTTGCTTTGAAAACACAGACCTTTATAAAGTTGCAAAAAACAACACTTTAAGTCCAACCCAAATTAATTATTTAGTTAATAATTTATCGATATTCAATCAGGTAAAAGAATATATGAATTTAGCCCTTGCCGATTTTGATAAAATAAATCGTTTGCATATAGAATTAGGAACGGTGTCAAAATAACTTCCCAATTTGATGCCATTCTTTTGCCGTCATCCGTCTCATCTTTTTCGTTAAATAGCGCGGTACCGGCTGTTCTATTCGGGCTTTCCGTGATTTGTTGACAGGCGAAATCGTGGCGTATGTTTCGTCAGGTCAAAAGGCCTGACGAGGCGCCATAGGAGCAATATTTTTCAAAATAGCATGGAATCCGGGAAACATTCCCGTAGCCATTTGACACTGCCAGGTCTCCGACGCCGGCAGCTCAGGTACGTGCGTGATGCAAGACCTGCCAGCGTCGAAGACCTGGCAGTGTCGGACTTACTTCCGATCAATACACCCTGAATATGGATCAATACACCCTCCGGCAGGCGCTGCCGCCTTACCCCTCCAACACCTGCGAAGCGTGGTTCTCGTTATCCACCTTTGCGATAATCCGTTCGATCTTACCGTTTTCATCGATCACGAAGGTGGTGCGGTTTATGCCCATGTAAGGGCGGCCCATGAATTTTTTCTCGCCCCAAACGCCATAGGCTTCCGACACCACATGGTCTTCATCGGCCAGCAGGCTGAACGGGAGATTGAATTTTTCCTGAAATTTGACGTGTTTTTTGACCGAATCGGGGCTTACCCCCAGGATTTCGTAGCCTTTGGCCTGAAACTGGCCATAGCCGTCGCGCAGGCTACAGGCTTCGGCGGTGCAGCCGGGCGTGTCGTCTTTCGGATAAAAATAAAGCACTAATTTTTTGCCTTTGTAATCGGACAGGTTCACTTGTTGTCCTTTTTCAGTGGTTGCGGTAAATGCGGGGGCGGTATCGCCTTCTTTTAAATGAAACATTGTCAGTGGTTTGCGGTGGACGGTGGTTGACCTGGCGGCGGCGCGGGCCCAATGCCGTTAATTTAAGAATTTTGGCCTCGGAGAGGCCTAACGTTTGTAGCCAATCCGTGCAACAATTATTTGGCCTCGGAGAGGCCTAACGTTAAATAATATGCAGGTTGCCAAACAAATGTTAGACCGCTCCGAGGCCTTAAGTTAACGGCATTGGGCGCGGGCCAGTGTCCGGCATATAACCGGAAATTTGAACAGCTGTTCACGTTTTTTAATAATAAAAACGCTGCGGCCGGACGATATAGTCGGTTTAGAGTGGTTTAGAAGGGTTTAGAAGGTTTAGAATATTGATTGTGAATATCTTGCAATTCCGTTTCCTTCAAAACCACTTTGCGTCGACGATAACACAACGAATCGGCTTTTAAACACATAGGTATGTGTTAAAAGTTGCTCATGTGTTTAAAATCCTCATCGTTTACCTTTAAAAAAGTCTTTCAGCAAGGCGGCGCATTCCGCTTCCCGCACCCCCAGTTCCAGCCGGGTTTTAGGGTGCAGCAGGTCTTTCCCTCCGAACAGCATAAAGCCCCGTTTCTCATCACTTGCGCCGTATACGATGCGGCCGATCTGGGCCCAGGCAAGCGCGCCAGCGCACATCACGCAGGGTTCGAGGGTTACATACAAAGTGCAGTCGTTCAGGTATTTACTCCCGAGGTGACTGGAGGCTGCGGTGATGGCCATGATTTCGGCGTGCGCGGTTACGTCGGTCAGTTGTTCGGTCTGGTTGTGTGCGCGGGCGACGATGCGGTTTTCGCAAACGATGACGGCGCCCACGGGTATCTCGCCCGCTTCTAAGGACTTTTGGGCCTCGGCGAGCGCCTGCTGCATGTAGTACGTATCGGAGTAAACGGAAAGCATAGGCGTACGGAAAAATAGGAAACGGATAACGCCGCGAAGATGCAACAATTTTAACCGCCGAAGTTTCCCTGAATCCGGGGGAATTTGCCGGGTGCGGGCAACTATTGCCCATTGCCACCAAACCCGCCTTCGCCCTGCGGGCAACTAGTACCAAACCCGCCTTCGCCCTGCGGGCTTCTACTCCCAAACGGGTGCATTGCAAACTTTCGCATCCGCCCCATCTTAAAGAGACTGTCTCCTGAG